>Ga0209673_1002243_pt1 | contig 13955 bp, 13 predicted proteins | sample AraplaCol_mMS_r2_2_FD_184274 | JGI IMG/M metagenome (GOLD analysis project Ga0209673, IMG submission 184274) | Arabidopsis root microbial communities from North Carolina, USA - plate scrape MF_Col_mMS_r2 (SPAdes) (version 3) | ecosystem: Host-associated > Plants > Roots > Endosphere | place... | reverse complement strand
TCGGCTCATCCTTAGTTTTAAGCGTAAGTTCTGAAATCGACATATGTCCAAGCCCTCTTTCGAGGTTGAACATCAATGATCAAGCGATGATCCGGAAGGTGGGATCAGGACAGCGCTTACGTTCAAGCAGCCTGCTTCACAGGACAACATTCGGAACTTGAACTGGTCGAATGAGGAAAATCAGATGATACGAGCTGCGCCCGAAGCTCGACCCCTCCCGGACCGTCGGCCATTGCATCGTCGACTGTCATTCAGACCTAAGTCCAATAGCAGAACTTAATGATGCTTCGACTGTTTCCCAATGGGACGGAAGGAGAAACGACAATGAAGTTCGGATCAGACAGCTTTAGCCATGAACAGCATTGCACGAGCGGCCACAGCTCGGCTTCGACGATTGCATCCGTGGAAGCGGCGATGTCGGCCGATCCCGATTTGGATAACTCTGCGATCACGATCAGGATGCTGGGTCCCGTCATCCTGCTGGAAGGATACGTCAAGAGTTATGCCGAGCGGGAACGAGCAACCTCAATCGCTGCGTTGATCGCCGGACCTGAAAATGTCCGGGACCGAATGTTGGGCCGCATTATCGAACATTAGCGACCTTCCCTCGCAGGTGTCGCTCGCGGAGGTTGACGATGCCCACACGCGTGGGCCGACGGATTGGCAAGAGGTTGAAGTGGCTTGCCCGGGAGGAAAGGTCCATCATCGCTCGCCGCGCCGGCCGATTCGTGGCATTGGAGCGGCAGCCGTTCAGCATCTTCGCCTGCTAATGCGAGACGTTAGAAGGTACAGGTATTTCCCGGCTGTGGAGGTGATTTCGCCAATGCGCTGATCTTCCAAAAGCAAATCAAAGTCCGGGGGAAATTTGCTGCACGCATTTTCACGGGTAGACCAGGTCATGGCAGATGTCCTGCCGCCTTGACGTGCGCCTGTTTCATGATCAGGCAACCCAGCGACGTTCATCTTGAATTTTCTGCCTGTGGCGCGATACAAGGGTGTGGTGCCTAAATAGAGACCCAAGGCAGGCTAACATGTGGAGATTGAGGGCCAGACAAGGCCTCGTCACTTTGTTTATTTACATCGGCGCAGCGGGGAGCTGTGCGTTGGCCGACGAGGCCCCATCTTTGAAATGCATCAAGATCGCATCGGAAGCGTTCGAAAACTTTGCTTTGTCGCCCCTTCGTGTTTCTGCCACAGGCGATGGGACAATTTATGCCGGCCAATCGGTGCTCGACACGCAGCCGCTACTTGCCGATGTTCCGGAAAAGGCGAGAGGATTGCTGCTACAAACGATCGCCTCTGGCAAGGGGTGGGCGGCTTACGGCACAAAGACAAACGGCGACAAAAAGCTGGAGACACAGGTCCTATATGTCTTCGAAGACGGCGATACTTGTGCAACCTTTCCCAAGGTTCCCGAACATATCAGCACCATCTATTTACCTGAGGGAGCATCACGATCGCTGCTCTTGTATTTTCGCCAACCGACAGACGGCGACAGCGTGACACTGCGTTCGCGCCTTCAGGCATTCCTGACCAAGGCCAATCAAGATCGACCGATCAATACCGCTGATCATGCGGTCAAGGGAGCGAGGCCCCAGAAGATCGACGCTGCTCAGTTCGTCAATCGATGGAGCAATCTTTTCCCGGCGAAAATGCTTGAGAGCCTGGCGCGGTGGCAGGATACATGCAACGCTCGAAACGATGGTTCCAAAACAGATCTCACAGACAAGTTCATCGACAGGATTGACCTCGACGGTGATGGGGACGAGGACTGGGTCGCCAACGGCTACGGCCTTTATTGCATCGGGCCGGATGGGAAGCGCAGACAGATGGGCGGTGACGACGATGGTGCAACGATTTGGGTCATGCTATCGGAACGCGGAGCATTCAGACTGGCCGCTGAAGTGCGCTTTGCCCGCGGCGACACCATCCGGCAGTACGACGGATATTCCGTTATCGTTTCGAAACCCGGCATCTTTCGGATGCGTGGTGGTCACATCACCGAACCCGTTCAGACCATTCCGAAGGGTGGACGAATAGTCTACCAGCTTTAAGACCGCTCTTCCGTCAGGATAAACGCGTGCCTCCAACTGAACTTATGGCAGCTTGCAATGTTCTTGTGACGTCATCGAGCTACAGACGTTTGCTGGATAATTTCAGATAGGACTGAACTGAGTTCATCAAGATCCACGGGTTTCGTGAGATGATGATTAAAGCCCGCCGCTGCCGCGCGTTCTTTATCCCTGCTCTGACCCCAGCCGGTCTGTGCGATGATCGGTATTGTCTTGAAATTACTGTCGGCCCGAAATGCCCGACACACCTCGTACCCATCTACATGCGGCAGGCCAATGTCGAGAAGCACGACATCTGGATGAAACAGACGAGCCTGCTCGAGAGCCTTTCTGCCGTCGTGAACGAGATGATAATCGTATCCAATCTCCTCCACCATCCACCCCACGACCTGGGCGACGTCGATGTTGTCATCTACAATGAGAATCTTCCGCCTCTGTTCAGGAGCAGATCCCTCTTCCGCCTTCGTTGCAACTTCGCCCGCGGCATCCTGTGGAGCGGCAGCAAGAGGCAGTCGAACGACGAAGGAGGTGCCGGCGCCAGTCTCCGTCGCTGTCACGTCAATGCAGCCTCCGTGCAGGGCAACGAGCTGGTTTACAAGCGCCAAGCCGATGCCGAGGCCGCCCTGGGAGCGCGTAAGATGATCATCAACCTGTGTGAAGAGTTGGAACACCTTCGAGCGCATATCTTCCGGGATGCCGACCCCGTTGTCAGAAACCGTGATTGCCACATCGGGACCCGCCTCACGCACCGAAATCTCGATGCGTCCGCCATCGGGCGTGTACTTGGCGGAATTGGTCAGGAGATTGCCGATAACCTGGGAAAGACGTGCGGGGTCGCCATCGACCCAGACAGGCCCGCTCGGCAACTCAGCGACGAGAGTGTGACCTGCAGCATCAATTGCAGGACGGCTAGCTTCAACGGCCAGGTTAACGACATCCTGGATCCTGACGTTTTGCCTGCGCAGTTCGATCTTGCCCTGGCTCACGCGGGAAACGTCGAGGAGGTCATCGATAAGGCGCACGAGATGCGAGAGCTGGCGATCCATCACTGAGCGTATTCTGTCAGCCTCGGCCTTATCCGGATTTCTGTTCAGGATGTCGAGGCCATGGCGAAGCGGCGCAAGGGGGTTGCGCAGTTCGTGAGCCAAGGTTGCAAGGAAAATATCCTTTCTATGGTCGGCCTCCTTCAATGCTGTCGCACGCGCTTCAAGCTCATCGCGTTGCATGGCAAGCTGCTGGCGCTGCCGATAGAGCTCGAAGAAAACATCGGCCTTGCCGCGAAGAATGTCGGCTTCGATGGGCTTTTGAATGAAGTCTACGGCACCAGCTTCATAGCCTTGGAAACGCCAGGCCCGGTCGGGGCTGCCGGCGGTCACGAAGATGATCGGAACGCGACGCGATCGTTCATTGCCTCGCATGAGCTCGGCCAGCTCAAAGCCGTTCATTCCAGGCATCTGAACATCGATCAGGGCAAGGGCCACGTCGTGCTTCAGCAGAAGCTCCAGTGCGTCGTCTCCAGAGCGAGCCCTCAGGAGCCTGAGACCCTCACGGCGCAAAAGTGCCTCCAGGGAAATGAGATTTTCTTCTAAGTCGTCCACCAGGAGGAAGGACACGAGGTCCATGAGCTTACACCTTCTTCAAGTATTCACTGATCGCGGAAAGCGACATGACGTTTGCGCCGGGGCATGCGGTCATCGCGGCTGCGGGCATGGCTGGGGCAAAAGCGTCGTGAGGATTTTGGACAAGCGCTGTTCCCCCTGCCTCGACAATGGCAAGCAGTCCCGCAGCACCATCATGATTAGCACCGGTAAGGATGATCCCTATCAAGCCCGAGCCGTAGACGTCGGCTGCTGTCTCGAATAGCACGTCAATTGATGGCCGAGAGAACATGATCGGGCCATCACTGGACAGTGCCAGGGAGGAGGCCGTCTCTATCAGCAGATGATAGCCCGGCGGCGCAAAGTATATTGTTCCCCCCTTTATCGGCTCCTTGTCCTCCGCTTCCACGACGTCGATTGCGCATTTCGCGCGGAAAAGCTCCGCCAGGACGCTGCGCTTGTCGGGGGGCATGTGCACCACGACGAAGAGCGGCAAGCGAAAACCTTTCGGCAGTCGGGGCAGGATTACGGACAGGGCTTCGAGCGCTCCGGCCGACGCTCCGATCACCACTGCTTGATAGCCAGAACCATTCACCGGGCAATCCTCTGATAGATCTTTTCCTCCCGCACAAATTCATTGAAGAGCCTTGCGTGCGACGAGAACCGGATGGTCTCCTTGGATCCAAGGCCCAAGAAACCATTGCGCGGGAGGGAGTCCTTAAACAATCCGATCGCTCGATCCTGGAGGGAGCGGTCGAAATAAATCATCACGTTTCTGCAAGAGACGAGATTCATCTCACCAAAGACGGCGTCGGTGACCAGGCTGTGATCGGAAAAGACCACGTTACGGCGAAGCGTTTTGTCGAAGGTCGCCCGACCGTAAGCTGCGGTGTAGTATTCCGACAGCGAAGACCTGCCTCCTGATTTTCGATGGTTTTCGGTAAACAGCTGGATTCGCTCAAGGTCATAGATCCCGCTCTCCGCAATGGCCAAGGCATCCTGGCTGATGTCGGTCGCGTAGAAGATTGTACGCTCTTCAAGCCCTTCCTCGCGAAAGAGAATCACCATCGAATAGAGTTCCTCGCCGCCGCTGCAGCCGGCGATCCACACCTTAAGGAAGGGGTAGGTGCGAAGGTGTGGGATCACGTGGTCCCTGATCGCCTTGAAGTAGGACGGGTCACGGAACATCTCGCTAACCTGGACTGTGAGGTATCCAAGCAGTCGCGGAAGTGCCGACGGATCGTGCAGCACGTTTTCCTGAAGCGCCGAATAAGTCGAAAAGCCAAGCTGTTCGCGCGCCTGTTTCAGCCGCCGTTTGATCGACGCCATGGCGTAGTTGCGGAAGTCGTAGTGATAGCGGACATATAGCGCCTCGAGCAGCAGCCGGATCTCGATATCCTCGACCTTGGCGATATTCGTTTCGGTCACCGTGGCATCCATACGCGTACGAGTGAGAGAAGCTTTTCAACGTCAAGAGGCTTTGCCATGTAGTCGTTTGCTCCGGCCTCGATACAGCGTTGCTGATCGTCCGGCATGGCTTTGGCCGTCAACGTTATGATTGGAAGCTTGGTGAAGGCACCGTTCTTTCGGATCTCGCGCGTTGCGGTCAGGCCGTCCATGACAGGCATCATCACGTCCATCAGAACAAGGTCGATCGCTCTTGCCGCATCTTTTGCAGATTCGGACAGGGCATCGATGGCTTCCTGACCGTTCCTCGCAATTTCGACGACCGCACCTCTAGACTCGAGGATATTGGTGAGCGCGTAGACGTTGCGCACGTCGTCCTCGACGACGAGGATTCGGCGCCCTTCGAGAAGCGCGTCCCTGTTGCGGGCTTTTCGGATCATTTTCTGCTGCTCGTCAGGCAGGTCCGACACGACCTGGTGCAGGAACAGGGTAACCTCGTCCAGGAGACGTTCCGGCGACTTCGCACCTTTGATGATGATAGATTTCGAGTAACGCCGCAGCTTTTGTTCGTCGTCAGCAGACAGAACCCTCCCGGTGTAGACGATAACCGGCGGAAAGGAATAGTCTCCGTCATGGCTGATTGTCTCGAGGAGCGAATAGCCGGATGCGTCCGGCAGGGACAAATCGAGCACGATGCAATCGAAAGTCTGCTCCTTCAACAGCTTCAGGCATTCAGCGGCAGTGCCGGCGCTGACGGTTTCGACGTCATGTGACGTCAAGAGCTTGGCGACCGCTTCGCGCTGCACCTCATTGTCCTCGACGATCAGTACGCGGTGCATGCGTTGTGCCAGCTTGAACTCCAGCTTTCCCAAGACCTCGACAAGTTGCTCGCGCATCACGGGTTTGAGCATGTAGCCGACTGCCCCAAGCGAAAACGCCGTTTCCGCATAATCGCTGGCCGACAATATGTGGATTGGAATGTGTCGCGTACGCACGTCCCGCTTCAGCCTGTCAAGAACGGAAAGACCTGACTGATCGGGCAAACCAACATCCAGAACGATTGCACTTGGCATGAACTGCCTGGCGAGCGAAAGGGCCTCCTGCGCGGTGCCGGCAACCAGGGCTCGGAAGCCCATCTCGCGGGCGACGTCCCTAAGGATCGCAGCAAAGCTGTCGTCATCCTCGATAACGAGGAGGAGGTGTCGATCATCCGAAGGCAAAGCGCGGTCGTCTTCAACGATGTGGTTAGGCGCCGTCCGAGGCCGTGGCTCATCTGATATTGCAGCCGGTATGGCATGTGCAGCGGGAAGGACATCTCGAGGGGCGACTTTTGCCGGATCGTAGGATTGCGGCAATACGACCGTGAAGCTACTCCCCTGGCCCTCGCGGCTCATCAGATGGATGGTACCGCCCAGCAAGCGCACAAGCTCGCGGGAGATGGAAAGGCCCAGGCCCGTTCCGCCATATCTGCGGCTGATGGTACCGTCTGCCTGTTGGAAAGCCTCGAAGATGCTCTGCTGTTGGCTCTCGGCAATCCCGATCCCGGTGTCGCGCACCGCAAAGGCGATTTGCTCACCCGCTTCAGGCTTGAGCGTAACTTCAACCCTTCCATGTTCGGTGAACTTGAAAGCATTGGACAATAGGTTTTTCAGAACCTGCTCGAGCTTCTGCGGGTCTGTCGCGATGACCTTGGGACTGTCTGCGGCGACATCGACGGAGAACGCCAGGCCCTTGTTGTGAGCTACCGGATCGAACAGCTGCGTAAGGTTGTTTATCAGGCGCTCGAGCGACACCGGCTCTGGTTTGACGTCCACGTGGCCGGCCTCGATTTTTGACAAGTCGAGGATATCGTTGATCAGATTGAGAAGATCATTCCCCGAGGACTGAATCGTCTGTGCGTATTTGACCTGCTCTTCCGTCAGGTTTTCCTCCGCATTGTCAGCGAGCAGCTTTGCCAGGATGAGGGAAGAATTCAGTGGCGTTCGCAACTCGTGCGACATGTTTGCGAGGAAGTCCGACTTGTAGCGGCTGGCCTGTTCGAGTTCGCGGGCCTTCAGTTCCACCGACGCGTTGACCCGCTCCAGATCGTCCCGCTGGATCTCCAGCTGCTGTGCTTGCTCCTCGAGCTGGGAGTTCGTCTGTTCGAGTTCGACCTGTTGCTGTTCCAGCCTAGCCTGCGATTCCTTAAGAGCGCGGCCTTACTCTTCAAGTTCCTCGTTGGAGACACGAAGTTCCTCGCTCTGGACCTGAAGCTCTTCTGACTGCCGCTGGGTTTCCTCCAGCAGCGTTTGAAGCTCACTCCGATAGCTTGCAGATCGCATCGCTGTCGCGATGGAGGTTGACGCCTGATCAAGGAAGGTCATGACGTGTTCAGGGACTTGCCGAAGAAAGCCAAGTTCCATGACGGTATTGACGGTATCGTCCACGATGCTCGGTGAAATGACCAGATGCCTTGGCTTGGCCCGGCCGAGCGATGAGCCGAATGCCAGATAGCCATCAGGAACGTCGTCGACACGGACGGTCCGTCGTTCAGCGGCGGCTTGACCAAGCAGTCCTTCTCGTCCTCCGAAACGGGCGGGAACGGAGGCTTCCGCGGGCACGCCACAGGTGGATGCTCGTCGAAACCAATCCTTGTCGCCGACAAAGATCGCGCCAGCGATTGCTCCCGCATAAGCGGACATGAACTCGAGGATGCTGTTGCCGAGCTGGTCGGTTGGCTGGTCACCCATCATGGCGGTCGCCAAACCCAGATGTCCATTTCTCAACCACTCGTCATGCCGTCGCGCGATCGTAGCCCTGCGAACAAGGATGCCGATGGCAACGGTAAGAAGGATGCCGAGTATCGCTGCAAGCAGGCTACTCAGGAGCGCCGTCTTGTAGGAGTCCTCCATTTCGGCCAACCGTTGAGCGCGGAGATTGGACTCTTCCTGCGACATGGCGTTGAGTTCGGAGCGCAATGCGTCCATTTCGATCTTGCCGCGGTCGGAATTGACCAGGGCAAGGGCGGGTTCGAGACCCTGCGAACGCCTGATGTCGATCGTCTCCTTCAATTCCGCAAGTTTCGAATCCACATGCCGGGTCAGCATAGGCAGACGGCGCTGTTGGTTCGAATTGTCTTTCGTCAGGTCGGCAATCTCAACGATCCGCTGCCGAATACTCGTGAGCGCTTCCTGATAGGGGTCAAGATATCTCTCGTTTCCAGTGAGGACGAACCCACGTTGTCCTGTTTCTGCATCTTGAATGCTGGAAAGCAGCTTGCTCAAGCCCACGATCACTTCGTGTGTGTGCACGATCCGCGCGTTGTTTTCCCGCAGGGAGCGTAAATTGAAGTAGCCGATCGCGCCGCTGCCGAGGAAGAATAAAACGGCGGTAGCCAAGGCAAGTGCCACGATGGGCTCGAGATCTGTCTTGAGCCTATTAGTGGACACGGCAGCATGCGACATGAATTATTCTCGCCAATATGGAATTGTCCTGACCTCAGTGCCCGATTGCTAACCGCGGCACGGTGTTGGACGACAAGGAGTGCTGGCGCGAAATAATCCCTCAGAAGGAAACTTCAATGCAAGATTTTGCATTTTTTCACAGTTTGTGCCTTCGGCCATCAATCCTCGCTGCGCAGCTGCCGGAGCCAGCACTCGCGTAGCAAACTGATCAGGGCCGGCTCGTCGGTGACCAGGGCATTAACTAATCGGGAAAAGGTACGCAACGAGGACAGAGCCACTCACGTATCTCTTTTCCCGCAATTGAGCATCTCGAGCCGGTCCCTCTGCCGCCAAGGGGGCAACCTCAGCGCAGAAGGCCGTCGCGTTCGAAATCCTCCCCATCCAGCAAGTTTGCAGAGATTTGGTCAGAACCCCTCTGTGGGTGCTGCTTGAGCAGGACAGCCATTCCTCAAAGGGATCGTGAGCTTTGCCTAGCTCGGCGAACCCGACGACTGTTTCCGCTGCCGCTGCAGCGTCCTTGTCCCGCCGGTCGTCAATTTCCACCGATCCAGTAGTTCATCGACCATTCTGGGGTCACCGAGGGAGGTGATCTTTTGCAAGCCCTCGCAGTTCATTGTGCGGACCCGAGGAAGTCGGCTGCCTTGGAGCCATCGAGGTCATTCAGTGAAGAAATTCCATCGGATAGAGGCAATACAACATGCGGCGCATCAAGGAGCGGCTTGGAACGACAATCCTGCGCCAGATGCCTCGTCAAGTTCCACTGAGCTGTATGTCGTCGGAAGTCTTCGGCATGATGTTTCAAATAACGCACGCCAGGAGTTAGCCTCAAAGACCTTTCATTGCGTATTTTGTCTTCAGGTTCTCATAGGCGTCTTGCCTGAACTGTTCGGCTGTATCTTCGGAAGCGAATGTCCGCTCCCCAATGATGTCTCCGTCGACTATCGTCACCTTGTACTGCCCATTACGGCGATCGATCAATGCGTTGAATAAGGGTTTGGTATTCATTGACTCCGTCCTGGCATTCGCTTTCGCAAACGTCTTCAACAAGGCAGGAAGATAAAAGGGGCAAGATCTTCTCTGCCACATCACCTTGACGATAGACGCGAACGATCGGATAGCGGTCGCGGAGCGCCTATCTTCGCGCCCCTTTCCGAAGTGCGCGGACCGTTAAGATAACGCCGTGGGCAAAACTCGTCTATTGGGCCAAAGGTCCGGGATGGAGGAGCAAGGCTGTGGTCATACCCTAGGAATGATCCTGACTTGGCCTCGATGTTTCTCAAGGTGTCTTGAGCGGGATGGTCAAGGGGTAGAGTGCTGAAGGTTCTGCAAATTTCCTAAGGGAAGGCGGCCATGGCAGACTCACATGGGGAAGCGCCGGTCAAGTGGGATTAGCTTATCATATCGATGACCCTTCAAACTATGGGATCCAGGTTGAGCCCGACTGCATGACTCTGCTCGTTAGCCGAACAGATCAACCTCACATTCGGTCGCCGCTCTTTCACGGCTGCACCAATATCCCGCTTGCGGCGGCTGGGCTCAGGCGACGACACCATTCTGAGTGAGCGGCGTTTTAGGCCAGTCTGCCATGCGGTTCGTCCACCTGCATCCGTCAGGACTGATCAGGCCCTGGGGAATGAGACAGCGTGTTATGCGGCTTTCATCAAGGCGCCCTCGATGATGACGCCGGATGTTGCGTATTTCCAGAGAGCAATCAGCAGCTTTCGCGCGAGCGCGACGATCGTAGTTTTCTTGAAGCGACCTCCGTTGCGTTGGAGCCTGGCTTGGAACCACAGTGTAAGGCTCGACTCCGGCTGGTGGCGTAGCCAAAGCCAAGCGAGCTGGACCATCGTTGTTCGCAGCCGTGGATTGCCAGTTTTGGACACGCCTTGTTCTCGGTCGACTTGGCCACTTTGCCACGGCGTTGGCGCTAGGCCTGCGTAGGCGGCCACCTGCCTGCGATTGTCAAAATGTCGAAAGAGGCCTTCATGACAGAGCACAGCCGCAAACTCCGGGCCAACGCCCTTGATGTCTATTAGGAGCTTTGCGGGACCGTGAGCTACCTGTTCGTCAGCATGCAGAAGCTTGTCACGCTCGATCTCTATCTGTTTAACCTGTGCGAGCAATAGTTCAAGGCGGTCAAGCTCGCGGCTGATCTGGGCTTTAAGATGAGGCGGCAGCGATCTTCCATCGCCGGTTACGAGTTCCTCAAGCCGATCCCTGCGATCTCGGTTTAGCGGTTCGTAATCCGTGACCCCCTGTGCGAAGAGTAGCCCCTTTATTCGGTTGACGTGACATATCCGTTCTGTCGTCAATACCTTGCGTTCGCGACAGATACGTCGGCGGTCCTCCTGCTCCGGTGTTGGCGCTTTGACCATTGCACATATGCGCGGTTCGCCGCGCTTGAAGGCAAGAAGAGAGCGAACGAGCGTTTCACCATCGATCTTGTCGGTCTTAGCTCGGCGACTGCGACGAGACACTGCGATAGAAGCGGGATCAACGACGTAGCTCTCGATCCCCGCCTTGTAGAGAACTCGATGGATCCAGAACCCATCCAGCCCAGCCTCCTGGATAGTGACAATGGGAAAGTCTTGCCCCATGCGCGCTCTTGCCTTCTCTCGCAGGCTATCGAAGCGACCGAACAAGGCGGATAAATCACCACTGGAGACACTGTGTTTCGACAACTTCTCGCCTCCACCTGGAGAAAGCGACGTGATCAGCCAGGTTGAACGGCTGAGCTCCAACGACACGAAGATCGCGCCCAGATCAGTTCGGATAGCACTCAGAGGTTCGGATCGCTCGGCAACTACATGCATGGTATTCCTCCACGGGTGTTTGTTAGCAACGTCACTCTGCCAGAGCACTCGCCGCTATCCATCCATCCCCATGGGATCTGGTGATGTTCAACGTCACCTATTCCCCGGAGGGAAAGCCACCATGACCAAGACCGATGGTAAGACAGCCAGTGCTGCAGTGAAAGAGATTTTGCTATCGAACCCTGACGGCCTGCGTGAAGTGATCCGCGCAGTGATGCAGGAAGTGCTTGAAGCGGAGATGGACGAGGCGCTCGGGGCTGGCAAAAGCGAGCGCACGCCGGACCGGCTCGGGTACCGCTCGGGCCACTACGGCCGAACGTTGATCACCCGCGTTGGCAAGCTTGAACTGCGTGTTCCGCAAGATCGCTCGGGACACTTTTCCACCGAACTGTTTGAACGATATCAGCGCTCCGAGCGAGCCCTGGTGGCGACCTTGGCGGAGATGTATGTGCAAGGAGTTTCGACCAGAAAGGTCAAGGCAATCACCGAAGAGCTCTGCGGCCATGCTTTCTCGGCATCTTCAATCTCGGCGATCAACAAACGATTGGACGAAAGCCTGAAGGCGTTTGCCGAACGCCCGCTTCTTGAGCCCTTTGCCTACCTGATCCTGGATGCCCGATATGAGAAGGTCCGTGAGGCTGGTGTGGTGATGAGCCAGGCAGTGCTGGTTGCCGTTGGCATCGATTGGGACGGACGGCGGCAGATTCTGGCTGTCGAAATGGCGGCCCGCGAGAGCCGCTCGGCGTGGAAGGACTTTCTCGTCAAGCTGAAAGGCCGCGGTCTACGGGGTGTGGAACTGGTGGTCTCAGACGATCATGCCGGCCTCGTGGCGGCGATCGCGGAGGCGCTTCCCGAGGCCGCCTGGCAACGCTGTTACGTGCACTTTCTGCGCAACGCCCTCGATCACCTGCCACGAAAGCATGGCGACGACTGCCTGCAGGAACTACGATGGCTCTACGACCGGCGCGACCTCGACGAAGCCAAGGCCGATCTCTCTGCCTGGCTCGCCAAGTGGTCGGCACGCTATCCGCGCTTGACCAGCTGGGTCGAGGAGACAATCGAACAAACACTGACCTTCTTCCGATTGCCACGCCAGCATCACAAGCACCTGAAATCGACCAACATGCTCGAACGCCTCAATGAGGAAATCCGACGCAGGACCTACGTGGTGCGGATCTTTCCAAATGCAGAGAGTTGTTTGCGCCTCGTCAGAGCGCTCGCAGTTGAAACCCACGAAAACTGGATGGAGGCCAATCGCTACATCAATATGGACGATCTACGAGAGCACAAAAAACTCGCAATGCGCCAGGCCGCATGACCGCCCAATTTGCTGAACTTGACGCACATAACCGGTCAAGGCTCCGCAAGCCTGGTTCACCTGTGCTCGATCCCTCACGACCACTTTTTAGGATAAGTCGCTTAGAGGGGAACAATAGTGGGTAGCGGAGCAATCGGCGCAGCGGCGATAGATCTTTGAATGCCCGTGAGACCTCCCGCTCAGCGGGCCTGCTGTCGCGTGGCGCCAAAGCGGGCTCGACGAGCCTTCGAGAGCGTAAAGGCGCGCCACCTGTAAAAAAGCCGTTCAGCTATCGGAGAAGGCCTTCAAATAGACCCGCAGCCGATCCATGCTTTTACGGCTTCAACGGCAAGAGCCGGTAATTTCACCGCGCTCGGACAGCCGCACGCATTGCTATTTGAGCCGATTGGCTGCCTTGTCGCATGCGTCACGATCGGTACCGTGGCGCATTACTATACGCTTCGCATCTTCCGTCGAAATACCATGTTTTTTTGCGAAGTACTCGATCTCATAAGGTTCACTCGCTGATACGCGGTTTCGGTCTGCTGCTCCTCGTTTCGACTTGTCGTCTGCCATACAAGTGTTCCTTCTGTTGGTGTTATGGAACGCCCGGCAGAATCGAAGGTTCCAGTTGCTGCATATGCTTGCCTTGGTCAGAAGGGACGCGTGAGCGGGCCGCGGGGTTCACGCTAGCTCCAGATATTGGCTAAAGGACCATCGGACAGGGGAGTGGTTCGCCCGTCTTGCTTACGATTGTAGAGCCATATGGTTCACGTGACGTGATCACAATCCGCTCGTTTTGAAGTGGCCGGACCAGGTGTCTTGCCTCCTCCCACGATGCCCGCATCCACACGTTGGTTTCCTCAGGCGTCTGCAAAAGGACGGGCATGGCTTTTTCATGGACAGGGCGCACGACATCGTTTGGCTCCGTTGTCAGGATCGCATAAAGATCGTCTGTGGTTAGACCGTCTTTGACCTTTCGCACACTTAGCCATTGGGGCACCCATAGGCCTGCAAAAAACATGACGGGCCTCTCCAAATTTTTCGAAAACCAGGCGTTTGGAGTCTTTCCGCCTTCCTCCTTGCTAGCAGTGTCTGGCTCCGCGAAAGTCGTTACTGGCACCAAGCATCGGTGTTCCACTCCGAGCCAGCGCTTCCAATGCGGCAAATTCAGATTTCTAACGTTTGTGACGCCACTGTCTGGTTCGCGCCGAACAAGTTCGTCGATGTCCACGGGAAGGCCTTTTTTCCGGAGCTTCTCTGCCCGAACTTCCGCTGCTTTTCTCTGCACGTAGATCGGCGACGGGAGCCCCCATCGGCAATGG
>Ga0209673_1002241_pt1 | contig 13965 bp, 9 predicted proteins | sample AraplaCol_mMS_r2_2_FD_184274 | JGI IMG/M metagenome (GOLD analysis project Ga0209673, IMG submission 184274) | Arabidopsis root microbial communities from North Carolina, USA - plate scrape MF_Col_mMS_r2 (SPAdes) (version 3) | ecosystem: Host-associated > Plants > Roots > Endosphere | place: USA... | reverse complement strand
CATGCATCAGGAACGCGAGTACCCCGGCCGTGTCAGCGGCAGCGACCTGCACAACCCGGATTTCGCCGCGCTCGCCCGTGCCTACGGCTGGCTGGCCTTCAGCGCCGCGCGCACCGAGGAGGTCGAGCCCGCGTTGCGCGAGGCCATCGCCGCGCAGCGCCCCACGCTGATCCACCTGAAGCTGCCGGTGGATGTCTCGACGAGCCGCACCACGCTCGCCAGCATCCGCGACGCGGCGCTCAGGCGACAAGCCAAGTGACTGACCTCGTGACGGACAATCCGCCCATGTCCGCATCTCCCATTCCCTTCGCCCTGCGCGGCGACTTCATCGAACTCGACAAGCTCCTCAAGGCCACCGCGCTGGTGGGCAGCGGCGGCGAGGCCCGGCACTTCATCTCCGAGGGCCAGGTGCGCGTGGACGGTCAGGTCGACCTGCGCAAGACCGCCAAGATCCGCGCCGGCCAGGTGGTGGAGTTCAACGGCGAGCGCATCGAGGTGCATCCCCCCGTCCAGGAGTGACCCCATGACCAGTCCCAGCGCTTCGACCCGCGCCGCGATCCGCTTCTCGACCTGCGACCTGTGCGACTCGCTCAAGGCCGACAGCAGCGGCACCACCCGCTGGTTGCCGGGCAGCCTGTACCGCGCCTACGGCGCGCATGCGCGATTCGCCGGACCGGTGGCCACGGTGCGATGCCTGGAGGACAACACCCAGGTGAAGGCCGCGGTGGAGAGCTTCGGCGGCGGACGCGTGCTGGTCGTCGATGGCGGCGGCTCACTGCGGCGATCGCTGCTGGGCGGCAACCTCGCGGCGAGCGCCGCCAAGAACGGCTGGGCCGGCGTGCTGATCCACGGCGCGGTGCGGGACCTGGCCGAACTGCGCGCCAGCGAGCTCGGCATCCTGGCGCTGGGGCACGTTCCCATGCCCACCGAGCGCCGCGAGCAGGGCCTGGCCGACGTGCCGGTGCAGCTCGACGGCGTCTGGATCCGGCCCGGCGATTGGCTCTACGCCGACGAGGACGGCGTGGTGATCACGCCGCAGCCGGTGCACGCGGCGGGCTGACCCCCGCGACGGCCCTCAAGTCCGGCTGCCGCCCAGCCATCGAGCCAGCCGCGACAGCGGATTGGGCCGGGTCTTGCCGACGACGAGGTTGTCGGAGGAGACCCAGTCGATGTCGGCCTGGGCCCGCTGGCAGGCCGCGCGGAACTCCTTGTCGCCGCTCCAGCCCTCCGGCGCGCGCACCCGGCGCAGATGCGGCATCTGGCGCAGGTCCTGACCGAAGGCCGCGATGTCGCGCCGCAGGTCGATGCCGCCATCCGTCAGACGGGTCAGATCAAGCCGATGCACATGGGCCGTGGCGCAGCCGTGCGGCAGCCTGCCCTGAACCGTGCCGTCCACGGCGATCGTCGTGTGGGCGAAAGCCTTGAGGCTGTCGGCGAACGACTCGGCGTTGTGCACGCGATCCTGGTGGATGTGGATCACCATCGACAGCCGGTCCCTGGCGACACGGCTGCGCTCGAGCAGCTCGCGCGGTGGCAGCTCCAGAGGCAGGGCGCGCGAGCTGGCGTCGCCATCCTGCAATCGCACGCTTCGGGCCGGGTGACGCCCCTCCGCCGTCAGCAAGGCCAGCGACACCTGGAGACGGTGACTGCAGCGCTCCATCGGCAGCCATCCGGACGGGTCGTCGAACGACCAATTGTGGAGTTCGACGATGACCGGCGCGGCGCTCCCGCCCGGGGCGCACAAGGACTCCGGTCGAGCATCGACGTGCTGTTGCAAGGCGGTCATGGAACGGTCGAAGGTCTGTGCCAGCAAGGCCCGGCGGGAGGGGGGCGGGGGGACGACGCTGGCCGCGGGTGGGGACACAAGAGGCCGGTACCTGGGATTCGTCCGGATCCGGCAAGGTCCCGATCGCGTGGGCTCCGGACGCTCGTCGCGCCGAGGCTGCGATGGCGAATCAGGGTCCTCCGTCGATTCGTATCCGGAGGAGTCGGACCGGGTGGACGCCAGGCGCTCGAATCGCGGCACTCGGTCCAGCGGGCTGAGATCGGGCATGCGCACGGGCTTCAGGGTGCGCGGCCGGGACAGAGGCTGGAACCGCGGCAGCGGTCTCGGGTCGGGCGCTTGAAGGGCCGCCGAGGCGCGCTCGTCACGCGCTTCGGCGGCAGGGTGGTCCGTGTCGGTCGGCGCGAGGTGGAACGGGGCGGGCGAACGGTGGGCGGGCAGCATGGGCGCGAAGGATTCCGGAAGACATGAGGGGCCCGTGAGTCGGAGTCGTTGACAGAGCGTTCCGGCTTGTCAGGCGACGCGCGCCGACCCGCCACGGTGTCATGCCGACGCGCCGGGATCGGACCACCACGCGGCCAGCCCGTCGGGCGCCATCGGCTTGCCGAAGAGCCAGCCCTGCGCCGCATCGCAGCCCATGCTCAGCAGGATGTCGCGCTGCCCTGCGGTCTCCACGCCCTCGGCCACGACGCTCATGCCCAGCGAGCGCCCGATGCCGATCACCGCGCTCGACAACGCGCGGTCATCCGCGTCGTGCTCCAGGTCGCGCACGAAGCTCTTGTCCAGCTTGAGCTCCGTCACGGGCAGCCGCTTCAGGTAGCTCAGGCTGGAGTAGCCCGTCCCGAAATCGTCGACCGACACCCCGACGCCCATCTCGTGCAACTGCTGCAGCTGCTCACGGGGACGGCTGGTGTCGTCGAGCATCAGCCGCTCGGTAACCTCCAGCGTCAGGTCGCTGGCGGCCAGGCCATGTCGGGCCAGCAGCGCGCGGGCGTGGGCGGCGACGTCATCCTGGTGGAATCGCTGCGGCGAGACGTTGACCGACACGCCCGGCACCGGCACGCCCTGCGCGCGCCAACGTGCCAGCTGGGCGCAGGCCTGGTCCAGCACCCACGCGTCCAGCGCGTTGATCAGGCCGCTTTCCTCGGCGACCGGGATGAAGCGGTCGGGCGGGATCCAGCCGCGCTCGGCGTCCTGCCAGCGCAGCAAGGCCTCCACGCCCACCAGCTGCCGATCCGACAGCCGGATCTTGGGCTGGAAGTGCAGCTGCAGCAGCCGCTGCGACAGCGCTTGCCGCAAGGCCGCCTCGATCTCCAGGCGCTCGTCCAGCGCCTGGTTCATCGCGTGCAGGAAGAAGCGCGCGCAGTCGCGGCCGGCGCGCTTGGACTCGTACATCGCGATGTCGGCGTTCTTGAGCAGCTGATCGAGGTCGGCACCGTCCTTGGGATAGGCGCACACGCCGATGCTGGCGGTCATGAGCACGCGCGCATGGCTGCCGTCCAGCGGGATGGGTGTCTCCAGCACCGCGCGCAGCTTGTCGGCCACGCGCATCGCCGCTTCGGCCGTGCATCCGGGCAGCAGCACGACGAACTCATCACCGCCCAGTCGCGCGAGTGTGTCGCTGTCGCGCAGCGCGCCCAGCAGCCGGGAGGCGATGTGCTTGAGCACGAGGTCGCCGACCGCGTGGCCCAGTGAATCGTTGACGGTCTTGAAGCGGTCGATGTCCAGCAGCAGCAGGGCCGCCGGTGTCTCGCCGCGCTGCGCCAGCAGCAGCGCCTGACGGGCGCGGTCCGCGAGCAGCGTGCGGTTGGGCAGCCCGGTGACGCCGTCGAAATAGGCCAGCCGCTCGATCTCGCGCTGATGCCGGTCATGCATGAACGCGATCTGGCACAGCTGCGTGCAGGCCTGCACCATGCGCCGGTGGAAGGGGGCGGCGCCGCGCGGCTCGCGGTAGTACAACGCGAAGGTGGCGACGACCAGGTCCGCGCCCAGCAGGATGGGGGTGGACCAGCACGCGGCCAGTCCATGCGCCTGAGCCAGTGGGCGGAAGTCGGTCCACAGCGGATCGGTGGCGATGTCGGTGACCTCGACCGGCTCGCGCCGCCACGCCGCCGTGCCGCAGGAGCCGGTCTGCGGACCGATGTCCAGACCCTCGAGCGCGGCGCTGAACGACGCCGGCAGGCTGGGGGCGGCCAGCGGGTGGATATGGCCGGTGTCATCGATGGAGAGCACCGAGCAGAGCACCTCGGGGGCGAGGGCCTCCACGCCCCGGCACAGCAGGTCCATCACCGCTGCCAGGGGGCGGCCCAGCGCGACGGCTTCCAGCACGTCGCGCTGCAGATGGTCGATGTCGGCCTGATCGTCCGTTCTCGTCGCGTGCTGTTCTCGCATCGCTGGCTCCCTGTGTCCCGGGAGCATGGCAGGGATTCAAGGGCGCTTCAAGCCGCGATTCAACGGGGCAGGGTCAACGGGGCAGGGCCAACGGCCAGGGTCAACGGGGCTGGGTCAACGGGGCACGGTCAACGGAACACCGTCAGCGGAGCACGGTGAGCAGGCGGTCCAGCCCACCGTCATTGATCGCGACCATCGCCTGCTCGCGGACCTTGGGTTTGGCGTGATACGCCACGGACAGGCCCGCCGCGCCCATCATCGGCAGGTCGTTGGCGCCGTCGCCCACCGCGATGCACTGGGCCGGCGTGGCGCCGATGCGCTCGGCGCAGGCCAGCATCATGCGGCGCTTCTCCTCGCCGTCGCAGATGTCGCCCCAGTCCTGCATCACCAGACCGCCGGTCAACTTGCCGTCGACGATCTCCAGCTCGTTGCTGCGGACGAAGTCCATGCCGAGCTCGGCCGCGACGAAGCGCGTGAAGTAGGTGAAGCCGCCCGACACCAGCACCAGCTTCAGGCCCGCCGATTTCAGCGCCGCGCAGAGCTCGCGCGCGCCGGGGTTGAATCTCAGCCGGTCGCGCAGCACTTGCGCCAGCGCGTCCTCGCCAACGCCCTGCAGCAGCGCGAGCCGGCGGCGCAGGCTGTCCTTGAAGTCGGTGATCTCGCCGCGCATCGCGGCTTCGGTGATCGCGGCGACCTCGGCCTTGCGGCCCGCGGCGGCGGCGATCTCGTCGATGCACTCGATCGTGATCAGCGTCGAGTCCATGTCGAAGGCGGCGAGCTTGAAGTCACGCAGCGCCAGCGGCGCGGTGAGGCCCTGCAGGACGAGCGGGGAGAGCGGGGCGGGGGACGTTGAGGAGGTCATGCGGACGGCAGGCAGCTGGAGGCGGGCAGGGCTTGAATGCGGAAGGTCCCCGCCGACGGTCAGTACGACCGGTCAGCGGGGACGGGCGGGAGCTTAGCGCAGTCGCCGAGGCGAGCGTCAGCGCGCATGGGCCGTGGCGTAGCTGGAGCCGGGCGCGCAGATCGTCCAGGCGGCTGCCGGCAGGTTCAGGCCAAGGCCCGCGATGTCCCGCTGCGAGCGATACACGGCAGCCGGCTCGGCGACACCGTCCCGCCGGTGAACGAACCCGGCGACATCCCAGGACTCCAACTTCAAACCCTCGATGCGCGACAGCGCCTTGTCGTCGCTCACCAAGGTGGCGTCGAGCGCCATCGCATGCGCAGCGATCGCGATGTCGAACTGCTCCTTGGGCATGCCCCGCCGTTCCTGCGAGGCCTTGATGCCAGCGAAGAGATCGGAGAACCACAGGTCCGGGCTGAGGTACTCGACTCGGATGTGGCGCATCAACTCACGCAGACGCAGCTCCTTGCCTGGCGAGGGATTCTTCTCAAGCCCGGCAAAGACCTCCGCCTGAACGATCACGCTGATGGCGATCTGTCCTCGCAGGGCTGCGAATCGCTCTTCGCAGTAGACGCGCTGCGCCCGCTCTTGAGGATCCATCATGTAGCTCAGGATGTTGGTGTCGAGCATGTAGAGCGGTTCAACGTGTGCCATGTTGCACCTCCCAGGCTTCGAATCGCGCGCGTCGGATGCGCTCGACTTCAGGGCCGTCTTCCCAATCGTCGAGTCCGCCCACGCGGGCCCGCACCGGCTTGCCGTAGTTCTCCGGCAGATACGGGCAGGTCTCGCAGCCTTCGCGCGCATGCACGATGAGGCGCGCGATGCGCTTGCTCTCGCAGATCGTGCGGATGAACGAATTCGGGTCCGTCAGCCGCTCGTCCGGCGGCAGATGGCGGCAGTCGAAGCAGGTCATCGCGTAGGCGCATCCCCGCGCCTTGGCTGCGATCTCGGCGTCGCGCTCGGCCTCCCAGGCGTCATCCTCCGCGTCTTCCCGCGCCTGACGGGCCGCCGCGGCCTCGATCGATTCAGCGACGTCGATCAGCGGTGAAAGTGGCGTGTGCTGATGCATCGGCATCTCCAGCAGTTGAGAAGCCGTCAGTCTAGGAAGCGGTTCGATCCGGGTCACTGACCCGGACGCGTGGATCTGCGTGGCGTCTTCCAGCAGTTCAAGCGATGACTGATCAAGGCTGCGCCAAAGGAGCGCCCAGCAGCCGCAGCACCTCGCGCACCGCATGGGCGCGGTCCTTGGGATCGGTCAGCGCCTTGTCGATGCGCAGCTTCTCGTTGCCCACCAGCTTGATGTTGCGGTTCTTCTGCACGAGCTCGATCACGCGCATCGGATCGATCGGCGGATTGGGCCGGAAGTTGATGTTGATGACGCTGGGCGCCGCGTCGATCTTCATCACGCCGTAGGGCTTGGCCAGCACCCGCAGCCGGTGCGTGTCGAACAGCGTCTGCCCCTGCGCCGGCAGCTTGCCGAAGCGGTCGGTGATCTCCTCCAGCATCGCGTCGATCTGCTCGGCGCGGTCGGCCGTGGCCAGCCGCTTGTACAGCGACAGCCGCTGGTGCACGTCGCCGCAGTAGGCATCGGGCAGCAGCGCGGGCGCGTGCAGGTTGATCTCCGTCGTCGCCGACAGCGGACTGAGCAGGTCCGGCTCGCGGCCGGCCTTGAGCGAGCGCACCGCCTCGGACAGCATCTCGTTGTAGAGCTGGAAGCCCACCTCCATCATGTTGCCGCTCTGGTGCTCGCCCAGCACCTCGCCGGCGCCGCGGATCTCCAGGTCGTGCATCGCCAGGTAGAAGCCCGAGCCCAGTTCCTCCATCGCCTGGATCGCTTCGAGCCGCTGCGCCGCCTGCTTGGTCAGTCCCTCGATGTCCGGCACCATCAGGTAGGCATAGGCCTGATGGTGCGAGCGCCCGACGCGGCCGCGCAGCTGGTGCAGCTGCGCCAGGCCGAACTTGTCGGCGCGGCTGATGACGATGGTGTTGGCCGAGGGCACGTCGATGCCGGTCTCGATGATGGTCGAGCACAGCAGCAGGTTGTGCTTGCCGCCGACGAACTCGCGCATCACGCGTTCCAGCTCGCGCTCGGGCATCTGGCCATGGGCCACGACGATGCGCGCCTCGGGCAGCAGCTCCTGCAGCTTCATGCGGCGGTTCTCGATGGTCTCGACCTCGTTGTGCAGGAAGTAGACCTGGCCGCCGCGCTTGAGCTCGCGCAGCACCGCCTCGCGGATGGTGCCGCTGGTCTCGCTGCGCACGAAGGTCTTGATCGCCAGGCGCCGCTGCGGCGCGGTGGCGATGACGCTCAGGTCGCGCAGGCCCTCCAGCGCCATGCCCAGCGTGCGCGGGATCGGCGTGGCGGTCAGCGTCAGCACGTCGACCTCGGCGCGCATGGCCTTCATCGCCTCCTTGTGGCGCACGCCGAAGCGGTGCTCCTCGTCGATGACGAGCAGGCCCAGGCGCTTGAACTTCACGTCGGCCGAGAGCAGCTTGTGCGTGCCGATGACGATGTCGATCGAGCCGTCGGCCAGGCCCTCCATCGCCGCCTTGATCTCCTTGGCGGAGCGGAAGCGGCTCATCTCGGCGACCTTGACCGGCCACTTGCCGAAGCGGTCGGCGATGTTCTGGTAGTGCTGCTCGGCCAGCAGCGTGGTCGGCGCGAGCAGCGCCACCTGCTTGCCGCCCATCACCGCGACGAAGGCCGCGCGCAGCGCGACCTCGGTCTTGCCGAAGCCGACGTCGCCGCACACCAGCCGGTCCATCGGCTTGGGGCTGATCATGTCCTGGATGACGGCGTGGATCGCGGCGCGCTGGTCGGGCGTCTCCTCGAAGCCGAAGCTCGCGGCGAAGGCCTCGTAGTCGTGCGGCGAATAGCGGAACGCATGGCCCTCGCGCGCGGCGCGGCGGGCGTAGAGGTTGAGCAGCTCGGCGGCGGTGTCGCGCACCTGCTCCGCGGCCTTGCGCTTGGCCTTGTCCCACTGGCCGGAGCCCAGCTTGTGCAGCGGCGCCTCTTCCGCGCTGACGCCGGTGTAGCGGCTGATCAGGTGCAGTTGCGCGACCGGCACGTAGAGCGTGGCCTTGTCGGCGTACTCCAGGTGCAGGAACTCGCTGGGGCCATCGCCAAGATCGATGTTGATCAGGCCCAGATAGCGGCCGATGCCGTGGTTGGTGTGCACCACCGGGTCGCCGACCTTCAGCTCCGACAGGTCCTTGATCAGCGCGTTGACGTCGCTGACCTGCTCCTGCTTGCGGCGCCGGCGCGTGGTCGGCGTCGTGGCGAACAGCTCGGTCTCGGTGAAGAGCTGGATCTGGCGGCCCTCGTCGGGCTCGTTCCAGAAGAAGCCCGCGGCCAGCGGCGCGGCGGTGATGGCGAAGCGCTCATCGCGGTTGGCTTCGAACTCGGCGAGGTCCTTGACCGAGGGCGGATCGATCCGGTTGTCGCGCAGCAGCTCGAGCAGGCTTTCGCGGCGGCCCTCGCTCTCGGCCAGCAGCAGCACGCGGAAGGCCGTGTCCTTCAGATGGGCCGCCAGCCGCGCCAGCGGCTCCTGCGCGCCGCGCTCGACGCTGACGTCGGGCAGCGGCCGCGCGTAGTCGACCGGCTCCTGGCCGCGCACCGACAGCACCGCGTGGCGGTGCGTCGCGGTGAAGAACTCCTCGGGCCGCAGGAAGATCTCCTCGGGCGGCAGGATGGGCCGGTCCGGGTCGTGCTGCAGGAAGCGGTGGCGCTCGCGGGTGTCGGTCCAGAAGCGCTGCAGCGCCTCGTCGACCTCGCCGTGCAGCGCCAGGCCGGTCTCGGCGGGCAGGTAGTCGAAGATGCTGGCGACCTGGTCGAAGAACAGCGGCAGGTAGTACTCGATGCCGGCGGTGGCCAGCCCGGTGTCGATGTCCTTGTACAGGCGCGACCGGGTCGGATCGCCGTCCATCTTCTCGCGCCAGCGCGCGCGGAAGGCCTTGCGCGAGGCCTCGTCCATCGGGAACTCGCGCCCCGGCAGCAGGCGCACTTCGGGGACCGGATAGAGCGAGCGCTGCGAGTCCGGATCGAACACGCGGATGGAGTCGACCTCGTCGCCGAACAGGTCGACGCGGTAGGGCACGGGCGAGCCCATCGGGTACAGGTCGATCAGGCCGCCGCGCACGGCGTATTCGCCGGGCGAGACGACCTGGCTGACGTGCTGGTAGCCGCCCAGCGTCAGCTGCTGCTTCAGGCCGGCCTCGTCCAGGCGCTGCTTCTGGCGGAAGTTGAAGGTGGTGGCGGCCAGGAAGGACGGCGGCGCCAGGCGCGTGAGCGCCGTCGAGGCCGGCAGCAGCACGGCGTCCAGGTCGCGCTCGGCCACCGGCTTGCCGCCCGCCTGGATCAGCCGCCACAACGTGGCCAGGCGCTCGGAGATCAGGTCCTGGTGAGGACTGAAGCTGTCATAGGGCAGGGTCTCCCAGTCGGGGAAGACGGCCACGCGCAGCTCGGGCGCGAAGAACTTCAACTCGTCCTCCAGGCGCTGCGTGTCGCCGGGCTCGGCGGTGACGATCAGCGTGAGGCGTCCCGCGTCGCGCTGCTGCCGCGCGAAGCGGGCGAGCAGCAGCGCGTCGGCGGAACCGAGGGGACGGGAGACGGTGAAGCGTTTGCCGGGGGAGATCGTGGACAGCTGCATGGCGCACAAATGAGGACAGCCCCGGGAAGGGGCCTCGGGGAATTGTAGGGAGATGGCAAGGCCAGGTCCTGACAGCAGCGCGCGGGGCGGCGCGAGCGCTGATGGTCCGCGTCCTGGCCGGGGGCGGCGGTGCGGGCAAGACCTGTCCCCGAACGCGGGCGGCGGTTCCTGATGGGAAGCGGGAGCGTCGCGACTCCGATCAGCGATCTGGCGCGGGAAACGCCCTGCTCGCGGTGATTGGCGGTTGCGGCGGCGCTCCGAAGAATGCCGGGCTTCCTTGATCTCACGCCTGTCGAGCCTGAAAACGATGATCCGAGCATTTCCGCGTCCGATGTCCCCGCCCGCGCTTGCGGCCTTCATGCTGTGTGCCGCGGGCCCCTGGGCGCAGGCCAGCGCCGCGCCCGCCGCGGACGCCCAGGTCGGCGAGCGGCCCGGCCCGCAGGCAGCCCGCGCCGCGGAGCGGGTCGCGCCGCGCCTTCGCATCGAGGGCGTGACCGTGACCGACGCCGGCGAGCTGACCCGCGCGGGGCAGGCGGCGCTCGATGTGGACGCCGGCCCGGGGGCGATCGAGGCGCTCGCGCGCGTCATCGAAGCCAAGGTGCGCCAGGCGGGGCGTCCGTTCGCGCGGGCCTATGTGCCGGCGGGCGGCGCCATGGGCGGCATCGTTCGCGTGGTGGTCGTCGAGGGCCGCTACGGCCGGGTGGATCTGCGCGGTGGCGCGGCCGGCGACGCGGCCCAGTGGTTCGATGCCCTCCAGCCGGGGCGTCCGATCGGCGACGAGCTGGCGCGGCAGGTCGAGGCCGTGTCGCGCCTGCCCGGCGTGACGGTCACGGCGGGGCTCGGACCGGGCGACGAAGCGGGCGAGGGCGATGTCGACGTCACGGTGGAGCAGGCGCGGCGCTGGGCGCTGGACCTGCGCGCGGACAACCACGGCAATCCGTACGCGGGGCGCTGGCGCGGCAGCGCGGCCGGGCATGTGAACGGGCTGCTGCGCTTCGGTGACCGGTTGACAGCGAGCGCCGGCGGCAACAACGGCCGGGGCTGGGAGGGCGCGGCCTCGTACCAGACGCCGCTGGGCCGGCGCGGCGCGCGCGCGGCGCTGTCCGCGAGCCGTCATCACTACCAGCTGGGCGGCGAGTTCGAGCGGCTGGGCGCGCAAGGTCAGGTGGAGGCGGGCGGCGTGACCGTGACGGTGCCGCTGACGACGCGCGCGCCGGCGCGGCTGACCTGGCAGATCGGCGCGGAGGCGCGGCGCATCACCAACCGGCAGACGGCGGTGGGGCTGTCGGACCGCAGACGGGCGCTCGCGGTCACGACGGGGCTGCAGACGGTGCTGTTCCCGTCCGCGGGCACGGTGGCCTGGGGCGGCCTGTGGATGGAGATGGGCCACGTGCGGCTGAAGGACGCCTCGGCGGCGGCCTTCGATGCGAAGACGGTGCGCGCCGCGGGCGAATACCTGGTGCTGTCGGCCGACGCGGCGCTGTTGCGGCAGTGGGATGCCTGGGGACTGCTGCTGCGCGGCAGCGGGCAGATGTCGGACAAGAACCTGGACGCGTCCAGGAAGTTCTCGATCGGCGGCGCGCGCAGCGTGCGGGCCTGGCCGCTGGGCGAAGCCTCCGGCGACGACGGCGCGCTGGCGCAGACGGAGCTGCGCTACCGGTGGCGGGGCCTGGAGCCGTTCGCGTTCGCGGACATCGGCCGGGTGCGTTTCAACCACACGCCGTGGGAAACGGGCTTGCAGGGCGCGCGGGCGAAGGCGGCGCCCACGGGCCGGACACTGGCTGGCGCGGGCCTTGGCCTGCGCTGGCAGCGGGGGCACTGGAGCGCCGAAGGCACGGCGGGATGGCGCCTGGGCTCGGCGGCGCAGCGCGTGTCGACCTCGGATCCGAAGGGCCGGCAGCCGCAGCTCTGGATCAGCGTCGCCTATTCGCTGTGAGGAGCGCGGTCATGAAGACATCGATGCATGCGCTGCTGCGCGCGGTCGCGGCGGGCATGGCCGCGGCGGGGTTGCTGACGGTCGCGGGGCCGGCGATGGCGCAGGCCACGCCAGCGGTGGCGGCGGTGCTGCCGCAGGATCACCACGTCCGCTCGGGCCTGGCGGACGTCCGGACCGATGGCAAGACGATGACGATCGAACAGGCCTCGATGGCGGCCAAGCTGGATTGGAAGCGCTTCGACATCGCCGAGGGACACACGGTGCGGATCCAGCAGCCGGGGCCGGACGCGTTCATCGTCAACCGGGTGACTGGCGACGCGGCAAGCAAGATCAGCGGGTCCCTGATCGCCAATGGCGGCGTCTACGTGGTCAACCCGCATGGGGTGGTGTTCGGCAGCACCGCGCAGGTCAATGTCGGCAGCCTGCACGCGTGGGGGGCGCCGCTCGCCGACGCGCAGATGGACGGGGCAGGGCTGCCGGCGCTGCCGGCGAGCGCAGGCTCGAAGGTCGTCCACTCGGGAGCGATCGTCGTGCGGGACGGCGGCGTGGCGGCCCTGGTCGGCAAGGACCTGCGGCTCAAATCGGGCAGCAGGATTCACGCGCCGGGCGGCCGGGTAGAGTTGCATGTGCCGCGTGGTCCCGGATCGAGCCAGGGCTCGCTGGTCATGAAAGAGGGCGCGCGCATTCACGCCTTTGGCGGAGCGGTGCAGGTGGACGCGCCAGGAGCCAAGGTCACGCTGGGCCGGGTGGAGACCCATGACCTCACGGTCAGACTGGACGCCCCGCCCCTGGTCTCGATCGCCACGAAGGACTACGACGGCAAGCGTCTGGTTGGTGACCTCAAAGAGGAAGACGGCCTGCAGTTCACCAGTGACAGCACGCTCCGGCTGTCCCTGTTCGCCAGCAGCCCCGAGCCGGGACGTCAGGGCGGCGTGTATCGATTGGAGTTTCGCGACTGGCTCGGCACCGTGGAATCGGACCTTGTGTCGGATTCCTTTCGGAGCAGAGTGACCATCGAGGAGCCCGATGACGGCGCGCGGGCGCGGATCGATCTTCCCGTTTTCGACAAGAAGCTGGTCGGCGAGGTCAGCGTCGGGGACGCGGCCGGCCAGACGATGACGATCGAGCAGAAGAGCGACTACGCGGTGCTCGACTGGAAGTCGTTCAACATCGCCGAGCACGTCCGGGTGAAGTTCGTGCAGAAGGACGCCGCCTCGACGATGGTCAATCGCGTCTTCGACACGGAAGGCAGCCGGATCCACGGCAGGCTCGAGGCGACCGGCAAGGTCTTCGTGGTCAACCCGAGGGGCGTGCTGCTCGGCCGGACCGCGCAGGTGCAGATCGGTGGCGGCGGGTTCCTTGGCTTCGCGTTGAGCGACGAGCAGGCGATGGCATCGGACCAGGCCTGGGATCTCTCCAGCGATTCGATGAACGCCGATGTCAGGAACGAAGGCACGGTCACGATCGCGAACGGGGGCGTCGCGATACTGGCCAGTCCATCTTCGCTTGTTCAGTCGGGGCTGATTCACGCACCGCAGGGCACCGTGAACTTGGCCGGTGGGACGTCCGGACTGTCGATCGATGGACGGGAGATCGAGATATCGGGCGCCAACCAAGGACGTCTGATACATCGCGGACGGACGATTGCTCCCGGCGGGACCGTGAAGCTCTGGGGCATGGGTGAGGCCGGACTCGAGGCTTCGGGATTGATCTCCGCGGAGTCGGGCAAGGTGAGCCTCTCCGCTTGGACATGGATCGGACTGTCCAACGTGAATGCCAAGACGCTGGAGATCGATGTCCCGCTGACTGCCGGCTTCGATGCCAAGGACAAGGTCTACGACGGCACGATCCTGGCCGACGTGGAGAACGAGACGTTCGAGGGGATCACGCTGAACGAAGGCAGCAACCTCACGCTGCACAAGACCTATCGCTTCGACAGCGCGGAGCCTGGCGAACGCGCCGTCACCCCTCACGTCGAGATCTCCGGCTTCGGCGGCACCCCATTGCCGCTGAGCGTGCGCGTTGCCGACGGAGCAGAGAACACGGCCCGCATCGAGCGCAGACCGCTCCCCGTGCAGAACCCATACGTCCAGGCCTCCGGCGGCGCCCAGTCCGAAGTGACGGACAAGACCATGACCATCCGCCAGACCGGGGCGCTGATGTTCATCGACTGGGAGTCCTTCGATGTCGGCGCGGGTCACGAAGTGAAGTTCGAACAGTCCTCGCCGGACTGGTGGGCGATCAATCGCGTCGCCGCCCCGTCGCAGATGACGATCACGGGCAAGGTCCACGCCGATGCGGGATT
>Ga0209673_1002235_pt1 | contig 14001 bp, 10 predicted proteins | sample AraplaCol_mMS_r2_2_FD_184274 | JGI IMG/M metagenome (GOLD analysis project Ga0209673, IMG submission 184274) | Arabidopsis root microbial communities from North Carolina, USA - plate scrape MF_Col_mMS_r2 (SPAdes) (version 3) | ecosystem: Host-associated > Plants > Roots > Endosphere | place... | reverse complement strand
GCTTTGCTAATCAGGCGTCGATTTGAGCAAGCGGTTTCCGCTCAAGCTCTGGTGGGGCGTCGCCAAGCGGTAAGGCAACGGTTTTTGGTACCGTCATCCCTGGTTCGAATCCAGGCGCCCCAGCCATTTTTGTTCTGTCGATAAAACAGATACTTAAGGGCGATATGTTGCCGCGGCGGTACACTTAGCCGGTACATCGTCGATGGACAACTAAGGCTTGCCTTTCGTCCTTTACACAGCCTGCTTCGCTGCTATCGTCGGCGCGATTATTGGGAGCGCGCGCGTGGCAAAAGAGAATAATGGTGACCTCGGCTTCACGGCCGAGCTTTTTAAGGCTGCGGATAAGCTTAGAGGCAATCTGGAGCCCTCGGAATACAAGCATGTGGCGCTCGGCCTCATCTTCTTGAAGTACATTTCCGATGCCGTTGAGGGGCTTCACGCCAAGCTGAAGGCAGACCCATATGCCGACGCGGAGGACCCGGAGGAATATCTCGCGGAAAACGTCTTCTGGGTGCCGACGGAAGCCCGGTGGCCTTATCTGCAGGCCAATGCCAAGCGGCCGGAGATCGGCAAGCTGATTGATGAGGCGATGGAGGCTATCGAGCGTTTTCCGTCGAACGAGGGTCTGAAGGGCGTCCTGCCGAAGAACTATGCCCGCCCCACGCTGAACAAGACTATGCTCGGCGAACTGATCGATCTTTTTTCCAACATCGGGCTGCACGACAGCAAGGACACGGCCAAGGATCTGCTGGGCCGGGTCTACGAATATTTCCTTTCCGGTTTCGCCGGTTCGGAAGGCAAGCGTGGCGGCGAGTTCTTCACGCCGCGCTCGGTGGTGCGAACCCTGGTCGAGATGCTGGAGCCCTACAAGGGCCGCGTCTATGACCCCTGCTGTGGCTCGGGTGGCATGTTCGTCCAGTCGGAGAAGTTCATCGAGGAGCATGGCGGGCGGCGCAACGACATTGCCGTCTATGGACAGGAGATCAACCACACCACCTGGCGTCTCGCCAAGATGAACCTCGCCGTGCAGGGCATCGATGCCGATATCCGCTGGAACAATGAGGGCAGTTTCCACCGCGACGAGTTGCCGGACCTGAAGGCCGATTTCATCCTCGCCAACCCACCCTTTAACATTTCCGATTGGGGCGGCGAGCGACTGGCGGAAGACGCTCGCTGGAAGTTCGGCAGGCCGCCTAATGGCAATGCCAACTTCGGCTGGCTGCAGCACATCATCCACCACCTCGCGCCACGCGGCACGGCGGGCGTGGTGCTGGCCAATGGCTCCATGTCCTCCCAGCAGTCTGGAGAAGGCGAGATCCGCAAGGCGATGATCGAGGCGGATCAAGTGGATTGCATGGTGGCGCTGCCAGGGCAGCTCTTCTATTCCACTCAGATCCCCGCCTGCCTCTGGATTTTGGCCCGCGACAAGAGCGCCAATGGTCATCGCGACCGGCGCGGCGAAATCCTATTCATCGATGCCCGCAAGCTTGGTTTCATGGTGGACCGTGTGCGCCGTGAATTCACGGCGGGTGATATCGACAAGATCACTGGGGCCTATCACCTCTGGCGCTCGAAGCCGGAAACTCGGGCGAAGAACGGTTGGACGAATTATGCGGACGAGCCGGGTTTCTGTAGATCTGCCAGTCTGGAGGAGGTGCGGGGCCATGGCCATGTGCTGACTCCGGGGCGGTATGTGGGCGCGGCGGACGCTGAGGATGATGGAGTGTCGTTTGCTGAGAAGTTTGGCGGGTTGAGGGAGATGTTGCTCCAGCAATTTAAGGAGGGGCAAGCCATCGAGGGGAGAATTACAGCTTTCTTGGAGAAGCTTGATGGCTGATCTCTTCTTGCTGCAAGACCTCCTAGAATACACCCGCGACGGCGAATGGGGGAAAGGCGAGCCAGGTGACGGACTGATCGAAATGGCTGTCATTCGGGGCACTGACTTTGCGGCCGTTCGATTTGGAGACCTCTCCTCGGTCCCTACGCGCTTCATTCCCAATCAAATCGCAGCACGAAAACTCCTGCAGCCTGGCGATATCCTGCTGGAGACAGCCGGCGGTACTAAAGACCAGCCCACTGGCAGAACAGTGTATTTGCCGGAAAAGCGTTTCGAGGTAGCAGACACTCCACTAACGTGCGCCAGTTTCAGCCGCTTTCTTCGCGTGAAACCGGACTTGATCGACCCTCGGTATCTATACTGGTACCTCCAGTCGATTTATGACTCTCGTGAAATGCTCCCCTACCACATTCAGCACACCGGCGTTGCGCGTTTTCAGTACACGGATTTTGCCTCGCAATGGCGTGTTCCTGTTCCCAATCGCGCTCATCAGATCGAGATAGTGGAAATCCTGGGCTCCCTCGACGACAAGATCGAACTGAACCTGCGGATGAACGAGACGCTGGAGGCGATGGCTCAAGCGATATTTCGTGATTGGTTCGTCGATTTCGGCCCCACCCTTCGCAAGCTGGCAGGCGCAACCGTTCCCGTCGAAATCATGGGCGGCCTGGTGCAGGATGCCGAGCGGGCGCAAGCCCTTGCCGATCTCTTCCCTGCCAAGCTCGGCGATGGGGGACTGCCGGAGGGGTGGAACATTGGACGCGTTGAGGACGTGCTTGAGCTTGCCTACGGCAAATCGCTGCCGAAGGGTGATCGTCGCGATGGGCAGATACCAGTGTATGGTTCGGGTGGTGTTGGAGGCTTCCACGACCGGGCCTTGGCTCAAGGACCGTCCGTCATTGTCGGACGAAAAGGAACTGTAGGAAGTCTCTACTGGGAAGATGGCGGCTTTTTCCCGATCGACACCGTCTTTTTCGTCAGATCCGAATATCCGATGACCTATTGCTACTATCTGTTGCAGACTCTTGGTCTTGAACACATGAATACCGACGCAGCGGTTCCGGGGCTCAATCGTAACAATGCCTACAGGCTCGATGTTTCGAAGCCTAACAATGCAGTAATCTCGGAGTTTGGGAAGGTTTCTGAAGTCCTTCGGTCCCAAATATCGTCGAATGAGCGAGAAAACTGCATACTCGCTGCAACACGTAACCTTCTCCTCCCCAAGCTTATGTCCGGTGAAATTCATCTGGACTCCGACGAACATTAACCTGAGGCGCAGGGATGGAATATTTTCGCTCACGGTTTATTCAAGAACTTAACGATGAGGGAAACGTAGAAATTCGCGGGTTGAGTTGGACCCGACACGAGATTCTAGAGACTATCGATCCAACTGCCTACGAGGATTTGTTCGCAGCCTGGGCAGGCCAAGAGAAGATTGCCGCAAAAGACAAAGTAAGGGATCGCCTTAAAGCTAATGGCGGTTTGGAGCGCTTTAACAGGTTGGCCAGTCTTATTCAGAGCGGTAACGTTCTTCCTTTTGTCGGGGCAGGAATGTCAATACCGAGTGGCAACAAGCCGTGGGGTGAGTTCCTTCTGTCTCTAGTCACTGATGTCTCCCAGATAAAGGCAGAAATCGAAAAACACATCTCAGATAGTATGTACGAGGAAGCTGCGCAGCGGGTTTTTGATGCCTTAACCAAAGAAATATTTGACGAAGAAATTCACAATAGACTTGGTTCACACCGCACCGAGGCAGTCGGTCCAATTTGTCTGCTCCCACATTTGTTTTATAGAGAAGTGCTGACGACAAATTTCGACTTCGTTCTATCTAATGCCTATAAAAATGCATCCATTCCATTTGTGCGTGAGTATAGTGGAAAGGCGCTTGATGAATCTCCTCTTCGCCTGGGAGCCGAACCTCACTGCCTTTTGCGTATTCACGGTGAAGCAGACAGTCCAACAGGAAGGGTTCTTACCAAGGAGGAATACGAGGATTCTTATGGAGAATCGTCAACGCCTCGGGAATTACTAAGAGCTATCATTGGCACAAAGAGCCTATTGTTTATTGGTTGCAGCCTATATTCAGATAGGACGTATAAAGCTTTGTGTGAGATAAAATCAGCGTCTCACACCGTGCCGCCGAGGCACTTTGCTTTCTTGCCAGAGCCGCCGGAAGATGAGAAGCCTGCTCGGCGACAATTTCTCGGCCAGGCAAATATTCATCCGATTTACTACCCCCCAGAAGATCCAAGTGGCTCGATCGAAGACATGCTTATTGCGCTCATTGAAGGTGGGGTCGAGAATTGAGAAGCCGAGCAGCAGTGGCGAGATGGGAAATAGCGCAGGAGGTCGCCCGTGGCTGACTTGGAATACAATCAGGTGACGCCCGATGGTGGTATGGCATCGGGCTTTTCCGAAGGCCTGGTCGAAGAGGTCGTGGTCTCCACATTGCAGGACCTTGGCTACACCTATCAGCCGGGCGCAGTCATCTCGCCAGACGGCAGCGCCCCGACTCGTCTGGCTTATGTCGACGTGCTGCTTTCCGACATCCTCACGGCAGCCGTTGACCGTCTGAATCCGTTGATCCCAGCGGATGCTCGTAGACAGGCGATGCGCCAGCTCTCCATCACGAAACGCCGTCTCTGGTCGAAGAAAACCGTCGGATGCACCGTCTCATCACAGAGGGCGTGGATGTCGAATTTTCCATCGGCGATGGCGAGGTAAAGGGCGACAAGGTCTGGCTGGTCGATTTCGAGCAACCGGAGAACAACGACTTTCTTGTTACCAATCAATTCACCGTGGCCGAGGGAAAGCACACAAGACGACCTGATGTGATGGTGTTCGTCAACGGTCTGCCACTCGGTATCATTGAACTGAAGAACGCGGCCAGCGAGAACGCCACCGTCGACCAGGCCTATCAGCAGCTCCAAACTTACAAAGACCAGATCCCGTCGCTCTTTCGCACAAGCGCCGTGATGGTAGCGTCCGACGGGATGCTCGCTCGGATTGGCTCGCTAACGGCGGATGCAGAGCGTTTCATGCCGTGGCGATCTGTTACCGGGGCGGATGAAGATTTCACGCCTCATGGCCCTTATGAGATGGACACGCTGCTGCGCGGTGTTTTCGATAAAGAGCGCTTCCTGGCGCTGATCCGCGATTTCACTGTTTTCGGAGATCAAGGTGAAGGTCCCTTCAAGATCATTGCCGGTTATCACCAATTCCACGGAGCGCGGAAGGCGATCGCAAGCGCCATCGAAGCCGTAAAGCCGGATGGTGACCGGAAGATCGGCGTGATCTGGCACACGCAGGGTTCGGGCAAGAGCTTGCTGATGGCTTTCCTCGGCGGCCTGATCGTTCGATCCCGTAAATTGGAAAACCCGACGTTGATCGTGTTGACGGACCGTAACGATCTGGACGACCAGCTTTTCGGCACCTTTAACCTCTGCAAGGACCTAATCCGCCAGACGCCGGAACAGGCGAACAGTCGTGAAGAACTGCGGAAACTCTTAGACCGGGCATCCGGAGGCGTAATCTTTACCACCGTCCAGAAGTTTACGCCGGAAGGGAGTGAAGAGGTCTTCCCCTTGCTAACAGATAGACGCAATGTGATCGTTATGGCCGACGAGGCACATCGCAGCCAGTATGGTTTCGAATCCAAACTTAATCGGGAGACCGGGCAACGTCGCTATGGCTACGCCCACTACATTCGCCAGGCCTTGCCGAACGCCTCCTTCATGGGCTTCACGGGAACGCCGATCGAAGATGGTGATGTCGACACCCAACGCATCTTCGGCGAATACATTGATGTCTATGACATCAGCCGCGCAGTCGAGGATGGCGCAACAGTGCCGATCTACTATGAGAGCCGCCTTGCTCGGATAGAGCTGGATGAGGATGAAAAGCCGAAGATTGACGCGGCGATCGAGGTGATGCTTGAAGATGAGACGCTCACCGAGCAGGAAAAGCAGAAGGCCCAGTGGACCACAGTTGAGCGACTGGTCGGCGCGGAAAAGCGCCTCAAGCAGGTTGCCGCCGATCTAGTTGCACATCTGGAAAAGCGGATCGAAGGTTTGCCGGGAAAGGCGATGGCCGTTTGCATGAGCCGTCGCATCTGCGTTGATCTCTACAAGGAAATCGTCGCCCTTCGTCCAGAATGGCATTCCGATGATGATGACAAGGGCGCAATCAAGATTGTCATGACCGGCTCGGCCTCTGACCCTCTCGACTGGCAGCCGCATATCGGAAACAAAAGGCGGCGCGATGATCTCGCCAAGCGCGCCAGGAAAGTCGAGGATCCGTTGAAACTCGTCATCGTGCGCGACATGTGGCTGACTGGGTTCGATGCGCCCTGTATGCACACCATGTATATCGACAAGCCGATGCGCGGCCACGGGCTCATGCAGGCGATCGCCCGCGTCAATCGCGTGTTTAAGGAAAAGCCCGGCGGCCTCGTCGTGGATTACATCGGTATCGCCACCAACCTCAAAAAGGCGCTTGCCCAGTATTCTCAGTCCGACCGCGAAAAGACAGGGATCGATGAGGAAGAGGCTGTCGCACTCCTTCTGGAAAAATACGAGATCGTGCGGGGCATGTTTGCCGGTCACGACTACAGTCTCGGCATATCGGGTAAGCCCTTCCAGCGCCTCAGAGCACTCGCAGATGGAATTGACTGGATTCTGAAGTGGCAGCAGGCGGAAGCCGCGAAGGTCGAAAGTCAGGAGGCCAAGAAACAGGCCCATCGTCGATATCAGGATGCCGTTCTGGAACTCAGCAAGGCCTATGCCCTTGCCTCTGCCAGCGATGATGCCGCAGAGATCAGGGATGAGGTGGGGTTCTTCCAAGCCGTCAGGGCGGCACTCGTCAAAACGACGGCCACTGGCAAGATCTCTGACAGGGCGAAATCGCTGGCCGTTGAGCAGCTTCTCAATCAGGCTGTGGCCAATGCAGAGATTGTCGACATACTGAAAGCTGCGGGCCTCGACAGTCCAGATATCTCCGTCCTTTCCGACCAGTTCCTCGCCGACGTCCAGAAGATGGAGAAGAAGAACCTTGCTCTGGAAGCGCTGAAAAAACTGCTGAATGGCGAGATCAAGAGCCGCTCGAAATCCAACGTGGTCGAGGCGAAAACCTTCTCCCGGAGACTTGAGGAAGCCGTTGCCCGGTACCATGCCAATGCCATCTCCACAGTGGAGATGATTCAGGAATTGATCGCCTTGGCTAAGGAGATGCAGGCCGCCTCTGCCCGTGGCGAAGAGCTTGGACTGACACCGGAGGAGATCGCCTTTTATGACGCGCTAGCGGGCAACGAGAGTGCTGTCGAAGCGATGGGCAGCGAGCAACTCCGCGTGATTGCCCATGAGCTCGTTGAGCAGATGCGCGGGTCGGTCACAGTCGACTGGCAGCACAAGGCAAGTGCCAGAGCGAAGATGCGTGTTCTGGTGAAGCGTATTCTGAAGCGGTTCGGCTATCCGCCGGACTTGGAGCAGGAGGCCGTGCAGACAGTGCTGGCTCAGGCCGAACTACTATTGAGGGAAATTACGGCAAAAACATAGGGTAATTTGGCTGCGTAAATATCCACAAAAACGCACCACCGGCAAGAGAGCCTGCTGGCAAACATTGAGCAGGAAAGTGGCAACTCCCGATAAGCCGCCAGTCTCGCCCCCGTCGCAATCGTCTACACCAGCTTATTTGCGTTAGCCTGAACACGCCACTCCTCTTGCAATCATCGCGCGAATCATCTCGTTTCGGCTGTAGTACTTACCGATTGGGGCCACCATGCCGATATTCACAACGAGCAATATCCCTATCTCTTCACTTATTGAGGATATCGACAGAGGAAAGATCGGTCTGCCTGAGTTGCAGCGTCCATTTGTCTGGCCGAACGTAAACGTTCGTGACCTATTCGATTCACTCTATCGCGGCTATCCTGCTGGCTTCCTTCTATTCTGGAAAACCGGGGCGGAGAATGGTCTCAGGAGCATTGGTACCGACGCGAAGCAGGCTGTGCCAGAGCTTGCAATCGTGGATGGGCAACAGCGCCTGACCTCGCTCTACGCTGTAGTTAAGGGAGGCGAAGTTCTACGCTCAAATTTCAAGAAGGAAAGAATTCAGATCGCATTCAACCCGTTGTCCGAGCGATTTGATGTTGCCGATGCGGCTATTAAGAAGGACCGAGCATACATTCCGGATATTTCGGTTCTCTGGGGAGCGGAGTTTAGGCCAGGTGCCTATCGAAAAACGTTCATTGCTGAGCTGTTAGAAATTCGCGAGCTTTCCGAGAGCGACCAAGAGAAAATAGAGGCGGCAATTGACCACCTGAGGAATCTTTTGAATTATAGTTTTGTTGCTTTAACGCTTCCGTCGTCAGTAGATGAGGAGACCATAGCAGAAGTATTTGTGCGGATAAATGGAAAAGGTAAATCTCTAAATCAAGCTGACTTTATTATGACGCTTATGTCAGTGTTCTGGGAGGATGGAAGAAAAGAACTTGAAGAATTTTCGTTGAAAGCATCGATGCCCAGTGATGGACAATCATCACCATTCAATCACTTCATAAAGCCATCTCCAGATCAAATGCTTAGAGCAACTGTGGGGCTGGCTCTGAAGCGGGCGCGCCTGGAAAATGTCTACGGAGCGTTGCGCGGAAGAGATGCCGGGACTGGGCAAGATAGTTCTGAAAAGCGTGAATATCAGTTTGCATTGATGCGCGATGCTCAAAAGACAGTTTTGAGTGTTGGAAACTGGCATCATTTCCTTAACGCGCTCAAGCTGGCTGGCTACCGGGGTCAGAAGATGATCAGTTCGGAAGCCGCGATCATCTTTAGTTACGTTCTCTATCTCATGGGAATTCGCGACTATTCGGTCCATCGGACCGACATGCGTCAGGTGATAGCTGAATTCTTCTTCATGGCGGCCATGACAGGACGTTTCACAAACTCACCAGAAACACGCTTCGAGGCCGATCTCGGAATGCTTCGCGATCTCCCAAGTGGAGATGTGTTCGTCGCGAGATTGCGAGACATATGCGCCACCACGCTGACTAATGATTACTGGGATATAACCCTGCCCAGTCAACTCGCCACGTCTGCCTCGCGAAGTCCGTCTCTTTTTGCGTATCAAGCAGCGCTTATTATGCTTGATGCACCGATACTTTTCGGCACACTCAAGATCAACACTGTCGTTGATCCGGCTATTCAGGGCTCAAAGGCATCGCTGGAACAGCACCACCTGTTTCCCAGGGGATACCTTGAGGAGAACGGCTTATCTGATTTGAAAATGATCAATCAGATCGCGAACTTTGCCGCTGTTGAATGGCCCACCAATATTAAGATTGGAAAGAAAGCGCCTTCGGAATACGTTCCGATGCTGATTGCGGGTATGGTGCCGGCCGAGCGAGAACGCATTAACAAGCTCCACGCCCTGCCTCCTCATTGGTGGGAGATGCCCTACAACGAGTTTCTAATTGCACGTCGGTTGAAAATGGCTCAGGTCGTGAGGGAGGCTTGGGAGGTTCTAACGCAAGGAACGAAACCCTCTGCTCCGATCCAGGTTCCCGTCGCATCCCTAATTTCTGGCGGCGAGTCCGGCGCCGTCGAATTCAAATCGACGCTAAGAGTCAATCTTCACACAGGGCAATCGGATGAAAAAATGCATCTCTCTGCTCTTAAAACGATTGCCGGTTTTCTCAACGCTAGAGGCGGCACTTTGCTAGTTGGCGTGTCTGATGACGGGACGGTTATTGGGATTTCTTCGGACGGGTTTCCCAATGAAGATAAAATGGGATTGCATTTGGTCAATCTTATCAAGGATAGGATAGGGGATGTCTTTCTTCCATACGTTCATTTGCATTTTGATGAGCAGGACGGGGAGCGCGTCTTGGCTGTACGGTGCGAGGTTGGACCCAAGCCGGCCTTTGTTAAGGATGGCAACCAACAGCGCTTTTATGTTCGTGGCGGAAACGCCACCGCAGAGCTTACCGGAAACTCGATTACAGACTATGTGAAACAGCGCTTTCAGTAGCCTTACCGGCGCCCATCAAACAACCGAACACCCGTCAACCCGGCAAGCCTCCCCACCAGCGCCTCCTGAAACCCCGGATCGCCAACCTCTGCCGCCGCCTCCCGCAGCTGCCGATGGTACCAATACCCACCGCTGACCTTCGCAGCCCCTTCATCGCTCGTCGCAAGCCATGTCTGGGTGAGGTGCCCCATCTCAAGGTCATCGGGCGCGCCGGCGCCGCCCATCTTGGTCGGCACCCAGCCGGGATCCACCGCATTGCTCAGAACATCCGGCCAGTGGCGGGCGACGGCGGCGGCGAGGGTGGCGAGGTAGAGCTTGCTTTCCGAATAGGCTTGGCTGGCGTTCCACGGCCGCTTCTTCCAGTCGATATCGTCAAGGGCGCGGCTGCCGCTGCGGTGCATGCCGCTGCTGAGATAGATCAGGCGATCGGGGCGGGTGATCCATGCGGTGAGCAGATAGGGGGCGAGCACATTCACCGCCAGCGTCTTGGCGTGACCATCAGGCGTTTCGCCCCGGCTACGCTCGAGGTAGATGCCGGCATTGTGGATGACGGCGTCCATGCGGCCGATGGCGTTGACCTGGTCGGCAATCGATCGCGTCTCGGCGGCGCTGGCGAGATCGCCGATGACGAGGCCGAGTGCGGCAGAGGAAATCTCTGATATGGCGGCGGCGCGCTCCCGGGAGCGGGCATGCAGCACGACGTCATGGCCCTCCTTCATCAGGGTGCGGGCGGCGGCAAGGCCGAGGCCATCGGTGGAACCGGTGATGAAGATGCGGCTCATGGGGTTTCCTTTCGCGGCGGCGTGGAGGGCGTCAGTCAAGCAGCTTTCGTTGGGCTGCTCAATGCGGGAGTTGGGGCGTGGGTTCCCGTGCTCCCAGGTGAGGATCCATGGGAATTTACCGATCGGGATATTTCGGGATGTGGAGCAGGGTTGAGGCTATGAATTTTCCCGCTCGGTATGGCTGGTGGCGCTTCGCAGGTCTGTCCTCTCAGCGTGAGGATTTACGGCTGCCCCTTCGTGCCCATGCCTGCCCCTCACCCTAACCCTCTCCCCGTAAAAACGGGGCGAGGGGACGTACCTCGCGAGAGGTTAGTGGGGGACGGAGAGGTTGCGGCATATCCCCTTCGCCCCGCCTGCGGGGGTCCGAAGGACGGGGCGAGACACGTGGCTCGACCCAGGCAGAGGTGCCGGCAGGCGGATGAGGGGCATTTTTCGCGGTGATTTCAGTGGCTTGACTCCAGTGCCCGCCGGCATCATGGCGGCGGGTGTAGATCCTCGGCTCAAGCCCGAGGATGACGGAGGATGGGGTGGGGCTCGGCGAAAACGGCAACGTCAGCCTGCGCCACTCGACCCCGCCACTTCACCAAACGCCACCTCACACGCCCGCTTCACGCCGCCGCTCCGCCCCCGCCGCGATCGTCTGCACCAGCTCATCCACCTCCCGTGCCAGCCGCTCCAGCGGCAGGCCGACGAAGCGGCCTTCCAGGCTGATGCTGACGACGCCGTGCACCGCGCCGAACAGCGTGCGGGCGCGGATCGCCCGGTCTTCGGGGGGCATGTCGGGCTGCAGTTCGGCCAGCGGTTCGGCGATCACGTCCATCAGAAAGAGGTGTTCGTCGAGATGCCATTGCGGCGTCGGGCTGGTGTCGGGGGGGAAGTGGTCGAACAGCGCCTTCCAGAGGTTCCGGTGCTCGACGGCGAAGCTTAGGTATCCCTGCGCCAGGTTGCGCAGCCGGTCGGTCGGCGGCTTGTCCTTGGTTTCGGAAAGCGTCAGCCTCGCCTCCAGCGCCTTCAGCGTGGCGGAGTTGACGTGGATGACGAGCTCGGCGAGGTCTGAAAAGACCGTGTAGAGGCCGCCGAGCGCGCAGCCGGCATCCTGGGTGATGTCGCGGGCTCTGAGGTTCGTCAGCCCGTCGCGGGCGATCCGCTCGCGCGCCGCCTCGATCAGCCGGGCCTTCAGGTCTTCGCGTTTTTCTTCTCGCCTGCCGGCCATTCACCATTCCACTTCGATTTTTTGAACGACGTTCAAAATTTATCTTGAACGTCGTTCATGATTCTGGCATAACACCTATCGTGAACAACGTTCATAAACCGGAGGAAGGAAATGTTCAAACTGATTTCCATTTTGTTGCGGGGCAGAGCGCATGATGCCGAACAGGCTTTTGCCGATCGCAACGCCGTGCCGCTGCTTGCCCAGCAGATCCGCGATGCCGCCCAATCGATCCAGTCGGCCCGCCGCAGCGTCGCGGTCGCCATTGCCCAGAACGAGCAGGAGAGGGTGCAGCATGCAGCGATCGTCGCCCGCATCGCCGATCTCGAAAACCGCGCCTCCGCCGCATTGGCGAAGGGCAATGAGGGCCTCGCCCGCGAGGCGGCCGAGGCGATCGCCTATCTCGAAGCCGAGCGCGATGCATCCGAGAAGGCGCAAGGTCAGTTCACCAGCTCCATCGACAAGCTGAAGGCGATCGTCCGTGCCTCCGAGGCGCGGCTGCAGGAGCTGCAGCGCGGCGAGCGGCTGGCCCGTGCCACGCAGGAGGCGCAGAAGCTCGATGTCGTCGTTGCCGGTCCGGGCCTTGCGACGCTCGACGATGCCGAGGAGACCTTGGCCCGCCTTCGCCTGCGCCAGAGCCAGAATGAGCTGACGGCCGCAGCCCTGAAAGACATGGAAGGCGCCATCCGCCCGGCCGGCATCATCGAAAAGCTTGCCAATGCCGGCTTCGGGGCGCCGCTCCGCTCATCCGCCGATGATGTGCTGGCCCGGCTGAAGAGCCGCATCACGCCTGCTGCCTGAAATTGCATCCATCCAACCATCCATCCATCAAACCATAGGGACCACTGATATGAACGACAGTTTCCAGAAACATTCCTCAAGCTGGGTCAGCTTCTCCTACATCTCCTTCGGCGCGGCCGCCTTCATGCTGGCGCTCGGCCTTTACATGATGCCGCTCGATCTCTGGGGCAAAGGTTATCTCGCCATGGGCATTCTGATGCTGGTGCAGACCACGGTGAATATCACCAAGACGCTGCGCGACAATGCCGAATCCGAGAAGCTGATCCGCAAGGTCGAGGATGCCCGCACCGAGAAACTGCTGGTCAAGTTCAATCGTAACGATGAAGATTAATCTTCGTTAACCGCACTGCAGAGTTGTTACCGCACTCAACTTTTGCGTAACAACTCTGTGGCCTTCTCTGCTTGCCGAAAGAGGAACGAGCCCGTGCAACACAATCTGATGACATCAAGGAAATTCGCGCCGCTGTTCTGGACCCAGTTCCTCACGGCCTTCAACGACAATTTTCTGAAGAACACCCTGGTGTTCCTCATTCTTTTCAAGATGTCGGCGAGCGAGGGGGCTGCCCTGGTGACGCTTGCCGGCGTCATCCTCATCGTCCCCTTCCTGCTGCTCTCGGCGCTTGGCGGCGAACTGGCCGACAAGCATGACAAGGCCAAGATTGCCGAGCTGCTGAAACGCTGCGAGATCGCCATCGCCGGGCTTGCGGTCGTCGGTCTGGCCTTTTCGTCCATCTTCGTGCTGATGGCGGCGCTGTTCGGCTTCGGTGTCGTCTCGGCACTGTTCGGGCCGATCAAATACGGCATCCTGCCCGATCATCTCGAACGCCGCGACCTGCCGAAGGCCAATGCCTGGATCGAGGGCGGCACCTTCATCGCCATCCTCGCCGGCACGATCATCGCCGCCTTCGCCTTCTCCGGCGGTGACAATGTGCTGATCTTCGGCACGATGATGATGGGGCTTTCGGTGCTCTGCTGGCTGGCCAGCCGGATGATCCCGCCCACCGGCTCCAAGGCGCCGGATCTCGAAATCGACCGCAATGTCATCCGCTCCAGCTACACCCTGGTCATGGAAATCCGCGCTGACAAGCGCCTGTGGCGTTCGGCGCTGATGAACTGCTGGTTCTGGCTGGTCGGCGCCTTTGTGCTGTCGATCCTGCCGACCATGGTGACCGAGCTGCTCGGCGGCTCCGAACTCGTCGTGCCGGCCTATCTCACCGTCTTTGCCATTGCCGTCGCCGTCGGATCGGCGATTGCCGCCTGGATGTCCTCCGGCCGCATCGTGCTGCTGCCGGCCCCTGTCGGCACGGCGCTGCTTGGCCTCTTCAGCCTCGATCTCGCCTGGAACCTCTGGG
>Ga0209673_1002231_pt1 | contig 14037 bp, 19 predicted proteins | sample AraplaCol_mMS_r2_2_FD_184274 | JGI IMG/M metagenome (GOLD analysis project Ga0209673, IMG submission 184274) | Arabidopsis root microbial communities from North Carolina, USA - plate scrape MF_Col_mMS_r2 (SPAdes) (version 3) | ecosystem: Host-associated > Plants > Roots > Endosphere | place... | reverse complement strand
ACATTCTTCAGCTCTGTGAGTAACGCCCAAATCAATTGTCTATATGCTATCCACTAATGATATTTAGACCGGTCTAATGGGCAATATGACAATCCTGAGTCTCCTTTATGTAGGAGGCGGAATGGTCCAATCGGGGGCCATCAGCATCGGCGAGCTTACTTCATTCCTGATGTACACTGCATACGCCGGATCTAGCATGTTTGGTCTATCAAGCTTCTATTCCGAGCTGATGAAAGGTGTTGGTGCTGCAAGCCGACTCTTTGAGCTGCAAGACCGACAGCCGACGATCCACCCGACCAAAGGACTCAAGGTGGAGTCTGCCCGCGGGCCGATCCGGTTTGAGAATGTATCCTTCAGCTATCCGACTCGCCCAGCTGTGACAATTTTCAAAGACCTCAACTTCGAAATTCCTCAAGGCACTAATGTGGCCATCGTTGGCCCCTCGGGTGGTGGTAAATCCACCATCGCATCCATTCTTCTTCGGTTTTATAGTCCGACTGCAGGCCGTGTCTTGATCAATGGCAAGGATGTCAGTGGCATGAATGCCAAGTCTCTTCGTCGCAAGATTGGCGTGGTTGCCCAAGAGCCTGTCCTCTTCTCAGGAACCATTGCAGACAACATTTCCTATGGTCGGCCTCACGCAACGCGGTCAGAGATTATTGCTGCTGCCCGCAAGGCTAACTGCCAATTTATCAGTGATTTCGTAAGTTTGATCACCCTAATAATCTCATTTTCCAAGCCCCTCGTTCCATGCTTACAATTAAATTAGCCTGACGGCCTTGATACTCACGTTGGAGCTCGTGGAGCCCAGCTTTCGGGTGGACAGAAGCAGCGGATTGCCATTGCTCGCGCTCTGATCAAGAACCCTGATATTTTGATTCTGGACGAGGCTACCTCTGCTCTGGATGCGGAGTCGGAGACACTGGTCAACAGTGCTCTCGCCGCTCTTCTTCGGGGTAACAATACGACAATTAGTATCGCTCATCGTCTCTCAACGATTAAACGCTCTGACACCATCATTGTTCTTGGCAATGATGGCACCGTTGCTGAACAAGGCAGTTATGAAGAGCTCAGCGCTCGCCCTGACGGAGCCTTCACCAAGCTCATGGAATGGCAAATGAGTGGCGGCGAAGCTCAAAACCCACCGACTCGGACCGTGCAGCCGGACGAGCTCTACAAACTCCAGAAGGAAATGGAGCCTGAGCCGGAATTTGAAGATGAAGATGAGCAGGAGTCCAAGTCCGAAGAGAAGAAGGGCTAAACTCGCCATCTTACCTTGATACAGTATACACACAAACACACACTGCCCTTTATTGTCATAATTGGGCTACATTTACTTTATTTTTCTCTTTTTTTGGATACTCTCTCTTCTCATGCGCCTCAGCCTGTGTGGACATCTCTTCTTTGGCGATAGATATTAAACGGACCTTTGTGTACAAACACCAAAATACAAAATATTGCACGAAATGAGACGCACTAGTAATTACTTTATACATGACACTCTTCTCTCTATTTCCTGGCTAGTAAACTACTACATAGAATAAGACGATCTATTCTATATCAGCCCGATTGAATGCGAACCAAACCCAACCCGGCCGAATTCTCCGCACTTAGTCAGGTGCTTCCCCACTTCGTCATCTGCGGACCTCCTCGAAACTTGAAGATTCACCACCTGACCCTCCGTGGGTAACTCATCGGACGGTTCTTCTCCAACTCTCTTAACGAGGGGAAGAACAGTATCAACATTTTAACATAATGGATTACCTGCGCAGACTCGTCGCCGAGCGCCCGGAGTATGAGCCCGTCGAGGATTCACCACAGGATGACGCCGGATCGACAGAGGAACGACAGCGGCCATGGGCTCGCTTTTCCAGGCTAGAATATGCCGTGTTTCTACTACTGGGAGTTGCAATGTTGTGGGCCTGGTAAGTGGTTCTCTATGAGCTCTCCTATGTTCCTCGTTGGTTCTTCAAGAGTGACCCAGTCGTACTAATACCACCAAGGAATATGTTCCTCGCCGCAGCACCATATTTCCATAGTCGCTTCGAATCGAACGAATGGGCTGCAACACACTATCAGTCCTGTATCCTATCTGTATCAACCGTTACAAATCTCGCATCCTCATACACTTTTGCTCGAATCCAAAAGAATGCTTCCTACCCGTGGCGAATTACGATCTCACTACTCATGAACTGCGCAATCTTCACCTTACTGGCTTTCTCCACCGTGGTGATGACGAATGTCTCTACACAAGCATACTTCGCTTTTGTGATGCTTATGGTCTTTGGGACTAGCTTGGCCACTGGACTCAACCAAAATGGCGTCTTCGCCTACGTGTCTGGTTTCGGGCGAGAGGAGTACATGCAGGCCATAATGAGTGGACAAGGCATTGCCGGGGTCTTACCCTGCATCATTCAAATTCTATCCGTCCTGGCAGTTCCCAGGAATGCCTACGGGGGCCAGGATGACGAAGATATGACACAGGGATCACCTGCGAAGTCCGCATTCATATATTTCCTCACTGCTACTGCTGTCTCGGTCTTCACGTTGTTGGTTTTCTTGTATCTGCTCAGAAACCGACCAAGTGCCAGACCGAAAAGCTCAGATGATGATGAGGACACGGCTCTTGTTGAGGGTACAGAAGATAAGTCTGTGAGTCTTTGGATATTATTCCTGAAGCTCCGTTATTTAGCTTGTGCCGTGTTCATGGTCTTCACGATCACCATGATGGTCTTCCCTGTATACACATCTCGCATACTCTCGGTCAACGATCCGAGTAAATCACGAATGTACGACCCGCCCGTCTTCATTCCAATTGGATTTCTCTTCTGGAACGTTGGCGACTTTGTCGGGCGACTGGCTGTGGCTATACCAAAGTTGTCTCTCAGTCACAGACCGTGGCTAGCCTTCGTCTCGTCACTTTTGCGAATTGTTTTCATCCCTTTGTACCTTTTGTGTAATATCAATGGTCAAGGGGCATCGGTACAAAGTGACTTTTTCTATCTCTTCATCGTGCAGGGTTTGTTTGGTATAACCAATGGATACTTGGCCTCAAGTTGCATGATGGGGGCTAGCCACTGGGTTTCTGCCGATGAACGACATGCAGCCGGTGGATTCATGGGCACTATGCTGGTCGGTGGATTGACAGCTGGTAGTCTGTTGAGTTTCGTAGTGTCCAGCTGATTCACGCTGGACTTTTGTGGCTCTTGAAGTGACTGTAGAAATCATGATTTACGACCCCATATTATACATTATATTTTCGGCATAGAAATGATATCCTATCTCACCAATAAATTATATCTGATCTTTGACAATTCGATATGGATCTATCACTATGTTTTACGTATGCTACTGCTCTAATGAACATGATTTCAATTCTGCGCTCGCTACCTAGCGAGCGCAGCATTGAAATCTCAAGCTCTGAGCTTGATTCCGGGAGTATGTAGGCTATCCCACGATATCACATATTGTGGGATGTGATGTACTTCTGTGTAATCCCTGTTTGGTTGAAGTGATATAACTCCTACAGCTGCATCTGAGCTCAGCTAGTGGAGCTCGCGCTAGCCAAGTCAAATCCGCCGATTAACACAAATTCTCCGATTTTGGTTCTCGTGGTGCTAAGAAAGCAGCCCAGGAAGAATGATGATAGCTTCAGAATCTACAGAGTAGAACAGCACAATTCATTGATCTATGGTTCGAATTCATAAGTACAATGCTTAAGTTAAATCCAGGAGAATCCTTGGAAGCAAAATCATCATCCAAGTCCACACGCTGATCATACACCACAAAATCGAGAAAAAAAAAAGACCCACAACTTGACCAGCTTCGCCACACTCCAGCTTCAAAGCTCCAGATTAAATCGACAGGGGCCACTTTTAACTCAATTGAGACACCTTCAAGGGGAGTCCGCGGTCTGGACTGACAGCAGCTCACGGGCCAATTGTAGCGGATACCTTTTCATCTGGTGGCCGACACTAACAATCATGAAGTACTAGGTACGGGGCTAGGTCCAGAACTTCCAATTTGCGCCCTGAAGACGCCACCAACTGCAGTTGTACAGATGTGTTGGACCCTGAAAGAACCTCCTTACGTAGAAAGATCGAATATCATTTGTTTGCACGGGAAAGGGAGCCACATTGCGGCCCCTTTGCATGCCAAATCTCTCCAATCATGGAGGGGCCCGTTGTATCTTTGGGGCTCGGGGGACGCGTGTCAAACGAATATCAGAGACAAACCCTGTCGATCAACTCTGCTTCGATCTTCACCCCCCTCTCAAGGGGAATTTTTGACGTGATTTGCCCACATGGTTTGCTCTGGTCTTGAAGCTGTCTCTCTGGGGAATTCTGGAGTTTTTCTGTCTTTTCTCGCGTGAATGTTTTCTTCTCCACCGGGGTGAAATGATATCTTGTCTTCATCACCATTCAATTCGCATTGATTCAGTCTATCCTTATTGACTTATTTCTTATTTTTGTCTGATTTATTTTATTGTTTTCTTTTTCTCAAGCTGTTGATGGCGTCCACTCTTTATTTGAAACCTCACTACAGTATAATCATTGCATGATTGCCATTCTTTCCTACTCAGCCCTACGGCACTATCATCCATCACAGTCTTTCCAGCATCTTATTCCACTTTCATTATGATCTCCAACCGCAAGGGCCGCTCTCTCACATCGAGCATCTTTCTTTTCTTAATCGCATACTTTTTTCTGGTGTGGCTGCCTCTCCACCAACTTTATGGCTCTCATAAAGCCCACCGACCGACACCCATACAAGGCCAATGGCATAGGCTCAACAGCATTCATTTAAATAATTCAACACAGAGGTTCCCTGTTACCTCTTACATTCCATTGCCGACATCCCCAGTGTCGATCCCCCGTATTCAACATGATTTTCCTGTCGAATCGCGATCAGAGCGCAAAGCAAGACTCAAGAAGCAAGAAACCATCAAACGAACCTTTTTGCATGCATGGAATGGATACAAAGACCATGCATGGATGCGAGATGAAGTCTCGCCGTCAAGTGGTGAATATGATGACTCTTTTAGTGGCTGGGGTGCAACACTTGTCGATTCTTTAGATGCCTTGATAATTATGGGCCTGGACGATGAGTTTGAGATTGCTTTGGATGCCTTGAAACAAATCGATTTTACGACCACGCCAACATCGGAAGTAAATGTTTTCGAGATCATTATTCGCTATATGGGAGGTATGATTGCAGCTCACGACCTCACCGACGGCAAGTATCCCATCTTGCTTCAGAAAGCCGTCGAACTTGGCGAGATGATCTACAACGCATTCGATACCCATAACCGGATGCCTCAGATGCGCTGGGAATGGTCGCGTTCAGCTCAGAATTTAGAGATCCAACCATCGGAGATCACCAACTTGGCCGAACTGGGCTCGTTGACGGTTGAATTCACGCGACTCACGCAATTGACCGGTGATCCTAAGTACTACGATGCTGTTCAGCGAATCACAGATGTGCTAGAGAAGAACCAACTCAAAACTCGTCTACCGGGGCTTTGGCCGACAGTAGTCGATGCTGACCATCTATGGTTCGACAACGCTGAATTCGGTCTTGGTGGCTGTGCCGACTCGGCCTATGAATATCTACCAAAGGAGCATATTCTTCTCGGGGCGCAGACGGATCAATACCGTAACATGTACAGGGACTCTATCGAAGCGATCAAGAAGCATATGCTTTTCCGACCCATGCTTAAGGACCAGGACAAGAAGATTCTCTTCACTTCTAATCTTGTCATCAACCGAGGTGGTCATATTCACAAGCAGCAATTCCTCCAAGAACACCTGAAGTGCTTCCTTGGTGGTACTGTTGGCATCGCAGCCAAAGTCTTCAATCGCACCGAGGACATGTCAATCGCACGTGAGCTGACAGATGGTTGCATATGGGCTTATGACACCATGCCCACCGGCATTATGCCGGAATCAATGGAGCTTCTCGCTTGCGAAGACGAAGAAAATTGCCCATTCAGTGACGCCAAGTGGCAGGAAGGTGTATGGGGCGAACAACTGAAGACGGATAGCGAGCGTCATCAAGTGCAGAAGGTGATCAAGTCTGAACGCCTTCCAGCTGGAGTGACTGCTTTCAGGGATTCCACATACAAGCTCCGGTAAGAATAGACTCTTTGGCAGAAGAAAATTCCTCCAGACTAACACACGCTCTGCAGGCCCGAAGCTCTGGAATCCATTTTTATCATGTACAGAATTACTGGCGACAAATCTCTCCAGGATGCAGCGTGGCGCATGTTCCAGAACATCGACAAGGCAACACGTACTAGGTTTGGACACTCATCCATTGACGATGTTCGCGACAGCGAGCCAACATTGAGCAACAAAATGGAAAGCTTCTGGCTTGCTGAGACTCTGAAATATCTCTATCTCATATTTTCGGAGCCAAGCCACATTAGCTTGGACGACTATGTCTTGTAAGCTAGTATCTCTGAATTTGAGTGTCATACCTGATTGCTGACTATTTCTTCTAGGAGTACTGAGGCTCATCCATTCAAGCGTCCCAGTGGAGGGTTCTAATTACCGCCAAACAAACAGTTGCTTTTTTGGGATTTATTATTATGTCTATCGGATAGCAAACGATATGGGGCTGCGGCGTTTCGGAATTCAGCGAGCGATATCTTCCTATCTTTCATCTTGTCTATACACTATTAGCTCACTATATACTTTGCATCGAGCAACGTCAAATTCCATCATCGTCTTGTTCAAGCATGCTCTCGTTTGTATATGTATCCCAACTTTGACAGGTAGAGTGAAGAGCGTCATAATCGATTAGCTTACGAGCCTCGCGCCATCGCTCTAAGAACTGGATTGCAAAGCCCTCTTCAGTGTGCCACCCGATGTGACAATGCATCAGCCAAGCTCCAGGGTTGTCAGTTTTGAATGCAACAACAAGGTACCCCGAGCTAGGAAGCATTGCGGTATCACGACGAGGCGGATTCGTCAATGTAGATATGTCAGAAGAGCTGTACGTTCCGGTCCCCTGGGCAAGGACAAAAAAGTCATGGCCGTGGAGATGAATAGGATGGGGAACAGCGAGGGTAGTTTCAATAACCACATAAGACCACTCATTCGCTCGAGGGAGTTCAACCACGCCGCTAGTATTGCTGAACGAAGTGTCATTCTTCCATATTTGAAGTAGACTGGGGTTGTCCCAATAAACCTGCATCGAGGTCCCATTCATTTTCCAACGGAATAGATTCTCAGAGTTCGATCCCAATGTCACTGGCTCACTAGCGTTATAATACGGCACTGATGCGCTTTGTGATAAGTAGGGGACCAGATCGGCTGAGTCCATATCGTCACAGCTGTCGGAATAAGTGTATTCGGACGTGGTGGGTGTTGACAGGCTGCTGCCATAGTACACGATACCCTTAATATTGTCCGAGCTGTCATTATCAGAGCAAGCTGACTGGGGGATAGCACGCATCCAGAAATTTTCATCTCCAGTAGATTGATCCGCATTGACAACAATATCATATCGTTGACCTATACGCAAATCAGAGTTAGCTTTCTTTCCCTATGCTTCTCGGAACTGGCCATTTCTTACCCATTCCAATACTCAGGACTGTTGTGTTGAACGGCTCGATGGGAACTAAATCCATAGCCATGACAGTGAGAGTGTGATTGTCAATTGAGAATTTGAAATGCGTGTCGACTGCAGCATTTACTAAACGAAATCGATACGAAGTACCGGCAGTAAAGGAAGTGTTGAACCGATAACCCGTTTGACTCGTCGAATTATCGTCACCGTAGACATTAGTCCCGTTAATCAGTCCATTGTCCAGAGTCGGTGGCCCATTTGCTTGGGCCGAATCATACAGCTCATCAACTGTTTGATGACTCCAGTCGTTCAAAAACAAAATCCCTTTATCCTCATCATAGTTCTGAGATGCCGGGCCATTAATAATAATGCCGCCGAAAACACCCTCCCATGCCTGCAATCCTATGTGCGAATGATACCAGGTTGAACCGTACTGTGTTGCTCTCCACTTGTAGGTTGTTGTTTCTCCCGGTGGCGTCGGACACTGGGTAATAGAAACAACCCCGTCATTGGGGTTTGTGTAGTTCTGACGAATACCGTGAAAATGAATACTAGAGCCATTCTTGGCCGAAGAAAGACTATTTGTAACATGTACAATAACATTGTCGCCCCAGTCGGCTTGGATTGTGGGACCAGGGATCGATCCGTTGACGGCCATGGCAGAGCGCGAGTATCCATCGGGGGCAACTGTGACATCTTGGATATCAAAATAGTATTCTCGAGTCACGCCAGTATCGGGCACAATATCGTAGTAATTTGTGCTCAAATCGTAATTGCACCAGGTTTGTCTATCATTGGCTGTATTTCCCGAACAAGTGTCACGTTTGTGAGAGACATGACGAGTTGAACGATACGGATTGCTGCTCTTATGCATAAAAGCAGCCGAGGCGACTGCAATAACTGCAGTTAAAAAAGGGAGAATTTTCATGCTGATCAAAAAGCTTTTCTTGTGGAATATAGAAAAGAAGAAAGAAAACAAAAGCAACGAATGACTTGAGGATATAACGAGCGTGTGTAAGAAAAACAAGATTGCGAAGATACAGGAGGGATAACACGAGATTTTTGAATTGTTTATTCACGAACAATCATTGCTCGCATTCATTCCAAGGTTCAAGTTGGGACTGCCCGGCAGTACCTCATCGCATAGTTCTCTTGGTACATCAAGATAGCCATGTTCGTCCACATCGTGGGGCTATATGTTTTGAAGCAGATGATAGTCATATTATGGTTGGTATATGCTACTTCTAATTGGCCAAGATTATGCATTACACGCATAGGAACGCTAACTAATGTATGAAAGCGTAATCATCTTGACGTTGACGCTCGGAGGTACTATGGCGACAATTCAATTGGCAGTTATTTTTGTTCTGTGAACTAGACTATACTAGTTTACAACCATGGTGGATTGATGCGTCGTTCTTGTTATTTGTGGTCTAAAAGTTGGAAGTACAGTGGGCCAGTACTGGTTATGTCCGGAGTCCAAAGCACAGATTCGCGGCATCGGGTTTGAAGTACCATCACTGGCGGGAAGGTAATATGATGACGGCATCGAATTCAATAGGGGCTCTTGGTTCCATGGCATATGAGTAGTAAAATTGCAGCTTTTCACTTCTCAGAAAGGCAGTCAAAGTTGAATCACATCCGTTGATACACTGAGTTACATATGAACCAAGCTTATCAACATTTGTGAGAAATGATCCATAGTTTGCGGGATATTCGATTCCGTTGGGGCAAAATGAAGCTAAGCTCTGCTATTCTCCATAATTTTACTGGCATAAGGCGGATGGATGGCTTCAGGTACCTGCGGGACAGACGTCAGCCAACGCGCGGCCCAGCCATCATCTCCTCCACTCCCGAAGACTTTCAACGTAAACATGTTCATGGTGAAACAACGTACTCATGCTGTCAGGGGTGAGAGTGTCGAGGATTGGGTTAATTAAGCTACTGTTTAGTGGCTAGCCTCTCACAGCTAAAGACTTGATCTTTTGAATTTAAATGCCGATTTCTCATACATATATACTTCTACCTCAGTAGCAGTAGTACGCTTCTGATTCGGGACTCGACACAAATTCCTGTTTGGATAGTATTCAACTCCTCAAGCCCTTTGATATCTTATTGTCTTTTGAATATATACGGTTCCATATGCATTTCAGCATTGTCTCGTACGCAGGCCTTGTTTTTCTATCCTTTGCATCTGCTTTGATTGCTCGTGATTCGCCCGAGGTGAATGAGAAATTTGGGCTGTATGCTTATGGCGATGCAGTCGGAGGGCTGTCACTTTTCTATGCTGGAGGTGTGAACTGCCACAGATTAATCAACATTGAGGTTGTACACTCACTGACAGATCACCAGGCAAGGCCATGATTGGTGATCCATCCAACTCGACGTCTGCAGACGCCGCTCCTGTTGCCTGTAAGAACTCACATTTAGAGCTACCTCAGGAAGAGGGTAGCCACACGATAGCTGGTATTTCTGACACGTGAGAATTATAGTTACTCGTGCTTCTAAATCCTCGTCTGGGTCCTGGATTGCCAACCCCAATGTGACTACCACCAATACCAACTACAGCTGGTCCGACGAAATGCTTTATATCCCTAGCTCTTCTGCTTCTTCGAAGGAAATGGGATTCACTTCAAAGAAACTGAGCAATGAGACTACCACAGGATTTATTTTCTACGGGCAGTGGGTGATGGTCGAGAACGACTCTGGTGACATCTCCTCCAGCTTTTACATACGATCTGAATCCGAGGGAGAGGGTATTTACTCTTTGCTATGGGATGCTGCAGACGACGATACTGCTATCCCAATTTCTTTGCGTTCTGCTAAGCCATCCAATGCCTAAGCTGCACGCTTATGTTTGATTCGATGTGGTCCCACCATGCTGGTTTCGCGAGGATTGTGACAATGAAGACTAATGGGCTGAGAGTTATTGAATCATGTACACCAGTAGATGTATTCACGCAGCCCTTAAAGCTTGACTTTCTGATTGTTTGTGTAAAATGCCACTTCTGCACACACTGACTTTGTATTCGGTAAATCATAAAAAATTGGGAGGGAAGCAAGAGAGCGCTGCTAATGTCTTCACGAGACAGCTAATGTTCAAGTTGGTTACCGGTACTAGCAGTATCATGATCATGATTTCAGGCTAGACCATGGTCTACAGCTTGAATTTGCCTAGTACGCTCATGATAGTACCTACTGCTGGTAGTACCAACTGTAGTATCTACAGTAATAGAAAATGAAGCTGTAACGGCTCGACACAGGTGGCACTGGCACTAGCCTATATACTAAATTTAGATGCTCCTGGGTATAACAATCGGAATAGTAACTGAATAGCTTAAACATAGGCCATCGCATCGGTCGAACTCTTCTTAGAAGGGCCTTGCTCTCTTTGACGGGCCTCATCATACTCATACTGGATCGAGTACCCAACTTCTTTCCGAATAACCATCCTCTCCGACTCATCACTTTCGACAGTAGCTTCGCTCTGTTGGCGACCATGCTGTCGACTCAGTTGAGGCATCAGCTCAATGGCATCGTCATCGAGAAGAGACGGAGGTTCTTGTTTCGTCGCTGCACTCTTCCGCCGATGATTTCTCGGAGGTGGTGGTACTAAACTCGGTCCACCAAGAGGAAACATTGAGCGCCTTAATGGTGTGCGCACTGGAGGTTCTCTGGTTTGCGGAGTGTTCGATCTTTGCTTCTTGCGATGATTGTCAGAATCCTTGTGGCTGGAATGCACATGGCCGTCTTGGCAAAGTTTCTCCTTCGACGAAGATCGTGGGACCGCATTAGTACCTGACCGAGACCAAGGCGGTATTGTTGCTGTTCCACCCCTTTTCCTTTGTACTCGAGACATAGATCCTGACCTAGACGCTGATTGCGAATTCGACCCCGACCCTGACTTAGAGCTTCCTTTTGTGCCCTGAGATCTCGAGGCACTGCTTTCCAACGTAGAATCGCCAGCGGTTCCATAGTTTGTGCTGACGGCTTGCATGAATGGACGGAGGCAGAAAACACTGCAAGCGACTAGGGCATAATGAAGTTCAACCTGGAGCCAGAGAGATGGTTCGATTGCTGCGAGGGTCACGTCGGTTTTGCCGAGGGCAGCATGGAGCTTGGAGATATGAAGGATCGTGAACACAATAAGACTATATTTGGACGGCGGCAGTTAGTACACCAGCTAAAAGAATATTTGTACACTACAAATATTGTAGTGTTTGTGGATGAGACTTACGGGAAACGAAACAAGAAAGCAAAGCCAATAGCCAACTTGCGTCTTAATTTCATAAATAGCCCTTTCAGAAGGGCGACAGCGAGCACGAAAATGATCAATTCCGTGATGGCGTCTAACGCAGCAATGAATTGCCAGCGAGGATACTAGAAATTGCATTAGTGCATAGACAAGATTATGCCATGGTGAGCACAAACCAGATTGCTGCATTGGCCACCTTGTGATCTCCAGGGCTTATTGAGCTCACAATTAACCAAGATGATAAACACGGCCGGAATCAGCCATGCAGTGCAGAGACCCAATGTAGCCCAGGAAGCTCGGTTGTGCGGTTTTTGTGGGGTAAGTCGAAGATAAATTGCAAGTACACAGCATTTCGAAAGATATATAATTATCAAAGCGAAAATATCGCTTGTTGCAACCAGCTATAGTCCATTGTCAGCTTTGCGAGACACCAATAATATGCCGAAGCTAACCATACTGCTTGTATCTGATTCAGTCGATCTTCGTCCAGCAAAGTGATCGATGTCCCGAATCCCCGAGAACATGCGTAGAAGACAAGTATTGACTGTAGTATAGCCATAATCTAGAGGAAAACAATAATCATATCAGCCCTTGTCCACTGAGCCCATATCATCCCTTGTAAAATGAAACTCACAGTAGCTCCCAATAGCACAAAATCATCCCGCGCAAACGGCGGGATCAAATAGAGTCGCACATAGAGGCGAATAAGAAAGCAGACCGATGAGATCACTAATCCCAGTGCCGCAGTAATAATGATATACGCTGCGCGGTGGTATTCGTCGATGACCTCGAAGGGCGGCGACTGTCCCGGGGGCACATAGGGGCCCATCACGGGGGAAGCAGAATCTCAGTTGAGCAAATGACAATATGTACCATGAGGGAAAGAAGATGGATGAATTGGGCTTATGAAAAGGACTATGGGTGTGGAGCAGATAAGCCCATGTGTGCAAAGTGGATATTGGAGAGAATGATAGGCCGACTCGCAATTCACTATATACAGCAATCAGTCGGTGCAACAATTCCTCGTGACAAAAGGTCCGCTATACCTATGAGATACAGTGATCCGATGGATCAAAGATATTTAGGTACAAGGGAGATCAGTTGCGTCACTAATCGATGGATTCAGTTGGTTTGAGGTATATTTGGAGTAGCTGGGGAGGTGAAGCAAGAAGCTCCATGAAGGAGAATTCCCCAGTTCAATCAATATGATCATTTTATTGACGCCGAGAGCTCAGCATGGCTGTTAAGACATCCCTTTTTGGACAGGAATGAACTAAATAGGATCACACTATGTATTTGGATATATAATAGTGGAAAAGGCAAAGGCAGAAGCAATATTATGCATGACATCCTTAAAACGCATATCTATATCTCTCTGATATCACCTATTTCAAATCTGCATATCAATCCTCCCCTCACGTCTGACGACTTCCACAATCGTATAACACGGGCTTTCGAGCCCCTCGGCCCGCCACCAACTTTTGCCCTGGAAATCCATTGACATTCCAACGCGCTCATGGATCCATAGGGCAGCTATCCGATAGGGCCATGTGGTTTTACATTTATCTCCCTTCGGACATATGCGAGGGATAGCGCAATTAGACGGCGCATCCTCCCTTCGCCAGCTCGGATGGTGATGAGCCGGTACTCGTTTGAGCAGTTAAGCATCAAGGGATGGGGCGCTGGTTCACGCAGTGATCTGCCATTAGCGTGGGTGATGGGTCACAAAAGTTGGGATTGCGATTGGATCCGCAGGGATCTACCGATGCTCCAACCGGGCGCAGGGCAAGGATTATCGATTCCTTCCAAAGTCAGGCACAGTATCAAAGATACAAAATCGATGTTTTGCTTTTCTTCTCTCGAAGTGAAAACTCCCACAGTAGAAGAAGCAACAAAAGCAATGTTCACTGAAATATCAAAATGAAGCACAAGTCAATTTCGATGGATAATACTCAGTTGCCTGCTCGTAAGGGACAAATGCAATACTCCCCCTTGGCATGCAAGGTGCCGATAGCTTCATCGCCCATTCTTCAACGCCCTCCGAGTTTCAAGGGAGCCAACAAAGGACGACAGTACCAAAATTCAGCAAGAATGAAATCTCGACGCGGTCAATGCTCAGTGCAACATGCGCCCCCCTTCTCGCCCTCAATCAAGCATCCGACGTGTCATGCAAATTGTCTAGAATAGCGAATTTACATCGGGCGTCCCTG
>Ga0209673_1002211_pt1 | contig 14191 bp, 10 predicted proteins | sample AraplaCol_mMS_r2_2_FD_184274 | JGI IMG/M metagenome (GOLD analysis project Ga0209673, IMG submission 184274) | Arabidopsis root microbial communities from North Carolina, USA - plate scrape MF_Col_mMS_r2 (SPAdes) (version 3) | ecosystem: Host-associated > Plants > Roots > Endosphere | place... | reverse complement strand
CAACGACACTTCGCCCTACGTCTTCGACTTTGCGACCTCCGTCGCTGCCCGAGGAGAAATCGAGTTGCACCGCCGCGCCGGCAAGCAGCTTCCCGAGGGCTGGGCGATCGATGCCGACGGTAATCCGACGACCGATCCGGAAGCCGCCCTTGCCGGCGCCATGCTGCCCTTCGGCGGACACAAGGGATCGGCCATCGGCACGATGATCGAACTTCTCGCCGGTATCATGATCGGCGACCTCACCAGCCCTGAGGTGCTCGACTATCTCGGCACGACGACACTCGCCCCGTTCCATGGCGAACTCATCATTGCGATGTCGCCGCAAGCCTTTGCCGCCGGCCGCCCCGGCGATCCCTTCGCCCGTGCCGAGCTGCTCTTCGAAGCGATCGTCGGCAGCGGCGCCCGCCTGCCGTCGCAACGCCGCTTTGCCGCCCGCCGGAAGTCCGAGACGGAAGGTATCGTACTGACGGCAGTCGAGTTGGAACTGCTTGATCGCCTTTTCGACAAAAGTCTCGACGCGTTCTCGTGACGACTGCATCTTTCTCGCTGGTTTACAAATGACAAGCCCTCCGAATGAACTGAACCCGAAAGTTGGACATCAACCGTCGGGGATCAGTTCAGAGAGGAGGGCCGTCAACTCAAACCGATGGATTATGCAGAGGCTTTATATGTCTGCACGGCGCCCGGCAGCTTGCTCCACTCGGCGTACCAGGTGTCAAACAGCTTCAACTGGGCTTCGACATAGCCGCGCTGGCTCTCGGAGAGCACATCCGTCTCGTTGAAGTGCAGCGTGTATTCCTTGTCGCCCTTCAGCACCATCATGTGCTTGAAGTAGAGAACTAGGTCCGGGCCCTCGTCGAAGGAGGAGAGAACGGCAAGCGCCGATTCCAGTTCCAGGGCGCGCTGGCGGGCATCCGGATCGCCGGCGGCCGCGCCCTGTGCGAGGTTGCACATGTGGATGACTTCCTTCGGCAACACGCAGCCGATGCCGGTGATCGCGCCGACGGCGCCGCAGTTGACAAAGCCGTGGAAGACGCAGGTGTCGACGCCGATCATCAGCGAGACGTCATCGTCGCGGCTGGTGATGTTTTCGGCCGCGTAGCGCATGTCGGCCGCGCCGCCGAATTCCTTGAAGCCGACGAGGTTCTTGTGTTCCTGGCGCAGCGCGAAGAACAGATCGGCGCGGGTGGCAAAGCCGTAATAGGGGCTGTTGTAGATGACGGCCGGCAGGTTCGAGGCAGCCGAAAGGATCGCCTTGAAGTGGTTCTTCTGGGCGGCAACGACTGTGCCGCGCGACAGGACGCGTGGGATCACCATAAGGCCCTGGGCACCGACCTTTTGGGCGTGCGCGGCGTGCGCGACGGCAGAGGCGGTGTTGACGGCGCCGGTGCCGACGATGACCGGAATGCCAGCCTGCACCAGACGCTCCACGCCCTGCATGCGCTGCCCATCCGTCAGCAGCGGCCAGTCACCCATCGAGCCGCAATAGACGACGGCGGACATGCCTTTTTCGATCAATTCCTTGCCCTTGCGCACCAGTGCGTCGAAGTCTGGCGTGCGGTCGTCCGTGCAGGGCGTCATCAGGGCGGGAATGACGCCGGAAAAAATTGTGGCCTTCATGTCGATCTCCTTCAGCGCTGGGCGAGGCTTGATCGGCAAAGGTCGCCGACCTGGTCACGGATGGAAATAACATCCTGTGTTCTTTTTGTCGACAAGAAAAATACAAGATCTGTTATAGTGCTATGTCGAGCTTGCCGTTGCGGCTGAAAAGCTTCTGCACCTGGGCGACGATCTGTTCGGCGTGAAGCTTGCCCAGGCGATCGGCCTCCTCGACATCGCGTGCCTCGATCGCGGCAATGATCTCAGCATGTTCATCGACGAACTGCCGGGGGAAAAGTTCATCGTAGGACTGGTAATAAAGCCGGAGAATCCGCCGGCCTTCATCGAGCAGCCGGCGAAAAAGGCCGGTGAAATAGGGGTTGCGCCCGGCCTCGGCGATGGCGGCGTGGAAGGCGGCGTTGGTCGCGATCATCGCCAGCGTGTCGCGCGCTTCGATTGCCGCCGAATAGTCCTCGTGGAAGCGACGGATAGAGGGCAGGTCCTCGGGGCGATGGTTCTGTGCCGCAAGGCGCGTCGTCACCCGGTACATGAGGACGAGGGCGTCGAAGAAGGTGCTGAGATTGAGAAAGTCGATGTTCGACACCATGGTCGAGCGGTTCGGCAGCGTTTCTATCAACCCGTCACCGGCGAGGCGCACCAGCGCTTCGCGGATCGGTGTCCGCGACATCTTGAACCGCTCCGCCAACTGCACTTCGTCGATCGGGCTGCCGGGGGCGAGCTTGAGGTCGAGTATCTCATCGCGCAGCAGGTCGTAGACCATTTTCACGCCGGAGCCGCGTTTGCGTTCGGGAAGAGAACCGGGGTCGATGTCGCGCATAAAAACTCCTCTTGTCGACACGACAAATACAATGGGTTTCAAGCTGCAGCAAACCGCGGGGAGATGCCAGGGAAAGGGCGACCTTCGATAAGCGTGCGATAAGCTTAATTTACAATGTTATAACATGACAAAATTGCATAAGTTCTGTTATGGAACAGGAGCTTTTGCCTGCCATGCCTCTCCATGTTGGTCGCCAATCGGCTGAGACAGCAGGGCCATCGGCTGCGGTATCGGCGCTGCCCGCAACATTGATTGTGGATGGGCCGGTTTGAAGAGCCCATTTCGCTCGCGCCCCTTGGACGCGTGCTCCATATTCTATTGCTTACGGCCAGGTGACAACGACCGCACGATTATCGGTCAGCCCGCACCTGTTACACGATCTTATCGCAACACGATTCTGCATTCATGGCTTATCGTTTCGTCCACACGGCCGATCTCCATCTCGATTCTCCCCTGCGGTCGCTGGCGCTTCGCAACGCCGATCTGGCCGATCTCGTGAGCGACGCCAGCCGGCAGGCGCTGGTGGCGATCGTTGACCTGTGCCTTGAGGAACAGGTCGATGCGCTCGTCATCGCCGGCGATCTCTATGACGGCGAGCAGACGTCGATGAAGACGGCGCGCTTCCTGGCAAGCCAGCTGGAACGGCTGCACCGAGCGGGGATTCATGTCTTCAAGATTCGCGGCAATCACGATGCAATGTCGAAGATCGCCAGGGAACTGGTAATGCCCGATACGGTGAAGATCTTCGGCGGCCATGCCGAGATCGTGGAGGTGACGAAAGGCAGCCTGTCCGTTGCGATCCACGGCATGAGCTTCGCCAAGCCGCACGCGCCGGACCCCCTTCTGCCGAAATTCAAGCCGGCGGTGGCGGGTGCGGTTAACATCGGTATTATGCACACGAGCCTCGCCGGATCGGCCGGCCATGACGTCTATGCGCCCTGCAACGTGCTCGACCTTCACGCCTCGGGGTTCGACTACTGGGCGCTCGGCCATCTCCACCAGCGCAGCCAGCATCCCGGCGCGGCGACGATCATCATGCCCGGCATGCCGCAGGGCCGCGACATCAATGAGTCGGGCGTCAAGACCGTATCGCTGGTGACCGTGGCGGACGACCGGACCGTGACGGTCGAGGAGCGGCGCACCAGCGTCGCGCAGTTCGAGCGCGTCGATGTCGACCTCACGGGTGTCGATGATTGGCGCGATGCGGCCATGGCGGTCGAAGCGGCACTGACGGCACAACGCGACCGCACGGCCTCGCCGCATCTCGTCGCCCGCCTCAGGCTTTCCGGCCGCACGCCGCTCTCCTGGCAGCTTCGCCGCGATGTCGACCTCATGCAGGCGGAAGCCGAGCAGCGCGGCGATCTGATCGGCCGGACCTGGATCGAGAAGCTGGAGCTCGCCTTCGAAGCGCCCTCGACCCTTGCAGACGCCTCCGCTGCCGATCCCATCGTGGGGCTGGCTGCGCTGATGCGGGACGAGGTCATCTCCCGTAGCGGGTTTCGCGACGATATCAGGGAGATGGTTCGGGACCTGCTCGCCGACCTGCCGGCCGAGAGCCGAGTATTCGCCGGCCATGACGAGGCGGGCTTCGAATGCTTCATCGACAACATTCTCGCCAACGGCGCCGACGAGATCGCCGCCCGAATGAAGGCCGCGGACCGGGGAGAAAGCTGATGCGCCTGCGCCGCCTCGACCTCACCCGCTATGGCAAATTCACCGACCACTCGATCGATTTCGGTCCGGCCCTTCCGGGCTCGCCCGACCTGCACATCGTCTACGGCCTCAACGAAGCGGGCAAGTCGACCACCTTTGCCGCCTATCTCGATCTGCTTTACGGCATAGGCGAGCGCAGCACCTACAATTTCCTGCATCCTTACAACACGATGAAGGTTGGCGCGCGGCTGGAATTCGATGATGCGGAATACGAGCTGGCGCGGCTCAAGCTTCGGACCGGCAGCCTCGTAGACGATCGGGGGCAAGCCGTGAACGAGGCGCTGCTCGCCGGCGCGCTCGGCGGCATCGGCCGCGAGGCCTACCGTACCATGTTCTCGCTCGACGACCAGTCGCTCAAGGACGGCGGCAATGCCATCATTCAAAGCAAGGGCGAGCTCGGCGAGTTGCTGTTCTCGGCAAGCTCCGGCCTCGCAGGCCTCAGCCGTTCGCTGGTAACGGCCGCCGACGAAGCCAATGGGATCTACAAGAGGCGGTCGTCCAGCACGAAGCTCGCCGAACTTAAACGCGCGCTCGAAGCGCTGAAGGCCGAGCGCAACGCCATCGACACGCTTGCCTCCACCTATTCTGCCCTGAAATCGACCCACGAGCAGGCCGAGGCCGCCTATGCCGGGACCACGCGGGAACTGGCCGAGGCCAAGGCCCGGCATCAGGAACTCACACGCCTTCTCGGTGCCCTGCCCGCGGCGCTAGAGCTCAGGCGGCTGGACACCGATGCAGCCGGCATGGGCGATCTGCCGCGGCCGCCATCCGAATGGTTCGCGCTGCTGCCGCAGCTATCCCGCGATGAGACGCGGCTGCAGGCGCTTGTCGAAACCGTTGACCGCACGCTGCGCCAGCTTGCCGACGAGATCGAGGCGATCGCGATCGACGACAAGGCGCTGGCGGTCGCCGCCCATATGGACCTGCTGGATCAGGGCCGGGCGCGTTATCTCGCGGCTGAGAGCGACCTGCCGAAACGCCGGCTGGCGCTGGCCGAACAGGAAGGTGTGCTGGTACGGCTGCTTGCCGATCTCGAGCAGCCGGGCAATGCGACGCCCGAGGCACTGCTGCTGCCCGCCTCGCTGATCGGCACCATCCGCGACCTCATCGAACGGCGTTCCGGCGTCGAGGCGAAACTGGCTGCCGCGGGGCGCGAGCTGGTGCGGGCGCGCGAAAATCTCGAAAGGCTGAGCAAGGAAGACGGCTCGCATAACGGAGCCGCGGTGCTCGATCCGGCGCGGCTTGGCCGCATCGAGGCCGCTCTCAGCCGGCTAACCGGGTCCGATCTCGCAGTGCGGCTCACCATGGAAGAACGTTCCCTTGTCCAGGCGAAGCGAATGCAGGCAAGCCAGTTTGCCCAGCTCGCGCCCTGGACCGGCGACGCCGCGGCCTTGCAATTGACGAGCGCGGCGGAGCCTCGGCAGATCGAAACCTGGCGTGGCCAGGCGACCGCTATCGACAAGCGGATCGGGGATCACGAGGCGCGACGGCGCGATCTCGGCACCGAACAGGCGCTGACCAGAGCCCGGATCGCCGCCTTCGTCGCCGGCGGTTCGATAGACGATGCCGAGGCCGTGAGACTGCGCGACGAACGCGATGCCGCCTGGCAGGTTCATCTCACCAGCCTGAATGCCGCCACTGCCCGGGCATTCGAGGAGCGGATGCGGAAGGACGACGTGGTGTCCGCCGGCCGGCTGTCGCGGGCGCAGGAGCTGGCGGAGCTGCGCCAGCTCCGCCAGACGGAAGCGGCAACGGCAGCGGCGATCGAACGGCAACGGGAACTGCTCGCCGAGGCGCGCGCCGAACATGAGGCGCTTGCCGAACGCATACGTGGTCTGCTGCCTGGCACCATCGAATATGACGCCGAAGCTTCAGCGCTTATTGCGACACTCGAGACCTGGAGCACCAAGCGGGCCGCGGCGCTGGCCGCCTGGGGCGATCTCCAGCGAGCCGAAGAGACGGTGGACGCGCTTCGCGGCGAACTGGACGGGCATACCGCGACGCTTTCGGCCAGTCTTGCGGATGCTGGTCTTGGTGACGCAAACCATCTGCCGGTCACCGAGCTGATGCAGACAGCAAATGAGATGCTTGCCGCCGGCAAAGCCGAGTGGGCGGCGCGGCAGGCGCATGAGAAGGCCATCGACGATCTCAGCCACGATCTCAGGGAACGGGAGCGCGACCGGCAGGACGCGGAAGCCACTATAGCAGCCTGGGATCAGGAATGGGCGGGCGCGCTGTCACGAAGCTGGTTTGCCGACAAGGCCGGCTCGATAGCCGCCGTCCGCGCCATGCTGAACGCGCTTGGCACACTGCCCGCCATCCTGAAGGAACGGGATGACCTCGCCAGCCGCGTTGCCGCGATGGAACGCGACCAGGAGCAATTCCGCGGGGATATTGCCGGTCTTCTCGCAGACTGCGGCCTCAGCCGGTTGGCGGGGGATACGCTCGCCTCCGCCAATGCGCTCGTCGAACGCCACGAGGCGGCGCGGCATGCAGCGCAACTTCGGGCAGACCGGCAGGCGGATCTCGAAAAACACTTGGAGAAACAACGGGCGTTAGAGGAAGAACTGGCCGTTCACAATGCCCGAAGGAACGAATTGACCAGCTATTTCGGCACGGACTCGCTTGCCTCAGTCGACGCATTCCTGAGCCAGGCCCGAGAGCGCGACCGGCTGGAGCAGCGGGCTGCCACCTTGCGCGGTCAGATCACCGAAGCATTGCGCGCGACGAGTTTTTCCGAGGCCGAACGGCGCCTTGCCGATGTCGACTCCGATGCCGTCGAGCGCGATGCAATGGAGCTTGCCGCCCGGATCGAAGATCTCACCGAACGGGCGAAGCTTCTCTATTCCGACGTGTCGCTGGCATGGCAGAAGCTCGAGGCCGTCGGCGGGGACGACGCGGTGGCCCGTATCGAGGCCAAACGCCGAACCATCTTCCTCGAGATCGAGGAACTGGCCGTGCGGCATCTGACGCTGCGCGCCGGCACGCTCGCGGCCGAACAGGCGCTGCACATCTATCGCGAAAAACATCGCAGCTCGATGATGAACCGCGCATCGGAAGCCTTTCACCTGATCACCGGCGGCAACTATTCCGGCCTGACGACGCAGCCCGACCGGGACAGGGAAATACTGATCGGCGTATCACGTGATGGCGGCTCGAAACTTGCAGACGCGATGTCGACGGGCACGCAGTTCCAGCTCTACCTGGCGCTGCGGCTGGCGGGTTATGAGGAATTCGCAGCGCTTCGCCGACCCGTGCCCTTCGTCGCCGACGATATTATGGAGAGCTTCGACAATCCTCGCTCCGAAGAGGTTTTCCGCCTGCTCGGCGACATGGCAAAGGTAGGACAGGTCATCTACCTCACGCATCACTGGCATCTCTGCGAGATCGCACGGGATGTCGTTCCGAACGTGACCATCCACCAACTGCCATGATTGGCCGCAAGATATGTCGCCCGCCGCATAGGTGCTTACTTACATCTGCTGTCCGGAGAATGTAGGCGAGATCAGACATCAGCAGCCGTCCTACCCGTTGCTTCGCTCGATCGGCTGAGGGATCTTAAAGCGCGACGCGAGACCTATATCGGGCCCTTGGCTACCCGAACCGATCATCGAGATCGAAGAAAACCCCGAGTGATGCTGCGGATATTGGCATTGCTGGCGATCTCTGATCTAGTCTACCCGGCGTCCAGCCGCAGGCCTCATGGCATTCGAAACGAGCGAGAGCTGTATTCTCATGACCACTCACCGCTTCATTCCGACGAGCTTTCACAATGTCATCGGCTCCCTTCCGCCGGCCCTGCGCATCGCCGATGGCGACACCGTCGTGACCGAGACTCTCGACGCCGCCGGACATGACAAGGATGGCGTCAAGCAGGCAACCGGCGGCAATCCGATGAACGGCCCGATCTTCGTGGAAGGCGCCGAGCCCGGGGATGCGCTGAAGGTCGAGATCGTCAGCATGATCCCGACCAGAGACACGGGGTTTACCCGAAGCGTCGTCGCCGCCAGTGTGGTCGATCCCGAGACGGTGCGTGACCTGCCGCCACGCGATATCGCCATCTGGGCCATCGACCGCGAGGCCTTGACCGTCCGGCTTTCCGAGCCGGTCGCAGGCCTGGAAAATTTCGTTCTGCCGCTCGCCCCGATGATTGGCTGTTTCGGCGTGGCGCCCAGCCTCGGCCAGGCGATATCGACCGCGACCAGCGGCGAATATGGCGGCAACATGGATTATCGGCTGTTCGGTCCCGGCACCACGGTTCGCTTTCCCGTGTCGGCTCCCGGCGCCTTGTTCTTTCTCGGCGATTGCCATGCCCTGCAGGGAGATGGTGAGATTGTCGGAACCGGCATCGAGACCACCTTCGAAGTCACCGTTCGCCTGACGGTGGAAAAAAAGGCCGGACTGGTATGGCCGCGCGGGGAAACTGCCGAAGACATCTTCACCATCGGCAACGCCCGACCGCTCGACCAGGCGCTCCAGCATGCCACCAGCGAAATGCTGACCTGGCTGGCGTCGGATTATGGCCTGGACAGAACGGCAGCCAGTCATCTGCTCGGCCAAGTCGTGCGTTACGACGTCGGCAACGTCTTCGATCCGGCCTATACGATGGCCTGCCGTGTTGCCAAGAAATGGCTGGTTCGTCGATAGGCGACCGCCAGCTGGCGATCAATGATTGGCCGGCGGCACTTCCTCAATCGTGCCGTGACAGGAAAGCGGAAACGGTCGCTAGGCAAAGCTGCTTTTCCTCGACATGCGGCATGTGGCTGGAATTTTCGAAGAGCACCCATTCGCAGCCGGGAACACGGTCGAGATAGGGCCTTACCACCAGGGGTGTCGCCTCGTCGTATTGGCCGGAGATCAGCAGCGTTGGGGCTTCGATGCGGTCGAGCCTGTTTTCGATCGTCCAGTCCTTCATCGTGCCGATGACATGAAATTCGGTCGGGCCATTCATGTTGCGGTAGACAGTGCTGTCCTCGTCCATGATTTCGAATGTCCGCGCCACTTCGGGTGGCCACGGCACCACGCGGCAGACATGGCGGTCATAAAAGACGCGGGAGGCGGCGATATAATCCGGATCGGTCAGGCTTCCCGCCAGCTCATGCTTCAGCAGCGTGTCCTGCACCTCCTTCGGCAATTCCCGCCTCAGCCGGTTCGCTTCCGAAACCCAGGTGTGCATGTTGGCCGGCGAGTTGGCGATGACGAGCGCCTTCAGGCCTGGCGGCCGGCGCACCGCATGTTCGGCGCCGAGCATGCCGCCCCAGGACTGGCCGAGAAAGGCATAACGATGCTGGATGCCGAGATGGGCAAGCAACGCGTCCAGCTCTTCGAGAAACAGGCCGACCGTCCAGAAATCCGGCCCTTTGTCGGGAAGGCGGGTAGAGTTGCCATTGCCGAGCTGGTCGTAATGAATGACCGGGCGGCCGTCGAGCGCGGCGATGTCCTTGAAGGAATCGACGTAGTCATGGGTGCAGCCGGGTCCTCCATGGGCGACGACGAGCGGCAGCTTGTCGCTTTCCAGCGATCCGGTGACACGATACCAGGTGCGATAGTCGTGAAAAGGCAAATAGGCTTCATTCGTCACGGTTTCGGCCACCGGTGTCTCCATCTCTTGGCATGTCGGAAACCATAACGCGGCGGCAGCGGCCAAGGCAGCTATCACAACTTATAGGGTGACCATTAATCGGCCGGCCGGTCCTCGAGTAGGCGGTAATGGGTGGCGCGCACCACGGCCTGGGTGCGGTTGCGCGCACCGAGCTTCTTTGCCGCGGCATTGAGATGCATCACGACGGTCGGCACCGAACGGCCGATGATGCGGGAGATTTCCTTGGCGGAAAACCCTTCCGCGGAATGGCGCAGACACTCGCGTTCCCGCTCGGTCAATCGGACCGTGCCGACGCTCAACGCCTTCTTGTCGAAAAGCGAATACGCCGTCTCGTGGAAGACATGGGCCAGCAGGTTGAAGTCGGCGATATAACGCAGCGCATGCCGTTCGAACTCACTGTTCCCACCGAAGCGGATGCCGGTAACTGTTGCATAGTCGCCGCCCGGCATATGGACCGGCACGGTGACGCCGGTCGACATGTCGCGTTCGTACAGGTAGCGCGCTACCGGCGCAGTGTCGTCGCTGATGAAGCGGTTGATCAGCGTGTCGGCATCGGTGTCGTAGTTCCAGAAGAACGGCGCCGTGCTGCGCAGCGCCACCTTCTGGACAGGATCGATGCGGAAATAACCGCGGTCGAACCAATAGTCGTGCATGTCGTCGGAAATATTCCGGAGCTTCAGCAGCGATGGTATCATGATCGCGCCGTCGAGATCGTAGGGCACCGGCGTATAGTCGTAGATCAGCGCCTCGAAGCCGATCTGCTTCATCGCCTCGAAGGCCTGGTCGATCCGGCCCTCCAGCGTTTCGTGCGCCGTAAACTGCCGTCTGATCGTTCCGATGTCGTCAATCATGGCCTCGTCAAGCATGGGCGGCTCCCGGTTCGGCATGCACCCCACCCTATCACTTCTTATAGCTGGCACGGAGCGAGATTTGCGATAAAAAATTAACCATGCCCAAATATTGAGCAAGCGAAATCTTCTGCCGGAGCGATCAATGTGGCGTGAAATACGGCCGGACCAGCGGTTCGAGATCGATGTCGATGGCTATCGCGTCGTTGCCTATAGCTTCGGGACCGGCAGCGCGACGGTTTTCTGCCTGAATGGCGGACCCGGCCTGCCCTGCGATTACCTGCGCGAGGCGCATTCGTGCCTGATCGACAAGGGCTACCGCGTCATCGCCTTCGACCAGCTCGGCACCGGCGCATCCGATCGGCCCGACGATCTCTCGCTCTGGACGATCGGCCGCTATGTCGAGGAAACGGAGACCGTGCGCAAGGCGCTGGGGCTCGGCAAAGTCCATCTGCTCGGCCATTCCTGGGGCGGGTGGCTGGCGATCGACTACGCGCTGACCTACCCCGAAAATTTGAAAACGCTGATCCTCGAGGATACCGTTGCCGACATGCCGCATCTGATTTCGGAACTGGAACGGCTGCGGGCGGCACTCGGTCCCGAAACGGTCTCGATGATGCAGAAGCACGAGGCGCAGGGCACCTACAATCACCCGGAATATCTCGCAGCCGTCACCATTCTCAACTATCGCCACGTCTGCCGCCTGGCGGAATGGCCGGCGCCGGTGCGCCGCTCGCTCGACGATTGGAACATGGCGCCCTATGAGACCATGCAAGGGCCGAACGAGTTTCTCTATACCGGCAACCTCAAGGACTGGAACCGCATCCCCGATCTGCCGCGCCTGATGCTGCCGGTGCTGATCACGACGGGAGAGCATGACGAGCTGACGCCGGCCTGTGCGCTGAGGATGAAGCTTGCCCTGCCAAATGCCGAGCTCAAGGTGTTTGCCAATGCCAGCCACATGCCGTTCTATGAGAATCCGCAGGATTATTATCCAGCACTTCTCGATTTTCTCGCCCGGCACGAGGCAGGCTGATGCAACAGGAAGCGGACCGAACCCGACGAAGACAAAGGGGCGATCGCCGTCATGCATCGCTATAAATTCGTTCTGACGCGACCGCTGCAGTTTCTGCCCGTCATCTTCGGCATTAGCGTCATCACTTTCATTCTGGTTCGGCTGATTCCCGGCGATCCGGCGCGCAACATTCTTGGCACGCGCGCGACGCCGGCGGCTCTCGCCAGCATCCGCGCCCAGTACGGTCTCGACCAGCCGATATGGCTGCAATATGTCTATTTCCTCAAGAATCTTGCCAATGGCGAAATGGGCAAGTCGATCCTCTACAAGATCGACGTGCTGAAGCTGATCGTCACCCGCATCGAGCCGACGCTCGCGCTCGTCGTCTCCAGCGTCGTGCTTTCGGTCCTGATCGCAGTGCCGATGTCGGCAATCGCCGCACGCAATGCCGGCCGGGCTCCGGATCATGCGGTGCGCATCATCTCGACCTTCGGCATCGGATTTCCGCCCTTCTGGCTGGGGCTGATGCTGATCATCCTGTTCAGCGTTGATCTCGGTATCCTGCCGGTCTCGGGCTATGGCGCGACGATCGGCGAAAAGCTGTCGCATCTGGTGCTGCCGAGCCTGACGGTTGCGCTGTCGCTCTCGACCGTGCTGACGCGCAGCCTGCGGGCGGCAATGATCGAGCAGCTGAAATCGGATGTGGCGACCGCGGCGCGCGCCCGCGGCATGCCCGAAGGCATCGTCTTCTGGCGGCATGTGCTGCCGAATTCGCTGGTGCCGACGATTAATCTGCTTGCCGTCAACATCGGCTGGCTGATCGGCGGCACTGTGGTAGTCGAGAGCGTCTTTGCGCTGCCCGGCATGGGACAGCTGCTCGTCAGGGCGATCTTCTCACGCGACTACATGGTGGTTCAAGGCGTCGCCATGGTCTTTGCCTGCGCCACTGTGCTTATCAATTTCATCGCCGACATCGTCACTGTCGCCGTCGATCCGAGGGTGAAGCTATGAGCATCGAGGCGGTCGCCCCCGCCTCCCTCGGCTGGCGCCGGTTCTTCGGCCGGCGGCCGATGCTTGTGCTCAGTGCCGGCCTGCTGCTGTTCTTCGTCCTGCTGGCGATCGGTGCGCCCCTCGTCGCGCCTTACGACCCGATCATGCAGAATGCCGAGGTGCGCCTGCAGGCGCCTTCATTGTTGCATCCCTTCGGCACCGACAATTTTGGCCGCGATATTCTTTCCCGCGTTATCTGGGGCGCGCGCCTCGACCTGCAGATGGCGCTGATCGGCGTCATCTTCCCGTTCCTGATCGGCACGATCGTGGGCACGATCGCCGGCTTCTTCGGCGGCATCGTCGATGCGCTGTTCATGCGTCTTGTCGATATCATCCTCGCCTTCCCCTTCCTCGTGCTGATGCTGTCGATCATCGCCATCCTCGGCCCGGGTCTTGGCAGTTTCTATATCGCCATGGCGCTGGTCGGCTGGGTCTCCTATGCGCGGCTGATCCGGGCACAGATGCTGGTACTGAAGGGCAGCGACTATGCCGTTGCCGCTGTCAGCCTCGGCTTCAGCCGCCCACGGATCATGTTCCGCCACCTGCTGCCGAACGCGATCGCCGGCTCGATCGTCTTTTCGATGTCCGATGCGACGCTGGTGCTGCTCAGCGGCGCTGCCGTCAGCTATCTCGGCCTCGGCGTCCAGCCGCCGATTGCCGAATGGGGCGTCATGGTCGCCGAAGGACAGAGCTTCATCACCACGGCATGGTGGATCACTTTGTTTCCCGGCCTCTCCATCGTCTGCCTCGCCTTCGGCTTCAGCATGCTGGGCGATGCCCTCGGCGAACTGCTGGGGGTGCATGAATGAGCGGCTCGGTGCTATCCGTTCGCGATCTCACAGTCAGGGCGCATGTAGATTCCGGCCCGCGCACGCTGCTCGATGCGGTCTCGCTCGACCTCGGCAAGGGTGAGATTCTCGGCCTCGTCGGCGAAAGCGGCTCGGGCAAGAGCCTGTTCTGCCGTTCCCTGGTGCGCCTGCTGCCCTCCTCGCTGCTGAAGATCGAAAGCGGTAGCGTCCTGCTCGAAGGGCGCGACCTCATGCGGATCGACGATGGCGAGATGCTGAAAGTGCGCGGCGGCGAGATCGGCATGATCTTCCAGAACCCGACCAGCCATCTCGACCCGGTGATGCGGATCGGCGATCAGATCGCCGAGGGCATCCGCTATCACCAGGGCCTCAACACCCGGGAGGCCCGCGTCGCGGCGACGGAAATCCTGGCGCAAGTCGGCTTCCCCGATCCGAAGCGCCAGTACGATAGCTATCCGCACGAATTTTCCGGCGGCATGCGGCAGCGGGCGATGATCGGCGTGGCGCTGTCCTGCAATCCGAAGATCCTGATCGCCGACGAGCCGACCACGGCGCTCGACGTGACCATTCAGGCGCAGATCCTGCGGCTGTTGATTGACATTCGGGACCGGCGCGGCCTGTCGATCATTCTGATCACCCACGATCTCGGTATCGTCGCCCAGACCTGCGACCGCATCGCCGTGCTGCGCGGCGGCAAACTGCTCGAAGAGGGGCCGA
>Ga0209673_1002195_pt1 | contig 14342 bp, 12 predicted proteins | sample AraplaCol_mMS_r2_2_FD_184274 | JGI IMG/M metagenome (GOLD analysis project Ga0209673, IMG submission 184274) | Arabidopsis root microbial communities from North Carolina, USA - plate scrape MF_Col_mMS_r2 (SPAdes) (version 3) | ecosystem: Host-associated > Plants > Roots > Endosphere | place... | reverse complement strand
CGCCAGTAATCGTCGCGCTCTCTCTTCTCACGGGCTGCTTTCTTCTCCAGGCTGTCGGCAACCTTTGCGCGATAGACCTTTCGGCGCTCCTCCTGCTTAGCGGATCTCTTAGCCTGTTTCTCGTTGCGCATGGTAGTAAGCTTCTGCATGAGGTCGCGAGCCTTCTTCTCCTCGCCGCCAAGAACCACAGCGCGCTTTTGCATATATGTTTGGTCCTTGTGGCCCTTCATCTTGGTGATCTGTGACTTGAAAGGCAAGTCCGCAGCAAGCTGCTTAGGTACACGTAGAGGGTTAAAGTGACGAGTAGGTCGTTCGATCTTGTGGTAGGCAGAATCCTTGTTTAAGGGAGTAGGAATGCCTTGTTCACGGCGGACTTCACCTGTGAGACGCATCCCCTGCCAACCACCGTCGCTAGTCTTACCCTCTTCCTGATCAAGCAAGTTTGTCACGGGGTTGTAGAAACGATGGGGTTTGATGGGATACCATGCGCGCAGGAAGACAATATCACTCATCAAGATCTTGTCCTCAAAGGTAGCACGGTAGTGACCCTCGGGCTTGCTGAGAGCTCGCTTGATCTGACCACGAATTCCAGAAACAGTACGGATAGAAGCACCCTCGAATTTGGCAATTTCCAGAGAAGAGTTGAACATGTCCTTGATGAAAGCAGTGTTCTTGAAAATCTTGTAAGGAACACCAGTGAGTTTCAGCTTCTTGACAATCTCTGTGTGTTCATCCACGCTCAGAACGACACCAGTCGCAGCAATGCGGAAACCTGGGTTCTTATTGGAGAATGATTGGACAGCACAGAAACCGGTGTTGGGGGCCACAAGAGGACCGTAGAAGACACCAAAGCAGTGCATGTGCTCAGGGGTGTACTTGAGCATGCGATTTCGAGTTCGACTATCAGAGGTACTGTAGATGGGTAATGACTGGAAACGACGCCAGCCCAGAGAGAAGATCAACGGATCATTGCTCTTGAGGATCTTCTTGTGCCAGCGATGACGCTTAATTCGGATTTGAACATATCCGAATCGGTCCTCGGTGGGAGCAAGTCCTCCCACAATGACAGGGAAGCGAGGATTGAACTTGGAAGCAAATTCGTAGGGAACATTTTCAAGCACAATTCGTGCGTAAGTTCCAGCCTTATATCCTTCAGCACGGGCCCGAGATGCCGGGTCGAGAGTATCGAATTCGGCGCGGTTGATATCAAGCTGCTTTTGCATCTTTGCCTTCTGCAAGTCATACCAATCGTCCTCGCCGAATTCGCCTTCACCGCCGTCTCGCTCTCCGTCTTTAGCGTTCGCAAAACCTTCGCGATCTTCTTCCTCGAACCGAAGCTTCAATTCTTCCTTCTTCTTAGCATTGCGCTCGCGCTCAGCCTCGATATCCACTGGCTCTTCGGCGTTGGCCTCTTCATCTTCATCTTCATCTCCTTCCTCGCCCCCCTCATTATCAAAGCCATTGAAGGTTTCGCCAGTTTCCAAATCCTCGAACGCTCCATCTCCTTCATCGTCTTCGTCTTCGTCGAAATCATCAGAGTCAACCTCATCAAGATCATCGAGGCCACCAGCAGAAAGCTTGCCGGTGACGAAGCGTTGTCGAAGCGATTCGATCAATTCTTCATCTCGCCATTTTCGCTCTAACTCGTCATAATCGTAGTCGGGCACAGCACGATAATCAGACTCGTCTTTCTTCTCATTGTCGGTCTTCTTGAAGAAGTCGTCTGCATCATCGTTCTCGGCTTCGTCGTCTTCCTCGTCATTGCCATCCTCTCCACGCCACAACTGCACAACCTCAACAGGGCTGATAGAATCGTCGTACATCATGCGCGAGAGATCGGTGACACGGAATGCGGGTCGCTTGCCGTGGAGAGCCTTTGCGTTAGCCGCCATGTTCTCTTTCCATCGAGCATTACCCTCCTCATCATCGTCATCATCCTCGTCTTCCTCATCTTCATCCTCGTCATCACCCTCGTCATCACCACTTTCCAGCTCCTGGTCCTCAACAGAGGAAATTGACCCGAGGTCAGAATCACTATCGGCGAAGGCAATGTCTTCATCGTCTCGGGTACCCTTGCCATTCTGTCGCTCTTTAAAATTCTTCTCAAAATCAGCGGGGGCGGAAACATCAACCTCGTCGTCGTCTTCGCCAAAGTCTTCTTCTTCATCGTCCTCGTCATCTTCACCGCTGAACTCTTCATCGGATGCAGCCGCGCCGTCTTGCTCGGCATCGGCAATTCGAGCATGTCTTCTGTGCTTTCGGCCGCTTTCATCGTCCTCGTCTGCCTTGGCAATGGCTTCACCTCCACGGAAGAGACGCACACCCTGATCGGCCTCACCAAGCAATTTACGTTCACCTTGAAGGCCAACCACAAGTTGCTCGCCAAGACCACGGTTCTCGTCGTCTTCCTCATCGTCTGAGTCACGGTCAAATGTCGATGTCTTTACATCGATATACACGGCATCTTTGTCCACCAAAACACCACCAACGTCAGACATGGGGGCAAATAATAACTTCTGCTTGTCACCTAGTCGACGCCGAGAAGCCTTTCCGGAAGCCTTTGCCATCTGCTGGTCCATATGCGGGGTGGGACAAGGATCAGGGAGACCTTCTATGCCCGAGACGGTCAAATCGCCCACTCCAGGAACATGGACTCGAGCGCCGTTGGCGGGGAAATTGGTGCCACGGAGGTAGCCGTATAGAGCCACTGTACGGTCACATTTGGGGTTCTCTTCGATTTGAGTGGGTGGAGTGATATCGAGGAAACGATCTGCGAGCGCGTACGGGTGCGAGTTACGCCAGACGAGCGGACGAGGGTTCTTCATAATGGACAAGAATCGAGACAGGTTGTGGACTTCGCGATCGGGATAGCGACCATTGATGACACCAGAGAGGTAGAAAAGTTTGGCTCCTTGGTAGAGTTCACTCCAGAAACGGTGCTTGAGACGCTTCTTTGCCATGCGCAAAGTACTCTGCTTCTTGAAGAGGTCAAGATGAGTGAGAATTCCAAACACATTACCGGGCATACCACTGGTCGACAGGGCGTTCAGGAACTCCATAGTCTCCATCTCAAAACCGTAGTTACCATCGATCATGAGCAGAACGATATCGGCAACCTTAGCCACATCAATCATCGCGGCAAGAGAATCGGACGGGCATTCGATGAAAGTAAGGCGCTTCTTCTTGGACGTCACGACAGTTAATGGTCCTTGGGGCGAGCTCAAAGTCTGCTTCGTATAGCGCTTGATCAATGACTTGAGGAGGGTAGTTTTGCCGACCTAATAATCCAACTGTAAGTACAAGTACGAGACTCGGTGTAGCAAGACTCTTAAACATACCCCAGAAGGTCCAACAAGCGCAACAACTGTCGGGGGTGCCTCTTCAGGCATACGATCCACCTGGGGCACATGCAGGCGCTTCTCTTTGACCTATGAAAGTAAGTTATATTAGTATTCGTATACGGGTGTAGAATGTGTAGAATCGGGATAATTGTACATCGTGAGATCGGGCTTGCTGTCGATTAAGTTTTCCAGTCTTGGAGAAAGTAAAGGCTTTGGGATTTGACCCTATAAAATCGAAATATCAGGTCAGTAAGGCGATGCTCCTTCGATCAAGACTGAAGCATTCTTTCGCAAATCCATTTCAATTTGCGCAAGTCTGCTCTAGGGACATACCCTCAAAGCTCTTTTTCTCCTTTGCGGGCCGATGGGCCCTGTTCGACTGCTGTTCCATCTTGACAGCAGAAGGTCCCAGACCTCACTTCTCTCCTGTGAAATTTCACAAGACGAGAACACTGACGATCACTTTGAGATGATTGCGTACGGCGACTTGAACTGTTCGGTCCAGAATTATTTTTTCGGAGCGGAAGCGGAGATGACTGGCAGAAAAGTTGACCCAGATTGGGACTAGCGCGTTGAGCTATTCTCCAGCTGAGTCATCATTGTTGCCTTCATGCCTTATCAAAGGATTGTCTAAACGAACCGGCCCGGTTGGGCGACGTTGAAAGTGTCGGGCCGATGGCCATTGGGATTTGAATCACATTGGCAGTGCACTTGTGCTGCGAAATTCTTTCTCTTCTAGAGCCTGCTTGATAACCAGTGATACTACAAATTTATTGCCATTCTCAGATGAGATTCTACTAAATTTGAGTATCCAGGAACCAAACAAAGATGTACGTAAAGCATTGATTGACTCCACTCATATCAATGATGCGGGGGTCAAGTACGAACTAGTCAATTGGAAGCATTACACGGAGTATAGGAACGCCGGGCAGCGGGGAATAGCCGAGCTCTTAGTAAAGAAATCACTTATTATATATTTCGCTAACGGCCCATATACACCACCATTAACTGATCATCTCGATCACAATCAGTGAATTACTAGTTCACTCCGTACTACGTGAGAAGATGTCCACCCGTCAACCCCCACCAGCATATACGGCCCCTCCCAATTCGGGCATACACGCTACGTCGGAGCTCTATCAGTCAATCTCGCAAACTGCTTCCGATCCAGCAGCTCGTCTTCCAAAGGAATCGTTTACGATCCGACCATGCTCCGGTCAAGCCTGGGTAGTGCCAGCGGGCCATATCTGTCGTTTGACTACGCCCAAGGGACCTCAAGTGGGGGATCTGAATATCTGGAATGCTAATAACCCCCGGGAGCGATTGTGGGCCGCTCGTACCCGTCAGATCCACGCCTCTCACGTCTCCGTCGGTGATCGCCTGTGGTCCAACCTACCTTATCTGCGGCCTCTGGTAACCATCACCGGAGACTCCCTGGGAGGCGGGCAGTTGCATGATGTATTGGGCCCAGATGGGAAACGCAAGCCGGAAGTTGAATTTGGGACCACGCAGTTTGGAGGTCGGGTACATGATCTTCTGGGAACTCGCTGCGACCCCTACGTCAATCTGCTCATGGGCGGCGAGGCATTTGATTTCCACTGCCACTCCAATCTCACAAGAGCTGTGATTCCGTACGGATTGACGGAATTGGATGTTCACGATGTCCTTAATGTATTTCAGGTGACGGGTTTGGATGAACAAGGGAAATATTTCATGGAAACTTCCCCCGCAAAATCGGGAGAATACTTCGAGTTCTTTGCCGAGGTGGATGTCCTGTGTGCACTATCTGCATGCCCTGGTGGTACGTTTCACCCTAACACGAGAGATGCCTCGGAGGGGAACCTTGACTGATTGTATCTGCTTCTACCCAGGTGATTTGTCTAACTGGGGGTGGGATGACAAGGAAGGGGCCATGGGAGCGACATGTCGTCCTTTGGGGGTGGAGGTATATCAATTGGCGGACCCCGCGGTTTTGGAAGGATGGAAGAGCCCGGAAAGTCCCAAGTATCGGGGCCAACACGGAATGCGCATGCCTTGTCGAGAAGCGGATGGCTATAGTGGGGTTTGAGGTGGATTTAGCTTGAAGCTAAGTATCCGGAGTACACAAAGTAGTTATAGTTAACTAAATACATATCCAACTGCAGTAGATGATTAGGAAGTAGACTCAAATGACATGCATCTACACGTGATCCGCGCCCCGCGTTTCATATTGTAACAGCTTCATGTATGGATTGTACAAGATGTATTGTACATACATATGCAGGAGTGCATCAATACGTGAGGATAGGAATAGCGTCATCGGGCATTTGCCGCATTGTTACATCAACTCGGACCAAACCTAAACTGGGCCAAGGAGAGGAAATGTTGGCCCACCATATATGAGGTAATCCATCAATGGCGCAAGGAGTGTGGGAGGCGCCTCATCTCTCCCCCTGTCAGCTTTGAGTATCTTGGCGGGTGTTTTGTCTACGAGATAGTATTCCAAAAAGTAGGATAGAGTCATGATAGAGACAATCACGACATGTTCATGTCGGACAGTGTGGAGACCCACTGTGGTGTAACTTGTCGAAGTCGTTTAATCACTCCGCGAGGTACGAAGTACCATGAAGCAAGAGAGCGTCAGAATGAAAGAAAGATCTCTCAGAATCAGTCATGGCCTAATATTTTTCAGGATTTCTAGCGGGATGGCTTATCTGACAAGGTCATCTGGGGAGTACCTTAGGGTGAGATATTGTACATAGTATAGCGTGGTAGAAGTGTAGAGGAGGGGGATGAGTGGAAAGTATTTAAGATCGCCCCTCTTCCCCTCCACCTCCACTTCTTCTTATCTCCACCACAGCTTGACCCTCTTTCACTTCCTTGCTTTCCCCTCCAACTCTCTTCCTTCTTCTTCTTCTTCTTTTTCTATCTCTCAGACACACTCTCTGCTCCTTCTCTCCACACTCTTCAGCCACTTTACTTCTTCGTTCTTCAACGATCAAATCAACATGCCTCTTTACAACGTAAGTGATGACTCTTATCAGCTCAATGGACTTCTACTCACATCTCTCACTTTTAGGTCACTCTGAAGCAGGACTCTCCTCCCGAAGAGCTTGAAAAGTTTGTCATTCTCGCAACTCATGGATGCCTGAAGATTCAAAGCTAACATCATCCTTCCTTTCAGGGCCAAGGACCAGGCGCGCGAGAAAGGAGGTACCATCAAACATGAGTACAGCCTCATCAAGGGCTTCACGTAAGTTGATACCACGCGCATCATCTCTGAGGATATGTTGGAGTCATACATTCTCAGAATAAACTGTTTTCAGGGTTGTTTGCTGATGAAGTGTCACAGTGTCGAGTACCCCGAGGATCACGTCGACACCCTGCAGTCCTCTGACCACATCCACGTCGAGGCGGATGGTAATGTCACTACTCAGTAATGAGATTTCATTTACTTGATCGACCAAGGCAACAGACTCAGTTGACGGTTATCGGGGTCCTCCGGAGTAAGCGATTTATTTGATCTGGTCGACGGGTACAGCGGGGCGGTATTTTGCTTCGGGCGATGACTCAATACCAAGGTCACGCTTCGCCGCCATCTGCTTGTTTCTGTACATATTATTCCAGCGAGCTTTCTTTGTTTCTTGTTTCAGTTCCGGTTGGAACAGTCTACCCCGGTGTAATGGGGAATGATTCTTACGAATATCAATGACTTGAATCGCATGACATTTCCAAAGTATTAAGATCATTAAAGTTCTCTATCGTCACTTGGAAGAACTGTTAATGTGTGGGATAAGTAGATGACGCTCGTTTAATTCTACGCTTATTTTGTCATGATATGCAAGGGAGCTCTGATCCGAATGCATGCTGGCGTATTATGTATGTAGGCCACCCCTCAAGTTCGCTTGGTGGGGGTTTACGTCCCAACAACCAAGGCTTATGATTCATAAAGGTCCAAGGTAGATAAAATTGCGTACTAAAGTCAATACTATATTTCTCGCTCATTTTCTTATGTTGATTTTGCTGTTATTTCTCTTTTCCTTCTTGGACTTAGGATAGTTGAACAATTCATAGTTGTGTCTTATCGTGGCCGAGGATATCCGCCCAGCGGATCGTCACCGCCCTCCGAAGTCGTGCATGAACATGTCCAATATTCCATTCTTCCAACTTCATCTTTTCCCAAAGGCCCAACATGGCAGCTACCGTGTCGAGAGCTCTGCAGGTCAGAGACAAAAGATTTTTCTCGTCCAGAACGCCGAGTTTGCTTCGTCGCTCCTCGACATCGCGATCAGCTCACCATTGGTCACTCCACAGGTCCGGCTCGGATGCCGCGAAAGACGAGGTTGCTCTGCTAGCTTCAAGTCCTCGTCGACGGCTGACTCTCGCAGATTTGCTGAGGTAAGGCTTGAATACCTTACTGATTATCTTATATGCTATGCGGCTTCTTAAACTTATCATTGTTCAGACAAGGACGGCCACCTCTATCAAAAGAAGCATTGCTAGCTTCGGCGAATTTCACACTCTCCCTCCTCCCCGCGCGGTTGGCATCGCGAATCCAAGCCCTGCGTAACCTACCGTTCATCGTCGTTTCTAACCCACATGTTTCAAAAATCTACAACAACTACCTTCATTCGCTGTCGGCTTTGCTGCCCTATCAAAAACGCGAAATCACCACTCTCAAAGACGAGAATCATTTTGGTGACGTACTTGCCGAGCTTGTTCAAACACATACCAATACAATTCCCGTCCTCGCGCGAGGCTTCCTTGAGTGCCAGAAGTATGTGAGCCCAGAAGATGTGACGCGGTTTCTGGATACCCACTTGAGAGCACGTATCGGCACTCGGTTAATTGCCGAACAACATCTGGCTCTGCATTTTGCTTCTCAGCCGATGAGTGATGATCCGTCTAATGGTTCAGAAACTGAGTCGGCATCACCGAAGAGTGCGGTTCCTTCTAACTACATTGGCGTCATTGATACTGCTTTACAACCGGCTCGCATCATTAGGCTATGCGAGGACTTCGTGGGTGAGATTTGCGAACTCAAATACGGAGTCCGCCCACGTCTTGAAATTGGAGGAGAGCCGGAGGCCTCTTTCGCCCATATTCCGGTGCATGTGGAGTACATCATCACGGAGTTATTAAAGAATGCGTTTCGTGCGACTATCGAGTCTGGCAATGAACGTGAACCAATTGAGGTGACCATCGCAGCTGCACCCGACGTTCCAGGGAAGGAGGTTCCTTACCAGGAAGAAGCCGATGCCGGCATTCAGGTTGAACCAACTGAGGATACATCTTCGCCCAATGAAGCGATCGGGTACTCAAACCCATCGTCACAGAGTATTACAATTCGTATTCGTGATCGAGGAGGCGGTATTCCTCCGGAGGTTTTGCCCCATATCTGGTCATACAGCTTCACTACCTTCTCTGATATGGATTTCTACAACTCAGAAAATGGAAACCTCGACGCTCTAAACACAATTTCTGGGAGTGGTGGTCATCTGTCTAGCATCGCTGGTCTCGGCTATGGCTTACCTTTGAGCCGTGCCTATGCGGAATATTTTGGCGGTAGCATCGCAGTGCAAAGTCTTTGGGGATGGGGTACGGATGTCTATTTGACTTTACAAGGAGTGGGCAAGATTGATTGAACTATTTCTATTATTCGAAGCCTGGCGCGAGCACCTGGGTCGACAGGATGTGCGCAGCTCTATATGTGTCTCGCTGGTTCGAGAGAAGTCTCATAGTCTGCATTCGCCGAAGTGCACGAGAGTAGCTTCCACTGTTGAGTTCCCGTGCTCCTCAACCGGCAGACACTGAATTGAACCTGACTAATTATCCACTTACCAAACGGCCGAGAAATTAAACCCCTCTTTGCCCAAATGTTCGAGTCAAAAGCCCCCATGGCTTCGGAGTCGAGGCCTGACATGCGTCTTGCTAGCCAGCTCTTACGTACGGAGCAATCTATACAGTTCAGCAAGTAGCGTCACCTGTTGCCCGGCCCTGTTGTGGAAGTGTGTTAGTCTTTTTGAACGATATACTCGGATTGGCTGTCCATCGATCCAGATTTGTGGTATGGAAGCCATGGTTTACTCTTCGGTCAAGCCCATCAATTACGATACATCTGCAGCTGGTGCTAGCTTCACCAATACCACATGATCAATACCAAACCTGCTTAATGCATGTTCTATCTGATAATGTCCTTGTATATAATAGGCTTTGATTAATGCTTCTGGAAACGCTCATCCGCCACTGCTAGCCCAAACTTGTCCTTTCAATACAATACCCTCGGTCTCCTGTAGTCGTTTAATAGATCTCTCCACTAGCTGTAAAGAGGAACTATCTCCGAGGATAGAAGCTTACAAATACCATCTTAAACGAGACTGATTTATCATCTTAGAAGTCTATTTCCAACGGAAAACTATCACTGATGATGACTTGGATTGAGCATCAAGGGTCAAGTGGGTAGGCCATCCATTTGCGTTCTTACTCCAGACAGAGCTGTTCCTCCAATGATTTTGCCAAAATGACCTTGGACCCTTAATAAACTCTTGAATAACGTGGGGAAATTCATACGTGCAGTAGATATGTTCTTCGGTAGAACAGTAGATACCCCCACGTCCCCTCGTTCGGACTTGTCTCCGAAGTACAAGCAATTCCACTGGAGTTTCCCCAGATCGAATTGATAAAGCAAGCTCCTTCTCTTCACACTCCCATCATTCTACTTTTTCTATCCTATATTTCGTATCTTAAAACCTCCTTTTCTTTAATGCTCAAGACAAATCATTGAAAAACAGCAATGTATGTCTTTGCTACCCAGCTGACCGGATCTTGGTTCTGACTCGGTTTTCCAGGGTTTATACTGCATCTTTTGCCTTCTTTGAAGCTCTATGGGAAGTGAGTGCGAAATCGTCTCGATAGTACCCTGAAAGACTATTTTCGAACGCCTTCAATTTTAGACTGGATACTAATACCCATTCTCTTCAGGGCGGCGTCACCCATGTCTTCGTCAATCTCGGCTCTGATCACCCTTCAATCCTCGAGGCCATGGTAAAGGGCCAAAAGGAGAAGAGAGATCAATTTCCCACGATTATAACGTGTCCCAATGAAGTACGTCGATGATTACACCATGAACAGATCTGCATCTTACCCCTCCTCTTCGGTTATCTTCGGAAACTCCCCAATATCTCCTTCGATGAAGCCCCACTGATTGACGATGCGCGAACTAGATGGTCGCCCTCTCAATGGCCGATGGATATGCTCGTTTAACCGGCAAGCCGCAAGCCGTTATTGTACACGTTGACGTCGGAACACAAGGACTGGGTGCTGCTGTTCACAATGCTTCTTGTGGCCGTGCTCCAGTTTTAATATTCGCGGGCCTTTCGCCATATACAATTGAAGGAGAGACACGCGGATCACGAACCGAGTATATTCATTGGATTCAAGATGTGCCTGATCAGAAACAGATTGTCTCGCAGTACTGTCGATACTCGGGGGAAATCAAGTCTGGTAAGAATGTGAAGCAGATTGTCAATCGGGCATTGCAATTTGCTACGAGTGATCCTAAGGGACCAGTATATCTTGTTGGAGCACGAGAAGTTATGGAAGAAGACATTGAGCCTTATCAATTAAATCAGAATGTCTGGGGACCTGTTGCCCCTGCAGCTCTGCCTCCTGCTGGGATTGAATTGATTGCTTCTGAGCTCGCCGCCGCACAGAACCCGCTCGTTATCGTGGGTTATACCGGCCGACAAGCACAAGCTGTCACAGAGTTGGTCAACCTGGCAAATACATTTAAGGGTATTCGGGTATTGGATACCGGTGGTAGTGATATGTGCTTCCCAGCTAATCACCCGGCCTGGCTGAGTCTGCGATACCCAGGTCATGAGTTGGTCAAGTCCGCCGATTTCATTCTGGTCATTGACTGCGATGTGCCTTGGGTGCCGACTCAATTCAAGCCATCTGATGCTGCTAAAATAATTCATATCGATGTGGATCCATTGAAGCAGCAGATCCCTGTTTTCTATATTCCATCCATGGCCACATTCCGAGCGGATTCTGCTACAGCGCTCAAGCAGATTAATGATCACGTTGCTAGCAAAGGTGCATTGCAGCAATTTATTGGCTCCAAGGAAAATATTAATCTAGGCCAGCGCCGCGATGAGGAGTACCTGAAGCGACGACAGGAGATCGCTGATCTTGCAGTCGTACCAGAGGGCGGCGATGGGGCACCATTGAATGTCAACTACCTTATGGCCCAAGTCCGGAAGGGTGCCCCCGACGATACCATTTGGGCAATTGAATCCGTGACTCTCACACATTTCGTCGCGGATCAGGTAGCAGCCACGCTTCCAAACTCCTGGATTAACTGCGGTGGCGGGGGTTTGGGTTGGAGCGGGGGTGGTGCACTTGGTATCAAGCTTGCCTCGGATGTACAACACGGCGGCCCTGGCAAAGGAAAATTCGTGGTTCAAGTCGTCGGAGATGGAACGTTCCTATTCTCCGTTCCAGGATCGGTATATTGGATTTCACGTCGATATGGAATTCCCGTTCTTACGATCGTTCTGAACAACAAAGGCTGGAATGCCCCGCGCCGCAGTATGTTACTAGTTCACCCGAGTGGTGATGGCTCGCGTGCTACGAACGAAGATCTGAATATCTCATTTGCACCAACACCTGACTATGCAGGTATTGCAAAGGCCGCGGCTGGCGGGGAGATGTGGGCTGGTCGAGCATCGACAGTAGCAGAATTATCCCAAAAATTGCCAGAGGCTATCGAAAGCGTTTTGAATGGGAAAGGTGCTGTTTTGGAAGCGCAGCTAGATGGGACAACTGGAAAGTATGTAGAGAAATCATAGAGTAGATACTGAATCTTTCTTTGTTGAAGAAGATCATTTTGTGGCTATGCCTAAGCTGATGATTGCTTGGATTCTATCTTATGAACCCTCTTAGTCCAGTATCGCAGAAAACCCCATCCAATAAGAAAGGCAAAAATCGTCAAGAAGAGCACGATAGATGCAATGTGATCACCAATGAAAGAGAATATCCGGTTATCCCAGTTAGCCCAGGAATTGCCATCGACCTGAGTGAAGAACACCCAGGGGTCCGAACCAAGACGCATATCCATAAGCATATGATGCAGAGGCGCCAACCCGGATTCGCTAGTCCCGCGGAGGGTGGAAGGCTCGCGAGAAAGAAGTGAGTGGTATTTCTCCCATATGGCTGTGAAGTACCACTGTCCACTGGCATACATTATTGTAGCGTAGGGAAGAAAGTAATTCACTTGCCATTGAGCCAGGCTGTCTGTTAAGAGAGAAAAGAATGGATGTCCAGCTTGTCCACCAATGATGTTATTGCTGAGAGCTCCATGACCTCCATCTGTCGTGAATGCTGGGTAATATCTGAGTGGCTCTAGGCTTGCAGCACACCCCTAGTGCGTCAGATTCTTTGATTAGTATGCAGCAGCTAGAGCATGGTATATATGATTGGTGTTTTTTGAAAACATATCGAGTGCTTGATGAAGAAGCAACTCACATTGTCCAAATCGATGTAAATCCCCCCATAGTATCGAAGAACGAAGTATTTGAAAACATCTACCTTCTGCACTGGATATGGGTATCTATCGTAGATGGGTATGAATGAAGGAAACCTCTCCTCGATGAACTGACGCGAGCTCTTGGTGGTCCACAGCTAAAGGCAATATTATTTCTGGAAGATTCACCTGCTCTGTTCAAAGTCTACTCACCATATGCTGCCAGCCAGGATGTAGATTAACACAAGTCTTTCGCGCGGCACCCCAGTCTGGTCGAAGGGTGTCATCATCCGCATCGTGCCAATTGTGATAGATTTGATGGATGATTTTGGGTACCACGGGCTCCCTTATATCAGTTTTGACTTTGTAGGCGGCTGCAATGTCTTTTTGTGTCATTCGAATACCGGAGTGTGGTTTGAACAGACCGAATATTTCGGCAAAGGTGATGATACGAGAGCAGACAGACACGAGAATGGCAATAGTTAGTACGGCAAGGATTGTCATCAAAATCCGGCGACGCCATCCGCGGCCAGACATGTCGGTATTCAATAATAATTGAGTAAATAGAAATTTCCAGGTCATTAGGTTGTTATCTCATCAGACTCCGTATGAAGTTGCAAGTTGAAGTTGAAGTTGACAGGGAAATGTGAATATGAATATTTGCCAATCTCCCATTGACTTTCGCACGTGGTGGCCGCAGTGAGGTTCATTGGCAGCTAGTTTGTGCTGAATTCAAAGTTGAACAAGCATAAATTGAAGTTTGCAAGACTATGCATCGACAGAACCCACAAAATTCACGAGTAAGCCCTTCATGGGGTTTAGGTCAATTTCTCAACATATCGTGGGTTTTGGTTGAAAGACCCCGATGATACGTCGTAAGCTTCTCGCTGCTATTCATACAAGCTTTGCGTTTTCCAAAGCCCCATCTGTTGACGATTATCCCGAACTTCATTTTATCATAGAAGATCTTAATTCAATATCAATAGCGGTGGCTTTGCATATCACAAGAGGCAGTTACAATAATATCTTAACGAACAAAGATGTAACGGAGAAAATTGGAGTTATCAACTCGAACGTTCTATCGAACGAGGCTAGCGAGACTACCAAGTGAGTAGGTGATCTCGATTTGTTGACGATGCACTGGACCAATTGTGCCATTCGAATATAGTAGATTCAATAAATCATTCCATATCATACTTCTAATAGTATAGATGTGGATCGGCCTTTACACGAGACACGCAGACCCGGGCTAACGAGAGTTCTATTTCATATGAAATATTAAGGTGATACATGTTACAACTAGTATACGGAGACATCAATCATCTTATATGTTATAATAAACAAATTATTATTGACTATTACTCAAATGCATCCATCATAAACAACTGGGAAGTAAAAACGGTTGCCGTGCGGAGCAAAGCGGGCCACCTTTTTTTCTCCGCATTTTCTCATTTTCTCCTCACAACTTCAACTTTCAACTTCTTCCATCAAGCCCC
>Ga0209673_1002193_pt1 | contig 14343 bp, 7 predicted proteins | sample AraplaCol_mMS_r2_2_FD_184274 | JGI IMG/M metagenome (GOLD analysis project Ga0209673, IMG submission 184274) | Arabidopsis root microbial communities from North Carolina, USA - plate scrape MF_Col_mMS_r2 (SPAdes) (version 3) | ecosystem: Host-associated > Plants > Roots > Endosphere | place: USA... | reverse complement strand
ATGAAGAACGAATGGAAGAAGACCAAGGGCGAAGACTTGCCCAAAGGCGAGGGCGCGCAGGACCGGCAGATCCTGTTCGCGGCCATCGCGCAAGGCATGCTGAAGTTCCTCGAAGACCACCGGGTCGACCTGGTCACCACCGATGACAGCGGCGATTCCGGCCTGACGACGCACCACCACGCGATGGCCTTCACGGTCGGCACCTACCGGGATCCGCTGCCATGAACCGCGCACCGCACGGCCGCCACCTGGCGTTCCCGTTCCACATCGGGCCGGACGGGCGCAGTGCGACGCCGGCCGACCTGACGGAGCACGTGCGCGGCGAGCTGATCCAGCTGCTGCTGACCGCGCCCGGCGAGCGACCCTTCCTGCCGAGCTTCGGCGCGGGGCTGCGCCGGCTGGTGTTCCACCAGAACGACGACGCGACCGCCGGTATCACGAAGGCGCTGCTGAGCCGCAACCTGTCGCGCTGGCTCGGGCAGCGCATCAGCGTGCAGGCGCTGGACGTCAGCGCGATCGACGCGACGCTGAACGTCGATCTGCGCTACCAGGTGATCGCGACCGGCGAGGTCAAGCAGGTGCGCTTCCAGCGCCAGGGAGCCATGTGATGGCCGTGCTGCACGACGACGAACGCCTCGAGGACCGCGCCCGCGACCTCGACACCCGGGGGCTGAACGGATTCCGGCTCGCCTACGTGACGCTGGAGGCGGTCGCGAAACCGGGCTTCGCGTGGCTCGACGTCGAGTTCTGGAATGACGGCGCGCTGGTCCCGCTGCCGCCGAAGGCCGCGTTCCGGGTGCGGGGTGCCGAGCGGGCGCGCGGCGGCAACCCGGCGCGGCCGGTCGAGGTCACCGAGGTGCAGGCCGGGCCCGACGCGACCACGCTGCGCCTGAAGATCGCACCCGTCGGCGACTACTCGACCTACCTGCTGTCGACCACCGCCGACGGCCTGGCCGCGCCCGGGAATGCGCTGCCGCTCGCGATGGACCCGCTGCTGAACGCGCTGCCGTTCAAGTTCCGGCCCGGCTGTTTCAACCTCGGCTGCACGCCGCGCGCCGCCTTCCAGCCGCCGCCGGTCGAGCCGGCGATCGACTACCTGGCGCGCGACTACGACTCCTTCCGCCACGTGCTGATCGCCGCGATGATGCGGCGCGTGCCGGGCTGGCAGGTCACCAGCGAGGCCGACCTCGACCAGGTGCTGATCGACCTGGTCGCCGCCGACGCCGACGAGCAGGCCGACTACCACGACCGGGTGCTGGCCGAGCGTGCGATCGGCACCGCGCGCAAGCGCGTCTCGCTGGCCCGCCATGCGCGGCTGATGGACTACCACGTGCACCAGGGCAACCAGGCCGGCACCTGGCTGGCGCTGGAAGTCGGCGGCACGCCCGACCTGCCGGCCGGCCCGAACGACGAGTTCGGCGCCTGGACCGGCACGGACTGGGCCGCCGCCGACGCGGTGGTGTTCGCGATGCCGCGCGACGGCGTGCGCTGGCGCCGTCGCTGCCATGCGCTGCTGAACAGGCTGCGGCTGTACACCTGGGGCGACACCGTGCGCGCGCTGGCCGCCGGCAGCACCGAGGCCGACCTGACCGGCCCCGCGCCGCTGACGCAGGCCGGTGCCGAGGCGCTGCGCGACCTGCTGCTCGGCACCCATGCCAGCCAGGCGGTGGCGGCCGGCGACGTCGACGTGCAGGTCGACCAGCTGCTGGTGCAGGAGGTGCTGAACCCGGAGACCGGTCTGCCGAACGGCGCGCGCGCGGAGCAGCGCCAGGTGCTGCGGCTGCTGCCGCTGGACGGGCCGCGCCCGCGGGCCGAGGCGCTGCGCGACCCGTACACCGGCGAGTGGCTGCTGCGCGTGCGCTGGCGCGACGAGGACGCATTGCGCCGCACCGTCTGCTTCACCTGCGACTGCAACGAGCTGCCGGTGCACGACGTCAGCGTGTTCCACGGCAACCTCGTCCTCGTGACGCAGGGCCGGCCGCGCATCACCACCTTCCGCGCGCCGGGCGCGCCGCTGGGCCCGCTCGACGAGCATGCGCTGGTCGCGACCGACGAGGCGGCGTACGAGGTGGCGTGGCGCCCGCGCGGCAGCGAGCGCGTGCGGCGCGGCGTGCTGTGCCCGCTGCCGGCCGCGCCGCTGGCCTGGCGCGACACGCCGCCCGGCGGCGAGCTGCCGACCCGCAGCACGGCCCAGGTGCGGGTGCAGGGCACGGCGGGGTTCTGGCAGGAGCAGTCGGACCTGATCGAGAGCGAAGGCGACGACGAGCATTTCATCGTCGAGACCGACGAGCTGGGCGGCAGCTCGCTGCGCTTCGGCGACGGCGTCAACGGCGCGGCGCTGGCCGACGGCGCCGTGGTGGTCTGCCGCTACCGCGTCGGCCAGGGGCGCGCCGGCAACATCGGCGCCGACCGCCTGACCGGTTTCCGCGACCCCGGCGGCGCGGTGCTGCGGGTCTGGAACCCGCTCGACGTCGACAATGGCCGCGACCCCGAACCGGCCGCCGAGATCGTGCGGCGCGTGCCCGAGGCCTACCGGCAGCGCCAGTTGCGCGCCGTGACGCTGGCCGACTATGCGAAGCGCGCCGAAGAGCTGCCCGGCGTGGCGCATGCCCGCGCGCGCTACGCCTGGACCGGCAGCTGGCGCTGCGTGCGCGTGGCCATCGACCCGATGGGCGGCACGGTGCTCGACGAGCCGCTGCGCGCGGCCATCGCCGGGCACCTCGAAGCGGTGCGGCTGATCGGCGAAGACCTGGAGGTGCGGCCTGCCACCTACGTGCCGCTGGACATCACGCTGACGCTGTGCGCACAGCCGGCGTACTGGCCCGAGGACCTGCGCGCCGAGCTGGAGCAGGCCTTCGGCGACGGCTGGACGGCGCGCGGCGAACGCGGCTTCTTCCACCCCGATGCGTGGACCTTCGGCCAGCCGCTGTACGCCAGCCAGCTGATCGGCCGCGCGCTCGCGGTCACCGGCATCGGCCGCGTGCTGCGGCTGGGCATGCGGCGCTGGAACCCGGGCAGCGGCGGTGGGCTGACCGTGATCGACATCGACCCGGCGGCGCTGCCGACCGCCTATGCCGACAGGCTGGCGATCGGGCCGTTCGAGATCCTGGTCGTCGCCAACGACCCGGACCACCTGGAGACCGGCCGCATCCGCTTCGAGATCACCGGAGGCCGGCGATGAGCAGCTCCTGCGACAACGACTGCAAGCGGCCGGTGGCGTTCCCGAAGCCGATCGCCAACCGGCCGGGGCTGGGCACGATCGACTACCGCATCGGCAGCTATGCCGACCTGCGCGCGCACATGCTGGCCCGGATCGACGCCGCGCCCGAACTGGCGGACTGGACGCACCGCGGCACCGACGACCCGGGCATCGCGCTGGTCGAGGCGGCCGCCGAGGTCGGCGACATCCTCAGCTTCTACCAGGACCTGTACGCCAACGAGGCCTACCTCGGCACCGCGAAATGGCGCGACAGCGTGGCGCCGCTGGTGCGGCTGCTGGGCTACCGGCTCGCGCCGGGGCTGGGCGGGCGAGGGCGCTTCGCATTCACCGCGAAGGGCGAACGGCCGGTGCTGCTGCCGGCCGGGCTGGGCGTGAAGGCGCAGCTCGACGGCACCGATCCGCCGGCGGTCTTCGAGACCACGCAGGCGCTGACCGCGTACCCGGCGCTGTCGGCCTTCCGGCTCTACCGGCCGCGGCGCGCGCCGGAGATCCGCTACGGCGCGACGGTCTTCACGCTGGTGCCCGACGCGGACCCGCCGCCGGCGCTGAAGGCCGGCGACCGGCTGATGGTGGGCGTGGCGCGCGACGGCGGGCAGTCCTTCGATCACCTGCAGGTGCTGGTGGTCGACACGGTCGAGCAGGCCTTCGGCGACACGGTGCTGACGATGAAGGGCGCGCTGACGAGCCTGAAGAAGCCGGTGTTCAGCCTCGCCGTGTCGGCGTTCTTCGGTGCGCCGGCGCTGTCGGTAGCGGCATCGTTCTCGCCGTCCTTCTCGCTCGCGCCGACCACGACGAGCCTGTTCGCCAGCGCGTTCACCAGCCTGCAGGTCTTCGCGCCCAGCCTCGACCTGAGCTTCGCGCTGCTCGGCGCCGGCCTGGGCGTGCCGACGCTCGCGTCGACGCCGCGACTGCAGGCCTGGAAGCTCGGCGGCACGCACCGCCACTTCGGGCACAGCGCGCCGGCCACGGTGGTGGTGGTGGATCCGAAGGGCCGCGCGACCACCGAAGCCATGACCTACGTGCGACGACTCGACGGCAGCACCTACGCGCCGGCCGTGCCGGCGCTGTCGGCCGCGCAACTGCCGCTGGACGGCGAGGTGCGCAGCATGGTGGCCGGCACGCGTGTGCTGGTCGAGGCCAACCTCAGCCCGTCGAGCAGCGGCGGGGCCGGGCGAAAGCGGCTGCTGGCGCGCCGCATCGCGCAGCTCGACCGCCAGTCGCTGGCCTGGGGCCCGCTGAGCGGCGCCAGCACCGTGCTGAGCCTGGACGACAACCTGGCCATCAGCGAAGGCGCGAGCACGCTGGCCCATGCCGACATCCGCGGCATCGGCATCCACGAGGTGCAGGGCGAGCCGTTCCAGCTGCGCGCCCAGTTCGTGCCGACCCTGGCGACGCGCGGCACCGAGCTTCACTTCCACGGCACGACCGAGCAGGCCGCGGCGCTCGCGAAGCGCGCGCTGCTGTTCGCCGGGCCGGATGGGCGCGTGCGGGCGGTCAGCGCGCTGTCGGTGGAGGGCGGCGGCGTCGATGCCGACCAGCCGCAGTTCCACCGCGTGCGCCTCGACCAGGAGGTCGACTACGCCGAGTTCGGCCACGTCGACCCGCCGGTCACCGTGCACGGCAACCTGGTCGAGGTGACGCAGGGCAAGACCGAGGCGCAGGCGACGCTCGGCGACGGCGATGCGCGCGCGGTGTTCCAGACCTTCGCGCTGCCGAAGCCGCCGCTGACGTACCTGCTCGACCCGACACGCGCGCCGCCGCAGGTGCCGCAGCTGCAGGTGTGGGTCGACGGCGTCGCGTGGACCGCGGTCGACAGCCTGTTCGGCCGTGGCCCCGGCGAGCGGGTGTACATCGTGCGCGAGGACGATGCCGGCAAGAGCTGGGTGCAGTTCGGCGACGGCAAGAGCGGCGCGCGGCTGCGCTCGGGACGCGGCAACGTGGTCGCGGTGTGGCGCAGCGGCAGCGGCGCGCACGGCCCGCTGAAGGCCGATGCGAAGCCGTCGATCGACAAGAAGCTGCCGGGCCTGGATGCCGCGCTGCTGCTGGAACCGGTGACCGGCGGCGCCATGCCCGAGAGCGCCGACGGTGCCCGCATCGCCGCGCCCGGCACGATGCAGAGCCTGGGCCGCGTCGTCAGCCTGGCCGACCACGAGGCCGAGGCGCTGGCGATCCCCGGCGTGCTGAAGGCGCGGGCTGCATGGACGCTGGTCGACGGCTCGCCGCTGGTGCGGGTGACGCTGCTGACCGCGAGTGCCGCCACCGCCGATGCGGCGGCCGCCGCCGACGCGCTGCGCGCGGCGGTGCGCTCGCGCGGTGCCGCGCGCTGCCCGCTGCTGGTGGTGCAGGGCGCGCGCACGCCGGTCGCGCTGCGGCTGGTGGTCGGCATCGACCCGCTGCGCCGCGCCGACGACCTGCGGCCGCTGATCCTCGAAGCGCTGGGCGCGACGGGCGAAGAAGGCAATGGCGTCGATGCGTCGTGCGGCCTGTTCAGCTGGCAGCGGCGCCGCTTCGGCGAAGGCGTGCACGGCTCGCAGGTGGTGGCGGCGGTGCAGCAGGTGACCGGGGTGGTCTGGGTGCGGCTGGTGTGGCTGTCGAGCGGCTCGGGGTTCGCGGTGGCCCATGTGCCGGCGACGCAGCGTTCAGTGAACTGCGCCGGCGATCGGGTGCTCGCACTCGACAGTGCGGCGCTTCAACTGCAGTTGACGGCCGACAAGGAAGGGGCACTTTCATGAGCTCGCCGCGCCTGCCGCTGTTCGAGCGGCTGCCCGAGATCTACCGGCTGCGCGACACCGAACAGTCGCCGCCGGGCCAGCTCGCCGCGTTCGTCGATGCGCTCGAGGACACCTTCGCCGCGCTGCATGCGCGCACCGATGCGCAGTACCACGACCTGTTCATCGAGCATTGCGACGACTGGGTGGTGGCCTACCTGGCCGACCTGCTCGGCACCTCGCGGCTCGCCGGCGACCCGTGGACGCTGCGCGCCGATGTGGCCCGCACCGTGTTCCACCGCCGCCGCAAGGGCACGCTGGGCGCGGTCGAATCGCAGGTGTTCACGCTGTCCGGCTGGGCCGCGCATGCGGTCGAGATGCGCGAGCGGCTGGCCTGGAACCAGCAGCTGAACCACCCGCGGCCCGATGCCGGCGGCACGCCGCCGCTGGCGCTGCGCCGCGACATCGCGTCGGCGGTGCGCGGCGGCACCGCATCGCTGCGCGACCCGGCGCTGTTGTCGCTGGTCGGCGGCGCGTTCGACCCGTTCGCGCGCGTCGTCGACCTGAAGCCGCCGACCGCCGGCCTGTCGGGCTGGAACCTGCCGAACCTCGCGGTGATGCTGTGGCGGCTGGAGGACTTCCAGGTGCCGCTGTCGCGCCCGCGCTTCCGCCAGATCGCCGCGGTGCCGGCCGCGCCGCTGTTCCCCGACACCGCGGCGCTCGCGGTGCGCTTCGACGTGCAGGCGCAGGGCGAGCCGTGGCCGCTGTTCAACACGCACCGCTTCGAGCCCGACCGCGACCCGCCGCGCCTCGGCAGCGACGACGAAGTGCCCGGCTCGATGCCGCGCGCCCGGCTGACCGACGGCACGCCGGCCGGCCGGCCGGAGGCTTGCGTCGAACTGCGCACCTACGCCGTCGCGCAGGACGCGCGCCCCGGCCACGGCGCGGTCGGCTTGGTGCTGCACCTGCCGCAGGTGCCGTTCGTCGGCCGGGCCTGGCGCGTGCGCGGCGCGAACCTGTGCGCCTGGGAGACCGGCCTTGCGCCGCCCTTGCGCGAGTGGGAAGTTGCGATCGATCCGGAGCGCGGCCGCATCGTGTTCGGCACGCCCGACGCCGACCCGACGCTGCAGGCCGAGCCGCTGCGCGACGGGCTGCTGGTGTCGGCCACCTACGGGCTGGCCGGGCCGACGGGCGCGCACCCGGCACCGGCCTTGCGCACGCCGTTGCCGCCAACGTGGCCGGACGAGCAGGCCTACGACCTGCTGCGCATCGACTGGTTCACCGACGGCCCGCTCGCGCTGCAGCACGCACTCGACAACCTGCCGACGCGGCCGCGCCCGCTGGTGATCGAGATCGCCGACAGCCAGACGCACCGGCTCGACCTCGGCGCGGTCGCGGCGATCGGCAACGACGCCGGCGTGCGGTCGCTGCGGCTGGCGCACGGGCTGTGGATCCGCAGCGCGCAGGGCGAGCGGCCGGTGATCCGGCTGGTGCAGCCGCTGCGCGCGCGGCCGACGCAGGTCGCTGGCGCCGGCGCGCCGGAGATCGGCGCGCTCGCGCTGGTGCTCGAAGGCCTGTACCTGACCCGCGATGCCGCGTTCCCGGCCGGCGACGCGCTGGTGATGCAGGCGGCGCTCGGTGGGCTGCGCATCGCCGGCTGCACGCTGGACCCGGGTGGTGGCCTGGTGCTGGACGGCAGCGTCAACGGCACGCGCGCCGACCTGCGAACCGCGTTGCGCCTGACGGCCGACTACGGGCTGAGTGCCGCCGAGGCGGACGCCTTCGACCAGGTGCCCGAGATCGACATCGAGCGCAGCATCTGCGGCGCGCTGGCCGTCGACACCGGCTACCGGCTGACGCTCACCGACAGCATCGTCGACGCCGGCAGCGGCGTCGTCGACAGTGCACCGGCGCTGGCCATCGGCGCGGCCAGCGGCAATCCCGAACTCGGCTGGGGGCCCGACCTGGTGCTGCACGGCCTGACCTGCTTCGGCCGCACCCGCGTGCAGACGGCGCGCGGCGAGGGCGGCCTGTTCGTGCACCGGCTGGAGGTGCACGACAACCAGGACAGCCACACCGTCGATGCCTTGCCGGGGTGGGCCGGCAGCTGCCTGAAGTTCTGCTGGTTCCGCGGCGACCACGACCGGCTGCCGCAGCACGTCGGCTGCGTGTTCGCCGCCGACGCGCGGCTGCGCTTCACCGCCGAATGGCATGGCCGGCCGGGCTATGCGCAGCTGCGGCTCGACTGCGACCGCCGCGTGCTCGAAGACGGCCCGGCCAGCGACGAGATGGGCGCGTTCGGCTACCGGCGCGACACGCACAAGTGGAAAAACATCGGCATCCGGCTGCGCGAGTTCATGCCGGTCGGCGTGCGGCCCGTCCTGATCCCGATCACCTGAAGTTCACCTGAGGACCTCACCATGAAGGGCGACTTCTCTTTTCTTTCTGCCGATCCGCCTCCCCACTACAGCGGCGTGCTGCACCAGCAGGGCCGCGTGCTGCTGGACCGCGACTGGAACGAGGCCGCGGCCATTGCGGCGGCCTGGCGCAGCGCGGTCGGGCGCGACACCTTCGGCCCCGGCGTGCTGGCGGTGCCGGTCTCGGGCACCGCGGCGTTCAAGGTGCTGGACGCCAGCACCGACGGTGCGGTCGTCAAGGTCCGGCTGGACGCCGGCCGCGCCTGGGCCGACGGCCTGTCGCTGACGCTCGACACACCGTCCAGCTTCGTCGCGAGCTACTTCGCGCCGCCGTTCCAGGCGCCGGCGGCCACCGCGAAGAGCATCGCCGACGGCGTGCGCGACCTGGTGGTGCTGGAGGCCTGGGAAGACACGCTGAGCGGCTTCCAGGACCCGCTGCACCTGATCGAACCCGCGCTCGGCGGGCCGGACACCACCGAGCGCACGCAGGCGTACGTCAGCCTGAAGCTGCTGCGCCTCGGGCCGAACGAGGACTGCAGCGCGGCCGCCGGGCTGCAGGACGACCTCGGCGCGCGTGGCCGGCTGACGGTGTCGCCGGCGCCGGTGCTGAACATCACGGGCGACTGCCCGCTGGAGGCCGGCGGCGGCTACACCGGGCTGGAGCATTACCTGTACCGCATCGAGATCGCCGACCCCGATGGCGCGGGGCGCGCCCGCTTCAAGTGGTCGCAGTGGAACGGCGGGCTGGTCGGCCGCGGGATCTTCACCGCCGGCGCGCCCGGCAGCGCAACGCTCGCGATCACCGCGAACGACCAGATGATCAACCACTGCGGGCTGCAGGATTTCTACCTGGAGGCGCTGGCGCTCGACGGCGCGCTCGGCCGCTGGACGGTGCGATTGACGGCGGATGCGACGCTGTCGCAGGATGGCGTGCTGGCGCTCGGCAACGTGCAGGGCGCGTGGCCGGCAGCGGCGCCGGCGAGCGGCTTCTTCCGGCTGTGGAACGGCATCGAGCGGGTGCAGGATTTCCCGCCGGGCGGCCCCGACCCGGTCGAGCTGAAGGACGGCATCCGGGTCGAGCTCGACGCCGCGAGCGCCGGCAACGCGAACTACCTGCCAGGCGATTACTGGACCTTCCCGGTGCGAGCCGCCGGGTCGGGGTTCGAACCCGCGCCGTGGCCGGTGAACGCGCCGCCGCAGGGCATCGTGCATCACCGCGTCGCGCTCGGCATCCTGGACTGGAGCGGCCCGCCGCCGGTCGACATCAGCTTTGCGGCCGGCCAGATCGACGACTGCCGGCGCATCTTCCGGCCGCTGACCAACCAGAAGATCTGCTGCACCTTCAACGTCGGAGACGGCCGCAGCAGCCGCGGCGATTTCGATTCGATCGAGGAGGCGCTGCAGCACCTGCCGGCCAGCGGCGGCGAGATCTGCCTGCTGCCCGGGCTGCACACGACCAACGCGGTGATCGCCGGCCGGCGCAACGTGCGCATCAAGGGCTGCGACACCAAGACCAAGGTGATTCCGCGCAAGGAGGGCGCAGCGCTGGCGATCTTCACGGTGCGCGATTCGCAGAACGTGGTGCTGGAGCACATGGACCTGGTGACGCTCGGCGGCACCGCGATCGTCGTCGGCGCGACGAAGCGCGGCGAGTGCAGCGAGATCGAGATCGCGCACAACCGCATCCTGGCCTGCACCAACGCGATCCGCGCGCGGCAGGTGCGCGGCATCCACCTCCACGACAACCGCATCCGCATGCTCGACAAGCGCGGCAGCGACGTCGCGATCTACCTGGCCGGCGACGACGGGCTGATCGAGCGCAACGACATCCGCCTGGTGCCGGCCCCGGCGATGCCGCCGCTGGACGTGCCGACCGAGCCGGACCCGCTGGACCCGAACGACCCGTGCGCGAAGCTGGAGATCGTCTACGTCAACCCGCGGCTGTTCGTCACCTACGTGAACGCGGTGTGGGCGCTGTGGCTGCCGCCGCTGATCCTGCTGCTGCAGCCGTACCGCGCGCTCGGCGGCATCCAGCTGGGCGGCGGCAGCGAGCGGGTGACGGTGCTGGAGAACGCGGTGACGGGCGGTGCCGGCAACGGCATCACGCTGGGCGGCACGCCGCCGGCCGCGCCGCCGGCGCAGGACGACCCGGTCTTCACGCTGCCGCGCGAATCCGGCGTGCAAGGCCGCGTGATCGGCCCCGACGGCAAGCCGATGGCCGGCGTGCAGGTGACGCTGACCCATGTCGACACCGGCGTCGTGATCACGCCGGACCCGAGCGATGCGAAAGGCGAGTTCGTGTTCGGCAGCAACCCGGGCACGCTGCGGGTCAGCGAAGGCGAGGCGGCGATGGCGATCGACAAGATCGATGTCCAGGAGCTGCCGAACCAGCGCTTCTTCGAGCTGACGGTGGTGCTGAAGGCCGACGAGGCGCCGCTGCCGGAGGACGCGGGCTTCCTGTACGACATCGCGATCGAGCGCAATGCGATCGAGGCGATGGGGCTGTCGGGCATCGGCATCGCGACGGCTGCGGCGCCGGCCCCGAACACCCGGGCAAGCGCGCTGGCAGCGGCCGCCGACCGGCTCGGCACGCCGGTGATCGGCCTCGCGATCCGCGGCAACCGCATCCGCGGCTGCCTGCTGAACCTGTTCGACAACCTGCTGCGCGCGCGTGCCGCGACGCAGGGCCTGGGCGGCATCTCGCTCGGCATGGTGCAGAACCTGGCCATCGCCGACAACGCCATCGAGCGCAACGGCACCAGCGGCGCCAACCCGGTGTGCGGCATCTTCGTCGCCTATGCCGAGGAGGCCGAGGTCACGCACAACCGCATCGTCGACAACGGCGTGCTGACGCCGGATATCACGCCGAAACAGCTGGTCGATGGTCGACGCGGCGGCATCGTGTTCAAGCTGGTCTCGAACTTCAACCTGCTGGAGGCCCGGGGGCAGGCGGCCGGCGAGACCTTCAGCCAGCGGCCGGCCGCGCGCATCCACGAGAACGTCGTCGACCAGCCGGTCGGGCAGGCGCTGTCGGCGATCGCGTTCGGGCCGGTGCAGTGCACCGACAACGCGTTCAGCAGCGAGCTGTCGGGGCTGAGCGCGGCCGAGGGCCTGGCCGGCACCGTCTACCTGTACGACCTGGGCGGCGTGAACACCGCGCCGGCCGGCATGACGCTGCTGCGTTCGAGCAACGTGGTCGATGCCTCGGGCGTGGTGCTGGCGCAGGCGAACGACACGAAGGCCGCGGCGGCAGCGGCCCCGCGCGCCGCGGCCTTCGGCAGCTTCCATGCGGCACCGGCCGCCTTGCTGCCGCAGCGCGACGCGGCGGTCGCGACGCTGTTCCCGGCCGGCAACGTGCTGTTCGGCGACAACCAGTCGCGCACCGGCCCGGGCAACACCAGCGCGACCTGCCACACGGTGGCGACGCTGGACGACCTGGGCTGGCAGCAGAACCAGAGCTTCAGCCTGCGCAGCGGCAACCTGGTGAGCAATGCGCTGCTGTACGGCAACACGCTGCGCGCGACGGCCAACCGGCTGAGCGAGCGCGGCGAGGCGACGCAGCTGTCGCTGCTGACGCTGGGGGTGCGGCTGAACAACACCAGCTTCAACCAGGGCGACCACTGCATCGTCGCCGACGACATGAACCCGGCGATGGCCGAGGTGCAGGTCGGCAACCAGGTGCTGAACCCGGGACCGCTGTGCCAGAGCCGCGCGCTGGTGACGGCACTGCTTTTCAAGCCACAGGGGTGAGCCATGCCGCTGATCATCAACCGCGGGAACGCGAGCTTCAAGGGCGATGTCGAGAACCTGTTCGAGACGCTGCAGCAGCAGCGCGCCGACTGGTTGGTGCTGACGCGCGAGACGATGCTGGCGGCGCGCCTTCTGGCGCTGGCCGAGGCGCACCGGCTCGAAACCGGCGAGGGCGGCAAGGACGATCCCCGTGCAAGCCGCCTGCGCGCGGCTGGCGACGCGATGGCACGGCGCAGCGCGGCGCTGGTGGTCGAGCAGCAGATCGCCACCATCCGCACGCCGCCGGTCACGAAGACCGAGACGCTGCTGCAGGGCCGCGTCACCGACGAGTCGGCGAAGGCGGCCGGCCGCGTGACGCTGACGCTGATCGACGAGAAGGGCACGCCGGTGGCCGGCGTCGCGCCGGTGGAAGCCGACGACGCGGGCTACTACGCCTTCGTGCTGCAGCCGCAGCAGGTCGAGGCGATCGGCGCGACGCGGCAGCTCACGCTGCTGGTCGGCAGCACCGGCGGCCAGCTGGTGCCGGCGGCGGCCAAGCCGTTCACGCTGGCGAGCGGCAAGGTCGGCGTCGCCGAGACGCGGCTGCAGGCGGCGGAGCTGGAGAAGCTGCAGTTGCGGCTGCGGACCGTCGCACGCACGACAGTCGCGGCAACGCCTGTCGCCAAAGCCGCCGCCAAACGGCCCGCGCCGGCCACCAAGCCAGCAAAGAAGAAGGCGGCCAGGAAAGTCGAGAAGAAGGGGAGCGAGCAATGAATGCCATGCGACAAGGCGCGGTACGCCCACCGCGTTCCGGCGAATCGCGCCGGTCGGTGGCAGCCTGGCGCACGCCGGCCGCACCGGTGCCGGTTCACACGCCGGCCGCCGCCCCGTGTGCCTGCGGCGGTACCTGCCCGCAGTGCCGGCGGCGGGCCGACGCGCTGTCGATCAGCCGCCCCGGCGATGCGGGCGAGGTGCAGGCGCGCCAGATTGCCGACCGTGTCGGCCGAGGCGAATCGGTGGCGGGCACAGTGCGTCCTGGCGGCGGCGCGGCGGGCATCGCACGCGACGGCGCCGGCGGCGGGCCCTCGCGCCTGGGCGGCGCGGTGGCGCAGGCGCTGCAGGCGAGCCGCGGCGGCGGTCAGCCATTGAACCCCGCGCTCGGCACGGCGCTGGGACGCCAGTTCGGCACCGATTTCGGCGCCGTTCGCGTCCATGACGACGGTGTGGCGGCGGCGTTGAGCGATCGGCTGCAGGCCAAGGCTTTCACCGTCGGGCGCGACGTCTACTTCAACCGCGGCCGCTACCAACCGCAGACGCCGGAAGGTCGCCACCTGCTGGCCCACGAGCTGACGCACGTTGTGCAGCAGGAGGGGCAGGGCGGTGAACGAGTGCAGCGCGACGTGGAAGAGGGCAGCGGCGAGGCGACGCAATGGCCTCAGCAGGCCGAACAAGCCGAACAGACCGATGTCGATTCCGGCAGCGGGGAGGCCGTCGAGCAGAAGGCCGGTTGCAACGCCGAGCGCAACTTCCACCTGCTGATCCACAACAACTACCCCAACCTCGAGTTCACGGTACCGACCGGATGCACTGCCACGGTGACCTTCTCGGCGCTGTGGGTGCCGATCGGCCCGGGCGTCGACTGCTGTACCGGTGCCGACACCTACACGCTGACGCGCAATGGCACGCCCCGGTCCATGCCGGTCGGCGCGAACATCTGCGGCGATACCGACCAGCATCCGCGCGGTGTCCGGCAAGTCACGATGCGAGGCGGCCGCCAGGTGCTGCGCATCGACGTCGATCGAAGCAACTGCGATGGCATCTCGATGGATCTGGACATCAACGTGAGGATCCGCTGATGCGCGAGCGTCCGTCTGCACGACAGGCCCCGTCGACGGGTGGCGCACGGGCGGCAGCCCATCGAACCTCCGCAACGCCGATGCAGCCGCGCCAGGGCCTGGGGCCGTCGGCGTGCGCCTGCGGCGGGGGCTGCACGCGCTGCGGTTCGTTGCGCGACCTCGTCATCGGCGACCAGGACAGCCCGGCCGAGCGCAGTGCCGACGCGATGGCCGCGCGCACGGTGTCGGGCATGCCGGTTCCACCGGCCGGCAGCACCTCTGCAATCGTTGCCGAACCCGGGGCGCGCGCCCCCGACAGCGTGGCCGACACGCTGCGCCAAGCGGGTACGCCGCTGGACGGCGGCGTGCGCGCCGACATGGAGCAGCGGTTCGGACGCGATCTGGGCGCGGTGCGCCTGCACCACGGTCCGCAG
>Ga0209673_1002190_pt1 | contig 14364 bp, 19 predicted proteins | sample AraplaCol_mMS_r2_2_FD_184274 | JGI IMG/M metagenome (GOLD analysis project Ga0209673, IMG submission 184274) | Arabidopsis root microbial communities from North Carolina, USA - plate scrape MF_Col_mMS_r2 (SPAdes) (version 3) | ecosystem: Host-associated > Plants > Roots > Endosphere | place... | reverse complement strand
CGAGCGCGCCGCCAACTGGTACGCTTCCTATGGCGCCGAACCGCTGAAGGACAAGCCGCTGACTCTCGTGATGCCGCTCATCACCTTCGCGGCCGACTTGCGGGCTAAACGTCTTCTTTGATCCCCTTAAGGCGCGGGGACACGATTGATTTCGCCGAAAGCGAACTGTTGCATCATGGCGATCAGCTTAAGGACTAGCTCTACCACAATTGCCATCTGGAAAGCCGGGAGCCCCCAGCAGCCGTCTAGAGAGGAAAGAGGCCGAAGCGGCCTTCAAGGCTCCTGTACAAAGATCCGATGATCTATGATCTCGACTGGGACGAGGATCAGCGGCTCGACGAATGGCGCGCAGTTTTGCGGACGGCCGAAGACCTGCTGGCGGTGCTGCTGGCGATCGTCGCCCTCGATGCCTGGAACGAACTTTACGTCCTTCAGCACGCGCCCTGGCTTGGCCGGCTGTTGGTCTCTTCGATCCTGCGCCAGGCCGGCGTCACAACTGGAGCCCATCTTGCCGCCACCAATCGCGGCCTCAAAACCATTCCCGTCGATCGGCGCCGGCATCGCGACCGGGAGACCCGACTGTTCGCGATAAGGCACGGGCTGATCGCGGCCGCCGAGATCGGCATGAAAGAGCATGACCGGCTGGTGTTGGCGAAGACGATGATGGACCGAAAGCTGGAAGGGCGCCGGACATCCTCAAAGCTCCCGGAGCTGGTTGAAATGGTGATGGCGAAGCCATTGGTGTCGGCGAAAATGGTCGCCAAGACGCTTGAGGTCACGCCGCAGGCGGCGCGGCGGATCGTTTTGGAACTCGGCTTGAGGGAGATGACCGGGAGGGGGAGGTTTCGGGCCTGGGGCATCGTATGACTTGCTTCCCTCGACCGCTCCGGCGATCAAGCCAGCGCGTCGATACGGCCGAAGCGTTCGAGCGTCGCCTTGACGACCGAAGCGCTCGCCTCGGGCTCCCTCAGGTCATGAGACAGCACGAGCGACTCCGCACCTGCCGAGCGAACGACGTCGGCGGTTTCTGCCAAGGTTTCGGCCGAGCGCGCGACAAGGGTCACAGCCGTGAAATCTCGCGCCAGACGGATCGCCGTGCCGCGGCCGATGCCCCTGCTGGCGCCGGTAACGATCGCAACGCGGCTCATGACCGAGCCTCCGCGATGGCGAGGGTGTCGATATACTGTCGAAACCGCACGATCTTCCCGTCTTTTACGGTCCACACGTGAGCATAGCGTGCCCGCGCCTCTTTGCCCGTCGTCGCATGGGTACCGGCGAAATCACCCAGAGACACCACGGTGTCGCCGTCAACGATGAACTCCGTCGGAACCAGCGAATGCTGCGACCACTCCGCCATCAAGGGCTTGAAAATTCCGTCGACGATGCCGACGAGCCCGGGGCCAGTGACCTTGTAGTGCCACATGGTCGTCCACTCGATGTCGGCGGCGATCAGGTCGAGAACTCCAGCGACATCGCCGGCGCCGAGCCTCTCGTAAACGCTGCGGACGATTTCTGCGGGGTTTTGCATGTCAGTCTCCTAAAGCGGTCGCGATGCCGCCATCTCATTGGTCCAATCCAAGGGGCGTCGCCTAAAGCGACGCCCAGGGCACAGTGACGGCCTCAGCCGACGTGCTTGGCGAGGAATTCGCGTATCGCGGCGCCGATCTCGGCTGCGTGGGTTTCCAGCGCGAAGTGGCCGCTGTCGACGAACCGCACGTCGGCCGAGGGAACGTCGCGCTTGAAGGCCTCGGCGCCCGGCGGGATGAAGAACGGATCGTTCTTGCCCCAGACGGCCAAGACGGGCGGCTGATGCTTGCGTAGATAGGCTTGGATGGTGTCGTACAGCGCCACGTTCGACTGATAGTCCAGCAGGAGATCGAGCTGGATTTCATCGTTGCCCGGCCGGGATAGGTAGAAGTCGTCGAGATTGCGACCGTCCGGCGACACGAGGCTAGGGTCGGCGACGCCGTGGGTGTATTGGAATAGCGTCGTCTCGGGAGCTAGGAAACCCCGCAACGCATCGCGATCGGCCTGGGACGGCTCGTTCCAGTAAGCCTGCACCGGGGCGAATGCCTCCGACACACCCTCGAGATACGTGTTTCCGTTCTGCGTGACGATCGCGGTGACGCGCTCGGGATGCGCGACGGCAAGACGGAAGCCCACCGGCGCGCCGTAGTCGAAGACGTAGATCGCGAACTTGTCGAGACCGATCACTTCGGTGAAACGAGCGATCACCTTGGTGAGGTTCTCGAAGGTGTAGGCGAACTTGTCTCGCGACGGCTGCTCGGTCTGGCCGAAGCCCGGCAGATCGGGAGCGACGACGTGATATTTGTCGGCGAGTTCGGGGATCAGATCCCTGAACATATGGCTGGCACTCGGGAAGCCGTGCAGCAGCAGGACGGTAGGCCGGGCTGTATCACCGGCTTCGCGGTAGAAAAGCTTGAGGCCGTCAACATCAGCGGTCTTGAAACGAACAGTCATGGTACTTCTCCTTATTGAGGGTGTGCGAGAGGTTTCACAGGCGCGCCTTTGCGCCCGCGTTGTAAAAGTCGAAAAGTCAGGGTCGTCAGGCTGGTCGACGAGTGCAGATTCTGGGGAAGTCGATTTCCGTCTTCATCGCCTCGTTGACGAAATTGGTGAAGACGTTGAGGGCGACGTGCGCGATGATTTCGACAATCTCCGCGTCCGAGTACCCGGCACGCTTGACGTCGTCGATATCGAGCTCAGTGACATGCCCCCTCTCGCGCGCCAGCTTCCTGGCGAAGCGCAGCGCCGCATCGACAATGATGTCGTGGACGCACCGTTCCGATTGGCGGTTATCTCGACATCGTCCAGCAGCCCCGCTTTGCCGGTCCGGTAGGCCTGCGCCGAGAGGCAATAGTCGCAGCCATTCTCCTCCGCCACCGTCAGCGCGATCCGCTCTGCGATGAGGCTATCCAGCGCGCCGCCATGAAGCGCCGATTGGAAGTGCAACACCGCCTGCAGCGCCGCCGGGCTATTGGAGACGACCCGATAGAAATTCGGGATGACACCAAACCGCTCTTCGACCAGGGCGAGCAGCGGCCGAGACAGGACGGGGGCGTCCTCCACACTAGGCGTCGGTATGTGCGACATGGGCTCTGCCTCCTCGTCAATTCGGTCGTCATTGGCCTGTGGCAAAAGATTTACCGCCTTCCACATTCCGCGATTAGTCACTAAGATCGGAAGCCAGACTTCCGCAATACGAGAGGGTTGATGGACCGGTTTGAGGCAATGCGCACGTTGGTGGCGGCAGTAGATGGCGGCAGCCTTTCGGCGGCGTCGCGAACGTTGAATCTACCTCTGCCAACTGTTAGCAGGCGCGTCTCGGACTTGGAGACCATGCTTGGGTCTCAGTTGGTCGTGCGTACGAGCCGGAAGCTGCTCCTGACCGAAGCCGGATCGGCCTATGTCGCGTCGGCGCGGCGCGTGCTGGAGGAATTGGCGGAGGCCGAACGCGCCGCATCCGGCGAATATCGCGCACCCCGCGGCGAGCTTCTGATCACCGCTCCGATCATGTTCGGGAAGATGCACGTCGCGCCGATCATCCACGGCTTCCTAAGCGCCTATCAGGAGGTCACCGTCAGGCTTGCGCTCACCGACGGTGTGGTCGATCTCGTGGAATCCCATGTCGACGTCGCGGTCAGGCTCGGCAATCTTCCCGACAGCACGCTAGTGGCAAAGCGGGTCGGCGAAGTGCACTGGGTGACCTGCGCCAGTCCGGATTATATTGCCCGTCGCGGCGTACCCGCGTCTCCCGGCGATCTGCGGGACCATGAGTGCATCGCCTATGAGGGACTTGAACTTTGGCGGGATTGGACGTTCGCGGGACCGCGCGGCGAGCAGACGGTCATCATCCGTCCACGATATTCGGTGAACACCGCCGACGCGGTGATCGCGGGGGCCGCCGCCGGTATCGGTGTCGCCAACATTATTTCCTACCAGGTGGCTGACAGCGTCCGTGACGGGATTCTCGTCCCGATCTTGCGCGATTGGGCGCCGCCCCCTTTTCCCGTGCAGATCGTCCATATGCCCCGTCCGCACCAGCCCCTGAAACTCAGGGCATTCCTGGATTTCGTCGCACCCCGACTGCAACAGCGGCTACGCGCCATCGGACAGATATACGAGCAGGATGATGGAGTGGGCAGCCAAAAGGCTTGACTGCGAAGCGGATATTATCTCGCTCGCGCCGACACCTGTGCGGGTGACGTTCAGCGCCAGTCCAGAACCCATGTCGCACTGGAGCGGGCCGCCCCGATCGAAGCAACCCGCTCCTGCGGTGGCGACGACAGGCGACCCGGTCCCGCTAGCCTCGCATGCCAGCCGCAATCGCCTTCATACGGTTCGGAGTGTCACCCATCAGCTCGCCCATCTGCGCAATGACGGAGTAGCGGATGTGGGTCGGAGCGGTGTGTGCATTTCCCGCATCGAACGGCGGGGCCGGCTCGTATTCCAGCGCAAGCTGAACGCATTGGGCTGCATCTTCGCCGCGCAGTTCCGAGATCAGTGTGAGCGCGAAGTCAGCGCCGGCCGTCACACCGCCGCCGGTGATGATCTTGCCGTCTCGCACGACCCTTGACTCGTCCGGGATCGCTCCGAATTCGGGGAGCAGGCTCCGCCACGCCCAATGACAAGCTGCCCGGCGGCCCTTGAGGACGCCCGCGGCGCCGAGGATCAGCGAACCCGAGCAGACCGAGGTCACGTAGGTGGCCCCGTCCGCCAGCCGGCGGATCGCCGCCATGAAACGCGGGTTCTCCATCACCTCGATGGCGCCCAGCCCACCAGGCACGCAAAGGACGTCGCACGTCTCGATCGTCTCGAGCTCGGCCAACTCGCCGAAGGACAGACCTTGGGAGGTCACAGGGGCTCCCCCGAGCGATGCCACCACGACCTTGATGTCGGGAATCATCGTCAGAAACTGATGCGGCGCCGTGAAGTCGAGTTGTGTGACTTCGTCGTAGACGGGAATGACAACTGTAGTCATGGAAGTTCTCCTCGGAGGTGTTCAGGTTTATTTACGGTGCAATCAGGGTTGAGATGACGGCTGCTGTTCATCGGAGTGAGCGCCGTAACTGGCATGGACGACGGGGAAATCGATCTCGGTCTTGGCGACTGTATTCAGCAGGTTGGTGAAACTGTTCTGGGCCACGACGGCGACGATCTCGACGATTTCGGCATCGTCGAAGCCGGCACACCTGGCGGCTCTGAGATCTTCGTGGCTAACGCGACCACGATGTTTGGCGACCTTGGCCGCAAAATTCACTGCCGCGTCAGCGCGTGGATCCTTCGATGCCCCTTGCGATTAAGCGCGATCTCTTCCGGCGCCAGTTTCGCGAAGTTGGTGGCGATGTAGCTGTGTGCCGACAGGCAGTAATCACTGCCATTTACCTGTGCGACGGCGATAGCGATGCACTCCCGCGTCTTGGCGTCGAGAGCCTTTGAGAGGCCCGCCTGAAGTGCTGCGAAGGCTTGCAGCGCCGCGGGACTGTTACCAGCAGCCGCGCTTCGTTGGGCACGACGCCCCAGCGTACGATACACCAAAACCAGGATCGGCTTGCTGGCGGCTGGCGCGTCGTCACGAGCAGATATTCTTAGGCGCGGCATTGAAATGCTCCCGAGTGGCAATGCGTCCGTTCGCAGCCAGCGCTAGGGGTTTCTAAGGGATGCCCCAGCCGAACACGCATCCTTGGGAAAAGGCACGTGTGGCCGGCCGGTGGCATCTGGTTGATAGTTTGTCGCCGCTGCTTACTCGGCGGCGTTCGTCAGGTACTTCTCGAACGGCACAGACGCACTCTTACGGGTCTGGAGCGGCGGGAAGGTCGCGTCGATCTCGGTCTTGAAGGTGTTGTTGAAGATATTGGTGATGAAGCTGAACGCGGTCTCGGCGACGATGTCGACGATTTCAGCCTCGCTGAAGCCGGCGGCGCGAACCGCCTCAACGTCGGCGTCCGAGATGTGGCCGCGACCAGTGGCGACCTTGTAGGCGAACTGCAACGCAGCATCGGCCTTGGGGTCGGTCGAGTGACCTTTCCGGTTCAGCTCCATGTCTTCGGCGCTCAGGCCCTGGAGCTTGGCGCCGAGATAGGTGTGCGCCGACAGGCAGTAGTTGCAGCCGTTGACCTCGGCGGTCATGACGTGGATGCGCTCGCGCGTCTTATGGCCGAGGCTTTTGCCCAGCGCGGCATGCATGTCAGCGATCGCCTTCAGCGCGTCCGGTGACTGTGAGATCATTGCAAAAAAGTTCGGGACGAGGCCGAGCACCTTCACGTAATTCTGCAGGATCGGCTGAGACTTCGCGGGGGCTTCGTCGATGGTGGGGATTGCGATGCGGGCCATTTCTACTCTCCTTTTTTCCGAGCCACCTCGGCTTCGGTGAGGAGAATATGCGGCATTACATTCCATAGAATAATGCGCTGATTTCGAGAGTGTAACTTCCATCCAGCGTAAGGGTCGGCCTCCCGCCGCCTGTCACTTCAGCTTCGACAGGACCGAGCGCAACTGGTTGGCCGCAAAGTCCAGGAACACTCTCATTTTAAGGGGTAGCATTCCGTGAGCCGCGTGGACGAGATGAACCGGGATGGGGCTGACGTCGAATTCCTGTAGCACTTGAACGAGCGTGCCGGCTCTCAGCTCGTCGGCACAATGATAGCGGAACACCCGCGTAAGGCCGGTGCGCCGCAATGCGGCCTGAATCGCGGCCTCTGCCCCTGTCACCGATAGCCGGGGGGTGATGTTGACCTCGAATTTCTGCTTCGTTTCCGGATCTTGAAACGACCAGGTGGTCGTCGACGGGCCTGCAAACACCACGCAGGGAAGTGCCTCAAGATCCTTCGGATGTTTCGGCACGCCATGGGCCGCGAGCAGGTCCGGCGATGCGCAGACCAACGTATCCATGTAGCCGACACGAGTCGCAATCATGCTGCTGTCCGGCAGTGCGCCGAGCCTGACCGCCATATCGACGTGGTCGTCGTAGAGGTGAAGGTTCTGATCCGAGAGGAGCAGCCGAACGTTGATCTCTGGATACGCAGCGAGGAAGTCGGTGACGATCGGCAGGATATACATCTGCCCGAACAGCATCGGCGCTGTGAGAACCAGTTCGCCGCGGGGAGTCCTATACTCGCCCGACGCGGCTCGCTCGACCTCGTCTATATTCTCCATGATGCGCCTGACGCCGTTGACATAGTTCTCGCCGGCGTCGGTCAGCGTCAGTTTTCGGGTGGAACGCTGAAGTAGCTTGGTGCCGAGATAAGCCTCCAGCTCGCTGACCTTCCGGCTCACCGTCGGTAGCGGCCTGTTCAGCGCTTTCGCCGCGGCCGTGAGGCTGCCTTTCTCCACCGTCAGCAAGACGATCGACATGGCCTCCAGTCTATCCATCGCTTCTTCCGCCCCTTGAAAACTAAATGGTATCAGAGAGCAATTTATTCCTTCGTGCGGAAGATCGCAATCTAACGGCGGTCCCTTCGCCACCGCCGTAGAGAGAGCGGGGCAACGTCCGTCTTCCACTTTACGGAAGTGAGACTGTCAAAATCTCTGCCTTATCGGTTGCAGTCCGATGCGCAATCTTTGGTGGCACAACTCAATTGCGACCAAGACGAAAGCGAAAAATCGTGTCACACGAAACTAATCAGGACGCCACTCCGAACGACGAGTTGAAGCTGGAGAACCAACTCTGCTTCGCTCTCTACGCGGCAGCTCATTCCTACAACAAGATATACAAGCCTCTACTCGATCCCATGGAGCTGACCTATCCGCAGTATCTGGCAATGCTGGTGCTGTGGGAACGCGACGATCTTACCGTCAAGGAATTAGGGCAAAGGTTGCTGCTTGATTCCGGCACCTTGACACCGCTGCTCAAAAGGCTTGAAGCGGCTGGTCGCGTCCGACGCACGCGCGATCTGGAAGATGAAAGACAAGTCCGCATCACCCTGACGCCCGAAGGACACGCCCTGAAGCGAATAGCAGCGACTATCCCGGCGCAGAGCAATCTTGCTACCGGACTGGGAGCGAAGCGCATCCAAGATCTAAGGACGGAACTCATCGTCCTCCAGACTGGCCTCGAAGCCAGACTTGGCGGCCATGCGGCGTCCAAGAGCCGAGGGTGAATTTCCTGTTTTTCCTGATCTGGGCAAGACCGGCCGGCGGCGGCGCCTCAGTCCCGGAGCGCCATCGCCTCGACCAGCTTCGCACCCGACGCACCCGGACCTGGCACGAGATCGTTATACCCCCCAGGCGCGAAAGATGAGGAAAGACACCAGCCACGCGAGGGCGAAGAACGCGACCACCCCAAAGCCGACAAAGCCCAGCTCGTCGTTTAAGCCTCGGATCATGTCCCAATCCCGGCTCGAGAGATCAAGCTTGTCTGCGATGAGGCCGAGCGCTTCGACGCCCCCGATAAACAGGGCCACGACGACGGACGTCGCGGTGATCGTCAGGTTGTACCAGAGCTTCCGGACCGGATTGATCCACGCCCAGCCATAGGCCCTGGTCATCAGCACGCTGTCGGTGAAATCCATCAGCGACATTCCCGCCGTGAACAGCATCGGGAAGATTAGGATCGTCCAGAAGGCCGCTCCTTGGGTGGCTTGCGCGGCGGAGATGGCAAGCACACCGATCTCGGTCGCCGTGTCGAAGCCGAGCCCGAACAGAAAGCCGAGCGGGTACATATGCCATGGCCGCGAAACGACCGAGAAAGCCCGGCCGAACAATCGGCTCATAACGCCGCCGCGTGTGGATAGATTGTCCAGTTCCAGATCACCGTGCTCTGTCTGCCGGCGTGCGCGTAAAAACGCGGCCCAGACATTAGTAAGGCCCTGAAGGTTGGCGAGGCCGACGGCGAGAAGAAACAGCGCGGAGACGGCCGTTCCGATGACACCTCCGTCCACATGAAACCTGTCGAGTTCATCACGAACCCCGGCGGCGGCGAAGGCGATCACCAGGGACCCGACGACCACTACCGTCGAATGCCCGAGTGAGAAGAAGGCCCCAACCGCGTAAGGCTGCTTCTTCTCCTGGACCATCTTACGCACCACGTTGTCAATCGCCGCGATATGATCCGCGTCGAAGGCGTGCCGCAGTCCGAAGCTGTACGCCAGGAGAGCCGTCCCGAGCAGCACCGGACGATCCGCGAACTCCCAGACCGCCCAGGCCCACGCGCCGATGTTGAACGCGAGCAGCGCCAGATACACGATTGCGACCTTCGTCCTAGGTTCGCCGGCCTGGCGATGATGCGACGTCATAGCTTTCCTACCAATTTCGCCATGCGGTGCGATCTCGCCCCGAGGAAACGAGGCGCGGACTCGTCACCTCCGTGGCGCGTTCAAACCTGCGCTTGCTGAGGCTGCCGGCGTTTCCCGCCGCCAGCCGCGTTTCAGGTGCTCAGGGCGCGCAATCCGCCCCGCCGAAGGTCCATCAGTGTGAAGACTAACAGCCCCCCAATGATCAGCGTCGCAAGCGCCAGCAATGCCGCAGCAATCAGGTCGATCACCAACGCCGGCTCAGCCGTGGCGAAACGAAGCGCCGCTACGCTGCTCGCCGCGATCGGGAAGCTGACCGCCCACCATGAGATCCGGAAAGGACAGGCGAGCGGCAGGTTGCGCAGTTGGCCGAGAAGGATGGCCAGCACGAACAGCGTCAATGCGAACAGCCCCTGGGCGAACAGATCGCTTTCTCCCGTGGTAACCGTGTAGGTCGAGTAACCGACCGCAAAGGGTGCAACGAGGATCAGCAGCGACGGTCTGAGCGCCGCCGGGAGCGGCTCTTCGAAAAGCAGCCGGGCGAAGATCAGCGTGAACAGAGGCACTGCGAAGAACAGGCCGATGGCAAGTGTGGCGACCATCAATCCATGCAACCCGGGTAGCCCGAGGACCGGCACGGCAATCGGCACATTCAGAAGGCCAACGACCGGGATGATCCACGCCGGGGTGGCGTGAGCGACCTGCTGGCGATCCGACATCCACCGCATGACGATCAGCCACGCGAAGAATACCATCCCCGCCGCTCCCAGCATCCACATGGCCCTCGCGAACGGCATCGCGAAGGGCGCAAGGACGATCGGCAACTGCAGCAGGCTGATCAGGACCGTGCCGAAGAGGTTTCCGGCGATCGGGTGGTGGAATTCTTGCCGCACGGCGCCGAACGCCGTCACCAGCTTGACCGTGTAGGCGACCACCATCAGCGCGAAGGCACTCACCGCGATCATGGCGATCGCGACCGACACGATCTCCGGAACGCCCCAGCGCAAGTGCGCGAGCCGCCAAGCCACCGACAGCCCCGTCACACCCATCACCGAGCCAAACAAACCGACTGGCAGATAGTCGAGCCTCGGCCGCCCCGGCGCCACAGAAGCGAGTGTCTCGCCCTTGTCGCCGCGGGGCTCGCTCGAACCAAGTTTCGTCATCGCCCAGCCCGCCCGTCGCCACAGACGAATGCGCGGCCCTGACCAAGCAGACGAGCCATGCTCGTCATGCCTTCGCCTCAACCGGCGCCGGACGCGCGCTGAACGCGACGTGCGGTGCGCCGAGATAGGGAAAATCGGCCAACAGGTCGTCGTGGTGCGTCAGGTTATGCGTCGTTACCTTGCCGTCGGTGATGATCGCCAGGAACGGACCCATGATGTCGTCGGTCAGCGTTCTGCCATTCGTCGGATAGGCGGCCGGCTGCGTCGCGTCGTAGCGGATGACGTCCGGAAGCAGGCCCTTGGCGACGTCCTTAGCCGCATCGCTGGCAAAGCCTCCGAGATGTTCCAGTGAGTGGGCAAAGACGGGGATGAACGCGTGGTCGTCGACCGGATCCGATTTCAGGTACGCCTCTCGCCGGTCGTTTGTCAGGAACACCGATTGCGCCGCGAGCGCGCCTCGATCGGTCTGCACCCAAGTTCCGCTCGATTTGGACGCCGTGCGCGCCCAGATCGCGACCTTCCCAGCGCCGAAGACCGAATTCGGGACCTCGAGAATGATGCTGCAAACATCCTTGTTGCCGAAGAAGTCCTTACTGTCGCTGAAGTCGAATCCGTTGAAGGCGCTGGGCGGGTCGAAGAAGAACGGATCGCTGCGCCAGCCGACGAACACCCGATGACCAGCTCCTTCGCCGATCGTCTGCTCCGCATCAAGCGACACGGAAAGATTCTCGACCAACACTTCGCCGTCACCTTGGGCGATCCCAGCGTCCTTGCCCTTGATCAACCGCAACGTCGCCCGCTGACCGCCAGAGACGAATGGGGTGAAAGTCGCGCGATAAGTCACGTCCGCGATACCGTCGCTGTCGGTATCGATCTTGATCTCGTAGATCGCGTCGGCCGCGAATGGCACGGATGTCGTCAGTTCGGTCGGCGCCGCGTCGGGCGAGCGATCGACGCTCACCGTTGATGACGGATGAACGTTCATCACCAGAATTGATTTCCCGGCGTCGCCCGGCTTGGGAAACGCGTAGAGATCGCAGAAGTCGAGGCGCGGATCGCCCTGGGGAAAGCCGAGGTCGGGTCCTGAGTAGTGATGTGACATGTGATTTTGTCCTTTGGTTGGCCGATGCCGGCACAGCGTTGCAACGGGCGAACCGGCGAACTCACCCGTTGCGCCGGTCGGTAGGCCGGCGCTGGTGGATCGACGTCGCTACGATCTGAGCTTGCTTGCAGACGGCTGGCACGTTCGCAGGCGCGGCTGTCGCGAGCATCTGGTGCAATCCCAGGCGCTGTCAGTTAAGGTTTCGTGGCGTCGGGCGCTTGGCTTTATTGATCGCGTTTTGAATTTTTATGATCCACAAGGCCATCCCAATCAGTTCGTGTTCGCCGGCGGCTCGGCCATCATCCGGCGCCAAGTGCTGGGCGGCACACCGACCAAACGGCGAAAAAGCCGGTTGAGATGCGGCTGATCCGACAACCCGCACATCAGCGCTATTTCAGATATCGGCGCCTCTGACGTCTGCAGGAGTTGCTTCGCTAGGTCGACGCGCGCCTGAATCACATATTGCGAATAGGTCAGGCCGGTCGTCATCTTGAACGACCTCGAAAAATGCCCGCTACTCAGATTTACCCGCTTCGCGGCGTCACTCATGCGCAGCTCGGATTCGAGATTACCATGGATGTGGTGGACGACTTTGCGAACCTGCCAGTCCGCCAGCATTCCCTTTCCCGGAAGAGCGACGGGGTAGCAACCACGCATGATGAAGTGCGCCCGCTCGATATAGCCCCGTGCTCGCGGTGCGTCTTCGTCGAATACTGCAAGAGCTTCCCCAATCAACTGCGCAACCAGAACGCCGTTCGGTGAACGAAATGTGGGGCAGAAATACTGCGTTGTTGCTCCCTCAGTGGCAGCATTGTACTCGGTGGGCGTACGCGATATCGATGGGCCAATCGTCTTTGCAAGATTTGAACTGCTTGACACCGCACACCTCCTTTCCGCCGAGTTGTTCTGTCGAACGAGAGGAAGATGGACCTTTCCGTAGGGAAGAATAATTGGTCGATATCGAGACTCAGACTTTCATCAAATGAAAATACCTGAGAGCGGAATGGATTCGTGATGGTTGGAGGTAAAGACGTGGGGAGACCGTCTCCAATGGAGCCGAACCAATCTGAAAGCAAAGTGGATCAGATTCCAAAATTGGACCGCGCGACCATCGTGAGCCGCGAGCATATCTTTTGCTGTGATGACATTGCAAAAGAAGAGGTAAAGCGTTTTTCAACATCAGGCACGACCGGGGCTCCATTGAATATATATTGGAGTCGCGAAAAATTCCTCCACGAATGGGTTTACCTAGTACGCCTCCTATGTGGCCTGCACGGACTGCCACCGGCTGGCGCTGGCCCGAACACTGATGAGACGAAAGCTGGACGGACGCCGGACGTCCTCAAAGCTACCGTAGCTAGTCAATATGGTGATGGCAAAACCATTGGTGTCGGCCGGGATGGTGGCGAAAACGTGGAGCTCGGCCTGCGCGAGATGACGGGGAGGGGGAGGTTTCGGGCGTGGGGAAAATCGTGTAGCCCGCGGGTGGAGTCTGCCCCGCATGCCCACTCTCGGGATTTCCGCCTCTGTCGCAGTGGGGGAGAGGAGGACTACCCGTCTTTCTCCTGACGATGCAGCAGGGCATCGCATGATTGATCGCTTCACTTGCTTTTTCCGGCCATTGGCCGTACATATGTCAGAAAGGAGAATGTCGATGGTCTCTACAGTAAATTCGCCTCGTGAACGGGTCCGCGGCGAGCGTCTTGAGACGCGCGTGACGGCTGACCAGAAAAGTCTGATCGAGCGCGCCGCGGCCCTCCAGGGACGGACGGTGACAGATTTTGTACTGTCCAGCGTCCAGGAAGCCGCCCGACGGGCAATCGAAGAACACCAGCGCATGGATCTCTCGGTCCGTGACAGTGAGGCCTTTGTAGAAGCATTGCTTAATCCGCAGCCTGTCAATGATCGTCTGCGTGACACGGTGCGTCGCTATCGCCAAATGACCGGCGTCTGACGGGTGGCGAACGACATAGGAGAAGCTCCGCGAGTCGAGATCCTCGGTACTCAGCACGACAGATCTGCGTTTGAAAGTGGAGTCGAGCCGCTTGACCGGTATTTGCGGGTTCAGGCCGGCCAGGATGCCCGCAAGAAAATGGCGGCACCTTTTGTGCTTGTGTTGTCGGACGGTGCCATCGCGGGCTATTACACCCTTTCGTCGACGGCAGTGAATCTCGGGGAGCTGCCGGAAGAGGCAGTGCGGAAACTGCCGCGCTATCCGCTCGTTCCAGCGGCCCTTCTCGGGCGACTAGCGGTCGACAGACGTCACCAGGGCAAAGGCTATGGACGGTATCTGCTGGCGGATGCCCTCTTTCGTGCCGTCAGGAGCGAGATCGCGTCCTTTGCTGTTATCGTGGACGCCAAGGATGATAACGCGCGCCGTTTCTACGAGCGTGAAAGCTTTCTGCCCTTTTCCGACCGGCCAATGAGGCTGTTCCGGCCGATGGCGGACGTGGAACGGCTCTTCCAATAAGAAAGAGGAACGAGCGGGACGAGCACGGCGTGCTGAACTTGCACAGGTTTAGTCCGCTTATCACGCCCGTAGCCGTCCGAATTCTTCGACAGGCCTCAGGGTTAGAATTTGCAAGAGTCAGGTTCGGCGGGATTCCAATCGCCTACCAAATGCCTCTCCCTGTCTGTCGTACGCCCGGCGGGTGGACGTGGGCAAAAGCACGTGGAGCAGTCCCCTCGCACGCGAAAGTCCGGCATAGTGGAGCATGAACGGATCATGTCCCAGGACGTGGTGTAGCTTAGACGACCACGGCTCATCCCAGAGGGCCGGATGAGTGTCAGCTTGCTGCTGGCAGGCTGATGAGCGGATCATCGCTCATTGTGGCGATTGTCTCAAGTG
>Ga0209673_1002188_pt1 | contig 14380 bp, 14 predicted proteins | sample AraplaCol_mMS_r2_2_FD_184274 | JGI IMG/M metagenome (GOLD analysis project Ga0209673, IMG submission 184274) | Arabidopsis root microbial communities from North Carolina, USA - plate scrape MF_Col_mMS_r2 (SPAdes) (version 3) | ecosystem: Host-associated > Plants > Roots > Endosphere | place... | reverse complement strand
CTCGATCCGCTGCAGGTCACGCTCGCTCATCGCAATCAGTCCCATCGGCAATCTCCCACGTCATCAAACGCGGGGAGTGTGACATTCCAACTTTGCAGAAACAGGACACTTCAACTTTGCGGCTACATGCATGCATCGCATAAGATAGATTATGGAACAGAAGGATGCCATTTGATTACAATGGCATACCTTCGTCATCCATCTCAAAGGCCCACTCTTTTAAAATCGACCTGCTCGAATTTGCGTCTTGACGATCCAACACATCGACGAGTTCATCGGCGAACGTGCCCTCATGGAACAACTGATCCCAGCCGACAAACTCTTTCGAAACCCGTGTCTCGGACGACGCGCTTGGCCGCAACGTCCGGGTCAGAGAGTTGCCTTGACGGTATTCGACGGAAAGCTCGCCTGTCCGCTCACCGTTGCTATTCCTCAAGTGTCGAGATGACTTTCGATGGTCTTTGCAGCTCCGTTGCGGCAGCAGAAGCCGCGGCATCGGCGGGACCGCCGGAAACATGAACGGTCGGCGTTGCAAATTGGATGCCCTTTTCCGCGAATGTCTTCTTGAGCATGGCGAGAGCCTTTCGGCGAACGCCGAACTGTTCGCCGGGTTTCGTCATGAACTTCAGCCGAATCTGCACACCGTAGTCCGCCATCTGCTCAATCCCTTGCATTTTCAAGGGCTCGATGATGTTGGGCCCGAGTTCGGCGTCCTCCAGAAGCTCAACGCCGATGCGCTTGATGGTCTTGCGGACCTCCTCAAGATCGCTGTCATAGTTCAGGGTGAGCGTAATGATGTCGATGACCCAGTCGCGGCTGAGGTTTTGCACCGCGCCCAGTTCGCCGAAGGGAACGATGGTGACCGGACCGCGATGGTGGCGCAAGCGGATCGATCGCAGCGAGAAACCTTCGACCGTTCCTTTATATTTTGCCGCCTGGATGTATTCGCCGATGCGAAAAGCATCGTCGAACAGATAGAAGACGCCGGAGATGATGTCCTTGACGAGTGTTTGGGCGCCGAAGCCGACGGCTATGCCGACGACGCCAGCACCTGCCAGCAGCGGTCCGATCTGAATGCCAACGGCGTCCAGGATCATCAGGAAGCCGACGGCTCCGATCGCCAGGAACAGTACATTGCGAAGAATGGGCAGGAGGGTATTCAACCGTTGACGCCGGCGTGCATCGGGTCCTTCCTGATGCCCTTCCTGCACGCTTCGCGACGCCACCGCCATCTGACTGTCGATCAGCGTGCTTGCGAGCTTCCAGATAACGTCGGTCACCAGCAACACGATAACGATGCGGATTCCGGCGCGGATCAAACGCGTGGTCACGGTTTCGGCTGCGGCAAGGTCACTGAGATTGACATTCCACGCGCGGGCAATGAGCAGCGCGGCGACCACAATGAGACCGTTCCGCAGCGTTTGCATGATGACAACGGACCATCCGACGATGGCCGGATCCTCGACCGCCTGCCCCTCCCCGGATTGAATAATACGACGAATGATATCATGAGCCACCGAAACGGTAAGCGGCAGAAGCGTGATGACGACCACTGTCCAAAATGCCCCGCGCAGCCCGGATACCCATAACAGCCACGATAGCAATATGCTCGCGCTGAAGCCGACACAGACCAGCCGGCTCACGGGCGGCCCGTCAGAACGAAAGTGCCGCAGCCAGATCATGACGATCAACGCGATTGAAACGACACCAAGCCATGCTGCGGTAAAGAGATCGGCCAAGATGGGTGAAGCCCCGATCGTCCCGATCACTTCGATGGTGGCCCAGCCAGCCGCCAGCACTGCGACGATTCCGAGGAGCCAGTAGTACCAGAACCAGGCAAGCGAGGTAACAAGCGTCAGAAGCCGCATATGCGGCAGACGGGCGCCTGGCGCGATGACAATGCGGCCCACAAGCACGCCAAGGCGCACCATGAGCGCGGCTGATAGCAGGATGAGCGCGATATCGCGAAACACGGCAGGCCATGGAAAGAGGATAAACGCGCCGAGACTTCCGATCAGGTAACCGACCAAGGCGAGAAGACCCATTGAAAGCCGGGCGGCGTGGAGCTTGATCCGTTGCCGGACGGTGTCGGCAGGCGCGTTCAGCACAAAATGGAGCAGCCCTCGCCCTGACCACCAGGCAAGGCGCTGCGCAACGAACCCGCCTGCGACGAAGAGTATGACCGCCAAGATCAGGCCGACAGGTTCGATACGATCATCCGTTTGGAAGACCCGGATCGCCGACTGGATCTGCCCGGGAAGGGTCGGAACGGCATCGACGAGTGTCAGCAACCTCTGGCGCAAATCCTGCAGTGACGTGGCAATCGAAGTCGGTGCCGCCTCTTGCGAGACTGCCACCGGCTGCGCCGGTTCCTGATTGCCGGGAACGATCCGGCCGACCAGCGCTCGTCCGGAATCATCATTCGGCAATTCGATAATAACCCGGATCGGCGCCGAGGAATTGGTCGGCTCAGCCGCCGAGGCGGGGTTTGCGCTCGCCAGCAGAAGCGTTGAAAATACCACCGCCACGAATGCACACACTCTGCGGAGGGGATGACGGTCGTCGATGATGCGCATATGGCCGTGGTCCCCGCGATGGTGTCGTCGCTTTTGCCGGATTGGTCGAAACTTCGGACTTTGTGAAGCGTTGCACGACCAACGTCAATCGACGAACCGGTCTCGGCGACGCTGACTGCGAACCAAAGGCCAGGCGGCGTTAAGACCGCAAGCTTCTGAAGGCCTCCCTGATCTCCTGACTGAAGAGTTCCGGCTCCTCCCAGGCAGCAAAGTGACCACCCTTGGAGGCGCGATTGTAGTAGATGAGCTTCGGATAAGCCTTCGACAGCCAATGCCTTGGCGGCTTGTAGACCTCGCCGGGGAACACCGTGACGGCGACCGGTACTTTGACGGCCGTGAGCTTGGCGCCCGACATGACGTTTTCCCAATAGATCCGACCACTTGAAGGGCCGGTGTTCGTCAGCCAATACAGTGTGATGTTGTCAAGGATGGCATCCTTGCCAAGAACCTGTTCGGGATCGCCGCGTGTATACACCCAGTCGGCGATCTTGTCGTAAAGCCAGGCGGCAAGGCCGACTGGAGAATCCGCAATCCCGTAGCCGACCGTCTCCGGCCGTGTGCTCATGATCGCTGCGTAGCCGAAGCCGTTGTTGAGGAAGTCCCGGGCCTCGTCGAAGACGACCTTCTCATCCTGAGACAGGCTATCGGGAGCCGGCCCTCCATTTTTAAGAGCCTGCGCTGCGTCCGCTGGGAAAGTCGTCGCACGCTCGACCCTGTTGACGTGGATCGCTAGTAGCCCATCGGGCGCCTGGCGACCCAGGGCGTCGCTGATGATCGCGCCCCAGTCGCCGCCTTGCGAGACATAGCGGTCATAGCCAAGCCGCTTCATCAGCACGTCCCAGGCAGCCGCGATCAGTTGAGGGTTCCAACCTGTTGCTGGCGGTTTCCCGGAAAAGCCGAATCCTGGAATCGAAGGGATCACCAGATGGAAGGCATCATCAGCCCTGCCGCCATGCGCCGTCGGATCCGTGAGCGGCCCGATGACGTCAAGCAGCTCGAAGACCGAACCCGGCCAGCCGTGGGTCATGATCAGCGGCAGCGCGTTTTCATGATGGGAGCGGACATGGATGAAATGGATGTCCAGTCCATCGATATTGGTAAGAAACTGCGGAAAGCTGTTCAGCCTGTTCTCTGCCTTCCGCCAGTCATAAGACGACTGCCAGTAACGCGCCAGTTCCTTCAGCCTGTCCGGCTGGACGCCCTGCGAACGATCCATCACGGTTTCGCCGTCGGGCCAGCGGGTCTCGGTGAGACGCCGCCTGAGGTCTGTAAGCGCCGCCTCGGAGACCTCAACCTTGAACGGTCGGATCTCTCCGGATGCGGCGACGACGACATCTGCAGCGGCGGACGTGCGTGGGAGGAGAGCGGCGGATATGCCGGCCGCGGCAACCCCCAACAACAGCGAGCGTCGCGATATATCCCTGTGTTTCAAAGAGTTCGGCAGTGCCATGGCACGTGTCCTTTCATGACATCGAGGGTCTTCCTGGGGCGGGAGGGGAAACGATGGCCCTGCCCCGCTTCAATGCCGAAAACGTCAGGTCTCGTCAGCTCCGGAACGAAAGATCAGAAACTTGTTGCCTTCCGGATCGCGAAAATATGCGCAGTAAGGACCCGTGCCATTCTCGCCACGTGGGCCAGGCGCTCCTTCGTCCGAGCCACCCGCCGCCAATGCCGTTGCATGGGCTTCGTCGACCTTTGAGCGGGACGGAGCTTCGAAAGCAATCATTCCACCGTTGCCGACGGTGGCAGGGCGGCCATCGAACGGCTTGATGATGCCGAATTCGAGCGTGCGATGACCGTAGTAGATGGCTCGGTTGGGCTGGACGAGGACTCGTCCGATCCCGAACACGGCCAGAAGCTTGTCGTAGAATACCGACGCGGCATCCAGATCATTCGTGCCGACAGTGGCGTGGCCCGGGAGGCTGCGGACCTTGTTGGGGGCGGCCGCAACTTGTCTGCTTTGGGAAATGTCGTTCATATCAGTTCTTCCTTATATTGTCGCGGCCGACGCTCTGCCTTCCGCACGCAAACGCCAACGAGCTGTCTCAAATCGGCGGCTGGTGGATATTTGGGCGGGTCGATGGCCGGCCGGCACCTCGCCAAAGTGAGAGGCACCCTCTCGTTCAGATGTCAGCCTTGGGCTGCCGGGTTTCAGCGTGCCGCCGTCGAGAGGGTTCCTCTCACTTTCTCCGGCTACCGCGGGCTGACGCCGTGCTCAATTATTTGTGGCGACAGCCGGCTTTTGGGCTTTGGCTGACCGCCGTTCAGAAAGGACATCCTATGTCTAAGGACAAAACCGTAAATGCTGCATCGGCCGCAGCAACTCTCTCTTCCCAGGCGGCTGGAGCCTTCACTTCCGCGTCCAGAGAGGCCGCGCAAGACGCCGTCGACTTCATCGAGATCGATGAGGTCCTCACGCTGAGGAGGATGATTGTCCGCGCCCCCGCGCCAAAAGGCACGGTGCTTTTGCTGCATGGGTTTCCGGAAACGCTGACGGTGTGGAACGTCATCGCGACAACCCTTGCTCACGACTACGACGTCCATGCCTTCGATTGGCCGGGCTACGGGCAGTCGTCGCGCCCGGCTTCGGAACGGTTTTCCTATGCGCCGATGGCGTACGCCCAGGTGTTGAAGGCCTATATCGAACGGGCAGGCATCGATCGGTCGAAGCTCGTGATCTACGCCACTGACATCGGTGCCCTCCCCGTCCTGCTGCTTGCTCTCGACGAGCCGACGATCGCCAGGCAGATCATCGTCGGAGACTTCGCGCCGTTCGACCGGCCGCACTACATGTGGGAGAACCTGCAGAACCTTAAAGCCGAGCCGACCGCCTCGCCGACCCGTGCCTACATGAACAAGACGAGCGACGAGATCCTCCAGAACGTGCACAGGCGCGGCCTATCTCCCGCTGAACAATTCGATCTGCCGGCTGACGTCCAGCGGGACATGACCCGTTCGTGGAGCCTTGACGGGATGACTTCAGCGGATGCCTTCGCCCACTACTACGCGAATTTCACCGGCGATCAGCATTATCTCGAGGCCAACCTCACCCGGCTGAAGACGCCCGTGAAGGTGATCTGGGGCGAGAAGGACATCTACATCGCAAGGGAGATGGGCATCGAGTTCGCCGGCAAAATCGGTGCAAAAGTCGATATCCTCTCAGGTATCGGCCACTTTCCGCATCTTCAGAACTCGAAACAAACGGTTGAAGAGATCAACACATCATTCAGATAATGTTTGATTATTTTCGTTTTTAGATAGCGCGCAAGTGAGGCAATGCCCAGTCGACGAAAGCCCGTACCTTCAAGGCGAGAAGCCCCTGGCGGGCGTAGACGATATGAATAGGCTGCGGCGCGCCGTCGAAATTGCGGAGGATGGGAACGAGCGCGCCAGACGCCAGCTCGTCGGGAACCTGATAATCGAACAGCCGCGCGATCCCCGCCCCGCCGACGGCCGCCGCAACACAGTTCGCCGCCGTATTCACCTCCAGCCGGTTGCGGGGCACCGCCTCAAGCGGCGTGCCGTCGACGTCGAAGGTCCAGAAGAATGTCCGCTTGTTGAAGATGATCCCGTCGCGATCGATGAGATCGCCGGGACGCTCCGGCATGCCATGCCGCTCGAGATAGGCAGGACTCGCACAGGTCATCAAGCGGAATTCCCCGACCTTGGCGGCATGGAGCGAACTGTCGGCGAGGTTGCCGAGACGGATCGCGATATCCACCTGCTCGGACACGAGATCGACCGTGCGGTCGAGCGACAGCAGGTTCAGCGATACCTCGGGATATTTGTCCATGAAGCTCAGAGCAACGGGCAGCACGTAGCGGCTCCCGTATTCGATCGGCATCGTGATCGTCAGCACGCCTCTGGGCGTCTGGTATTCCCCGGACGCCCTTCGTTCGGCCTCCTCCAGATCCGCCATGATCTTTCGGGCGGCGTCGACATAGTCACGCCCGGCATCGGTGAGCTGAAGATTGCGGCTGGTGCGGACGATCAGGTTCGCCCCAAGATGTCGTTCAAGGTCCGCCACCTTGCGACTGACGCTGGGTAAGGGCGCGTTCAGCTTCCTGCTGCCGGCAGAGATGCTTCCGGCATCGACGACGGCCAGCAATATGCGCATCGCTTCTAGACGATCCATCGGACACCGCCAGTAAGATATCGCTTCTGTTCAGCCCAGCTTAAGGGTTGGCTTTAGAACAAGATGATTTTAGGCCGGGTCGGCCTAAAATCTGAATCCTGTTCTACATTATATAGTTAGAGCATGATGTCGTCCGAAAACCGCTCACACTTTTCGGCATCATGCTCTAGTCAAGCAGCTTCCGTATGGCCATGATCCCTTTTGCAGCATCCGACCAGGATTGACGCCAAATCAACACGCCGACGCTGAGGATGGTCGCCACAACGAAAGGGATTGGCCCGATAAACCAGAAGGCGGCTGCGACGGTGAAGTAGTAGGACCGGACACCAACGCTGAAGGATCGAAGAGCAGGGTTCAAAACCAGGGTCAGGGCGTTCGTCCAGCTGGCGATGTCCCGGTCTTCATCGCGGGATGGGCTCGCCCCGATCGCCGCCAGGCAGTAGTTGATCTGCCGGACCGCCCAGATGAAATCGGATAGTCCCCGCAGCAGTGTGGCCATGACCAACAAGACCTTGCACTGGAAAAACCATGCCGGGTCCTGAGCCGCAAACATCGCAATCAGGCCACCCGATCCATAGTTCGGCTCCATGAACAGCGCGCCGCTCAGCCCGACGATGACGATGAGATTGGCGGATCCGAAGAAGGATGCTGAATTGATCGTGTGTCCCAGGATCGCGGCGTCGCCGATGAAGTTGTTGTCTCGCGTCAGGACCTCCCGCATCCAGGCCGCGCGAACGCGCACCATATCAACGGAAAGGCTATCGTTCCTCCTCGGCCACCCTGCTGCCATCAAAGGCTCGACCGCCACCCAGACGAGAATGAAGAAAACGATCGCCGCGACGTTCAGAAAATCCATGGTGCCCCCGAACTGAATCTGGATTTTCTGAACACTACTTCGAGCTAACGGTAGCTCCAAGAGTCTATCGCCGCCCTGCCCTTCAGATCGACACGCCTATATAATGGCGTTGCATGGTCCGTCGCGGACTGCCGCGAGGTAATGGGACATCGTCGCAGCCCGAAGCCGAATGTGCTCGACCGCCTGTTGGGGTGTCACGGCCAGGAAACCGACATGGTCGCGTGGGCGGAGCTGGACGAAAGCGTCCAGATCCGAATCCACCACCGTTGCGATCTTGGGATAGCCTCCGGTCGTCTGGTGATCGGCCAGTAGAATGGTGGCGACGCCATCTCCGGCCACCTGCACCGAGCCCCGCACAATCGCTTCCGATGGCATGTCCAACGCGACGCTTGGCGCAAGCGACGGACCTTGGAGGCGTACTCCCATGCGGTCATAGGCGTCGCTCAGGCGGAAGGGCGACGATAGGAAATTCGACAAGGTTTCTTTCGAGAAGAACCGATCCTGTGGACCAACCACCACACGCAGCTCGGATCGCGGTCTTGCGATGACGGGACATGTGATCGGACCATTTCGATCATCTCGCACTTCCGGATCGGCGAGAGTGAGCGTTTGACCGGCCGCAAGGCGCCCGCCGCCGAGGCCGGAGAGACTGTGAGTCGACATGCTGCCCAGCCAGCTCTTCGCCTCGATATGACCGGCGAAGGCCAGATAGGTCCAGCTTCCCCAGTGTCCCGGACGGATTGCCAATCGTTCCCCGGCCTTCAAGGTGGCGACCATCCATGCGCCGCGCTTGTCGCCGGCATGCTCTACGATGAAGCCTCCTCCGGCGACGGCGAATGTAACTTCCCCCGACAGACAGTCGAGAACCAGGCCGCCCATGGAGACTTCGATTGCCGGCTGACCGGCAGGATTACCGACGGCGGCGTTGGCGGCTGCAAACGAAGTCCTGTCCATCGGACCGGAGGCCGGAACGCCATACCGCATCAATCCGTGACGTCCTCCGTCCTGGACCGCGACGTGAGGACCCGCGAAGTCGATTGCAAGGACGGCTTCGCTCATTCGGGGCACCTCGCGTCGAATTCGGCTCTCGATATGCGGCGGAAACGCACCGCGTCGCCGACGTCGAAAAGGAACGGACGGTCGTCGGACGCGGCGTCGAGGATCTTCGTCGGCGAGCGGCCGATGATCCACCAGCCGGTCGGCATGGTGAGCGTGCTCACCAGGCACTGCGGCCCCGCGATCAGCACGCTTCCGGCAGCTATGCCGCGAATGGGCGCCGGCTTCCTCGGCTGTTGAATGGCTTCGGGCACGCCTGCAAGATAAGCGTATCCCGGAGCGAAGCCGTACAAGAAGACGCTGTAGTCGCCCGAGAGATGGGCGGATATTACGTCTTCCGGCGATAATCCGCTTGCCTCGGCGACGGCGGCAAGGTCGGGCGCAAGATCAGGATCGTAGCAGACTTCGACTTCGCGCATCGCTCCAATCGTCGCTGGAACCTCAGCTCCCAGACGCTCGGCAATGGCCGCCTCCGTCGTGCGGTGATCGGCCACGAGCGGATCGAAGCATACGAGAATGCTGGCATAGGCCGGTACAGCTTCGACGAATCCTTGAAAGGGTGCCGCCTTCAAGGCGGCATCCAACTTGACGACCCGATCGTGGATCCGTTTATCGATGGTCGCGCCGAATTCGACGAGCACCGCGTGGCCGCCCACCGGACGGTAGTTCGGACCGGTGCCGGACGCTGTGAATGGGGTCTGTGACACGTCAGTCGGCGCCTTCGATCAGAATGAAATCCGCATCCGCGGCTCGCGCGCAGGTCCCGTAGGCATCCGGCTCGGTAACCCGGGCGATAAGATAGCCTTTGGCCATCACCTGTTTTCCTGTGTCGGTTGGAGGAATGGAGCCACCTCGATGCCTGCCTTTTGCAATTCCCTTCGCACGTGGACGGCCATGGCGAGCGCTCCTGGGCTGTCCCCGTGAACGCAGATCGAGTGCGCATCGAGAGGGATCAGAACGCCGTCGACCGTCGGCATGAGGCCGCTGGACAGGTACCCGATCAATCTCGATGCCGCCTGTGCTGGATCATCGATCATCGCTCCTGGCAAGTTGCGCGGAACGAGCCGACCCGTGGAGAGGTAGCCGCGGTCGGCAAAAATCTCGCTGAAGACGGTCATCCCGGCATTGCGGGCCGCATGTTCCAGCTCCGTCCCGGAGATTGCCAGTACGGCAAGTTCCGGCGAAACCGCTCGGGTTGCACGGATGATGGCGTCGGCGACCGGCCGTTCGTCGGCCGCCCAATTGGCGAGTGCGCCGTGCGGTTTGATGTAACGGATGCGGGCGCCCGCCAGAGCCGCAGCGCCCATCAGCGCCCCTGTCTGCGTCGCCACAAGCTGCTCCACTTCCCGGACGCTCAAGGGGATCAGGCGTCGTCCGAAGCCCTCGCGATCTGCAAAGCCCGGATGGGCCCCGGCGACGACGCCCCGTTCGCTTGCGAGCGCCAGCGTCTCCACCATGGTCGCCGGATCTCCGGCATGGCCGCCACATGCGATGTTGGCACTGGAGACGACGTCAAGGATCGCCTTGTCGTCGCCCATGCGCCAAGGTCCAAATGCCTCCCCGAGATCAGAATTGAGATCGATTTTCGTCATGATTTCCCTCAACCCTTCGCGCCGGTCTTGTCAGCTTCGTCGCATTCTGGAACGTCGAAGCCGAGGTGGAGCACACCTTCGCCGTACGCGTCAAGAAAACGACGCTGCTGGCTGCGCGTGGCGAGCTTGTGTGGCGGTCACGGGCCGACTTTCGCGCGGAGCTTCGGTGGCAAGCTTACCACTCATTCGGCACAGATCGAACCCATCAAGCGTAGGTTCCTGCCAAGCGAGGAATCCTTAAATCGATTCCGATTTGAGGAATTATGCAGTAAGATCGGCGGAGAAATGGTCGAGCACGTCGTATTCTCTGAAGAGCCGGGGTGACGTGATCGACCGGCAGCATTGGCGCGCAGACTGGGGATGCGGAATGAACCTTGTCGACAGAGCTTTCGGAGCGTCCGAATTTTCGGATGCCGAAGAGCCTGGGATTTTCACCTGGGAGTTGGCGACCGACAAGGTTTATGCGGATTCGGCGCTGGCAAACCTCTTTGGGCTTGATCCGGAACAGACCCTCACAGGGCTGCCGGTCATACGATACCTCGACCGAATTCACCCTGACGACAAGCCATCTGTGGCCAAGGCGATTTCCGAATCGGTGATCACAGGAAATCCGTATCGCTGTGACTATCGGGTGTTTGATCGAAGCGGGCAAATAGTAGCCGTGGCTGCCTTAGGTCGCTGCTTCAGGGATGAAGACGGAAACCCGTCGCAATATGCGGGCATCGTATTTCCGACGAATGATCACGTCCAGCAGGACGAATTGTCTGCTCACTGCAGTGCGGCACTGAAAATCGCGCGGTCATCCGGCCTGCAGGCGACGGCCGATGCGCTTGAAGCGATTCTCAAAGAGCTTGCCAAGCCGATGCCTTCAGACGTCGCGCAGGTTCATTGATTCCTTCCCAAGTGCTAGTTGTCGCATCAGATTTTTGGCGATTGCGATGGTCTGTGCGAGCCTTTGATACTTGACACCCGCAGAGGACGCTCTTCTCCGGGCAGTGATCGATGTTTCGGTCATCAGCAACGCGCCGCGCGCACCGCAGTCAGTGGCAAAGGACAGTGGGCATTTCGAGGCGGGTCAATAGGGACCGTGTAACCCCTCCCAAGATGAATTCGCGTAGCCTCGAATGGCCGTATGCGCCGGCGACGAGCAAATCTGCCTTGCGTTCCAGGGCTGCGCCTTGAATGACGTTGGCTGGCGAGTCTCCCTTCGCTTGCACGGCTGCGACATCGACGGCAAGGCCAGCCTTGCGAAGCGCAGCCGCAAGGTGATCTCGGTTGCGCTCGTCAATCTGCTTATCATCGGTGATGGAAATCAGGACGACACGCGAAACCCGTTCCAGCAAGAACCTGGCACCCGCCAGTGTCCGCGCGACAGTGGCTCCTCCATCCCAGGCGACGGCAACAGCATCGATCCGGCCGGAGAAATTATCCGGGGGAAAAAGCAGGAGCGGTCTACCGCTTTCAAACAGCACGCTCTCGATCAGCGGCTTCATCAGCTCAGATGCTTCCAAAATAGAAAGATCATATGCGCGCGACAGCTCGGCAAGCGTTTGTGCGACAAACGGCTGCCTCACATCGAATGGCTGGATCTCGACCTCGACCTCGGCTTTTTTCGCATAATCACGGAGCGTCTGCCCGAGAACGGTTCCATTGTCTTTACTCAAGCGCTCCGCCTCCGCACGCATGTTGGCGACGTCAAGGAGTGATGGAAATCGCGGCTGAACGGGTTCGATCCTGACCAGCGGTATACTTGCCGTCAAACCGGCCTTTTGGTGAAGGGAAAAATCGACAGCATTCTGAAGGAGCGAGAAGGAGCTTGCGTCTGGATAGGTGGCCAGCGGTAAATGGAATTGCGCTTTCATGGCTGAAGTCCTCCGAATGCTTGCAGGTATCATTACATATGGGGGGTCTCTCGCGCTTTGACGAAGATCAAGGTCGCGAAACCGCGAAAGCGCGAGCGTGATAATGAACGTCCTCAACCGGAAGGAAGCGGAATTCGTTGGGCGAAGCGGCAAAGATCCATGCTAAGCGATGAAGTGCGATGCGCGATTGGATATCAGCACTTCGCAGAGCAGCTTGTGGATGAACAGCAATGGCATATACGGCGCAGCTGCCTTCGATGAATCGGCCGGCGCACCTGGACCCATCGGATGATGACATCATTGGTGACGACAGAAGCATTCCAGCGCCTCAGTCTGGCGCTTGCAATCGGCATTCTTGTCGGCATTGAGCGCGGCTGGCAGGATCGTGAGGCTGCGCCAGGCAAAAGAGTTGCCGGTATCCGCACCTATGGCCTGTCAAGTTTCCTCGGCGGCTTCTGCGGTTTCCTGCAGCCGGTGACAGGGCCGATTCTGCCGACAGCTATCTTTATATTCTTTTGCATCACGGTACTCCTCTTCAGCCGCATGCAGGCGGCACAAGAAGAGGATTACAGCGCCACCGGCACCATCGCCGCCCTGGCGGTCTTTGCGCTCGGCTTCGGTGCGGTCGTGGCGGATATGACGGTAACGGCCGCAAGCGCTGTGGCAATAACGGCCCTTCTTGCAGCGCGGGAGCCGTTGCACGGATTTCTTCGCCGATTGACCTGGCTTGAACTCAGGGCCGCTCTGATCCTGCTGACGATGACCATCGTCATCCTCCCTATCCTTCCCAACGAACCGATTGATCCTTGGCAGACAATCAATCCTTTCGAGCTTTGGATGATGACAATCCTGGTGGGAGCCGTTTCCTTTGCCGGTTATATCCTCATCAGGCTGAGCGGCGCCCGCGCCGGAATACTGCTGACCGGGACCAGCGGTGGCATCGTTTCCTCGACGGCCTTGACGCTTTCCTTCGCCCGTCAGTCGATAGAGATGCCTGCCCTCTCGCCACTCCTCTCTGCGGGAGCAATGCTGGCGGGAGCCGTTTCTCTCGCCCGCGTGCTTTTGATTTGCGGCGTCATTGCACCAGCTGTTTTCAGGGAGCTTGCTCCATTACTCGCTCCGGCTGCTGCCACCCTCGCCATAGCAGGCGGCTTCGCCGCATTGCTGCAACGCCCGGATGACAGCACCGATTTTTCACCCCGAAACCCGCTCGAGGTGATGGTCGTGCTGCGCTTCGCACTCGTTCTCGCCGTCGTGACAGTCCTGACGCGAATGACCTTGATCGTCTTTGGAACTCAGTCGCTGATCGCCCTTTCATTCATCACAGGACTGGGCGATCTCGATGCGATAACGCTTGCCGTTGCGAAGCTGTCATCCATCCAGGTGCCTGCAGATGCGGCCGCTCGAGCCATCGCGGTCGCCGCTTTCGCCAATCTTCTGGCGAAAGCCGTTCTTGCAGCAAGTATGGGGAGCATCGCCTATGCGGTTCGTTTTGCGATCGCAGGTGGTGTCGCGACCTTGGCCGGAATTGCCGGCTTGGTTTTGACATGAGCGCTTGTTCGCATTTCGATCACGGGCTCCAATGACGTTCGTCCAACCAGTCGGTGCCTGGGGACACCATCAACGATCGTCACCGCGGTCTCGCCTCAGAGAGATGACCGGCAAATCCCGCAAGCAGCACGCCAAGCGGAAGACGTCGAACCAGTCTGGCCGCAATGAAGGTTGCGCCGATCGCCGCGGCAAGTTTCAGCCAAGGATAGTCGCCGAGCTGGACATGGGCGCTTGCATCGACCGATGTGGCCTTGGCTTTCAGCGCCGCTTCCGCATCCTCGCGCAGCATGCCTATGCGGGCATTCAACAGCCTGATCTCATGCTGCAGAGCGTTCAGGCTCTCGTCGGCCTTTTCACGCGCGGTTTGCTCAGCGGCATCGGCAAAGGGCGGATCGCCTTCCGCGATCAGTTCGTCGGGATCTGGCGGAAGGCCGTGGCGGTTGATGGATGATTGCATGGACGTATCCTCGAATAGGTGAGCGAGAGGCAATAAGGCCCGGCATTGCGGCCGGGCCTCATAATATCAGTGGTCGCGCCGGAAACCCTGGCTCTGGTGAGATCCGCCTTGCGATTGGGTCTGCGATTGGCGATTGGTTTCGTCCGATGACGGGGTGTCGGGGTCGGGCAAGGTATAGGCACGCACCTTGGCGCTTCCATGCGTGGTGTCGCGCATTGCAACCGGGCGCGCATCGTCGAACGCGCTCTCGGACACAGCGAGATCTTCCGACGATTTGCCGCCGGAGGGTTGGCCG
>Ga0209673_1002173_pt1 | contig 14477 bp, 10 predicted proteins | sample AraplaCol_mMS_r2_2_FD_184274 | JGI IMG/M metagenome (GOLD analysis project Ga0209673, IMG submission 184274) | Arabidopsis root microbial communities from North Carolina, USA - plate scrape MF_Col_mMS_r2 (SPAdes) (version 3) | ecosystem: Host-associated > Plants > Roots > Endosphere | place... | reverse complement strand
CTCCACTACCTCCGCCAGGGCCACCTCCGCCAGGGCCACCTCCGCCAGGGCCACCTCCGCCAGGACTACCACCTCCAGGACTACCACCTCCAGGACTACCACCTCCAGGACCACCGCCGCCTGGCCAGCCATCATTAGGACCATCACCAAAGCCGGGGCCTCCACACCCAGGACGACCTATAGGTCCTCCACCGTATCCAGGCTCCCCATAGCCTGGCACTTCGCCCCAGTCAGGTTCATCACCGTAACCCGGCCTGTCGCCTTGATTCCCGCCATGGTGAGCATGGTGAGCATGGTGAGGGTGGTGATGGTGATGGCGGTGATGGGGATAATGGTGAGGAATATTGGAATATTCCTCTCCCTCGAAGTCACCATTGTCCTCACCTTCATTCTCAATAGATTCAATATCCGTATCCAAGCTAATCTCAAGCCCTAATGCACTCAATGCTAGCCTCGTCGCCGATTGATGGCCATTTTGCACCAACTCGGCCATCCTCGACCACCAAGAATCAATTCCAGTCTTCTCATTTTGGCTAGATTCACTGCTGGAAAGTATTTCAGAAAGTTCAGCAAGAACCTCTTGCTCAGGAATAACTAATGCAGCACATAACGATACTGCTACGGGTAAAAAGATAAGCCGCATAATGACTTATCAGATGGAGCTCACCATTTGGGTCTAACCAAAAAGAATTTCAAAGGCAGATGGAATAACGGTTTAAAATAGAACGACAGAAGCTCGAAACTACAGACCCTTTGCCGAAAAGGTCTCGATGAAATCTCCGCTTTACCCCATGTTTCAGGGAGTGGTTACACGAATCGTTTGTCCAACAGTTGGGGTGAGCTAATGAGTTACCCTAAATAGATAATCCCCAGAGCTGGAAGAGGTATTTGAGACCAGTCTGTCACTCGTGGATAGTTGTACAGAGCACAACTGATGGGAATTGCGGAGGCAATCCCAATGGTATACTTTAATCATTGGTTGAGGAGGTAAGTTAAAATTCCGAGATGGATGAGAATTGGGGAATACAGGGAGAAAAGGAATCATCGGATCAGTCTTGTGATGGGAATGTTTTGCATCGATGCTACTTCAGGGATGATGATTTTACTTAAAATAGTGACTGCTAAAGTCAATTTCAGTGTTCGAAGTATTGAAGTATTTCGAGAAAGAAAAAAAAGACATTTTTATATCATATTCATGTCCAGTTCGTTTCAATCAAATAATCATAAGTTGGCTGGTCTGTCCACATCGGCATGTGTTATAGACAGATACTATTTAATCGAGCTCAGGAATTGGGAGACCATTGACAATCTTGACCTTCCTGCCAAGTTTATCCAAAGCTACCTTTGAATTGTGAGCACGTAACTCACTTGTCTCGGCATCAGAGACAAGAATAAAGTCATAAGTTAGCAAAGCATGGCCCTCGGGGACACCATATTTCCTTGCAATTTCAGGACCAGCCTTTCCAATATCGACAGTCAGAGAATCCTTCACGCCGAAGACAGCGTCGGAGGTCTCGTAGGGGTCATTTCGAAGGTAGAGAGCACTACAAAGATCAGTAAATATGCCAAAATAAGTGATGGAGGGCAATAGGGAGTCCGGAGAAAAGGTTGAACATACGTAATAAGATGATCGTAGCCCTCCTTCTCAAACATGAAATGCATGTGCGAAGGACGATACGGATGACGATGTAACTTCTTCAATAAACGACCTACAGGTCCATCATGCGGAATCGGGTATGGCACGGGAGTAATAGCCTTGAACCAAAAGATACCCTCTTTATCCGAGCGCATGATACACCGACCATCCGGCCCCTCACGCCCAGCATACTGCACATCATAATGTCCAGAAGAATCCGTTTCCCAGATATCAATCTTGACACCCTCAATAGGCTTCCCATTTGTATCGCGCAAGTTACAAACAACCAATAAAGGCTCACCCTTTGGATCGTGCGACATGGAATCACCGGCTGGCATTTCCTCCGCGTCGTGCGTGTGGAAGGGTCCCAGTACCGTACCCTCTGTTGAACCGGGGGGTTTGGGGTGATCGATACTATCGACGAGGATGGAAAGACCCAGGACGTCGGACAACAGGATGAATTCTTGTCGAACGTCTGTGCAGATTTGGCCTACTTCTGTTAGGAAACGTAGGCCGGTCATCCATTCGTCGCTGCTGAGTCTGGTTTCGCGAGCGAAGTCGTGCAGGTGTGTGACCAGACGTTCGAGAACATATTTCATGCGCTCGTCTTCGCAGAGGGAATTGATTGTGATGACGTTCTCTGTGATATTCTCCGCCGTCAAGTCTTTCATCGGTGGGATCTTAACAAGTGAAGGATCCATGATGATGATGATGGTGGTGGTGGTGGTGGTGGTTAGTAGAGGAGGATATAATTGATCAAGTCAAGTTTCCGGGGAAAAGGTAGAAATTGAACAAATCCGGGGAGGAACCCATATTTCATTTTATATAAAGTAATCAACAGCTCAAGAAGCTCCCCCTACCCCCCCTCCTACTACCCGGTACTTGTTTATATCCGGCATTGCCGATGGGGGGAAACTTTTGGGAAAAGAAGGAAATTTGGTGGAGAAAAGAAGTTGTCCACTTTTTAAAAGAACCCCACAGTGTCCACTCAGCGCGGTGGAATTACTCATTAACCAGCGGTATATTATATTATTCATTTTAATTATTAGTTGTAAATAATACTGCTAGTTAATATTTTATTTCTATAATATTTAAGTATATAGAATACTGTATATTCATATTCATATTTTTAGTATATAATAATGGAAGAGAATATAACCGATCCCCACGTCCCCCACCAAACGGAATGAATTCCTCGCGTTGGTCAGCATCTGATAAGCAGCCATGGTTGATGTATATCCGCGATCATACAGTTAAGAGTATACAAGTTTACAGTGGACTAGAAATAGAAGAGAAAAAGTGGATATGATAATTATAATGTCATCAAACATCAATCGTGGATATTGGATATTGGATATACGCTCAATGAAACCCCTTCGCCATCGCTCGCAACTATACAGCCCAATTAAGACAAGAGAGAATAGAAACTTAATATGTACAAATAAATGGAATCTCCTGACTGTCGATCCAGTCTAGGCATTCCAGCAGCTAATTCACCAGCTCATTCAACCCGCTCAGTAGTGACTTCACCACGATCAGACACACTGGGATTTGTATTTGTGCCCCCAGTCGTCCCCGCACCACGCTCTTTCTCTTGGACCGCGGCAGCAACCCGAGCATGGTGATCGACGGTGTCGAGAATGGCCTGCATGAGTCGCTGATTGGCGTCTGGATCATCATCATCGGCACGTCGAGGATGACCTGGATGACCTGGATGACCTGGATGGCTTGGTTGTTGTTGTTGTTGTTGTTGGTTACCACCATCCTCGGTATCACTCATAGCTCTGCGAGGGGGATTTCCCGGGGGAGGTAACCCTAGTGATGCCCCTGAGCCCGGCCCAATGTGAGGAGCCCCTGGTGCAGATTCTCGGCGGAGATGAGAGTAAGGCTGAGCTGCGTAGGAAACTTCAGGATGGCGTTCATATTCTCGCTCTGCAGATACCGCGTATTTCGGAGGAGACGTTAACCCTTGAGGGGGCATGGAGGGAAGATGCTCTCCCTCATTGCCTTCTCGGGGCTCACGAGACTCGCGGGCCTCGTGTGGCTCGTGAGGAGCAGCCCGAAGCCAGTTGGCAGCACGTATTTCGTCTTCTTTGACATCTCGCCATGAACACTTGGCATGCTTCTTGGTACAACCCACACAGGCGGTCAAATTCTTCAAACAGTCCATGTGGAGCCGACGACATCGATCACAGGGCGGCACAACTTGTTCACCACGCTGCAGCTCTTCCATACGGGCTATCATTTCCAGTTTGAACGGGCCCCCGTCGTCTTTCTCCTGTGACCCTGTTTTGGGTGGAGGAAGTAAAGAAGATGGTGTACTTGGGATAGGCACAGGAGTAGTGGTGGCATTACTACTGTATAGACTGTAATCGGCGGGGTCTGATGCTCGTGGTCGAGGCCGAGGTTGTTGGGGGTTAACTGGCCCGGACGCATCTTCGTAGCCTCGAGCATGTCGGTCAGCTGTCGTGAAGAATTTCTTCATGAGTTCAGCGCGGGTGGTAGGCGAAGCGCCCTTGATCGAAGTCCCGTTGATGATCGTCACATTGTCAGTGGCTCCATGAGGAAACATGAATTGAGACGAAAGCGGGTTGTCCTCGGTCGTTTCAGTTTCGGGGCGGGCCGCATTCACGGCTACGAAGCCGGTGGGGGATTTTCGAGCGTGGCCATTGGATGGTACAAGACCGCTGGCATCACGCCAGGGCTCGATAGGCGTGCGCGACTGTGATTTCGGCTGTGACTGCGAATGTGATTGCGAATGCAGAGTGGCATCGTTCTCTCGGCGGCTCACGATAGCGGTGCGACGATTCTTCAGACGATAGCTGAGTTGGCGGGCTCGGGCCGACACTACAAGTTGAATTTAGAACCGTCGAACAAGGAATGAGTCAATGAATAGTTGAATATAGACATACCTTGATCAGCCATCTGGATAATCTGCTGCAGGTTCTTCTCTAGAATTTCCAGCGCACCCAGCTCTTTCTCTTCATCCTCGATGATCGGCTGCGGGGGGATCATCTTCTGGGGCATACCAGAAGCGATGAGCACAAAATCTTCCTCGCTGATCTCCACGCGACACTGCTTAGTATAAAATTGGCAGACGCGCGCACCGTTGCGGGGTTTTTCCAGATTAAACTGCTCCGGCTTGCTCTTGGCAAACTCAACCACATCCAACCAGGTCACCGTCGGACCATCTTTACCATGTGATTTGATGACACGCGGAGGGCCATCGAACAGGCGCTCGAATCGCTTGATCAATATCGGGCCCAACGGGCATGCGCCGAGGTTTCCCGCAATGCTTTCATGTCGCTGGAGCACGCCATCATACTCGCCGACTAGATGAATGATGGAGGGCATATTATCTTCAGGGGAGACGAGCGGGAGGTTATCGGGATATTGGCGCGCAAGATAATTGATCTGCAAGTGGTTCGCTTGTGTCTTTTGCATCTTGGATTGTTGCAACTGGTCAGCGGTCGGTGACCGCGGCCGTTTGTTGGACGGCTCGGACGAAGGACGAGACTCCATGGCGAGAAAACAGGAGATTAATAAGGAAGTGTTGGACTAATAGGATGTAGTATACAGTATTTGTCAAGTTCGGAGGTAATATTCGACCAGGAAAGCACCGAATGCGCCGGACGGCAAGGACCGCTAGAAGGGCGGAAGAGGGCGACAGGCCATGAAGATTAGGATGCTGGAAAGAGAAGAAATTTGTGTGTAATAGAATTACAAGCACAACATAGGAGGAGAGAAGAGAGAGTGAGAAAAAGAGTGAAGGAGAAGAATCAGGGGAGGAAAGGCGATTGGGGCCGGGAGACGAGCCAGGCAGGTAAGGCAAAACCGCGCGGTGTAGGGCGGAAGGTGTTGGCGGGACTCCGCTACTCCGCTGGAGGAACCTCCCCGTGGAACAGGCTGCTACAATACACTGTAGTTATTTAATTTTCTCAATACTCTATCCACTACGTACAATCACAGGGACAAAAAAAAGAATTAAACTTGAGATGACGCGTTCCCTAGCTACCAACCAGATAAATTAGCTCTAAAACAAGCCTCGTCGGTGGGGATCCCCTAACAGTAATTGTTCAGCCTTTCCTCGATTTTATGGATGCCTGATCTCCTCCATTCCTCTCCTCTCCTCCCTCTTCCTCCTCCGCTGGCGGGACTATCTGCCCCTCCACACCGCCCGAAAATCCCTCATAGCCTTCAGTCTCCTCCCCCTTCCAAAGACTGCCGCGTTTCGACTGGTTGCTGCCTTTGACTGATTTGGCCCCGGTTTTCCCCTATCTTTCTCTTCCCCGGTTCTGCTTTCAATTTCCATTTTTTTTTCCTTCTCTCCCCTTTGCCGGTTTCCCATTCTTCAATGTCTGAGCGAGGTTCATTCCGAGGGGGTCGTGGTGGTCGAGGTGGCCGGCCCCAGCAGAAAAGTGGCGGTGGTGGCGGTGCTCAAGAAAAGCCTAAGAAGGAGAATATTCTTGACCTCGGCAAGTATATGGACAAGGAGGTGCAGGTCAAGTTCAACGGTGGTCGTGAGGGTAAGTGATCCACTTTTATTTTTCCCTAATTATTCGCAAATTTATGGTTTTCTTTATCTGCGTCAACTATTTATCTCTGAAAAATATGTTTATACTATCTATACTAACCAGCCCCACAGTTACTGGAACCTTGAAGGGCTACGATCAGCTTATGAACCTCGTCCTCGATGATGTCAAGGAGTCTATGCGCGGTAATAACCCCTTATCAAAGCTTCAATTAGTTGAATATTGTACTGATCTTCTTAGATGATGAGGGTAACCAGACAACCCGTTCTCTGGGCCTCATTGTGGCTCGCGGCACTTTGATCGTCTTGATCTCACCCGCTGATGGAAGCGAGGAGATCCCCAACCCATTCGTTCAACCCGAAGAGTAATGCTCTTCTCTTATTCCAGTTGTCTTGTCCTATACCACTTTAGAGTGATTCGTGCTGCTTGACAAATCGAGCAACAAATGCGAAGCTCTCGAGCGGAGTTTTGGGGGCACCGGATCTTCCCGGTGTCGCCCCCGAGGGCCACAGGCCTGCTTCGATGACTCCGATTTTGCGTTTCTGACGTGAATCGATAATGCTCCTGCGTCATAGGGGCTACGAAAGGAATGAATGCCATGCGATGTCTCTTTTACCTTTTTTTCTAACGCTCTTCTCATTATCTCTTTCTCCCTTCGTCTGATGTCTGGGGTACAGAGTAGATGGGTTCAACTTTGCAACCTCACCAAGAAACCCAATTCTAATGCTAAATGAGATTGGACTGCAGCTTATGTGACTGTGAATAGCCGTTACAACTAGCAATGCAGAACTTTAAAAACTACACAATCAAAATGCAAATATGAACAAATTGAACCTAATCATTGCATATAATAAATCCGTAGTTAGTACTCCGTACGCTGTCAAGGTATCATAGTGCTTCAACGCCGTACGCGAATACGAAAAATCTGCATAAAAGCCGCCCCTTAATCTCGCACTATCGCCTGGTCGATCTCCGTGGACGAGGGCGGCCCCACTACTTCACCAAAGTCACCATCATCCCCTACACTTGCATCATCGGGCTGTGCTTGGGGGCTGCGGTCTTTGATGCGCCGTAACCCTTCTCCATCCTCGATCCATGGCCCCATCTTCTCCATATTATCGATGTATTCAACGCCGGTCCGTAGATTGAGCCCGGCACTGAGTGCACGCTCGATGCGAGCCTCACGGGTTTCAGAAACAAGCATTCGGAAAACGTGGACGAAGAAGCCACCTAGAATATCAACACTCCAGTCCTCTGGAACCAGCTCCAGAACTTCACGAACGTCGAACCAGCCTGCAAAACGGGCGAGAAGGTCGCTCGTTCGTTCAATTCGATCTGTAAGATCTTGGATTTGAAGGAACTCGTCGAGTAAATGCCGGAACAGGGTTGATTGTAAGGTGTGGTCCGCGAGTTCAACTTCTGCCCCGGCGGATGATGTGGAGCTACGAGGTCCTCCGAAAAGACAGTATCGGAGCGCGGAGTCGTAATCACCTAAGCCGTGGGTAAGGAGCCGGAGGGCAGCGCGGTGGTGGCCCTGTAGACCATCGAGAATGATACTTTCTGAGACAAGTTCGTTCTGGAAAGGCTCGATGCGCTCCAGGATGTTGGATATGGAGTATGTGATACCCGATGGGAGGGCAGTAGATGAGAATTGAGTGCCTGATGTGCCACTCAGAATCTGGAGCAGACGCAGTCGGGACTGCCACCAATCTTCTTTGGGAGTGTTCGCAGTAATGAAATTCAAATAGGTTGGCTTAGGGGGGCGTAGAGCCCGATATGTAGAATAAGAGTCGGAGAGAGAAGCTCGTGCGGCTGGATCGGCCTCGAGGACTGAAATAACCTCGTTAAGGTAATATGAGATGAGGTCGTTGGCATAATGCGTTTGCTGTTGAGTGTTAGTTGGATCGAACGCAAAGGACATGCGCAATAATACTCACATGTTTGGTAAAGACGAGGAACTCGAGATAGTGTTGGACAGCATTCGGAGCACGCTCCTTCAACAATGTGACAACGTCAGTTGGTTCGAGCTGTACCCGGCTGGTGTTGTCTGCAAACACCTGGATGCCCAAACTAGGGTTTCGACCAGCGAGCCAGGAGCCATACTCTTCCACAAGCTGCACGTCTTTGATTTTCACCAGATATTTTCGCATTTGCGTCTCACTACTGGCGGCACTAAGTTCGCCGCCAGCGTCTTTCTCACCGTCAATGATTCTGCGCCATGTCCTGAGTACATTGCGAGACATCTTTTGACTTTGATACAATCGACTTAATATGTAAAGTCGATCATACTGCTCGAGGAGCACGACTGCACGGTCAAAGTTACCTTTCCAGCCGTCGACCAGCCTGTTAAGTTCTGTTCGTATCCGCGATGACGCTCGCTGTTCAGGGTCAAGATGGGCATCTTGCTCGAGAAGTAGGCGTAGAAGGGCAGCATCAGTGCTATCGAGAACGTATGTCTCATCGGTGATACTTCCATAGCCTCTTTTCTGTTGCCAGGAGAAGAGGAATCGCTTAACCATATTCAGCACTGGGCTATGGACAGCTGCGGGGCCTACCGATGGGTTGCTGGTGCTCGAAACTTGCTCCAGGTATTGCTCAGTAACACTTGCCAGACCAGCATGGATCCAAATTCCCTGTGGGCCCTGCAGGACTTCACTCCTGAGAAGGGGGATAAACAACAATACGAGGCGTGGGTCCAAGTTACCAGCCAAGATCGCATGTTCAGTGTTCTGAATGACTGCGTCCCCTCGGTGGTCTGGATGCATGGAGAGGAGATCTCCAAACAACATCAAGCTGGATTTTTGCTTTATATACCCGAGACCTATGAACTCAGATTCATTCTTAGGCTCCGCGTCTTGGATGGAAAACATCAAATCAATGACAGAGCCTCTTTGCAGAAGTGTATGCCCACTCGCATCAGTCTGCTGCGCTTTTTGCAAGACATCCTCGAGTTGAACAACCAATGGGTTTTTGATAAGTCGCCAAATCTGAGATCCTGACCATAGAATTAGACTGCTCTGGAGTTTCCCTAGACGATATGCAAATTTTGCTTCATCCTCGTTTCTCTGTGTCTCCCAGTCTCGGACGGTCCCAGATTCCCCCTTCTTTGAACTTTCTGAGTCGGTCAGTTCTTGGGATTCAAAGAGCTCCTTCTCTTTCTGTAGCTGCTCGATCGACGCGTGCGTCCTGGGATCTGGCGTAGGTATATGTGGAGGCAGCGCCTTGTTCTTGAATCGGCTCATGCGCAGAAGCTTCCCGACGTCATCAAGCTCTAAGCGACTAGGGCTCATAGTGTGTTGGAAACCAACGGGTAATGATTGAGTCGACCCAGACGAAGGGATGTCCATCCATCTTTTCTGCCGTTCAAGCTCTGCGGGGTCATCATCCCAGCGTTGAATTTCTAGCTGTGTACGTTTCTCTCCATTGTCATTGGATTCAATGATAGCGAGAATAAATTCTTCTTTGGCGTCTTCGCTCGGCTGAAGAGCTTGATCATCTTCGCCGGCATCAATAACAACGGATTTTGGATATCGGTGGAAGTTTATTGTACCTCGCACAACTTCGCCGTCTATGTCAACAAACATACCCACTCCGGGTTCTGTTTCTTCAGTCCCTGTGACGAGAAGGAATTCGGAAGGTGTTGGAGAGACTACATGAGGCTGGAGTTGTTTTGATACGGGTTGTTTTGGCAGAGGCGGCAATGGCTTCACGCTGTCTGGAGATGACGATTGCTGGTCACTGCCTGAGTTATCTGGATCAGGCTGGTTTGGAGGCTCTTCCTGACGCTCCTCAGAGCTTGACCGCCGTGGCGTTTCTGTAGATGTAAATGGGTCTGGTGTCCCAGAAGATGATCTCTCATGATGGGGAGTCTGCGCATGAGGTTGCAGCATCCCCACAAATGTATTCAAGCTGCTACTCCTTCCGTGTCCTTGTAAGTCTGCTGGAGGTGAATTAGGATAGGATGAAGAGGGCGATCGTTTCAGAGGAGTGGGTGTCTGTTGAATTTCCTCCACCTGTCCAGACTGAAACACTTCACTTGAGGAAGAAATAGGGAAAAGAGGAATCTTTTGTTGGTATTCTACCTCAAGGAGGGAGTATGAATGCGTATCAGCGGCACAGGCGATTGTACCTCTGCGCGCGGCTATCAGACAACCGGGGAACTTGATGCTCTTGATAAGCCGTGCCTCGTCTCAGATCTGCACTAGCATGATCCGCCCTTGTACCGCAACCATAACCACCGGATTTTCCTGTGAATCCTCATCTCTGTTCAGATCTAGTCCGCCGATCCAACTACAATGATGGACCTTGGTGTTCCCGAATGCCGGGCTAAGCTCTGGCAGCATGTAGAATGTAACCGAGCCATTGCAAAGAACACAGGCCTTATTGACTGAAGAAAGTATCACAATTTGTCTGACACCTTGTTGATCCGGATCAGAAGGCGTAGTTTGGAACGGTATTGGTAGTCTCGAAGCTAAGATGAATGTGGGTTCACTGGAATCATTGGAATCTTCGGAAGCTGGTGGAAGGCTGACAAAATGCAATATTTCTGCAGCAGATGTGCCAATATACAAGTTTTCATCTAAATAAAGCCACAGTTAGCTTAGTGAAATCTTGAATTGAGTCGTGATAAGCTCGCAGCGCCATAGCTTACCCCAGTACTGGACACAGGTGATGTAAACGTCGGAGTTGGTCTCGGTGGTCAGTGGTACATCATCGAACAAAGACCGCAAGATATAAGGTTGAGTTCCTGGAGGACCGACCCTGCGCCTCTTTCGAGGACCGAGTCCATCATCAGAGGCCATGATGGCTGGACTTGGAGTCTCCCCCGCAAGCAATGCCAGCTGCCTGTAATGCGTGAAGGCGGTCAGCCTCGTTGGGGCCAAAGCTTCAGGGGAAGCCTCGGAACAAAACAACGTCAAGTTGGCCTAAAAGATATGACATTGGAGGGAAAACCATTGTAAGCAGCGATTCTCTTCAGTGAGAGTACATTAGAATATTATTATCCTTTAATTCTTCTGATTTCCTTTTTTCTATTTATTTTGCTACAGTAGCTCATGCACAATTCGTTTATCGACTCAATTGCCTGAGCCTCATACATCTATCGCGGAAGAATATCGGCCCGCATGCCGCGTGTCCTGATCGGCCTCCACCTGGAGAGACCATCTTGATTGTTTGCGATTAGGTGTGGGGTGAACCGCGCAGACTCAGGTTGACGGACATGGATTCCTTCGCTATTACAGAGGGCCTTGCAGCCCAAGAGCGAGACCAGCCGGAACCAGTCAACAGCAAATTGTCCGAAGAGACAAACAAGTTCCAGCGCGCCATTGCAGCCTGGCGAGGTAAACACTCTCTAGTCCAGAGATAGGCAATCCTAATAGAGGATTTATTTACTGATGGGAATCAGGTATTGATTTGGCTAGCACAATCGCGAAACTCGATTCGACTGCTTCGGATATCGTTGAGCACCAGCGGGATGCCCTTGTACAGAGGAAGGACCTGGCCCAGAAGACCAAGGACTTCAAGAAACTGGACGATGAGGCAAAGCTAGCGGAACATAAAGGACTCCTCAAGGCTTACCAATCATTCATTGATCTTCTCACAAATCAAGGGAAAACGTCTTCTTCCTCATTCCTTCAACTATATTCATCCCTATCGGAGGCCCCGGATCCGTATCCACTCCTCGAAGCTTCCGTTGATTCCTTGGTCTTGTCAGAAGATACAGTGCCAAAATTAACTTCGGAGCGCGATCAATTACAATCTTCAGTCGACCGTCTTACACGGCAGCAGGAGGAGACCGAGAAACGTCTTCAGGAAGAGCGTGCCGCTAGAAAGAAGCTCGAAGAGAACCAGGAGACCAGGGCCAAGGAAATTGAATCATCCTGGGAGGCAGTATTGACGGAGAAGACAAACAATTGGACTGCGAAAGAGAAGAGCTTGGAAGAGAAGGTCGAGAACCAGGAGCGTTTGATAAAAGAGCTCAAAGCAAGCTATGAGGTTTCTCAGCGTTTGGGCGGCGACGAGGAAAATGAAGGTGCGCGTAGTGGTGCTACCGCTGCTGAGCTAGAACTGGTTTCATCCGATTTGGAGAAAACTAGTCTGCGGCTGGCGGATGTGGAGGCTCGGAATGAGCAATTACGGCTTGAGTTGGCTCAGGCAGTGTCACACTCGAACTCTGACCACTCGATCTCTTTGCAAGACGATCCAGAATATCAGCGCCTGCAGTCAGAGAACTCATCTTTATTGCGAAAGCTGGATGCTGCACGTTATGAGAAAAACTCCACAAAACACTCGTGGGAGGCCAAACTCCTTCAGGCGGAAAGAAATGCCACCAAGTCTGCTACTGAGAGAGATGAGCTGCGCTCGCGCCTTGAAAAGGTTGCAGACTATGATGATATTCGTCGCGAATTGGAGATGATCAAGTCGATAGAGTTTACGACCGGTGACGATGACGAGGCTGGCGAGACACCAGCAGAGACTACAAAGACCACCAATGGAAATGCAGAGAAATCGAAAGAGAAGAACTCATTGGAGCAACTCCTGCTTGCTCGAAACAAGAAATTAACCGATGACCTGGCCGTGCTACGTGTGTCAAGTCGTGACCTCCAAGGCCAGCTTGAGTCTCTCCGCGGTGAGCTTTCAACAACGAAAGAAGAGCTTGAGAAGTCCCGAGGATTATCCAGTACATTGGAGAATGATCTGCTTCAGGTGCAGCAGGAAGCGACCAACAGCTTCCCCTCAGGGGCCATGTCCGTTGCGGGTACCTACGCCTCCAGATATCCACACTCTTCTCGACGTGGCGCAAGCTCTCCCACTTCATCTATAATATCTGGGTTTGATCAGAGCACTGTGTCTGCTAATACTATGGATGCCATCCGTGCGGGCGAGGCTGTGGGTGGTGGTTCTGGTCTTTTGCCCATGATCCAGGCACAACGGGATCGTTTTAAGAAGAAGAATGCCGAGCTTGAAGAGGAGTTGTCGAAGACATACTCTACCGTGAAGTCTCTTCGACAAGAGGTTGCATCGCTTCAAAAGGACAACCTAGGTCTCTATGAGAAGACTCGCTATGTCTCAACATACAGCCGCGGCCAGGGAGCATCAACCTCCGCGTCATCGTACGCAAATGCTCCTAGCTCAACGTCCGTGTACACGTCTTCCGATACACCATCCGGGCTATCACTTGATAGGTATCAAAATGCCTATGAGGCACGCATATCTCCCTTCGCTGCTTTCCGAGGCCGCGAATCAACGCGTGCATACAAGCGTATGAATCTGCCGGAACGAATTGTGTTCTCACTCACCCGCATTATTTTGGCCAACCGAACCAGTCGAAATCTGTTTGCCGGTTACTGCTTCGCTTTGCATCTTCTGCTTTTCGTCATGCTCTACATGATGAGCACCATGGAGATTGAAAAGCACAGCGCCATGAGCGCCGTTGGGGGCGCCGCTGCAGCGGCGTACAGCAATAGTGGGGGTGGAGCCAGCCCAGGAAGCAGTGGTCAGCTGCACGGTGACGATTGGCAACAGGAAGGTTTCAGTTAAGGGGATTATATTCCCCCCGAAAGGGTCCGGTGACTCTGTTGGGTGCAATTGATGACCCCTGGTCCTTCTTGGAGTCTGGGTGACATATCCATGTTTGATCTTGAATAGCGAGCGCTCGGGAGTCCTCTTCTTTCTCCATTTTCATTCTTCTCATGTCTCCACATGGGTTCATCATTTTAATTTGGCGTTTATTGGAATTGAAGGGTCGTTGTTGACAGCGATAAGCCCGTTCATTCTGTATGTTCTATTTCTGGGCTGGTGAGTGTATAGTCAATCAGGGTATTGAGAATAACAATGTCATCTGCATAAGTGACACTGTTTACGGGACAAAACAGCATCGTAGACACACATACCTTGTTCCTACAGTTCGTAAACAGTTAGTTGCATTGCTGGCACGACAAATCACAGTGATTCCCTTCACCATAACCCAGATTGGTATCCATTGTCCGAGAATAAGAATAGTAAGTAGTAGTCTCTATAGTTAGCATGCACTAACTACATACTCCGCGGAAGTATTCTCTCATCGGCTAAAGAATCCTTGATGACATGTAAGTGGCTAGCAGTGGGTCATATTGGAATCAACCAAGATAGAGATTATGGATGCCTTAAGACAAGAGTATAGGTAGACTGACGAAAGAGTAAGATGGCGTTGCCTACGCGCCCACATTGTAAGCCCACACTGTAACGTTGAGCCCTAAGAAGGAAGAGGAGGGCAAGCCACCGTGCGGAGAGACTTCCAGCCTCCCCCCCCCCCCCCCCCCCCCCCCCCC
>Ga0209673_1002171_pt1 | contig 14487 bp, 18 predicted proteins | sample AraplaCol_mMS_r2_2_FD_184274 | JGI IMG/M metagenome (GOLD analysis project Ga0209673, IMG submission 184274) | Arabidopsis root microbial communities from North Carolina, USA - plate scrape MF_Col_mMS_r2 (SPAdes) (version 3) | ecosystem: Host-associated > Plants > Roots > Endosphere | place... | reverse complement strand
ACATTGGTGCTGTCGAGGAACTGCGCGGTAATCGTCAATGGCCCACCGTCATTCTCCCATAGATGCGCAACCAGCGTGCGCATTTGGTTGAGCACAGCGACGCCCGCGAGGACACTCATCGCGATGAGGAACGACCTGACCGGCAGCATCCCCGTTGCCAGCGCCGCGATGATCGCCACCGCCACGAGGCTCGCCCCGAACTCCTGCCAGAACCATTGTCGCGCGAAGGCCCCCTCGGGCGCGCGCCGCTCGAACCTGGGATTGATCTGCAGGCCCGAGAACCGCGCGACCAGGATACGCCGGAGCGGAGGCGAAAACACCGAAAGCGGCCCAAGAATTCCGAAGCGTAGCAGCAGCGCCGCCGGCATCAGCAGCGACACGAGGAGGAAAGCGGGCAGGGTCCACGGCTTCATCAACGCCAGCGGAAGATATTCGGGATCCCGGATCGTTCCATAGCGGGTGCGGGTATGATGGATGATATGGATGCCTTCGTACATGAAGGACGGCAGCAGGGTCGGAATGCCGAGCAGGACATTCCACGCGACGCGAAACCCGGGCAGCCTCCCGGGCTGCAAATGGGTGATCTCGTGGATGAAGAGCGTCGCCCGGTAGAGCGCAAGTATCGCGGCGACGCCGCACAGGAAGGCAGCCGGGACGGAGTGCACCAGTATGGCGGCCGCCAGTGCCGAATAGCCCAGCACCGCGGAACCGAGAAAATCGCTCCAGTAGAGTAGCGGATCGGGTTGCTGAAGATCCCGCGTCACTTCCGCCGCCGTCTTCAGTAGCGCCCGGTCGTCCGGGACGCCGGACAGGCGAACGGTGCTTGCGGCGCCTGGCGCCCGCTCGGCAACCACCTTGTAGTCGTGATTCACTGGGTACCTCGCATCGATAGTTCTTGAGCATTCGGCGCAGGCGTTACTGGAAGGTGGCCCGGCGCCTCCGAAACTGCCGGGATCAGGGTCCGGGACCATCGGCGCGCCTGTCGAGTTGCTGGTATCGGTCGGGCTGGACCAGCGGTTCGACAGGCCCGCGTCCATCGTCGCAAGCGGTGGGGACGCAAGATCGCAGTCCTGCACCACCGGTGCCGTCTTCAAACCTGCAGCCTGGGTACAAACCCCACCTCCTGGTCTCGCATCGGCCCGCTGCCGTGCGAGAGTCGTTCGCTATGGACCGCTGCTGCCCGGCCAAATTGGTAAATTTACGGATGGAGGCGTCGCTCCCTTCCTCCCCCCAATCGGCCAGCGACGCGAGCCGGTGCGGAGCGCGCCCGGCGATCCCGGCGCGCTCCGCGCAACTGGGGAATCTCCGCGTTGCGGAGGGATTTCATCTCCCGAATATGCCGCACGTCTCCCGTCACCCCGATGGTGTACAACCAGGACCCCTGAACCATGATCGCCGACCCATTCGAGCTTTTCGCGGCCTGCTATGCCGAGGCAGCCGCTGCCGAACCAGATGACGCGAATGCGATGGCCCTCGCGACCGCGGGCCCGGACGGCCAACCTTCGGTGCGCATGGTCCTGTTGAAGGAATATGGCCGGGAAGGCTTCGTATTCTACACCAACTTCGCGAGCCGCAAGGCACGCGAGCTTGAAGACGGCAAGGCGGCGTTGCTCTTCCACTGGAAATCAATGCGACGGCAAGTGCGGATCGAAGGCGATGTTCGCAGGGTCAGTGACGCGGAGAGCGATGCGTATTTCGCCTTGCGGGATCGCGACTCGCAAATTGGCGCCTGGGCATCGGATCAGTCGCGCCCGCTCGACAGCCGCCAGACATTCGAGGCGCGCTTCGAGGCAGCGCGCATGCGCTTCGCAGGGAAGGTGGTTCCCCGCCCGCCGCACTGGGGCGGATATCGTGTCGACCCGGTGGCGTTCGAGTTCTGGCAGGATCGCGCCCATCGGCTGCACGAACGCAGGATATTCACCCGGGCGGGCAGGGGCTGGTGCGAAGGGCTCCTCTACCCGTAACCGCATTTCGCGGCGCACCGAGAGATCCTGTTACCGGACAAGGGCCGCAGGGCCACGGCGGTTTCCTGCGCGCAATGGGTGAGTCAGGGTCTTCCAGCGAAAGGGATGTCTGGACGGCTCGCCTTCGATAGAGGCTCGATCCGGGCTTCGCAGATATGCGCCTGCCGCTCGCAGTGGCGCAGTCCAGCGAGATCGTAGCCAATCCGCCGACTGGCCGCCACAGATCGCTATCGCCTTGTGCTCGCTGCGGAGGCAGGACGGCCGGGCCGCCAGCACCGCGATTTCTGGGCTCCGCACCTGAACCATTGCATCTGCCCGCGTGCCCGGCGCATGGCGCGAACCATGTCGAGGTTTCGCATTGGTTCACGCGGGTCGCCGCTCGCCCTCACGCAAGCCAATATGGTGCGTGATGCACTGATTGCAGCACGCGCTGTCGCGCCGGGTGATATCGAGGTCGTTCCCATCCGCACGACGGGGGACAAGATCCAGGATCGCGCGCTTGCCGAGATTGGTGGCAAGGCGCTGTGGACCAGGGAGCTCGACCGCGCGCTGCTGGCCCGTGAGATCGACTGTGCGGTGCATTCGATGAAGGACGTCGAGACGGTTCGTCCCGAGAGCATCGCGATCGCGGCGATGCTCCCCCGCGCCGACGTTCGCGATCGGCTCGTCGGCGCCGGTTCGATCGGTGCGCTGCGCGAGGGAGCGGTCGTGGGCACGAGTTCTCCACGGCGCGCGGCGCAGCTGCGCAGGCTCCGCCCCGATCTGAAGATCGTGCTGTTCCGCGGCAATGTCGATACGCGGTTGGCCAGGCTGGCCGCCGGTGAAGTCGATGCGACCCTCCTCGCGGCGGCGGGGCTCGAGCGCCTGCGACGGCATGACGTCGGCACCGCGATTCCCCTTGATGTGATGTTACCTGCTCCGGCACAGGGGGCGATCGGCATCGAGTGCCGCCGCGACGATCCGCTTGTCCATGCGATGCTGACGAGGATCGACCACCTCCAGACGCACGCCTGCGTGCTGGCCGAACGCCGGCTGCTAGCCGCTTTGAACGCCGATTGTCATTCGCCGGTCGCGGCGCTTGCGACCATCGAGGGCGCAATCATGACGCTCAGGGCCGAGTTGCTGTCCGAGGACGGCGCGGAGCATATCTTCGCCCAGGACGCCGGTGCACCGTCCGATCAGGAACTGCCGGTAGCCGTCGCGCGCGGCCTCTTGTCGGGCGCGTCGGCCGAAATACGGCGGCTGTTCAGCTGACGCGGCGGCCGCAGGGACCCGCGGGTCGTTGCATGGCAAAGGCTGAACGACGGTTCCGGGTGGATCCCATGCGCTGTTTCCCGAGATTGCGATGGTGGGCCTCCGGGGCAACCCGGTGCGCCGGAGCGCCGGGAAAAACTATGGGTCCCCAACGCCGGGTACGCCATCCACTCGAAGGTCCGAGATCGGATACATCCGCGTGGACCGATATGCATCGACTGCCCGCGTCATGCGATCGCGCTGATCGATCCACCGGGCGGCGTAGAACCGCGCCCGCTCGATCGCCTCGTGCATCGCTGCCGACATTTCGGCTACCGGTGCCGGCAGGCCGTGGTCGTCGTCCACCACGTCCGGCAACGCCCCCGCACGATCCCGCGGATTCGATCTCATTTTCCCTGGGACTTCTCGTCGCGCGTGCGTGCGGTCTCGGCGTTGGCTCTGTCGTGCGCTCTTCCGCCGGCGATGATCACTGCAAAAAACAGCCCCAACAAAAGCGTGGAGATCAAGACGATGCCCGCGATCATCCTTTGCGTGCCTGCTCGTTCGCCGGGGCCGCGTGTGTGGCGGGCAGCGCGTCAGCATTCCTCCCGCCGCCGATCGCCGCGTGTTGGGTCCGCTCAACATTGAATGTCCCGGCCGGGCAGCGGTTGCGCATGCCGCGTCCGAGAATCGCCCAGACGGATCGCGGCGCGCTCCGCTCGGATTCGATCGGCTTTTTGGTGCCCGGCGATGCAGGGCGCGAGTCTTCGCGCATTCGCCGGGACGGACGATCACCGTGCTTCGGATCGAAAGGGGTCAAGACCTCAGGCACCGGCACCCTTTGGAGTGCGCGCCGCGCCGAACGGAGAGCGCATTTCGGACGGTATCAAGCACGCCATCACGCGCGACCTCCCGGCGCGGGCTGAACGCGGGGAACGCAGTGCGCCTTCTCGTCACGGGCCGCCTGCTCGAGCGCGTAGCCGAGCTCGAGCATCAATTCGGCGGCTTCACCGGCGGACAGATCGACGACGAACGCCGTCTTTTCCGATCGCGCGTCGATCGTAATCCTGCGGCTTCCATCCGCTTTCGGGTGCGACCGGGGGTGAAGATGCCAATGGCCCGATTGCTCTTGTCGAGGCTCCCCGCAGACAATTCCAAGGCGAGGGCGTTCGACCTGCCGACGGCGCCCGGGAGCTATAGATGCCTTGCTATCCATCGCCACACCTCCCGAAGGAAACCGGGGAGCGCACAAATGGCTCTCCTGTCAGAACTGTTGTATCACACATCTTTATCATGGTATAAAGCGGTATGTTGATGTATAAAACATCATAACAAAGCAGGGGAGAGCCTTGTGGGAGTGATCACCTCTGCGAAAGTGCCGCCCGCGCGGGCGATACAGGGCCCCGGAAAAATGGGGCTTGCCGCGCCGGAGGGGGCGTCGCTGTCGACGATCTCGCGCCCGGAGGCCTTTGGCAGACGGGTGTGCGGGATGATCGGCATGCTGCTCAAACCGGTTGAAGCGCCGGGGGAGGCCTGGATTGATTTGATTGGAGCGCCTGCTTCCACGTCGGGGGCCGCACACAGGGTGCGGCTGCGCGTGGCAACCTCCCGGCCCGAGGAACGGCGCAACGGGCGTGTCGCGCGGGATGGTGTCGGGCCGGAATGTGCAAACCATGCTGCCTAGGGTTTTCCCGATCGAGTTCACGCCAAAGCTGTTCTCGGTTCTTCGCCAGGGTTATGACGGGCGCCGGCTGAGGGCCGATATTGTCGCGGGCCTTACCGTCGCGATCGTCGCCCTGCCGCTGTCGATGGCACTGGGGATCGCGAGCGGCGCTACGCCCGACAAAGGTTTGATTACCGCGGTCGTGGCCGGCCTGCTCATTTCGGCGCTGGGCGGCTCCCGCGTACAGATCGGCGGGCCGACCGGCGCCTTCGTCGTCATCGTTTTCACCGTGATCGCACAGCATGGTTATGACGGACTGGTACTTGCGACATTGCTCGCGGGCCTTATCCTGACGATCGCCGGATATTTGCGGCTGGGCCGTCTCGTAAAGTACATACCCCATCCCGTGGTGACGGGGTTCACCGCCGGGATCGCAGTGATCATCGCTTCGAGCCAGGTGAAGGACTTTCTCGGCCTTCGAATGAGCGCCGTGCCAGCGGACTTCCTGCCGAAATGGGCTGCCTATCTCCATGCGATCGGGAGTCTGAATCCGGTCGCCATCGCCGTCGGAGCCGCCGCGCTTGCGACGATCATCATTCTGCGCAGAACGGCGCCGCGCATACCAGGCTTTCTGGTCGCGGTGGTCCTTACCTCGATCGTCGTGGCTGCGCTCTCGCTTCCGGTCGACACGATCGGGTCGCGTTTCCCGAACATGGCGACGGGCATGCCCCTGCCGCACTTTCCGTCCTTCTCGGTCGAGAAGGTTCAGCAGGTTCTGCCCGCTGCCTTCACGATCGCGTTCCTCGCGGGCATCGAGTCATTGCTGTCGGCTGTCGTTGCGGACGGGATGACCGGCTTTCGGCATCGCTCCAATCAGGAAATGGTCGGGCAAGGGGTGGCGAACTTCGCCTCGGCCCTTTTTGGTGGACTTCCGGCGACGGGGGCGATTGCGCGCACCGCGACCAACATCAAGGCGGGCGGTCGCTCACCGGTCGCGGGTGTGTCGCATGCACTGTTCCTCCTCCTGTTCATACTCTTCGGCTCGAAGCTGATGGCGTTCGTGCCGATGGCGGCCCTTGCCGCCATCCTGTTCATGGTTGCCTGGGGCATGAGCGAACGCCGGCACTTCCTCGGCTATCTGCGGATGCCGAACGGCGACCGCATCGTTCTCCTGCTGACATTCGCCCTGACGATACTTGTCGATCTCACCGTGGCGATCGGCGTGGGGGTCACGCTCGCTTCGCTGATCTTCATGGCGCGGATGAGCTCGACCGTGGAGATCGGCGCCGGCTTTGACGGGGAGGACGAGGACCTGCACCAACGTGACGCGATCCCCCCGGGCGTCGAGGTGTTCCGGATGAGCGGGCCGTTCTTCTTTGGCGTGGTCGGTGGACTGATGGACACCTTCCGCGCGATGGGGCAGCAACCCCGTGCGATCATCCTCAGGATGCGCCTGGTGCCCATGATCGATGCGTCCGGGGCGACCGCGCTCGAAGGTCTTGTTGACGAAGCGCGGCGGGCAGGCATCGATGTGATCCTGTCGGGTGTGCAGCCGCAGCCGCAGGAGATGCTTCGGCGTGTGCATCTGGGCAACGGCAATGGCCGGGTCCGTTATGCGGACGACTTCGCCGGCGCGCTGCAGCTCGCGCAGATCGCCGTCGGCGGGGACACGCGAGATGCGTGACGATCGCTCGCTCATCATTGTCGAGGATGACGCGCCATATGCGAATGTGCTGGCGCGCTCGCTGGAACGGCGGGGATATCGGGTCAGGATCGCAGCCGATCCGGGCGCGGTCGCGAAGCTCCTGGACGAAGACGCGTTCCGCTACGCCATCGTTGACCTCAATCTCAACCCGGCTTCCGGACTGCCTTGCATCGAGGCACTGCGCAGAGCCAATGCGGCGACGCGCATCCTCATGGTGTCGGGCTTTGCCAATCCGGCAAACGCAGCCGAGGCGATCAGGCTCGGCGCCTGTGGCTGCCTCGCAAAACCGGTCAGCAGCGACGACATCGAGGCCGCGTTCCTGGGTGCGTGGCCAGTCGCTAACTCCCGGAGCACCTACGCTGACGACGTCTGCGATCTGTCTGCCTCCCCGGCTGCGGACACGGCCGGGAGTGACCGCAGATGACTGCGGCCCGGGTCTGCGGTTCGACCTGGCCGGGCTCCGGCTGCGACGCCAAAGCGCGGCGCGAGGCGGGCTGCGAAGCAGGCCGCTGTCCGAAAATCGTGCGGCGCGCCGGGCGCGGCTTTGACGGCGCCCGCGAAGCGCGCCGGCGCGGTGCCGCGCGATGAGCGGCCGGCCGTCGCGGCGCGGTTTCCTGGTCGTCATATTCGACCGCGAAGCCCGGACCTTCTCGGTCGAGGGACCGATCTGGAGCGAGAAGCCGTGCCGGGACGCCGTCGCGAGGACGCGCCTCGAGGGACGGGACGTCGGCTATATCCGTTATCGGGACGGGGCGGCCTGCGAATGGCGTCGAAGCGCAGCGGAGCGCTTCCGGCGAGCTTCGAAGTACCGGAGAGTGGCGATGGGCGCGATCCTTGGCACCGACCTGCGTAGCCCGGGATAGGAGCACATATGGACGAGGATTTCCGCGAAGCGGCGCGTGATTTCTTGCCGGCCGGGGACGCTGGAGCGCGGCCGGCCATGCGAATGGCAAGTCATCGCGGCCTGGCACGCGCTTGTTCGCCGGTGTTGCCGCTGGCTGGGGCACGGTCGCCGCCGGGGCCGGACTGCGCTGGTGACTATACTGGCGTGCGAACCTTGTCGCGGCCGTCACCAACCACATCAGCATTCCCGGTCGGGCGACATCCGACCGCTTGTGCCCGAGCTTCCAATCCTGGCCTTTGAAGGTGCCTGAACGTGTCACGACGAATCGATTTGAAACCGACCCTCCGCAACAGCGAACTGTATCTGAACCGGAGCAGGGCATGCCTCGAAGAGGCGAGCGCAGCTTCGCTGCCGCGCGTCAGGGAGCGCGCGTTGCGAGCCGCGACCGCCTGGCAAGAAATGTATGACAAGGCTCTGCTGTCCGAGCAGCGCTCGAGCCGCTGAGGCGGCGCCATTTGTGGCAGGAGTGCTGTGCGAAACATCTTTATCGTGGTATAAATAGCTATATTGATGCGTCATATATCACTTCATTGCGTCCGGGAGCGCCGCCAGAATGATCACCTCTGCACAGATGCGAGCGGCCAGAGCGATGCTCGGCCTCGATCAGAAGGGGCTCGCCGAGTTGGCGGGGCTGTCGCTGCCGACGATCCAGCGCATGGAGGCATCAGGCGGGCAGGTGCGCGGGATCATCGATACGTTGATGAAGGTCGTCGAGGCCCTGGAGGAAGCGGGGATCGAGTTGATCGGCGAAAACGCTCCCTCTGCCGGAAGCGGTCGGGGGGTGCGTCTGCGCGAGGCGGCGTCCCGATCCGGTGAACGGCCCGGCGGACGCGCCGGCCGCGAGGGTGTCGTGCCGAAGACGGCGAGCCATGCCGGCTAGGACGTTGCTGTTCGAAAGCACGCCCGGCCCGCTTTCGGTTCTTCGCGAAACCCGTGACAGGCCCCGGTCCGGAGTCCGTGTCACCGCAGCTCTGACGGTCGCGGCCGGCATCCGGTTGCTGTCGGTCGCTGATCGCTGGCCGACCCTGGCTGAAACGGATGTGGCCGCGCACGTGCGGCGGGTGGCACTTGCGCGGGTGCGATCTGCTGATCTTGCTCTCGGCATGCAGACTTGTCCCGCTATCGAGGAAACCGGGAAACTATCCCGATGACCGACGGCTACGCGGGGCTCTGGCCGGGTTCGTGGTTTGACGGCGATGCGCTGAGTGTCGCCGACAGCGAGGTGCTGCACGCCTGCGGCTTCGCATCCGGTCTTCAGCTGACTCCGAAGCGTGGAGCGCCATATCTGTCCGAGTTTGGCGATACCCGGGCACTTCATTTCGATCATCGCACCATCCAGAGCGAGATGAGCATCAGCAATCCGCTCGACCTGGCTCTGGACTATACGAGAGTCATGATGGGGTTCCTGCTGTTCAACCCCAGGCCCGCGACCATCGACATGATCGGGCTCGGAGGCGGCTCGCTGGCGAAATACTGCTACTACAAGGTGCCCTCGAGCGTCGTAACCGCCGTTGAGATCGATCGGGACGTCATTGCACTCCGGGGCCGTTTTCTGATCCCCGAAGATTGCGGCCGCTTCAGGATACTCTGGGGTGATGGCGCCGATTATGTCCGGCAGAGCAGGCGACAGGCCGACGTGCTGCTTGTCGACGGGTTCGATATGGACGGCCAGCCGCCCGAGCTGTGCTCCCAGGACTTCTATGATGATTGCTACCGGCATCTCGCACCGGGCGGCATTTTTGTAGTAAACCTCTGGGAGAAGCATCGGCTCTGCAAGAGCCGGATCCGGAGAAGCTTCGGCGACGAGGTCGTGGTCGTTCAGACCGAATGCGGAGACAATCGTGCCGTGTTCGCGAGAAAAGGTGGCAGCCTGGCGCAATTCACCGACGACGCAACCGGGCTGATGCATGGCGAGCGTCACGCCAGATTCCTGCCTCAGGTCGCACGACGCATTCGCCACCAGATGCTCCGTCGGGACCTGATCGGGCAAGCGGCCGAGGCTATCCGATCCTCCGCGGCAGACACCGGTACGGCATCACGCTAGCCCTTGCCGTTCGGCGCAAGCCTCGCGCCGTGGTGCCTGAATCGCGTCTCGCCCTCGATATCTCCGAGCGCCGTTCGCGGTCGGAGGGGCCGCGCATCATGCGCGAGCCCCGACCGGAGCTCACATCTGGCTTTGCAGGAAGACCACGGTCGCTCCGAACAGCAACGTGATCAGAAAAAGCCATATTCCGATGACGGCGCGGCTCGGCCGCGGGTCGCGCGGCGGTAAAGGATCGCGATTGACGATCGACGACATTGAATGTCTCCCAATGATTGGGGACCATCTGATCCTCACAGCGGCGGTGCCGGAATCCGGAAATTCACGGATGCATGGCGGCATCGTGTGCGCGAAGCAGCTGCAAGGCCCTGGGCATCGCACCGCGCGTCTCGCGCCGGTGCGTACCGCCGCTCCGGGTCCGTGACGATAGCCGGCGGAAGGCCCGGTAAAGCCAGGCTCGAGCCCATTCTGTCGAGCTTCGCTTCGATCCCGGCCGAGATTGGGGGAAACCGGACGCGCGCTGGCGCAAGCTTCGCCCGTTCCGATCGACCAATCCGTAATCCTCGTCCTTCCGGGCCAGTATGAGGACCCCGGTTGCCGATGTAGCGCGCCAAATCCCTCTCCCACTTGCGGGAGGGACATCCGCAACGGCGCGGGGAAGGGCGACCCTACCGGCAGAGCTGCGCTTCGAGCCGGTCGAGCAACGGCTGCTGGCTCGCAAGCATCACCAGGCGCGCTTCGGCGATGGTTAGCCAACATGCGCGATCGATCTCGGGAAACGAGACCAGCCTGCCGCCGCGTGGCGGCCATTCGAGACGAAAACGGTTGCTCGTGATTCGGGAAACGTCGAGTTCCTGCTCGAGCGCGAATACGTGAACCACCTTGCCCCCGGCTTGGCGGATTTCACCCAGCGGGGCGGGCGTTCCGTTGAGACGAATGCCGAGTTCCTCTTCCGTCTCCCGGCGCGCGGCCGTGAGCATATCCTCTCCGCTTTTGATCATGCCTTTGGGGATTTGCCAGCCGCCGATGTTCTTGTTACGCCAGAAGGGTCCACCCGGATGCACGAGAAGCACCTCGGTCGCGGACGAAAGTCGCCGGTAGAGAAGGATCCCGGCGCTCGCGGGTGGGCGGGAGCTTTTCGGCTTCACCATGGGAGCGGCATTCCTTCCCGTGCGCCCCTGACCGGGTGCGCCAACTCCGTATCTGTGCTCTCGCGCGTACCTGGTACCGGGTCGACAGGCGTCCCGGCCTCGCCTGCAGTGTACGCCCGGCTCGAGATTGACCCGCGAGAGCCTGTCAGCCGATCGCGCGCGTCTCGGCTTCATCGCCGGGAGATGTCGCCCCCCGCGCGTCGTCGGGGACCGGATCCTCCGGCAACCCCCGGTCCGGCACACAGGTGTCGGGTTGCGGTGGTGCAAATTCCGGCGCGGCCCGCGCCGGGTGATCCGGCGGCTCGCAAGGCGACTCGGCCGGGCTTGGCGTCAATCCGGGGTCCGCAGGAAAGATTGGCGGAGGGGAAGGCATCGTGGCGGTTCCTTGTCCTGCGCTTGCCTCGAAAGGGTGTGCGCCAGGTCTGCCTTCACAATGTGCCGGGCCCTCCAGAGGCGCTATCCGCAATCCTACGCAGTAGCATGTGGCGGCTCACCCTCACGGTCAGCGCGCCGGCCGTGATCCGGCGCATCCGGGAGGCCATCCACCTGTGCTCGCGCATCACGTGAAGCCCGCACCTGCAGACGCTCGCCCGCGCGCCCGGCATCACAATAGGGTGCCCCTGGACAGGGGTAGCCACCATCCCGGCGTCGCCTGAACGCTTCTGGAAAGGCGTCCCCAAAACCGGCCGTCGTGGCGATTTGCTACTATAATGGAGTGATTGGGCTCTCGCGTATGAGCCATGGGGGCGTGGTCGTGTCGACAGGATTGGGAGCGCTATCGTCGCAACTGGCGTCGCCATCGCTTGCCCCCTCAACTGATGGGCAGCCGCGACTTGCGGTTCCCGAGTCCAGACTGCGCTACCTGAAGTTCGAAGCTGCCCTGTTCGTTCTGCTCATCGCGACTTTCGCCGCGGTGCTCTTCAAGAGCACGATCGTCGATCGGCGATTGGCCATCGGGCCGACGGCCGCTGCGCAATATCCTCACTATGTCTACAGCGATCTGACCTCCGGCGGGGCATCAACCGTCACGGCGGCGGCAACGCCCCTGGCATGGTCGTGCCGTATCAGCGCCGGCTATGCCTATCCTTTTTGCGGTTATGGGCTGATGCTCGACAAGCGCAACGTCGGGCAAGGGCGCGATTTGTCGAAATTCGCCAAGGTCAGGCTGACTCTCAACTATCGCGGCCCTTCCGACACGCTCAAACTGGCGCTCAAGAACCGCAGAGTCCGTGATGGCAAGGCGATCGCCGGTGAAGATGCGCAGCCGAATGCACTCGAGTTCAAGGTGCTGCCGGGCAGGCAGACGATCGAGCTCAACCTCGCCGATGCGATCGTGGAGCCGTGGTGGGCAGCGGCACACGAGGCGGGCGACCCTTCGGCGGCAACCCCGACCATCGACAATGTCGTGGCAATCGATCTGCAGACCGGGGCCGGCCTGCGGCCCGGCCATCATGCCTTTCAAGTCGAGGCCCTCGAATTCGAGGGCAGCCTGCTCTCCACCGAACAATGGTATCTGCTGATCCTCGGCTTCTGGACGATGCTGGCGGCGATACGGCTCGCCTATCGCACGCTAAGCCTCAGACGCCGCCTGGCGAGGAAGCAGGCGCAACATCTGGCCGAGGCGCGGATGATGGAGGCGGCGAGGGCCGCCGCCGAGAGCGCGAGCGAGGCCAAATCCCGATTCCTCGCGAACATGAGTCACGAGCTTCGCACGCCCCTCAATGCGATCCTGGGCTATGCCCAAATCCTGCAACTGGCTCCGCTGGGTGCGCGGCATCATGACGCGGCGCGGACGATCCAGGCCAGCGGAGAGCATTTGCTCACGCTCATTGGCGACATTCTCGACCTTTCCAAGATCGAGGCTGGCAAAGTCGAGATCGCCCCCGCGCCGCTCGACCTGCAGGCAATGGTCCGGAGCGTTGCGGAGATGATGCGCGTACGCGCCGAGGAGAAGCAGCTCCGTTTTGCCTGGTCGATCGCCGTCGACGTACCGGCCCGCATCGAGGGCGACGAGAAGCATCTGCGACAGGTACTGATCAATCTGGTGGGCAACGCCGCGAAGTTCACTGAAGTGGGTCAGGTCGTCTTCAGCGTCGGCCTGGTGGAGCGCGCCAATGGCAATGTCCGGCTGCGCTTCGAGGTCCGGGATACCGGGCAGGGGATCGCGCAGGACGAGATGAGCCGCGTTTTCGCGGCGTTCGAGCAGGCCGGAACCGCCGGTACCCGTGCGAGCGGCACCGGTCTGGGGCTCAGCATCAGTCAGCAACTGATCGAACTGATGGGAAGCCGGATCGAGGTCGAGAGCACGCCAGGCGAGGGCAGCCGTTTCTGGTTCGATCTCGATGTGCCGCTCGCCGAGAGCGGTGCCATTTCATACCGTTCCGGATCGGCTGGCGAAGCCGACGGGTCGCGCGCCGCGCATGGGGCGGCTGTCCTGATTTCGCCGCCGCCCAGCCCGCCGGCGAGCCTTCTCGAGCCGTTTCGGCGCCCCGCACGCGCGGGCAACATGCGCGCCGTTTGCGCCGAGGCCGAGCGGCTGATTGGCCGCGACGCCGCCTATGCCGCGTTCGGCGAGCACGTGCTCGCGCTTGCGCGCGGCTACCAGTCCGCCGCCTTGCTCGACCTGATCGAGCGCCCGTTCCGCGAAAGAGTCGAAGCGTGAGCAATCTCGATCTGTCCTTCCGCTCGGCGAACGAAACCATTCTGATCGTCGACGACAACCCCGTGAACCTTGGCGTCGTTGTCGGCCGCCTCGAGCAGCAGGGCTATGACGTGCTCGTGGCGCTCGGTGGCGAAGAAGCGCTCACACGCGCCGAGTTTGCCAGTCCCGATCTCGTCCTTCTTGACGTGATGATGCCCGGCCTCGACGGATTTGAGACCTGCCGGCGCCTGAAGGCCAATCCCCTCACGACCCATATTCCCGTCATCTTCATGACGGCGCTCGGCGACCTGCGCGACAAGGTGGCGGCGTTCGAGGCGGGTGGCGTGGACTATGTATCCAAGCCCTTCCACTTCGAAGAGTTGCTCGCGCGCATTGCGACTCATCTGGCGCTCAAGGCAGCGCGGCAAAGCCTAGCCCTTCAGAACAGCTTGCTGACGCAGGAGATCGCAGCGCGCGCGGAAGCCGAGGCAAAGCTGCGCGTATCCGAACAAAGCTACCGGCGCCTGTTCGAGACCGCGGGCGATGGCATCCTCCTGCTGGATGCCGATTCGGGCACGGTCGTCGACGCGAATCCGCGTTTTCTCGCAATGACGGGCCAGCCACGCGGCGCGTTGAGAGGACAGGCAATCGAAGCGCTACCCGGCATGTCGGTCTTCGCCGACGCTGCGTCCATGGCCGAGTTGCGTCATTCGGGTACGCTTCGCCGCGACGAGGTTACGCTCGCCGCCGCAGACGGCTCGGAGCTGTTCGTCGATCTGATCGCCTCCTCGTGTGAGGTGGCAGGTCGCAGCCTGGCACAATATAATCTGCGCGACATAACCGACCGCAAACAGGCCGAGGCACACATCCGCTACTTGGCCCTCCACGATGCGCTCACCGGACTGCCGAACCGCACCATGTTCTTCGAGCGATTGAGCGCCGAGCTTGCCCGCGCGCGGCGCAGCGGCGGGGCCAGCGCCCTGCTGGTGATCGATCTCGATCATTTCAAACAGGTCAACGATTGTCTCGGTCATCTCGTCGGCGACCAGCTGCTTCAGGAGGTTTCGGCGCGCCTGTTGCAGTGCCTGCGTGCGGCTGACACTGCGGCGCGCCTCGGGGGCGACGAGTTCGTCGTAGCTCTGGCCGATATCGGCACGCGGGAACGCGCGGACGAAGTAGCGGCGC
>Ga0209673_1002168_pt1 | contig 14512 bp, 6 predicted proteins | sample AraplaCol_mMS_r2_2_FD_184274 | JGI IMG/M metagenome (GOLD analysis project Ga0209673, IMG submission 184274) | Arabidopsis root microbial communities from North Carolina, USA - plate scrape MF_Col_mMS_r2 (SPAdes) (version 3) | ecosystem: Host-associated > Plants > Roots > Endosphere | place: USA... | reverse complement strand
TGCGTCGAGGTCAGCGTCGTCATAGCTCGGCGGTCAGCGTCGTCCTCGTGACAGGCCACGCGCCGCGCGCCCTCAAGCCTGCCGACGATATGCAGCGGCTCAGTGATGCCGGTCGCGGGGAATGAGTAATTGCCGATGAGGGCCATACGCCACCGCGCTTCGGAATTGACCGCCTTGCGTGAAGGCCGCCGCTCATCGCGCTGGATCCTGGTCACTTCGACTGGGGTGCGCAGATAGCTCACGCCATGAGCCACCTTGCCGCGACGATAAGAGCAACAGCCCGCTTCAGGGCGCCCTCGGGGCTCGGCTCATCCCAATCTCGGACGGCTAAGCGCGTGCACGGCGGACCGGGCGGACCTTTCCGCCACCGAGGCACGTCAACATCCTTCTGCGGCCCCGAGGCCCCCGCCGACTCAGCATCACCCCTGTCACACGAGGTCGGCGGCCGACCCACGATCGTGAGCTGCGTCCGTCAACTACATAAAACGATAGTACGTAATTATTCATCCGAATAACACTTTATATAAAGTGTTGGACAAACATCGCCACATCCAGTGCAAAATGGCCGCCAGCTATCAACGAAGTGACAAAACGTGCCATTGCCCTCTTCCACGGCGACGGAGCTAGCTGTTGCGCTCTTGCAGGAGGCGCCGTTGCGTGAGCTCATTGCCGCCCGTGTTGTGTCTGGAGTGGTGGCTCAAGGTGGTCAAGGTGGCTTTGTGCTGGAGATTCGGTTTGGAGAACGAAGAGCATTGCTCGCGAGCGCGCGGGGCAATGCACGCACGTTCGCGTCGCTTGCCACCGTAGCTGTGTTATTGCAGCGGCTCGGTCATCCCCGCTTCGAAGTTGACGCCACCAACTACGTCCGAGGACGCGTACGCGCCGCTCAACCGCTTAGATCAGCTTCCATGAAGGCAGGGAAGCTACCCAAAGCGACGCATCGGGCAGCGAAGCCCAAAAGACAACGACGGGAGTCTACGGGTGGGCACTGAAGCCAACGCGCAAGACGCCGTCTTGTTCTGGCTTCCGCGGGCGCCGAGCTACGACGCGCAGCAACAGCACAAGTCGGCCATTCACGTGAAGAGTCCTACTGAAACGTGGCGCTTGGCCGCACGCGGGCCCGGTGCCCACGCGTCGGCGATCAAAACATCAAACTGGAGAAATGTCCTATGGGCCGTCAGCTCAAGCTCGGTAACGGTGAGGTGAACCTTGCGGTCGCCTCTGAAGAGATCGATGACACAGGCTTGGATGGCGGTGATGACGATGCTAGTGAGCTGATCGCGCCCGATACCTTGGTCTGTGCGCTGACGGGCGAGTTGGTGCCCGACAAGCCCGAGGAGCGCGTGCTGCAAAGCCTCATTGAGCAGCTGCATCGCGAATATCGCATCGACCTCCTGGACATGCGTCGTGACGTAAAGATCGCGTGTCACGACGCGGCGGGGAAGAAGAGGACGGTCACGATTGGCATCGCCGTCTATGACCACGGAAAGCCTCATGACCAGAGCAACATCATTCGGGTCGTGCTCGTGGGGAAGGCAAACGCCAAGGGTTCCGATGCCTCCGTCGAGCAGCTTGATCTTGTGCTGTCGAACCTGAGCGAGGACCGCGCTGAGGTATTCGGCGTATGGACCAACGGGAAGGACATGGCCTTCCGGATGCGTACCTATGACTCCGCTACCGGATTCCCTGTCGGCACTGAGCTCACGGACTTTCCAGCGCCGGACGAAACGTTGGATGACCTCAACGACGCAGATCGGAGGGCGTTGCGCGTCGCGGCCGGGGACTCGCTACTTCGGGTGTTCAACCACTGCCACGACTATTTGTCTACGCAGGGTCTTCGCGATGAGAAGGCGTTTTGGCAGTTGCTCTACTTGATCTTTGCGAAGATCTTGGACGAAAAGCAGAGTAAGCGCCAGTTCTTCGTTGGCGCAACTGAGCGCAATGCCGCAGAAGGGCAGCAACGGATCGCCAAGCGTATCCACGCGCTGTTCGATCACGTAAAGGACGAGTTCAAGGACGTTTTTGACGGCTACGAACGCCTAGAACCGAACGATCGTGCGCTCGCGTATGTGGCAGCTCAGCTTGCACGGTTTGATCTCCTTTCTACCGACACTGACGCAAAGGGAATGGCCTTCGAGGCCATCACCTCCCACACGCTAAAGCAGAAGAAGGGGCAGTTCTTCACTCCGCGCAACGTAATCCGAATGATGGTCGACATGGTCGATCCGAAACCCGGGATGCGCGTTCTCGATCCAGCGTGCGGAAGTGGTGGATTCCTAATCGTGGCACTGAACCATGCACGGCGTCGGATCCTTGGCGAGGTGGGCTGCCCGTATCCAGACAGTCCCCTTCCTAGCGAAACGAAGAAGGCCGAATTGCGCGTGAAGCACTATGCACGGGAAAGCCTCTTCGGGTTCGACGTGGACAGCGACCTTCGCAAGGCGGCGCGAATGAACATGGTCATGAACGGCGATGGCCACGGCCACATCTTCAATTTCAACAGCCTTGAGTACGGGGTACATGGTCAGAAGGAGTCGGTTGCGAAGACACGCTATCGCACCGTCGAGATGGAGACGCTTGAGCGAGAGCTGGGCGTCGCACCCGGTCAGGCCCACGGGCAGTTCGACTACGTGTTCACGAACCCCCCGTTCGGCGCAAAAATTCCTGTCGAAGATCCCGAAGTGCTTCGCCACTACGACCTGGGTCACACTTGGCGGCGGGACGGCACGCGGTGGATAAAGTTCGCGCTGCAAAAGAAGGTCTCCCCAGAGATCCTCTTCATTGAAGCCTGCTGGAAGTTCCTGAAGCCGGGAACCGGCATCATGGCACTGGTTCTGCCCAATGGGATCTTGGGCAATCCCGGTGAGCAGATGGAGTTCGTCCGGTCATGGCTGTTGCAGAACGGCGAATTGCTCGCAAGCGTCGACTTACCGGCCGAGACATTCCTGCCGCAGGTTTCGGTTCAGGCGAGTTGCGTCTTCGTACGTCGTCGAGCGCCAAGCGAGACACGCATGGTCGGGGCGGACGGCCCCCAGCAGCGCCCGGTGTTCATGGCCATTGCCGAGGAGTGCGGCCATGGGCGTCGTGGCGAACCGCGCTATGTTCGAGAGCCGGATGGCTCCGAAAGCTTGGTTGAGACCGAAGTTCCGGATCGGTGGGAGCGTGACGGCCAGATCCACGAACGAGTGCGAGTTCGAAAGGGAAAGAGCATCGCCGACGACTTGCCGCTGATAGCCGAAGATTACCGCCGGCTTGTGGCTGATGGGCGACTCCCATGAAAGTCTTCATGGTTGATGAGCCGCGAGTCGGGGCATTGAGGGCGCTCAACTACTCGCCAGCTGTGGAACGCATACGGCGCGCAGGAGCGGCATCTGCCAGGCCACTGCGTGCGATCGTGAAGGCATTTGGCCCGGCCTACGGTGCCGTATTCACCCGACTGGATTGTCATCGCGACCACGGCGTCGAGTTGATTACGCAGGGTGACATGTTCGCCGCGGAGCCGGTGGGGCGGATCATTCGCCGGGACTCAATGAGCCAGCCCGAGCGGCACCTCGTCACGCGAGGGCAAGTCTTGATTGCCGCGGCTGGCACCCTCGGTGAGAACGAGCTGTTCGGGCGTTCCATACTGGCGGACGGACGCCTGGTCGGAAAGTACGTCGGTCCCCACTCGATGTCGCTGCATTTCGAAGACCCCGACGATGACTTCTCGTTGTTCACCTATGCATGGCTGGCTACCCCGACCGGCATTCGCGCCATTCGGTCAACTAGCTACGGCACAAAGATCCTCGGCCTTCGGAAGGACCTGCTGAGTTCCATTCCCATACCTGAAGCGCCACGACCATTGGTAAAACGAGTGGCAGGATTGATTCGTCGTTGCACCCTCAAACGCGAGGAGTACGCTCAGGGAATACAGGAGGCCCGTCGCGTGTTTGAAGGAGTGCCCGAGATCGGCGAGGCGCTTGCCGCTTGCTCCGTTCGCTCCCACCGTAGCCTGGTATGGAGCGGCTCACTCCCGTCAATCTGCGCTTGGAACTACGCCGCCGGTGGCGGCGCGGTTCGCATCCTCCGAGAACGTTGGGGCACATCGCTCCGGGACGTTCTCGCACCCAACGGCGTATTCAATGGTCCTCGATTCGCACGCGTGGATTGCACTCCGCCGCATGGGATCGACTTCATGTCTCAGCGCGACATTTTCATGATTCGGGCCGTCGGCCGACGAATCGTTCAGCCTGATGTGCCAGAGCGTCTCTTGTTCGTACCGCGCGACGCATTGCTTGTCGGCAGTCACGGCCAGATGACCGAGGGATCGATCTTCGGCAAGGTAGAACTGGCCTCGTACGCTGGCTGGAGATCCGGAGTGACCCAGGACATCCTTCGAATCCTCCCACGCGACGGCTATCGGGAGCTGGCTTACGCCTTTCTGTCGACCACTGTTGGGCAATGGCTGCTGAAGTCAACCGCTGTTGGAACGAGCATTCCGTCCATGCGCATGGATCTTCTGAACCAACTTCCCTTTCCTGACCCGTCTACTATCCCGCACAACGTGATTCGCCTGCACGTGCTTCAAGCCGAGGCAGCACGCATTGAGGCAGACGAGGCGGAGGCCGAAGCCATTCGCATCATCGAGCAGGAGGTACTTCCCCAATGGCTCGGGTGATCTATACGCCCTCCGGTGGGGACGGCCCAGTTGGCCCGTTCGAACGGGACGTATTGGAGGCTCTCCGCAAGGCTCTCCCGCGCGTTTGGGGGCTCGCGCCCAACTTCCAGCTAAAACAGCGCGGCCACGACGCGCTGGAGTACGACATCGTGCTCCTTGCGGCGCATGCCCTGTTCGTGATCGAGGCAAAGGAGTGGTACGGACGTCTAACTGGCGACGACCAAGAGTGGCTGCTCAACCACACTCCTAAGCGCTGTCCGATGTGGACCGTCAATCACAAGTGCAAGGTCCTCAAGACTGAGCTCGGTGCACTGGCGAGTCATGCCCACGTGGCACCGGTGCTCGTGGTTCCAGACGGCACGGCCATCAACGTGGGCGGTTCGTGGAAGGGTGCGGTCGTGAACCTTGGCGACCTGCCCGCCTGGCTGCAAGATGAGCGCAATGTGCCTTCCCACCGAGCTGGTGGCGACCTGACGCCTCTGTTCCCCTCGATGGAGCAGGCGCTCCAGGGAAAGTGGGCAGCCCGTCAACGGCAGAGCCGTCGACGCGTTGGCAGCTACGAGATCGTTGAGACCCTACAGGTCGGACCGGACGAAGCGATGTACGTCGCTCGTCGCGCGTACGTAGAGGGCGACCCGTCGCGCTATCGCGTCCGCACGTGGAACATTCCGTTTGGCAGCCACGAGGAGGTCGAACAGCGAAAGGCAGTCGTTCGTCGGCCGACCGAGGCGGTTGCGCGCATTGGTCGGCACCCAAACCTCCTCCCCGTTCTTCAGTTCGACTACATCGACGAGGATCACGAATTCTTCGAGGTCACCGACTGGTCTGAATATGGATCGCTGCACGGCTTTCTGACCAACGCGGAACGAGACCGGCTTACGGTGCGCGAACGTTTGGAAATCGCCGAAGGTATCGCCGCCGCTCTCGAAGTTGTCCACGCCGCGGGCATCGTCCATCGCAACGTGTGCCCAAGCACAGTCCTAGTAGGTTTCGATCGCAAGCCGCGCCTTACCGACTTCGATCGCGCCTATATGGAGTCCGGGCGCACCGTCTTCCCTGACACTCAGGGACGTACCAATAAGGCATATCTACCGCCCGAACTGGCCGATGTGTCGAATTACGACTTCGACACGACTTCTGACATGTACTCCTTCGGAGTCCTGCTCTACCAACTCCTTACCGACGAACTACCCTTCGATGGGCCGGAAGCGGCGCGCGCCGCGGGCGGCTGCCCACCGAAGCTTCCCTCTGAAGTGCGTGCCGGCGTGGCAACAAGTATCGACGAGCTTGTACTCGATCTGCTTAGGACCGACGACTTCAGATCCCGACCCACCGCTACTGATTCACTTGCGCGCTTGCGGAGCGTGCTCGGCATGACCACGGGTCTCGGCAGGAAGGAACCGTCGCAGCCGCCCGCACCGACGCCCGTCAAGCTTGAGGTCGGTGTGGTGCTTGACGGGGTATGGCGACTTGATGAGGAGATCGGCAAGGGCACCTTCGCAAAGGTCTACCGGGTGTTCAATCTGGATCATCAGCGTACCTATGCACTGAAGGTGTTGGTCGATACCGAGAACGGTGATCTGGCCGTGCACGAGTTCACTCGCGTTCAGCCCCTCCTACCGACTCACCCGAACATCGTCCGAATCGTGTGGATGGCCCGACTCGGCCCGCCACTCGACTATCCCTATATCGTGTCGGAGTTCGTGAAAGGCGAGACGCTTGAGCCGTACTGCGCGGGAGAGCGGCGGTTGGCGTGGTCCGACATCAAGGCCATTGGCGTTCAGTTGCTTGACGCCTTGGAGGCTCTGCACGGCAACGGTGTGTACCACCGCGATATCAAGCCACCAAATGTGATGCTGGAGCTTCCTTCGCACAGACCGAAGTTGATCGACTTCAACATCGCTGCGATGGCAAGCGAGGCCAAAGGCAAGGCCGGCACTCGCCGATATTGGGCACCAGACGTCACGACGGTTGGCTGGGGTGCGCATGCCGACCTCTTCTCCCTCGGCATAGTGCTCTATGAGTTGGTCGTGCACCGGCATCCGTTCCCCCAGGATCGGCCCGAAAGTGGCGCCCCGTATGACCCCCGCGAGTTCGCCGTGGATGTGCGCCTCTCAAGCAGTCTTGCGGACTTCTTGCTCAAGGCGGTGCAACCGCACGCGGCACACCGCTTCCAGTCTGCGTCGGAGATGCGCGCTGCACTAGTTGCAGTGCAGTCGATGCTGGCCCCGGCCAAGCCGCCTGAGCTACCCGCCGACACGTTCCCCGGCATCCGACTCGATCCCGACGAAGTCGGACGGAAGGACTACAACCCGTATGTCACGCGAATGCTGACGCTTTACAGCCAAGCGAGACGTACGAACTCCGGTACACGCGGCTTGGATGAAATCGCGCGGCTCACCTACGTCCGCACGGGCCTCGACGAGCAGTTGGCACCAATCATCACTACAGGCTGCTACCGCCTTGTGATCGTCACAGGCAACGCCGGTGATGGCAAGACCGCTTTTCTTCAGCAGGTCGAAGCGCTGTTCAGCCAGAACGGCGCGCTGGTCACCCGACTACCTAGTAAGAATGGCTCCAGTTGGACCTGGGAAGACCGGAGCTATGAGACCAACTATGACGGCTCGCAGGACGAGGAAGATCGTTCTAACGATGCCGTTCTTGACGCTTTCCTCAAGCCGTTTGAGGGTGAGGAGATGGCTGGACTCGGTGGGCTGACCGTCCGCCTAATCGCAATCAACGAGGGGCGATTGCTGGACTTCTTGGCACACGGTCCCCGCGCCAGCGCCTATGGAGGCCTTCGTCGCTTTGTGAACGCGTCTCTTGCCGGGGGGGCACCACCCGAAGGGGCATTGTTGGTCAACTTGAATCTACGCGCCGTTACCGCGGGCGGCGTCACGTCTCTGGTCGAGAGGCAGCTCATGCAGCTTCTACAACCAGCACTTTGGGCTCCATGCGAAGCATGTTCGATTCGGGCATCGTGTCCGCTCCTCCACAACGCGAACACGCTTCGAGATCCGAATTCCGGGTCGGCGGTGAGAGAACGCGTGCGGAGGCTGTTCGAGGTGGTGCATCTGCGGCGCAGGGCTCACGTGACGATGCGTGACTTGCGCTCTGCGCTTTCTTGGCTCGTTCTGCGGGACCACGGGTGCGCCGATGTGCGCGCGCTGCTCGACACCTCCGACCTGCACGGCTCTGCACCCTTGGTCGGGCTCTACTACACCGAAGCTTTCGCAGACCCGGATACCGCCGCGCGGCTGCCTCTCTTCACAGACAGGCCCGACCGCGCGGTCGACCGCTTGGTGCGACGGCTTCGAGAGGCGGACGTTGGCCGAGTTAATCACCCGATGCTCGACCGGCAGCTCGATCACAACGTCGATGGTGCTGTACCTTGGATGACCTTCGATGGCAGGTCGGAAGTCGCTGCGGCACAGCTGAGGCGGTATGCCGCGGAAGTGCCTCGTCCCAGCGATGACATACCTTTCCCCACCGTGGTCGATGCGAGGCGCCAGCTTGCGGCCGTGCTTCGTCGCTGGGCTTACTACGAGCGGCGCGACAACGGATGGCGTGACATGCTGCCCTATACGTCGTTGGGACTCTTGGAGACGGTCATCGTCGCCTCCACCGAGGAGGAGCGCGCCAAGGCCTGCAACGACCTCCGTGACCGCGTCGTTGAGGCGATAAGTGTTGCCGAAGGCGTTCGAAACGCGCTGCTGCGACGCAACTACCTTGCATTGCGGGTCTCTCGAATCGCGACGGCTCCGATTCGTTCGTACCGCTTGTTCTCCAAGGATCAGTTTCGCATTGAGGTTTCGCGTCCTGCGCACGGCGACTTCTTAGAGTTTTCGCCGGACGCCGTGGAGTTGGTCTCGCTGGAAGGACCGGCACGTCTGCGCATATCGCTCGACTTGCTGGAGATGATGGAATTGATTCGTCATGGCTACAGACCCACTGCGGGCGACCTTCAAGGGTTGTTCGTGAGCCTCCTCATATTTCGCAACGAGCTCATCGCCACCACGTTCGACCGCGTGCTGCTTTCTGCGGACGACGAACAGTTCTACGAGGTCTCGGCGGAGAGTCGGCCAGAGGGAATCCGTTTGGTGCTGGCGCGTCAGGGCATAGAGTCCATCGAGCCTTTGGAGGGTGCATGAAGCTCCGCAAGCAAGATCAGGAGTTTCGCAACCCGCGAATCTTCTACGCAGATCCAAAGAACGTAGATCTCGACCGCGTGCTCGTTGTGCTCTTTCTCTGGCTCAAGACAGGGGGAATGCGCCCCGCGACCATTGGTCGCCAGAAGGCGGAGTTTGAAAAGGTTGATGTCCATTTCAAACGCTTGGCCAGTCTGCCCGGTGTTACCGGCTTCCTCGAAAACGAGGAGATCGCCAGGCAGTGGCTAGAGACGGATGTATTTGACCTCGTGAATCGAGGAAGACCTACCGAAGCCATCGCCTCTCTGCGACCGCTTCACCTGGACGCCCACAAGATACGGGTGGCGAAATATTGTCGGGACTACAACTTTGCCGATGCTCTGTATGCCATGTTGGAGCATGGTGAGGGCAACGCCCACAAAGAGCTGAAGGCATATCTGGAACGCGGGCGGCAGTATCAGGCGGGCGGAAGGCTCGACCTGGAAACATTGACTGTCCTCAAGCTGGTCGAGGGTGTGAGCGATACCCATCCCTCCGGAGAGAAGATCACGCCGTATCCGCCTCTTTGCCGCGGCCAGTCGCGTGTTCTCTGCGACGACATCGAACGCATCTTGTCGTACAAGGACATTCCTCGCCCAGTAATGATCGACTATCTGCGGGCGATCTTGGGCTTGCACCTTGGGACATACACGCTGCGGCTCGGGCGGCAGCTCGCGGGTTGGATCAGTGACTGCGGTTCCAACCCGACTTGTCGATCATGCCCCGTCTACGGGAACAACGCAGATCCGTTTGCCGCCTGCCCATACCAGGTTACGTTCACGACCGACATGGGGGGCGACTACCGGAGCCGCATGGCCCAGCTCGCGCAGGAGGACGCCGCGTCGGAATACTCAAAGCTTGGCGACTTGGTGAAGTCGGTCTTCGCGATGAATCAACTTCTCCGCTACGCGAGGGAAGAACACATCACCGATGACCCATTTGAAGTGCCATCGTTGCTGGCGTCTCCGACACCAGAGTTCGAGGCGGATTTCAAGGCCATACTGAAGCAGATTCGCAATCTCAACGAAGAGGACGACGGCTCACTGACTCCTGAGATCGAGGCCATCCTTGACGCGGGACTGACTTCCTTCGATACGCTTATCGAGTTGGTCACGCATGTCCGGCAAGCCCATCACATCAAGTACCTTGTACAGATGCTCGACAAGCTATTCCAGAAGAACTCCCCTTTCGGTGTCCTCGTTCAAGGCAAGTCGAAGGCAAACCCGCGGCGATGGCACCTCGGCGGTCGAACACTCGAAGTGCTCGTGCAACTGGCCGTACTGAAGGCAAAGGACACGCCGACTGGCCGCCAGTTTGAGACCGAGCCGATCCTCATTGAGGACTTCTTAACGTGGGTGGAGCAACGCTACGGCTTCGTGATCGCACCAAGTGTCACGCCTGCTGGTCGCAAACCGGTCTCCGTTGACGAGCATCGTGCATTCCGCGAAAACGTTCGCGCCCTCAAGGATCGACTTAGAGAGATCGGCTTCTATGACGACCTGTCAGATGCCTATAACGCGCAGACGGTTCGTCCCCGCTATGAACTTCGCGTAGAAGAGACCGCGTCGTGACAGAGCGACTCCTTATCGTTCCTGCCTCTGCCGAGGACCAATACAACGCGTTGTCGGAACAACTCGCGCCCAAGCTGCGCAACGTGCTGGAGGCAGCAGGTCCCGGCCATCGCCTTCGAGTGACTACGCTGCCAGAACCTGTGATGGGACGGTTGGCACTCGCGCTCGTCGACCCTCGGTGGCTCGTACGCGTCCTTAACGAACAGCCCAGCAAACCATACGAGGCCACCGCGGCCACGATCATCCGGCTGCGTGACCATGCCGTTGCCCCCGTCCTTGTCTTCTTTCCACCGGGACCACGCACGGCGTCTGAAGACTCGCTTGACATCGCAACGTTCACCGAGCTATCGCTGGCGTCGATGGCGCAAAGCCTCGCCGATGCCTTGCTCGATCGGCTCGACGAACCGCTTCGCGGAGAGGTGCGCGAGGTACTGAAGCATCTTGCCGAGGTCCGTCAAATTCGGCACGCCGATGAACAGGTGGACTACCTTCTGACAGTCATCAAAAACGGCGCCACGCGAGAGGCGGCAGGTGGGGCGATCTACTTGTTCGGGCTCGTGCCAGATTTCGCCCTCTTCGCACGAGGCACAGCGAGCACGCTCAATTGGATCAGCCGCAATCGACAGAAGTGCGACAAGCTGTCCGACGTAAATCAACCGCTTCAGAAGCGCCTTCGCGCGCTCGGTTTGAGACCTGACACCCTGCAACAGCCGCTGTTTCACTTCTTTCGTGTTCGGCATACGGAGGAACCCCGCGTATGGGGACGAGCAGTTGCGTGTGATGCAGGCTGCGCGAACCTGTCCTTCGATCGCTGGGAGTTCGCAGATGCCGAAGACGATAGCGAATTGCGCATCGTGCTCGATCCGCTCAACCTTCCGCGTCAACTAGCGGACGACGTTGCAGGGGCCGACCAAATGCCTGTGCTGAATGTCACCGGCCGCGATCCACTGAAGCTGGTGTTTCGTTCAGTTCCGGCCCCGACGCAAGCGCCTGCATGGAGGCACTGGCGGATCCAGCTCCTCGCTATAGGGGGAGAAGGAGCAACTGTCGCCTGGGAGAGCAATAGCTTCCCCAAGCCAGCCGGCGGACGCCTGGCGAAGGTCCGGCGATCAATAAAGGTCAAAGACTTAGAGGGCCTGGACGAGGGCACCTACTTCCTCCGGATTGATGCTTATGACGCCGAGGGTGCGCTGCTCACGACGCCCCGCCGCATCGATCCAAAGGATGATGCTTCGCGCGCAGAGAACGAGTCCGAGCCATTTTTGGTAGTGCGTGAAGAGGTTGTCATCGACGACCCGGATGTACGCGCGACCTTTGCGCCATCGCTTCTTGCAGTGTGGTTGCGTGGGGCGTTGAGAGCGCTCGACGGTCATACGCGCGAGCAAGTTCCAAGTCGGAGCGGCCTCACAGGATCGTGGAGCCAACCTGTCGGCGCTTCGGTAAAAGGGGATCTGCGCTTTGACCTTGAGACAGACGGTTTCCACGGCTTCGCTGTTGTAGTGCCTGGCCTGCTGCGCAAGGTTGAGGTCGCATTCCTCAGCAATCCGCGCGCTCTCGGCATCTACTCCATGGCACTCGGGCTTGCGCGGACGCCCGGCGACGTGGAACTCGTGCGCAAAGAGGAGGCGAACCTCGATGGACTCCCTGGCGTCGATACGTTCCTATCGGCTCGGGAGAACGTGTTCCGCCTTATCCGGGAGCAACATCTTCCGCCAGGAGCGATGCCTGAAGAGCGGGCGGCTCGCCTCGGGATTGTCGAGGTAGTGGACCTTGCAGCCCACGCTGATGCGGTCACGGCCTACGCGCAAGCGTTCGCCGAGTTAGTGCGGGATGCGATGGAACTTGAAGCTGTCCAGCGAACTGCGCTCCTCCGCGGTATCGCTTGGCTCGATGCAGTGGAGCTGCGTTGGCGTAACCAACCGGGCGACCCGGGTCGGGGCATCCTTCTGTCGCCGACACATCCCCTGCGCATGTTGTGGCACCTGCAGCACACCACAGAATGCGCAAAGGCGATTGAAGCATGGGACCACCGAACGCATCAGACCCCTAATTGGCGCCAGTTCATTGAGCAACTTCGGGACGAGTTGCTTCCCATGAATCTGCCAATGGCTCTATTCGATCGGCGCGCGCGCGCATATACCGAAGCGCTTCCGATTACCCCGTTCTGGGGACTCTATCTTCCGGACCGCGACCAGGACGGTCGCCATGTCGACACCACGGCCGCAAGAGACAGGGCCCTAGCCAGCATGGGCGTCCGGGCTCGCTCAGTGGCTGTTACTACGGTCAACGCTGACGACATCTCGGGCCGACTATTTGAATTTGTCGCGCAGCACCCGTATGTCGACCAGCTGCGCCTGAACGTATTCAACCCCGGCAGCGGAGAACTCGTTGCCGACGTGCTCCGGGGCGTCGAATCGCTGCGCAGGGACCGGGGATCGCCTTCGACGCTGCGATATGCCGTGCACCTGTTCGCACCGCCCGGCCAACTTGATTCCGTCGGCGAGGCCGTTGAGAGCCTGCTCGACCCAGAGCGTCACGTCGGAGAAGACGACGAATTCACGCTCGACAGCGGCAACAACCTGCACCCCAAACTCCTTGTTGCCCGCAACGACGTAGCGGACTTCTTGTCTGACCACTCTCGCTTCCCGGCACACCTGTCCATCCTGGTCGAGCAATTCACGGCTCTTGGACGCGTTGGGCTGCTCAACCAATACCGGCGCGGCTCCTTCGTCGGTGGGCTCGTTCTGGAGCCAGAGACCGTGCCGCTGGACAGCACGGATCCTCAAGCCCAGCAAAGCACCGGCTGGTCCAAGGGCGTTCGCCCCACTACCCGCACTGTCGCAGAACCGACGGAGAACCTGATTGCCGACGTTCTCGCAGCGACCCACAGACTGCACGCGGCTGTCGCCCTCGGCCAAGCGGTTGAGTCACAGGTCGGCCCAGTTCTCGCTCTTCAGCTCGATGCCGAGGCTCGAGGTCTGCTCCGCCAAGTGCACGAGGTCAGCGATCGTGTGATCACCATCGACAGGCATCTCGGTGTCGATTTCTTTGACACGCCGTCTGCTGGTGAAGAAGTTGGTTACCTCCTTGACTTCGCGCCCGAGTTCTTGCAGGAGGAGCGACAACGCATTGTTCTTACCACGCGGAACACCCAGGAAATCGAAGGCGTCCTGTCCCCCATGCTCAGTGGGTACGGGATCAACCTACGCCCCGGCGATGAAGTGATGGTTCTGGACAGCCTGCGTTCGCTGTCCGGCAGACTTGCCCTAAGGCTTGAGGGCTCATCCACCCGAGCAAAGGAGGTCGTTGGCCTACTGTTCGCCCGCTGGTTGATGGAGGAGATCGGCGCACTGGACAACCGAATTGTTCTGCCGCTCGATGCCCATCGGGCTTGGTTCATGGGTCCTGGGCCGCAGCGACGAGCCGACCTGCTGCTGGTGGGCTTTCCTGGGAACGGCGTCGTTCGCATGGACGTGATCGAGGTCAAGCTTCGCGATGATTTGGCACCGTCGGCGCGTGGCCCCCTCTACCGCGCGATGCGGGAGCAGACAGATACCACTGAGGAGCGACTGAGGACACTGTTCGACCCGGAGCTGTACGTTCAACCTCGCGCCGATCTTGCCCTTCGGGCGAAGGAACTCTCGGGTGTCTTGTCCTTCTACATTCGTCGGGCAGTGCGCTACGGGCTTCTTGCCGCACCGGATGGCGACGCGGCCCTTGCTGTCGCTGAACGCCTCGACGAGGGCTACCGGCTCGACATTCAGCGAATGGGCATTGTGTTCGAGCGTCTTGGGTCCGGTCATCACCTCGATGAAGATGAACCCGGATTCAGCGTGCATCGTTTCGGAGCGAACAAGGCGAGAAAGCTATTCCATGCAGCGATGGGCCGTCACAACGAGCGGGCTTCGGTGCGCGGTGATCTCGAATCGTCCGCGCCCTCGACAGTGGAGCGCGGTATTCGTGCACTGGTTGAAGATGCGAGCGACGAGCGCCTCTTGGAGGCGCTGCGTGCCAATCTGTCAGTTCCGCCCGCACGCCACTCACGCTTGCCCGAAATCAGGTCTAGTCTGACTGGGCAAGGGTCGGCTGCGGAAATA
>Ga0209673_1002159_pt1 | contig 14564 bp, 14 predicted proteins | sample AraplaCol_mMS_r2_2_FD_184274 | JGI IMG/M metagenome (GOLD analysis project Ga0209673, IMG submission 184274) | Arabidopsis root microbial communities from North Carolina, USA - plate scrape MF_Col_mMS_r2 (SPAdes) (version 3) | ecosystem: Host-associated > Plants > Roots > Endosphere | place... | reverse complement strand
CTCGAAGTAAACCTGAGAGAGAAGAGTGCTGGACCACTCCGTTTGATCAAAGAACCTCAAAAAAACAATCTGTGAATACTTCTCTCTGTCCCTCAAACCCTCTCACTTTCACATCTTGACCTCCGGTCCAACCGAAGCCTGTGGTCTCCTCCAATCTGAAACAACTATACTCCTCCATCATCTCCGCACGGAGATCTTTTCAGCCGCCAATCGCACGGCCAATTCTCAATTCAACTGGTACACGAACTTGGGGCCCGGATCGATCTCCAAGCAAATCAAGGCGTGGTTTGACGTCAGTTATTACCATTCGATCTAATCTGGGGTGTACTACATTGTCACGCTATCCTTCTGGCTCAACTGGTCATACCTCCAGCTCTTCCGGCTTTGTCAATCTGTGTATATTATCTACCTGTGTCGCCCCATGCTGTCTATGATTTTCCCTTAAAAGTGTCTGGGGGAAAATAAAGTCGATAGCTTCGCCTTCGCCTGTGGCATCTACAAAGCCATGGGCAACTCTTTCTCCAGCCCTACGAAGGATGAGACGCGCCGTGCTAATCGATTATCGAAACCATCGACGAGGAGACTTGTTGCTTTAAATACTCCCCAGCTCTCTCAACCCGAGACGGATGCCCCGGAGCTAGCTTCAGGGTTGATTGGGTGGCAGAATCCATGGGTTGGTTCTCACATCTCTAGAGATGTTAAGAATAAATCTGCCAAGATCAGAGAGATCCCTCCTACGTTATTTGAAATAGAACCTGAATCATCAAGTGGGGGTTCAAATCGGCAATCAGTGGATGTTCAAGATGTCGAGCCACTTTCACCTCATTCTGGTTCACTCTCGGCCAGATCTTCTGTCCGCAGGTACTCCAGTCAATATGGAGGCCAGTGTGTCTCGTCAGGACCATCTATGGATCAAACACCACTAAAGCGGGCCAATTCCATTCAAACCCCTCTCCAACGACATCGAAGTGCAACCTATAGGGACCAAGCCCATGAAGCAACATCATCTAATACTCATTTCATGGTTGGTGGTAACCAACGCTTCTCGTTAACACGACGGCGCTCTCTCTTGACCAGACCTGGTCTTGCTACTCGGCGGACTACCACACCGGCTCGACGGTGTCCTTCGCCAATAGGAGAGCCAGAGTGCTCCGTTGAAGATCTTGTTGGTTCCAATGTCTTACAATGGCCTTTGCCCCCTTTACAGAGAGCTTCACTTCCAGCAGAGTCCTGCGTGAGGCCGACTAGTCCGACCGACCCCAGATATACTCAGCTCGGAGCACTGAAACTAGGCTCTTTGCGAGTTGTCAATGGATCTGCATCCCCATGTCCAAGTGAGCGAGCTCCGCTTGATCAAACCGCTCCAGTTCTTGGACCGGGCCGGATCGAAAATTCGCGCCCTAAAGAGTGTCTACTTGAGATTCCTGCCGTTCCTGATTTGAAAAAATCCGACGATGTCCCTGGAAGTCCATTCTCTTTCGAAAAATCGCCAACCATCACCGTTCGTCCTCGAGAAAAGTCTCTCTTCCCTACCGAGGCGGATGACGAGGGAATCAGCATGTGTGGTGAGAGCATTACCCAATCTGAGAATAACTCGATGGATGCCACCGTTCAAGACAGCACATCCCTTTCTTTGAACAAGTCCGATAGTGGTTACAGCTCCGCAACATCAGTGCACTCTATTTATCGCAGTCGCACCCGGGCCTCATTCGATTCCCAGGCTTCTAGTTCTTGTACTGCCGATAGCGCTAAACAAATCCTGAGCGCGAATGAGAAACATCAGGACCCCAACGAAGAGAAAAGAGGAAGACATTTCAGTCTTCAGGATATTAACCCTGGAAATTTCTCCCAGCTACATCCGAAATCTAGCCGCTGGTACGATTCTAGTACTCCAAGCAGTCAATCTTCTGGGCCACGAGCACGTCGATCGACACTCTGCGCTCCGCGAAATACAGAATACCCTTTTTATAACGGTTCTAGTCCATATGAGTACCAATCTTACACGTCCAGCTCTTCAGCCTCATCGACCTCGCAGGAAGAACCTCTTTCCAATCGGGGACCTTTCTATGCAGATCGGTTCTCGACGAGTACATTGAATGTTTCACAAGGGTCCAGCTCAACAGCGACATTGGAAACATTAAATGGTTACCAAGATATTTCGAAAGTGTCTTCGAGTTCTCGGGTGCACAATCACATATCGGCATCCCGATCCAGATCTCAAAGTAAACACGGTAAGCGATCATGGCGACATAACTCGATTATTGAAATTCCACAATTGCCTACAATTCTTTCTCCGGATCATCTTCAGCCAGAGAATGAGGAGAAAGAAATTCCGACCTCTGAACCTCGTGGTCGAACCCGAAATCGCAGTCAGGACTTTCAACGTCGGAAATTAACGAAGTCGCGCCCTCAATCTGATGTTCATATGATGACCTCCCCTTATGCACTTTAGTTATGTTATTCGCTCCTTGAGATGTTTTTTTTTTTTTGGTCATGTTCATGTTATTATTTACTGGGTTTCTTTTTGGGGAATACTTTACAAAAGTTTGGCGTTTACTCTTTTGGCGTTGTACGGTCATTGGAGTCTGGAAGCATCCGCGTATGGATATGGATATGGATATGGATACCCTCGTTTGAACATTTTCCTACATATTACTTCTTCTTCTTCTTCTTCTTCTTCTTCTTCTTCTTCTTCTTCTTCTTCTTCTTCTTCTTCTTCTTCTTCTTCTTCTTCTTCTTCTTCTTCTTCTTCTTCTTCTTCTTCTTCTTCTTCTAATTTTTCCGCGGCGTTGTATACGAGCGTTGTGATTGAATTGATTCTTTTCTTTCGAAATAGTGCATCATCTGGTAAATTTATGAAACGTAGCCTTGCTGAACTAGCCGTAGTGGATCATGCCATGTAATGCAAGATGACAAAATCAGCCTTGGGATCTTGGTCTGACTTTGAATCGAACCTATCTGCGCATTAACCTGCAGATGCCATGTGGCACTTTCTTTCACCGTCAGCCCTTCTCCGACCCGTCTTATGCAAGGAGAGTGTGCGTTTAGGAGGCTTGAAAGTTTGGAATTATTGGCTTGGCGTGGGTATATATCATATTATACTAATCATTGATCGTATATCATGAGGATGAGATACAGTATAAAATTTTAGAAGTTCGCTTTGGTCTATGTCACTGGGCTGAATATCCAGTAGTCAAGTACTATAGTAAATTTGGAATGCACATGTCGAGGTATAAATTTCATAGAATATCATTAATCAACTCTAAGCCAAGAATAAAGTGAAAATAGTACATATTAATGCAGACATTATCCCGTGATGCGCCCAGTCTCATGCAATAGTAGCAGCAGCAGTAGCAGAGTGATGATCCATGCTAATGCTAATGCTCATGCTCATTCATGCGAACAAGATCACAGAATACGAATCTTTTTCATCTTAGGCTGTGCCTCCTTAGGCAAATACACCGAAAGAATCCCATTCTTCAAACTAGCCCGAACACCATCTTGATCCACCCGAGAAGCAAAAGTAAAAGTACGTTCAAACTCGCCAATTGACCGCTCCGAAGCCCAGAAGTGGAATTTCTTTTCTTTCTCCTGGGAGAGAGTGGATGGAGTTTGTTTAGCTTGTACTTGAGTTTCTGAGTCCGAGTGTCGTTGTGTGGTGGAGGCGGAGGATCTTGAATCATCTTCGTCGTCGTCTTCGACGGTTGCTTGGTGTTTAGGACTGGATGGGATTTCTTGAGTCTCGGAATTATTTTTCGGGGTTGAGTTATAGTTTCGTTCAGTGTGGCCCTTTATGAGGAGGGTTTGTGGATCACTGAATTCGATTTCGATGTTGTTTTGATTCACGCCTGGTAGTTCACCGTCTAAATAATACCCATCTGATGACTCGCGGACATCGAAGGAGGGAGTAAAGACAGATCTAGTGGGGCGTGAACGGTGGGTCTCATAGTCGTCGAGAAGACGGAAGAGTGGAGTGAAGTCTGATTGACGGAGGAAGGCCATTGTAGAGAGTTGTAGATTGATTAGAGTTGATTGGAGTGATGTTTCTTGAGAAATAAGATCTTTGAAATGCTCTGAGGATGTTTCTTTTCTGATGAATTATGGATTATTTTCGTATCTCCTATGGCATTTATATACATTTCCCTGGGTGTGATTGTAGATGTTGCTGGTCATCTGGCAGAAACATCCAGAAGCGGCTTGTCGGTTCTACCAAATTCTCCAAACCTCGACATTCGACTAGAACTAGAATCACAATGAATTAACAATCTCAAGTTGGAGAGATGTAATCAGTATAGAATTTACCAGATTATTCTATTTTTTGTAAGCATTATTACTATTCACAGTGTTGTTCAGACTGTATACTACTACTGTACTGTCCTATGAATCATCTGTTCTGATTAGTCATCCGCTGTACTGCATTTCTGATCTTTATGTTTGGATTTCATTCTATATCTTTTCGAGCTGATTTGATGCTCGAGCGATTACTTATTATACTCATGTTTTATATTAGACACTTGTGAGTTTTATTGGGAGACGTTGAGAGTAGCCAAGTAGTTTGGCTTCGGTAGTGGTATAAATATATTTTGAACACAATCCAATTCACCCATTTTAAAAATTTGCGTTTCTTACATTTCAGAATCATAAATCAAATAAAGATATATACACCATTATCAATCATGATGATACATATTTTCAAAGATACGCTATGGATGTCATCAAGTATTGTACATTGTCTAATCAGTGTTATTATTGTTACATGCCAATGGATTCATCGGACTCCTCCGTCTCCATCAAATATCTCTTTCGGCCGCGGACTCATCCCATCACCATACTTCTTAAAACCGGGTGATATCGGGGACCAACAGAGCTTCAAAACATCAACGTTCTAAGAAATAACGAGTTAATTGAGGAACGGGGCACTGGGACAGAGGTAAAACAATTCACCACGAGAACTTTCCGGAAAAGAAAGAAAATCACCACTCTTCTTCATCGGATATTGCGAATCCCCGGAGAAGAATACATCTCCAACTGGCGGTGGCCTTTGCGTAGGAGATATTCGACAGCGCCAAAATCCTTTTTATTCACCGAGCGATGTTTTTGGAATTCCGCACTGGACCGCGTTAGGTATGTACCGGGATAAACCGTGATCGATCCCTCTGCCTCACGGGAAAGATGGGGATCAGGAATACTTGGTAGAAGACATACCGTGCATATTGTTTGAAGTTATTGCGTGAATCCTGGGAGAATAATGAGAATGGATGTTGTTTATGTGGGGGATTCGCAGTGTCAGTGCCACAGCTCCGGCTATAGCCAGCAGTGCTAGCAGGCAGTGCCAGAGGGCAAGTGGCGGCAATAAGGAATAAAGAATAAAACTTACAGCGGGCTTATTGCGGATCTCACGGAAACATTGTCGATATAGAGATAGAACCTCACGCTGAAGACCGGAGAGCCGGGCCATTTGCAAAAGATCGCCAAGTGATTGTGCTTGAAGGGCGAAATTCTGGGGAAGCCCGTTTTCCGCCGGGCGAGAAAGACGCGGTTCTCCGAAGTGGAGAAACTTGCTTATCTTCTGGGGGGGGGGTTTGGCTTTATAACTTGTGGGTTCTCCATCAATTCAATTCATCATTATCCCCTGCTATAGCTTCTATACAAGTACAAAATGACTTCTTTCTCAGTATGATTCTTGAATTCTCTGCTTGTTGATGGTTTTGACTAATTCTGATAGCGTCTGGTTCGATTCTTAGCGAAGGATGGTCAAATTTACTACGGCGATGCTATCCTCCCCGCTGGTACCGATGACATTGCTCACGTCACTCAAGCCAAAGTCATTCAAGGCGATATCTTTGGCCAGTATCGCATTACAGAGCAGATTGCTGAGGTCAGGATGTTGTTAGCTCCTTTGGCTCGTCAGGATATCGGTACCGTTCGATGTCTAGGATTAAACTACGAACAACATGCCAAGGAATCGAACCTTCCTATTCCCAAATACCCAGTCCTCTTCTTCAAGCCTGTGACTTCTATCGCCGGACCGACGGATGATATTCCTGTTTCGCAGATTGCGCAGGAAGGGGAGGGATTGGATTATGAGTGTGAACTTGTGATTGTTGTCGGGAAGGAGGCGAAGAATGTCCCTGAGAGTAAAGCGTTAGAGTATGTGTTTGGGTATGCGATTGGAAATGATGTCTCGCATCGAGATTGGCAGATTAAGAGAGGTGGTGGTCAGTGGGGGTTGGGTAAGGGATTTGATGGATGGGCACCGTTTGGCCCGGGAATTGTTTCGTCGAAGATTATTACTGATCCGAATGCCCTGCATATCTCGACAACTTTGAATGGAAAGCAGGTGCAGTCGTCTTCGACTAAGGATATGATTTTTGGTGTGGCTCAGACAATTGCATTTTTGTCGCAGGGTACGACTCTCCTGCCGGGTGATCTGATCTTTACTGGAACGTGAGTATTCATCTTTCTCCCCTAAGGCGTATATGTATGCTGACAAAACTAGTCCACAAGGTGTTGGCATGGGTCGCAAGCCCAATCTCTGGTTGAAGGATGGTGATAATGTAGAGGTCTCATTGGAGGGTGTTGGTTCATGCACTAACCGGGTTGTCTTTGAAAAGCCAGTCCCTAAGCTCTAGATGATTTTACTTGTATATTGTATATACTACTTCGAGATAAAATTCTAGATCATCAACCTAGTCAATTCGTATTGAAAGGGCTCTTCGTATAAGAAACTTAAGACAAAATAATAGGAGGTAAAGAAAAGACATGTCATGTAGATCTACTTTGTCTGAGCTCCATATCCCTTAACCCTCTCGGCAAAAGCCCAGCTCTGACCCTCGATCTGCTCGTTCTCCTTCAGATCAATGCCATCCTTGGTAATAACTGCTATCGAGTATTTATCCAGACTCCGCGCGTCTCGGTAGAACAGTACCTTGAGACACTGCTTTAACGCATCAATAGCCTGCTCCTTGCTCACTTCCTCCAGCGGCGTCTCATCCGGGAACAAGCGTCGAAGAATCGGAACAGCAAGGTGAGCACCAAACCCGGTAGCCAGGTGTGGCGCAGAGAAGGTAGTGCCCAACAAATCCGCCGAGCTCAGGAAAGGTTGGCCATCCCCATCGTAGCCGGCAACCAGAACGTGGTTCCAAAGTGGGTTGAATTCAGAACGGCGTTTATAGAAGACCTTGGAAAGGTAAGTGTGCAGGTTCTTGGCATTGAGCATGTTGCCGTGGCTGGAATAGTTCTCGCGAATATCGATGGATTCGAGGAGTCGGTCGATGTATTGCATGTCGGAGACATCACCGCCGAAACCGACGATGGCGTTCTCGCCGAATACGCGAAGACGCTTGACGTCTGTGAAACGGGCGAGGGATCCGTAGGAGGCTATATTGCGATGGGGAGATGAATTAGTGGTGTGTTGAAGGGAGATGGAAGGTGGTTGGCAAGCGAGATTCGGTGATACTCACCTAGGTTGTCAGTAGCCAGAGCGACACCACCGTTAAACTTCACGCCAATCACAGATGTTCCTGTCACTGCTGGAGATGACGTATGGGCCTTGGGGCCGCTTGTTTGAAGATATGATGGGTTGTATGCTCCGTAGACATCGTCTCTGGGCTGTAGGATTGGGTTAGCCAAATGGACGGCGGGATTCAGAGGGGGATAGCTGTACGTACTCGACCCCAGGCTTCCGGAAAGTGATTCATTGTGAGATTGTTTGAGCGAGAAAGGGACTCAAGAGGAAAATCGGCGTAATTAAAGAGACGACGAGGATTGGGGAGATTGGAGAGATTGAACGATGACGATGGAGCTTCGGCTTGGGTCGCGCAGGCAGGCGAGCTGACGGAGCTCTTTGGCTTATTCAGCAGACGCCAGCCGCCAGACGCCAGTCGCGCGTTTACGCTGTTTAGGTCGGGCAACGATATATGGCCAAGTCGTTCATTTGTATAATTTTTATAAGTTATGAAATATAATACAGAGTACTAAATGCAAAGATATCAATTTGATTATGTCTGATCTTCGCTACGCTCATCGTCTATTCTCGACTTACTCTTCCTGGAGATCTTCGTATTCGCCAGTAATTATTTTGGGCCACCCACTTGCTCAGCCTCCATAGAAACCTTCTTATGCGCCCGACGATCATCTGGAAACCGTGGTATTTAGTGGGCATCATATATAACAGAGAACTTCCTTGCGAAGTCTTTTTTATCTGTTTTTCCTCCCCACCATCTCTACTTCCATAATGGCCTCAGCAATACCATCTACAGATCCCCAACCGGGTCGACAAGGACAACCCTCCCGTTTATATCGCATCACTCGACCCGCCTTTCATATGCATTACGAGGTTAAAACAGACGATGATCGAATGCTGTACTACACCAAGGTATCGGTTTTTGGAATAAACAAGCCCGACATGACTATGCACGCGGGCAACAGTCCCGACGCACCCATTGTAGCAGCGTGTAAATTCCTCAAACTCTCGCGCCATTACAAACTAGCCCTTGGTGACCCGGGCGATGTGAGAAATGTTCAATGGGAAGATATGATCAGCCACGGCTCTCTACATTCGAAATTGCGATTTTCGATGAAGGTTCCGGATAAACACCAGCCCGGATACAATGAGAGAAGGGCATTCCTTTGGAAACGAACGCATAGCGAGGCAGCAGAAGGCTCTTCGCCTCTCAAAGCGAGTATGCGTAATTTCAAATTGGTGGATGAGAAGACGGGCAATGTTGTGGCTGTCTTCAATCGCGAAATATCATTCTCTAAGTGTGGAGTGCTTGAGATCAAGGCGGACTATGGACAAGATTTTGATATCATGGTCATCAATTCGTGTGTGGGCCAATATGAGAGGATAAGGCGGCGTAATAGTGCGGCTGGTGGTGGTGGCGGCGGTGGTGGAGGAGGTTGATATATAATGTTTGCTGTTTCACTCTGCGATACCATGTATTTCGTACTATACCATTACCAGCTCTTTGACTTTCTTCAACTGTATACTTTCCGAACCGCGTAGCCCGCGATAGCCTTAAGAGATAAATCGGGACTTGGGAGTATATAAGGCCGGAAGAGGACTAAGGGTCCCCCTTTGTATGAGGAGTGGCGTTCATTGTGAAAGCTGTAACCAGAGGTTGGCATTTCCAGGAATGGTTAGTTCGAACATTTCAAGTAACTCGAACTGATTTGCAGCGAAAGTTATTCAAATCGGTGTAAACCAACTGTAGGACTAGGACTTTCTCATGGATGAGGTCTTTTCCTAGACTCCACACCTGAGCCAGATACAAATTCAACAGCGGACCTTTGACCGGATGAGTTTTTCTCCTCTTGTCTCTGACGTGCATCTTGCTGAGTCCGAAGGAGCTCCTCCTTGAAGCCCCATTGAGGAAGACTAGAAATATCCCATATTTCAGCAGGTAGTGATGTGTTGTATTGCGATTGTTCGTTGATACCAGCATGTTCCATCATCTTCTTCAAAAGACTGGGATTCTTGAGTGAAGAGGAACTGGCAAGCTTCGAATTAAAATGCACACCCTGTTTCTTCAGAGAAAGAAAATGCTCGAATTTGGCGTTCGCGGCGGGGTTTGGAGATCCCGGAGGAGAAGGTGGGATATCCAGATTAGGCACAGGAGGTAAAGTTAGGTCTTGGATTAAAGCGCGAGATGCTGAGAAGGGTGAAGAGCGGCCACCCAAGGGTTGGTCATTGGGCGATTGTACACTTTCAAGAGGTGGTGGTGCTGGACCTGAAGCCGGGCCAAGCGCTGGACCACTAGGAGGTTCGCTTCGAGGGATGATGTTTGGTTGTTTTTTGTCCTGTGTATTTGTCGCGGGGTTTTCATCTATCGAAAAGGTGCCGTCAGAAGGGAGAAAACAATTCGCAGGTCTTGAATAGGATTAATCAATTACCTTCATCTTTCTGGTCGATTTGCGCGGGCTTTGCTGGAGGCTCTTGTGCCGACTCCTGCACTTTTATTTAGCAATTATCCAAGTATACACTTCTTTAATTATCATACCTTTGCTTGAGGAGGAGCTTGTATCTCCTCCTCCTCGCTGCTGCTATCATAAGCACCGAGATCAAGCATGATGATTGACGAAGGCTCAATAGATCACTTTAATTTCCCTAAATATGTCGAGAGCGCGTTATATAAGCGAACACCCCTTTAATATGAAAAGAGGAATTGCCAGGATTAGTCTATACACCGGCTTAGCTTGAAGTGAATGTCCGTTTGGAGCTTGCATTGCCAAGCGCCGCGGCGTGAAGGGAGCTGGCGGGGTTACGTAAGCGAAAGGCAGCTACAAGCACCGCGTCAGACACCAGACCTCATTGCTTCCATTCCATCAACGAATTGACCTACGATCTCCAACTGCCCCTTTTTCTTCATTTCAAACCTCTTGTACCCGAACCTCTCATATAGACACAGACTCACAAGCTATTGGCCTTTTACGATGGCATCTCTCTTGGATCGTTCAGCTCGCGGCGAGACCGTCGGATACTCCTTCTCTCAAGCAGCAGCAGCTCCTGTCAAGCAACATGGATTCTACCCGTAAGTGAAACCAAACCTCAAGGCGGAGAAACTGAAAGACATTGGCTAATAAAATTCTTGCAGATACACCGACAACGGAGGCTCGACTCTGGGTATCACAGGTTCCGACTTCGCTATTCTCGCTGGTGATACTCGATCCACATCCGGCTACAATATCAACTCTCGCATGGTTCCCAAAGTCTTCAAGATCGGCGGTGATGCCGAGACTGGTGAAGGAGCTCACATCATCTTGTCCGTTGTCGGTTTCGCTGCGGACGGAAATGCCCTGAAAGAACGATTGGACTCGATTGTGAAGATGTACAAGTACCAGCACGGAAAGCGTATGTCGGTTTCAGCTTGCGCCCAGCGATTGTCAACAATTCTATACCAGAAGCGGTTTTTCCCCTACTATGTGACCGCTATCCTGGCTGGTTTGGATGAGGAGGGCAAGGGTGCCCTGTACAGCTATGATCCCGTGGGCTCTTACGAGAGGGAACAATGCCGTGCAGCGGGTGCGGCAGCTAGTCTGATCATGCCTTTCCTGGACAATCAGGTCAACTTCAAGAATCAATACATTCCTGGAAGCGGAGAGGGACATGCGCTTGAGGCTAAGAAGCCTGAGCCCCTGCCCCAAGACCACGTTAAACAGCTTGTCAGAGATGCGTTCACATCGGCTGTCGAACGTCATATCGAGGTTGGCGATAACTTGCAAATGTTGATTGCGACCAAGGACGGAATTGAGGAAGTTTTCCACCCGCTGAAGAAGGATTAAAGCGGGTTTCGTTTACGATAGCCTTCTAATACGACAATTTACAGCCCTTTGAATGACCAATTGAAGAAACGTAAAATGAAATTCTTTTCTCTGGTGTACTGTACTGTAGACAGTTGATATCTTGATGTCGTCAAGCCTTCGTGGCAGCCGTATAACTATTTAAAATATGAAGAAAGAAAAAAGGTATCCCAATTGGGATACTCCTAAACGCCAATACCATGCCGGGATTTGTTTGAAATTCATAGAAATCAGAATCGTTCCTTCATGCGAGAAGCAACTGTTCGAAGGTTGCCATACACCTTGCCCTATTGACGAGTTAGAAAAAAGAAGAAATGTATAGCCTTGGTGATGCGCATGACTTACCGGAGGGCTACCCAGAATCAAGCTGACAATGGCCTCCCGCGCAATGTGAATATTCTTGAAACCGCCTAGAATATGGATCTTCTGGTCTGCAAGCACCACTCGAGTACGACTAGCATTTTCGATCGCGAACTTAGTCTTGCCATCCTTTCCAGCAATACGACCGATCGCACGACCAAGATGTTCCCCATTCAATGTCTTCACATCCTTGATCTCAAATGTTTCGATGTAAAGATCATCCAGACGAAGCAGAGCAATAGCATCGTCGATATCAAAACCGTAGGTAAAAGCACGGATGAAATCAGCGCCCTTTTGCAGGGCACCAACATCGGTGGTGAATTTGGAGGTTCGCAGTTCGACAGCCCGGCTCTTCACGTTCATGCGCACCTGCAACTTGAGATGTTCGACGATAGGTGGGCAGATCTTGGTCCAGTTTGCCTTCAGTGGTGTCATGCGATGAGGCGGCACAGGGACCTTGCGGTTCTCAACTCGATACGCGGCTTGGGTATCCTGTGCGGGTGTGAATAAAGGACGTCCCTCCTCGTCAATGCGCATTTCATTGTCGCCTGTCGAGTCCACCGGGTTGGAAACATCCGGCTCGTTCGTCGCTTGGGCATCAATCAAGACTTCATCATCCTGGGCTATGAAGCGTTAGTCTCATCAGATACACTATCGGCCTTACAACCTCTTTTTTTTTTTCTTTCCAACATACCCATAGCAGGGGTGGCCTGAATTTCAGGAGTATCCACCGGTTGGCGAAGAGCAGTTGGGGCAGGCATAATGATTGTTCTGCTGACCAAAAAAAAATTATCAAAAAATATCCACGAGGACTTTGTTATCGTAGAATTTATCAGGCCCCTCCCGGAAGAAAGTTGTGGGCGGCGAGATTTTTCGGTGCAAACAGTGCAAACATCCGATTTCATCATCGCAGAGCTTCGGCAGTTCCAACTTCCCATCCTCCATGAAACCCAGGATGTGAAGGGAAACGATGTCCGCCAACTTCGGACGCCGGCTGTATGCCCATTTATGGGAGACAGCAACGCCCTTTTTGGGTCGTGTACGTCCTAATCGGATTGCGACAGAGGTATCGTCAAGGAAAACGTTTGACTCGTTTTTCGCTGGTCGACGGTTATCAACACAGTCAGCGAGACAGACTTATCTTACAAGACGATTTGCTTCCGGAGGATTCTTTGTACTCGGCATCTCTCCTACATCTTCCGCTGCAGAGTCGAGTGTAGCGTGTATCCTCCCTTCCAAGAAATTAGCGACACAATATGTTTGGAAACGAGCCGTACATACGCCCAATGATTCGAGTCGGGGGAAAGACGCGGTCGATGACTCCCAGAATCAATCTAATGACCAACAAAAAGCAACGAATTTCACCAAGTCCGATAATATTCCTAATCAATCTTCTGCAAATCATTCGAACCCACCTCATTTCGCACCTTCAAATCGCCACTTAATGGATCGTCTTCCCCATATGCCCCATCTTCATCGTCCAACCAAGGAAGAACTTCTGGCTGCTGCTACAGGCTTTTGGTCTCGGCTGAAAGTAAGATTTAAGTGGTTCTCTATCAGAAGTGTACGACCGTTCAACTTGGACGAGATAACAGCCCTCTTTTCATGGGTTCTGTTGGGTCATGTTGTATGGGTCGTAGTGGGGACGACGACCTTCGTCTCTCTTCTCATCTTAGCTATCAACACGGTATTTGCACAAGGTATGTTTTGTTTCTCCAAATGCTGGATTTCATTATTGCTTGGTTTTTTTTGGCTAATAAATGCATTTTTAGAAACTCTGGCTGGTTGGGTAGGTAACTATCTTACTAAATCATCTGGTGCCAAGGTAGTCTTCGAATCTGCCATCGTGCCCAAGTGGCGAGGTGGCGTCATCACATTTAAGAATGTGTTTGTATCAAGACGGCCTGGTCAGGGTACTGGACATGTTAGCAAAGGCTCCCCGAAAACTGCGGCGGCAGCGGCTGCAGCCGCAGCTCGGGGCGAACCATTGCCTGAAGATTCAACATTGACTGAAGAGGAGGATACAAACTATACACAATTCGATCTCTCCATTGAAACTGTAAACGTTACTTTGTCTTTTACGAAATGGCTTAATGGAAAAGGACTACTTCGTGATGTGGAAGTGAAAGGCATTCGCGGAGTTGTTGATCGTCGCCACGTTTTCTGGCCGGAAGAGGACCTCGATCCCAAATCTTATCGACATGAACATAACCCCGGGGACTTTGAGATTGACTCGTTCAAGATGCACGATGTCCTAGTCTCTGTCTATCAACCAGATGATTTCCGCCCTTTCTCTGTCAGCATCTTCTCCTGTGATCTCCCGCAGTTACGGAAACAGTGGCTTTTCTACGACTTTCTCTCTGCCAACATGATGTCTGGGTCTTTCGATAATTCTCTATTCACGATTCACCCACGCCAGACCCATGGCTTCACTGGGGCGCGGTTAGACGAAGGTACCGAAGAAGATGGAAAACCTAGCCCGTGGAAGAAGCATAGTCGAATTCGTGTGGATGGGCTGAATATTGACCATCTAAACCGAGGAGTACAAGGTCCCTTCTCATGGATTCACGAAGGCACGGTGGATATTGTGGCCGATATCATGTTCCCAGCCGATAATGATGAGAGTCTGGCAAAGGTGATGACTGACTTCTATGATCGACTCGAAGCCACCGTTACCACGAACCAATATTCTGAACCAGTATCACAGCGACTCCACTCCGATCCCGAAAACATGTCTGATGTTGATAAACGACTTCTTGCAATGGACATGCGGGTCCATCTGAATAATGTACGGGCCGTGGTTCCCATCTTCACCCGTGACCTCTCTTACATTAACAATGCCCTCATTCGACCTATCGTAGCATACATTAATTCGAAACGTACCTTTATTCCCATTAATTGCC
>Ga0209673_1002149_pt1 | contig 14613 bp, 14 predicted proteins | sample AraplaCol_mMS_r2_2_FD_184274 | JGI IMG/M metagenome (GOLD analysis project Ga0209673, IMG submission 184274) | Arabidopsis root microbial communities from North Carolina, USA - plate scrape MF_Col_mMS_r2 (SPAdes) (version 3) | ecosystem: Host-associated > Plants > Roots > Endosphere | place... | reverse complement strand
GTTGCCTAGCTGCAACGCTGACGGCCATCTTCTGCGCGCAGCCGGTGCTGGCGTCGGCGGGCATCGTGGGCTTCGACGAAGTGAAGCGCGAGTTCCGTTCTTCCGACACCGCGGTGCTCGACCGCAACGGCGAGCTGCTGCAGCGCGTGCGCACCGACGCCACCGTGCGGCGCGGCCAGTGGATTGCCTTGGCCGACGTTTCGCCCGCGCTGCGCATGGCCATGGTGATGAGCGAAGACCGGCGCTTCTATGAGCACAGCGGCATCGACTGGCGCGCCGTCTCGTCCGCCGCCTGGGGCAACCTGTGGAACACGCGCACCCGCGGCGCATCGACCATCACGATGCAGCTCTCCGGGCTGCTCGACGAAGACCTGCGCCGTGCCAACAGCGGACGCACCTTCACGCAGAAGATCGGCCAGACCGTCGCGGCCACGCAGCTGGAACGCAGCTGGCGCAAGGACCAGATCCTGGAGGCCTACCTCAACACCGTGCCTTTCCGCGGCGAGATCGTGGGCATCGACGCGCTCTCGCGCACGCTGTTCGGAAAGGCGCCGAACGGACTCGACGCGCGCGAGGCCAGCGTGGCCGCCGCGCTGGTGCGCGCCCCCAATGCCAAGCCCGCGCTGGTGGCGCAGCGCGCCTGCGAGGTGATGCGCGCCATGGAGCCGGGCCAAAAGAAGATCGACTGCGATGCACTCGACATGTTCACCAGTGCTGCGGTGCAGCGGCGCGCCTTCGAGGCGAACGAAGGCATTGCGCCGCACGCCGCGCGGCGCGTGCTGAGAGATCTGCGCGATGCCGGCGAAGCGGCTGCTCCTTCCACGGCGTCCGCACGCCAGGCAGCCAACAAGGAGGCAGCCGTCAGGACCACACTGCGCGCGCCGCTGCAGCGCTTTGCGCTCGGCACGCTGCAACGCCACCTGAAAGAGCTGCGCGGCCGGCACGTGGAAGACGGCGCCCTCGTGGTGCTCGACAACGCGAGCGGCGAAGTGCTCGCCTGGGTCGGTTCCTCAGGCCCGCTGAGCCAGGCGGCCGAAGTCGATGCGGTCATCGCGCTGCGCCAGCCCGGCTCCACGCTCAAGCCGCTGCTCTATGCGCAGGCCATTGCCGAGCGGCGGCTCACCGCGGCCTCGCTCATTGACGATTCGTCGGCGCAGATCAACACCGCGAGCGGGCTCTACATTCCGCAAAACTACGACCGCCAGTTCAAGGGGCCCGTGTCGGCACGCACCGCGCTCGCCGCCTCTCTCAACGTGCCGGCCGTGCGCACGCTGGTGATGGTGTCGCCCGAATCGTTTGCACGGCAGCTGCGCACGATGGGCCTGCCGCTGCGCGAAAGCGGCGACTACTACGGCTACAGCCTCGCGCTCGGCAGCGCCGAGGTGTCGCTGCTATCGCTCACCAACGCCTACCGCATGCTGGCCAATGGCGGCCGCCACGGACCCACCACACTGACCGCGCGGGCGTCCGCGCCAGCACCCGCTAAGAAGGCCGACGACCCCGCAGTGCCGATCCTCGACCCGCGCGCGGCCTTCATCGTCGGAGACATCCTCTCCGACGCGAATGCCCGCACGCGCACCTTCGGCCTGGACAGCATTCTTTCCACGCGCTTCTGGACCGCGGTGAAAACCGGCACCAGCAAGGACATGCGCGACAACTGGGCGATCGGCTGGTCGCAGCGCTACACGGTGGGCGTGTGGGTCGGCAACGCCAGCGGCGCGTCAATGTGGGACGTGAGCGGCACCAGCGGCGCGGCGCCGGTATGGGCCGAGGTGATGCGCTTCCTGCATGCACGCGAGCCGAGTCGCGCACCCAAGCCGCCCGCTGGCCTCATCGAAGCGCGCGTGACATTCGGGCCCGGTGCCGATGGCAACCCGCTGGAGGCCATGCGCAGCGAATGGTTCCTGCAGGGCACGGAGCAGCCGCTCTTCGCGCTCGACAGCGGCGGCGCCGGCACGTCGACAGAGGCGGCAGCCGCGCGCATCACCGCGCCGGCGGACGGCACCATCATCGCGCTGGACCCCGACATTCCGCCGCTGCACCAGCGCGTGCGCTTCGAGTCCGAAGGCCGCGGCGTGCAATGGCGCATCGACGGCAAGCACTTTGCACGCGGCAACAGCGCGCAATGGCTGCCCTGGCCGGGGCGCCACGTGATCGAACTGGTCGATGCCACGGGCAAGGTGGTGGACCAGCGCAAGCTCGAAGTGCGCGGCGCGGGCATCGTCTCGAAAAGCGCGCGCCGATAGGCATCCCCTTTGCCGACGCCCGGCAACAGCCGCGGCGCATTCTGAATCGCGGCTTTCCAAATCCCTGCCAACGACTGCGACAATCCGCCTGCGCGAAAATTCGTCCAATGATTCAATGAATTAGGCCTTTCTTATTCATATGCTCCTCCAAGCTCCCCGCACCTCCCTGGCCGACAGCGCCGCCGACAGCATCCGCGCCGAGATCGCCGCCGGCCGGTGGACCGTCGGGTCTCGCATTCCGATCGAGCCGCAACTGGCCCAGTTGCTGGGCGTGAGCCGCGGCACCGTGCGCGAAGCCGTCAAGACGCTGGTGTCGCGCGGCTTGCTCGAAGTGCGGCAAGGCTCCGGCACCTACGTGCGCTCCGGTTTCGACCCCTCGCTCAGCCTGCAGAAGATGCGCCGCGCGAGCCTTCGGGACCAGTTCGAGGTGCGCCGCGCACTCGAGGTCGAGGCGGCGCGGCTGGCCGCGCTGCGCCACACCGCCAAGGACCTGCGCAACCTGAAGGCCCTGCTGCAGAAACGCGGCGTGCCCGACCCCAACGACGGTGGCGCGAGCTTCATCGAGCGTGACCTGGCCTTTCACATGGCCATCGTCGACATCTCCGGCAATCTGGCGCTGGCCGAGACCTGCCGCTTCATCGCCGGCTACGTCAAGGAGACCATCGCCAGCACGATGGCTGCCGGCCTGCCGGAGCCCGACACGGCCGCGCACGTCGCCGTCGTCGAAGCCATTGCAAGCCGCAACGCCGACCGCGCCGCGGAGGCGGTGCGCGCGTTCATGTCGCCGATGATCGATGCGCTGGCGCAGGACGAAGCGGAGACGGTCCGATGAGCGCGGTGCCCTTCCGGGCGGGACGCGCGGCCGCGGACGAACTGCTGATCGACGCGGAGGTCGACAGCCTGCCGGCCCCACGCGCAACGCCCGCGGGCAGCCTGGCCCGCCGCATCCTTCTGGGCGCCAGCGTGGTGCTGATCGCCTTCAACCTGCGGCCGGTGTTCGCCAGCCTGTCGGTGGTGCTGCCCGAGATCATTGCGGCCACCGGCCTTTCCGCCACCGCCGCGAGCCTCTTGACCACGCTGCCCATCGTCTGCCTGGGCGTGTTTGCGCCGCTTGCGCCGGGGCTTGGCCGGCGCTTCGGGACCGAGCGCACGCTGCTTGCCTGCATGGTGCTCATACTTGTCGGCACGCTGCTGCGCGGCACGGGCAACATTCCGCTGCTTTTCCTGGCCTCGGCCATCGCGGGCAGCGGCATCGCCGTGTCGAACGTGCTGCTCTCCGGCCTGGTGAAGCGCGACTTCGCCAAGCAGGCGGCGCTGATGATGGGCCTGTACACCATGGCGGTGTGCGGCGGTGCGGCCAGCGCCGCGGGCGTCACCGTGCCGCTCCAGCATGCGCTCGGCGGAAGCTGGACCTACGCGCTCGCCATGTGGGCGGCGCCGGCCTTGCTGGTCACGCTGATCTGGGCCCCGCAGGCCCTGCCGCTGAAACCGGTGGCCAGCGAATCGGGCTTCACCGTGCGCGGCCTCTGGCGCGACCGGCTGGCATGGCAGGTCACGTTCTTCATGGGGTTGCAATCGGCCTTGGCGTACATCGTGATGGGATGGCTCGCACCCATCCTGCGCGAGCGCGGCCTCGGCGGCGAGACGGCCGGCTACGTGGTGTCGCTCTCGGTCATGACGCAGGTGGTGACCTGCCTCGTGGTGCCGGCCGTCGCGGTGAAGCTGCGCAACCAGCGCGGCCTGGCGGTGGTGCTGGCCACGCTCACTGTGATTGCGATGTTGGCCATGCTGTTCGCGCCGCTCGGCGGCGTGTGGTTGTGGGCCGTGCTGCTGGGCATTGCGCAGGGCGGCACCTTTGCGCTGGCGCTCACGATGATCGTGCTGCGCTCGCCCGATTCACACGTGGCGGCGCATCTCTCGGGCATGGCCCAGGGTGTGGGTTATGTCGTGGCGGCGTTCGGGCCTCTGTTGGCCGGCCTGCTGCATGGATGGACCGGCAGCTTCCGTGCGTCGTCATGGCTCTTCATCGGGCTGGGCGTCGCGCTGGTGACGGCGGGCATTGGCGCGGGGCGCACCCTGCACGTGGGCGCGGTCACAGTTCCGCAGCGCTGACGAAGAGAAAGGAAAGGCGGCAGACCGCTACTGCGGTCCGCCGCAGAACCCCGCGCGTTCGGTGGTCCTGGCGGCAAAGTGCAGGCGCGTAGTGGTCGCGGCGCTCGACGGTGTGTGCGCCGGCCATTCGTTTTGCAGCCAGGTGTATTGCCAGTTGTAGGGCTCGCCGGGCGTTGCGGGTTCACCGTAGGCAATGCGCAGGCTGCCGCTGCTCTCGTCATGGCAGTGCTTCGACTGTTTGTATTCCTTCTCGCTGAAGCAGGCGCGAACCATCTTCGAGCAGGAAAAAGGAATGTCTTCGTACGCAGCCTTGCTCTCTTCGAGCGGAACGAAGTCGGCCTTGGTGAACGAAGCGCCGCCGCCCGAGTACATCTCGGACACCGTCTGAAGCACGGCCACGGCCCATTGCCCTTCGGCGAGCGGGTAGAGGGCCGGAGCGAGCGAAACACGCGCCTCGGGCGTGCCGCCCCCTTCTTTCTTCAATGCGGCGGCATAGCTGCTGAAGTCATGCAGGCGGGCCAGCTGCCAGGTTCTCGAATTCGGGCCGCGCTTGATGCGCACCATCGCCATGGCCAGCGGCTCGTCGGATAACACCGCGTAGTCCGCAGAAGCAGCGCCACGCGACCGGTACAACCCGAGAGACTGCGGATTGCAAGGCTGCGGCAGCAGCGCACACAGACGAGCGCGCCATTCAGGATCGACGGACTCCGGCTTCTTGACTGCGTCGAAGGGTTGCGCGGCGGGTGCTGCGAAGACATGGCCAGCCAGCAACAGGGCGAGCATCGAGGCAGCAAAGCGAAGGGCTGGCGATGGCTTTTTCATGAACGGGAATGGTAGCCAGACTGCTGCAAAAAAATGCGACCAAATTGCCGAACGAGCGATGGCCTCGATGTTGTAGCCTTCGCTGCGTGGCCGCCCTGGCCTCTCGAACGGAGCGACGATGGCTGAAAAGATCCTGGTGTTCTATGGCTCATATCGATCGGATCGCATGGGCATTCGCCTTGCGGACTACGTGGTGGCCGGTCTCAACACGCGCGGCGCCGAGGCCGAACTGATCGACGCCCGGGCCGTCGGCCTGCCGATCCTCGACCGCATGTACAAGGAGTATCCCCAGGGTACCGCGCCCGCGGCGATGGAAGCGCTGGCGCAGAAGATACGCGGCGCCGACGCCTTCGTCTTCGTGACCGGCGAATACAACTGGGGCCCGCAGCCCGGCTTGAAGAACCTCACCGACCACTTCCTCGAGGAATGGTTCTGGCGTCCCGCCGCCGTCGCCAGCTATTCCGCAGGGCGTTTCTCCGGCGTGCGCTCGGGCACCTTGTGGCATTCGATCTTGTCCGAGATGGGAATGGTCGTCATCTCGAGCACGCTGGCCGTCGGGCCCATTTCGCAAACGCTGGATGCCGCAGGCAAGCCCACCGGCGGACCGGGCGAATCGCTCGATCGCTCGTTCGGCCGATTCGCAGATGACCTGGCCTGGTGGACCGAGGCGGCGCGCACGCAGCGAGAGCGAAAGGCACCGCCGTATTGATTTGCACCCGGCCGGCACTCGGCAGGCCCCACGTCTGCAGGATCAGGCAAGAACCTTGCTCGATCCGGATAACGCCTGGAGCCCCATCCGCGCGAGACTTGCCTCCATGCCCGGCGCTGCGTTGCGCCATGGTTCACACCCACCCGCACGAGGAGTTTCTCATGAGCGCAATCCAGGAAAAAGTCGTCCTCATCACGGGCGCAAGCGGTGGCATCGGCGAGGCGGCCGCACGGCTGCTCGCGCGTCGCGGCGCCAAGGTGGTGCTCGGCGCACGCCGCACGGAGCGGCTCGAGGCATTGGCCCACGACATCACGGCCGCCGGCGGCACGGCGAGCTTTCAGCGGCTCGACGTTACCTTGCGGCCCGACGTGGAAGCCTTTGCCGAGTTCGCGCTCGAGACGCACGATCGCATCGACGTGCTGGTGAACGCCGCGGGCGTGATGCCGCTTTCGCCGCTGTGGACGCGCAAGGTCGACGAGTGGGAACTGATGATCGACGTGAACCTGCGCGGCGTGCTGCTGGGCATTGCGGCAGTGCTGCCGACGATGCAGGAGCAGGGCTGGGGCCACATCGTCAACGTGGCGCCGGTTCCCGCGCATGGCGTGTCGCCGAATTCGGCGGTGTACTGCGGCACGCAGTACGCGGTCGACGCCATTTCGGAAGGGCTGCGCCAGGAGCACGCGGGCCGCGTGCGCGTGACGGTGGTGCGCCCCGACGTGAGCGAGGCAGACCGCACGCTGGCCGATCGCATCGCGGCCTGCAGCTCGTTCGAACGCATGGTCACGCGGCGCCGCATCGCGGTGCCGGTGGAAGCCGTGGCGCGCTCGATCGCGGGTGCCATCGAGGGCAGCAGCATCTCGGCGCCGCGGCGCCCAGCGTGGCGCCCGCGGCCGGCCGAACTCGCGTTCTGATGATGATTGATCGCGTCAGTAGGTCTTGTAAGGCAGGAACTTGCCCGAGAGCACCACGTTGACGCGGTCGCCCTTGGGGTCGGCCTGGCGCTGGATGTCCATGCTGAAATCGATGGCGCTCATGATGCCGTCGCCAAATTCCTCATGGATCAGTTCCTTGATGGTGCTGCCATACACGCTCACCACCTCGTACCAGCGGTAGATGAGCGGATCGGTTGGTACGGGGGTGGGCAGCGAGCCCTTGTAGGGCACCACCTGGAGCCACTTCTGCTCTTCGACGGTGAGTTCGAAGATCTCGCCGACGATCGCCGCCTGCTTGTCGTCCAGCGTCATCTGGCCGAGGCATGCGGCGGTGGTCCACTCTTTCGAGAGGCCCACCTTCTTGGCCACGTCGGCCCACTGGATGCCCTTGGACACCTTCACGGTGATGATCTTCTCGGTAACGTCGTTGCGGTTCATTGAGGGGTTGCTCCTGATTGGATGGGTTGAATGAGTGGGAATCACGACGCCCTGGCGCGCGTGACGAGGAAATCGACGATGTGGTTGCGCAGCGCGTAGTAGCCGTCCAGGTGATGTAGCGAAGCGCGCGTGCGTTCGCGCGGCAGCGGGTTCACCACCGTCTCGGCGATGTTGCCGGGCCGCCAGCCGGCACCCGGCTGTTCTGCGCCGTTGGTCATCAGCAAGATGCGGTCGGCCAGCAGGATGGCTTCGTCCACGTCGTGCGTGATCATGAAGACGGTCTGCTGCGTCTGGCGCACGATGGCCATCAGCTCGTCCTGGATGGTGCCGCGCGTGAGCGCATCGAGTGCACCAAAAGGCTCGTCGAGCAGCAGCATCTTGGGCTGGATGGCAAAGGCGCGTGCAATGCCCACGCGCTGCTTCATGCCGCCCGAAAGCTGAGAAGGCTTCTTGTCGATAGCGGCCTGCAGGCCCACCATGGACACAAAGCGTTCCACCTGCGCGTTGACCTGCGCGGCCGACCAATCGGGCCAGCGCGAGACCACCGCGAAGGCGATGTTCTTGCGCACCGTGAGCCATGGCATGAGCGCATGGCTCTGGAACACCACGCCGCGTTCCAGGCTCGGTCCGGACACCTCGCGGCCGTCCATGAACACATGGCCTGCGCTCGCTTCATCCAGCCCGGCCAACACATTGAGAATGGTGGTCTTGCCGCAGCCCGAATGGCCGATGATGCAGACGAACTCGCCGCGGTCGAGCGTGAACGACACGTCCGCGAACACCGGCCCCGCAGGCACGAAGGCCTTCGCCAGGCGCTCGATGCGCAGGAAGCCGGCGGCAGGCGCCGGGCTGGAATGAGCTGTCATGACGGCGCCTTGTGCTGATCGATCACTCCACATAGGTCACCTTTCGCTGCAGCCCGGCAAAGGCCTGGTCGAGCAGCATGCCCACGATGCCGATCACCAGGATCGCGAAGATCACGTTGGTGAGCGAGAGGTTGTTCCATTCGTTCCACACAAAGTAGCCAATGCCGGTGCCACCCACCAGCATCTCGGCCGCCACGATGACGAGCCACGCAATGCTCATGCTGATGCGCATGCCGGTGAGGATGGTGGGCGCGGCAGCCGGCAATATCACGCGGAACGCGCGGCGCAGCGGCTTCACTTCGAGCGTGCTGGCCACGTTGAGCCATTCGCGCTTGACCGAGGCCACGCCAAAGGCGGTGTTGAGCAGCATCGGCCACACCGAGCAGATGAAGATCACGAAGATGCCGCTGACCGACGAATCCTTGATGGTGTAGAGCGCGAGCGGCATCCACGCCAGCGGCGAGATCGGCTTGAGCACCTGGATGAACGGATCGAAGGCCTTGTGCAGCAGCGGCGACATGCCGATGACGAAGCCGAGCGGCACCGCCACCCCGCAGGCCAGCAGGAAGCCCAGCGCCACGCGGCCGAGCGAATAGGCAAGCTGGATCGCAATGCCCTTGTCGTTCGGGCCGTTGTCGTAGAACGGATCGGACAGGTGCCGCCAGGCCGTCTTGCCCATCTCGGCCGGCGACGGAAAGCCCGAGCTCTTCACCTGGCCCGGGTCCTTGCCCAGCATCTTCTGGTATTCGATCTGCTCGGCCGTCATGCCGGCGGCGGCCGTGGTGCCGGCGGCCGGCAGGGTGGCCAGTTGCCACACGGCCAGCACCAGGCCGAGCAGCAGCACCGACAGCAGCGCCGCCTTGAGCGTGAGGTTCTTGCGCATGGCGTGTCAGGCCGCGAGCTTGCTGATCGCGAAGCTCTTGACGTAATCGTCCGGCTTCGCAGGGTCGAACACCTTGCCCATGATGGTGAACTTGGGATATGCACCGTCGGCGACCGGCTGGCCCAGCGCCTTCATCTGCTTCTTCGCGTCGGTGAGCAGGAACACTTTCTCGGCAATCTGCTTGTAATCGACGTCGCCCTTCACATAGCCCCAGCGCTTCATCTGCGTCAGCATCCAGACGGCCATCGACTGCCACGGAATTGGATCGAAGTCGGCGCGGTTGGGCACCGTTCGGATGTTGCCGAGCCCATCGGCAAACTTGCCGGTCAGCACCTGGCTGATCACGGTCTCTGGCTGGTTGAGGTATTGCGCCGGCGCAATCACCTTGGCAATCAGTTCGCGGTTCTTGGGATCGCGCGCCATCGCCGACGCGGTGAGCACCGACCGCACCAGCGCCGCAAAGGTGTTGGGGTTCTTCTGGATGAATTCGGTCGAGCTGCCGAAGGCGCAGCACGGATGGCCGTCCCAGAGGTCGCGGGTCAGCAGATGCAGGAAGCCGATTTCCTCGAACACCGCGCGCTGGTTGAACGGGTCGGGGCCCAGGTAGCCGTCGATGTTGCCGGCGCGCAGGTTGGCCACCATTTCGGGCGGCGGCACCACGCGGATCTGGATGTCGGTGTCGGGGTTGAGGCCCGCCTCGGCCACGTAGTAGCGCAGCAGGAAGTTGTGCATGCTGTACTCGAAGGGCACGGCAAACTTCATGCCCTTCCACATCTTCGGGTCGCGCTTGTCCTTGTGCTTGTTGGCCAGCGTGATGGCCTGGCCGTTGGTGTTCTGGATGGTGGCGACGTTCATCGGCACCTGATTGGAGCCGGCCCCCATCGAGATGGCCAGCGGCATGGGCGACAGGAAATGCGTGGCGTCGTACTCCTTGTTGAGCATCTTGTCGCGGATGAGCGCCCATCCCGCCGTCTTGACCACTTCGACGTTGAGCCCCTGCTTTTGATAGAAGCCCAGCGGGTGCGCCATGATCAGCGGCGTGGCGCAGGTGATCGGGATGAACCCGATCTTGAGGTTGGTTTTTTCGAGCGGTGCCTTGTCTTGTGCCATGGCCTGCAGCGCGCTCAATGGCAGGACGGAAGCAATGGCGGCGCGCGCGGTGTTGGCGCCCACGGCGCGCAGGAAGCCGCGGCGCACGCTGTCGACGGGGAACAGCGCCTTCAAAAGGCTGGCTTCGATCTTGTCGTCGGCGCCGACCTCGATCTCGGCGCCGCGGCCATGGTTGCGGCCGCACGCGCAGCGCATGTTCAATGGCCGGTCGGCATCGTAGAGATTGCAGGCGTTCGAATCGGATGGGCTGGCCATGGTGGTGCACCTTGGTGAAAAGATGCTTGCTCGATGCAAGGCCCGGGCCGAAAGCGAGGCCCAAGAGCCTGCGGGCCGCAGATCGTGCCGCGCTTGTCGAGGCCTTGTAGGGCTGGCACTACAAGCCGGTACCCGCCCGCTTCGTTTTCAGGCCGCGGGCGCCGCTTTGCCGTGTCGCTCGGCATACAACGCAAGCTCCACGTCGTTCTTGGTGCCGGTCTTTTCGAGGATGCGGGCGCGGTAGGTGCTGACCGTGTTGGGCGCCAGGCCCAGCTGCGCACCAATTTCGCTCACGCTGTGCCCGGTGCTGAGCAGGCGGTACACCTGGTGCTCGCGATGCGAAAGCTGTTCGGGGCCCTGCCCTGCATTGCGCCCCACCGCCGCCGCCAGCGCTTCCGCCGTGGCCGCCGACACATAGAGGCCGCCGGCCGCGACCTTGCGCACGGCCGCCACCATGTCGTCGGCATCGGCGCTCTTGTTCAAGTAGCCCGATGCGCCGAGCTTGAGGCAGCGCACCGCATACTGCTTCTCGGGATAGGTGCTGAGCATCAGCACCGGCAGCGCGGGCCAGTCCTTGCGCAAGGCCTGCAATACGTCGAGGCCGTCGCGGCCCGGCATTGCGATGTCCAGAAGAACTACGTCGAGGCCTTCGGGCCCGCCGAGTGCCTGCACGGCGGCCAGCACCTCGGGGCCGGTCTGCGCTTCGGCCCGAACGACCATCGACGGCAAGCCGTTGGAGAGGTCGCCCAGCATCTGCTTCAGGCCCTCGCGCACGATGCGGTGGTCGTCGCCGATGAGCACTCGGATCTCGTTCATGCCGCCGAGCCTACACCGGCAGCGGCAGATGCAGGACAAAGGCGCTGCCCTCGCCCACTTGGCTTTGGATGTCGATGCGCCCGCCGAAGTGCCTCGCACGCTCCCGCATGCCGAGCACGCCATAGGCCGTGGCCGCTTCGAAGGCCTCCGCCGGCGCGCCGATGCCGTCGTCGCGCACGCTGATGACCAGTTGCCCCTGTTCCATGCCAAGGCGGATGTCGAGACTTCGCGCCTTCGCGTGCCGCCCGACATTGCTCAGCATTTCCTGGAAGATGCGGAACACCGCCATGGCCGCGGGCTCGGGCAGCTCCACGCCCGGGGGCACGTCGAAGTGCCATTGCAGCGCCAGCTCGCTCGACTGCACGAACTCGTGCGCCTGCCATTCGAGCGCAGCCCACAGGCCTTGGTGGTCGAGGATGCTGGGGCGCAGGTCGGTGATGATGCGGCCCACGTTGTCGACCGCGCGCTCGATCAGCTGGCTCATGTTGCCGCACTTGCCACGCATCTGCTCGCGCATGGCCTGCGCGGCATCGGGCGCGCGCTCCTGCTGTTCGCCCAAGCGCTTGCCGATCCAGTTGACGTCCATCTTGAGCGCCACCAAAAGGCTGCCGAGCTCGTCGTGCACCTCGCGTGCGATGCGCGTGCGCTCGTCTTCGCGCACCTTGTCGAGCCAGGCCGAGAGCTCGCGCAGCTGCACCAGCGCATCGCTGAGCTCGCGCGTGCGCTCCTGCACGCGCAGGCCGAGTTCGTCCTTGGCCTGCTGCAGCGCCTCGGCCTGGCGCCGGCGCTCCGTGATGTCGACAAAGGTGATGACGGCACCGCGCACCTGCGCACCGTCCATGATGGGATGGCTCGAATACTCCACCGCGAAGGCGCTGCCGTCGCGGCGCCAGAACACCTCGGTGTCGATGCGGCACGCGAGGCCGCGGCGAAAGGCGTTGAAGATGGGACAGTCCGTGTCGGCGTAGTGCGAGCCGTCCGGGTGCGAGTGGTGCGTGAGTTCGTGCATGTTGCTGCCGATCACGTCGCGCGCCTCGTGGCCCAGCATCTCCGCTCCGGCCCGGTTGATGAACATGCAGTGGCCGTCCAGGTCGACGCCGAAAATTCCCTCGCCGGTGGACTCCAGCAGCAGCCCCAATTGGTGCTGCCAGAGCGGGTGGCTGGCGGTGGGGTTCAGTACGGGCGTTTCCATGCACCAAAAGCAAGCAACAAACGTTCCTGGTGCCTTGCTCCCTCTCCCCTTGGGGAGAGGGTTGGGGTGAGGGTTCGTCGGCGGTAGACCTGCGTAGTGAGGCGAAGGCCGCCAGCCCTCACCCTGCCCTCTCCCAAAGGGAGAGGGGAAAGAACCGGGTGATCAGCGCTCCCAGCGGAACTTGCGCTCGGACTCCTTGATGGGCTGGTCGTTGATGCTCGCGTAGCGCCTTTGCATCAACCCGTTCTCGGCGAACTCCCAGTTCTCGTTGCCGTGGCTGCGAAACCACTGCCCGGCCTCGTCGTGCCATTCGTATTCGAAGCGCACCGCAATGCGGTTGTCCATGAAGGCCCAGAGCTGCTTCTTCAGGCGGTAGTCATGCTCGCGCTCCCACTTGCGGGTGAGAAATTCGACCACCTGCTCGCGGCCGTTGACGAAGTCCGCGCGGTTGCGCCATTCGGTGTCGGGCGTGTAGGCCAGGCTCACGCGCACCGGGTCGCGCGTGTTCCAGGCGTCTTCGGCGGCCTGGACTTTCTTCGTTGCGCTTTCAAGCGTGAAGGGAGGCAGCGGTGGTCGGGATTCCATAGCGTTCTTTCGTTGAATGGAGTAGTGGCGAAGCTGCGCAATGTGCCACATGTAGACAGACCTGTCTACCCACATACAATGTTGCCATGGACATCTCCGCATTGCCCGCGCGCGAGCGCATCCTGCACACGGCGCACGACCTCTTTTATGCCGCCGGCATCCGCGCCACCGGCATCGACCGCGTCATTGCCGAATCGGGCGTGACCAAGGTCACTTTCTATCGGCACTTTCCGTCCAAGGATGACCTGGTGCGCGAGTTCCTCGACCACCGCCACGCGCGCTGGATGGCCTGGTTCGTCGATGCACTCGGACGCCGCGGCGCGCACGATCGTGCCGGCGACCCCGGGGCCTTGCTGCTGCTCGCCGACGTGATGGCCGAATGGTTTGCCGACCCGGCGTTTCGCGGCTGCGCCTTCATCAACTCGGTGGCCGAGGTGGGCGGCAGCGTGCAAGGCGCGGCCGAGCGCGCGCGCGAACACAAGCGCGAGATGGTGGAGGTCATTGATGGCTTGCTGCCCGGGGATACATCTTCTTCTCGCATGGCGCTCGCACAAGCCGCAGCGCTTGGCGTGGACGGCGCGATCGTCAAAGCGCAGACGGGCGACATGGCTTTGGCACGCGAGGCCGTTGACGACCTGCGGCGCCTGCTTGCGGCACTGGCCTCGGCGCCGAGGACGCCGGCAACCCGATAACATTCAGCCAGCAAACACCAACAACAATGGCTTCGACCCGACTCCCCTCGACCCAGGGCCTGCAAGCCTTTGAAGCGGTGGCGCGGCTGCGCAGCGTGAACCTCGCGGCAGAAGAGCTCAGCGTGACGCCCAGTGCAGTGAGCCATCGCATCCGCCAACTCGAGACGCTGCTCGAACTCAAGTTCTTCATTGGCAACGACTTCAGCCTGAGCGCCGAAGGCGTGGCCTACCTGGCCCGCGTGCGCGAGGCCATTGCAGCGCTGCAGCAGGTGCCCGGCCGCGAGCCCGCATCGCAGGTGCGGCGGCTGCGAGTTGCCGTGACACCCACCTTCTCGCGCCAGATGCTGCTGCCCCGCCTGGCCGTGTTCCGCGACGCTTATCCCAACATTGAACTGATGCTGCAGGTGACCACGCCCGTGCGCAACATGACGGCCGAAGAGGCCGACATCGAGTTGCGTTTCGGCACCGGACCTTTTCATGACCGGGAGTTTTTTCAGCTGCTGGCCGACGAGGTCTCTCCGGTGTGCAGCCCGGCTTACCTGGAGCGCCACGGTCCCTTCGACGGCTTTGCAACCGATGCCGAAATCTCGCGCGCCCAACTGCTGCGCACGCCGCTGGAATCCTGGCGCACCTGGTTCAAGGCCTGCGGCATCGGCCTGCCCGAGCCCGCCATGGGCCACCAGTTCAATGACCTGGGCCTGGCGCTCGATGCCGCGGCCGAAGACTTCGGCGTGGTGCTCATGCACCTGAAGCTCGGCAGCGCGTGGCTCGACAGCGGCCGCCTCGTGCGGCTTTCGCCGCGCGGCGTGCCCTCGCCCAACGCCTACTTCATCTGCTGGCGCCCAGGTGCCATGGAGCGCTGGGAGTGCGCGACCTTCGCCGAGTGGCTGCGCCAGGCGCTGCGCGATTGACGACCTGAATTCTTTTCAGCCGCGGGCAGGATAATTTTCAGCTG
>Ga0209673_1002148_pt1 | contig 14614 bp, 10 predicted proteins | sample AraplaCol_mMS_r2_2_FD_184274 | JGI IMG/M metagenome (GOLD analysis project Ga0209673, IMG submission 184274) | Arabidopsis root microbial communities from North Carolina, USA - plate scrape MF_Col_mMS_r2 (SPAdes) (version 3) | ecosystem: Host-associated > Plants > Roots > Endosphere | place... | reverse complement strand
GAGTGATTCGAGAGGTCGGAACCTATTGTAACTAATGTAGACGAAATCACTCCAGTACTGTACACGAGGTATCTCATTAGTCTCCAATCTAGACTATCCCGATGCGCAAAAGAACGCGCTAGACATAGATACTCACTCATATCCAAAAAGAAGACCACTTATTCCCGCAGAAACGGTTAGTATCCATATGAACAACCCGCCGGAGTACTCGAGCTCTGGCGTGAGATCGACGTTATCGGCCGGATCGGGAGAGAAGTCGTGATCGGTCGGGGTGAGAAGCGGGGCGTTGGGACCGTTGTTGTCGGGCTCTGAGCGAGCGATCATATTGTGTAGCTCCTGGGTATTTGTTAATTCAGGAACTTCATATGCGCGAAGTTTGGGGAGGCTGTTGGGGAGTTGAAAGTGGTAGCTTTTCTAGCTGAGAGTCTCCCCTCCCCGGGTTTCATTTCGATTGCCGATAAGTCGATAACCGCCGGACCCACATGGGCCGACTTATACTTCAAGTTTGGAACTATAGTCTACAATAAAGGGTATGTTTATACTCATGCCAGGCCATGTGGCTACAGAATATTGTACGACGGTATCTGGTAGATACCGTATAGTATAAGTAATGTATGACGGGGCCCTGTCAAGGTTCGTAATATAGCAGTATATAAGAAAATTTTATTATATACTAACTTAATGCTTAGCCACAACACCAGCAGCATCAGCCTGAGCACTAATCATCTTCTTATAAGCCTTAACATCACCATCAAACTTGTGCACAGTACCCTGGTCACAAACCCAGAGACTGGTACAAACATTCTGCAACATAGTCACATCGTGAGAAACCATCACCACACCACCCTCGAAGCGCTGAAGAGCCTCCGAAAGTGCATCCATACCCTCGATATCAAGATGGTTAGACGGTTCGTCAAGAACCAGGATGTGGGGGTTTGTCAATGACAAGCATGCAAATGCTACACGGGACTTTTGACCTCCAGAGAGAAGTTCCATCTTTTGTAGACCTGTCATACCAGTGATACCGAAACTGTGCAATGGAGATATTAGAATTAATCCGAAGATAAAGGGTGGGGGGGAAGGGTGCTAGGTGATATAACTTACGCGCCCAAATGTCTTCGGTACTCTTCGTCCGATTTTCCGGGATAAGTCTTCGCCATAAAGGTAACTGCACTGGCATTCATATCGAGAGCATCGACGTGGTGCTGAGCGAAGAATCCAATACGGAGTCTTGAGTGTGTGGAAATCAATCCCTTTGTCGGTTGTAATTGGTTGGTGAGGAGCTTCAGCACGGTAGTCTTACCCGCACCGTTAGGTCCAACGATACCAATACGCGAATCCAATTGTACGTCCAGATCGACATCCTTGAGCAGTGGTTTGTCCTTGGTATAACCGAAGCAAACATCTGACATTTGGACGATGGGCGGAGAGAGCTTCTCCACTTCGGGGAATTGGAAGTGTACGGTATATTCGCTCTCGGGAGCTTCGAGAACAGGCATGCGTTCCAGTTTCTTGATTCTGGACTGAGCTTCGGAGGATTTGGCGGCATTGTAACGGAATTTGTCGATGAAGGCTTGAAGGTGAGCCCTTTCCGCCATCTGCTTCTCGTATTCGCGCTTGGCGATCTTCCTTCGCTCTTCCTTGGTGGCGTAGAAGGACTCGAAGTTGGCGCCTCTGTAGTAGTCCAATCTCTCGGAGTGCTGGTGTACGATATCGGTGGCAACTTCGTTAAGGAATGCACGATCGTGAGAAACGACCAGGACGGTACTGGGGTATCCTTGAAGGTAGTTGGAAAGGAAAGTGATAGATGGAACGTCCAACATGTTAGAAGGTTCGTCAAGAAGTAAGAGATCAGGCTCGCAGAACAGGGCTCGAGCCAGCGCCAGACGCATTCGCCAACCACCAGAGAAGGTCTTGGTGGCATATTGTTGTCGCTCGGGTGAGAAACCAAGACCAGCCAGAATACTAGCTGCTCTGGACTCGGCCTTATCGGATTCCATTTCTGAAAGCTTGGCGTGGATATCAGACAAGGTGATATCAAGACCTTCCCTGTCATTGTCGAGGCGGGCAGCATCCTTAGATGTGTCTGCCAGTTGGGAGCGTTCTTCTTCGATAACGGTCAGTTGTTTCGAAATCTTCTCCTGCTCTGCAAGAAGATGCTTGCGCCAAACATCGGCATCCAAGACAGCTTGAATTGCTGAGGTATCATCTCCGGTGATCTGGGAAGAAAAGGTCAGTAGCTGTTCTTTGTCTCATGCGCAGATTCGAGAAAAATTAGGACATACCTCTTGCTCGACGTGAAGAATGGAAACGTGCGTGGGCACGGCGACTTCTCTGCGACTCAGAGCACGCAGCAGTGTAGATTTACCAATACCGTTCTGACCAACCAGACCATAGCGACGACCGTACGCGAGGGTAAACGAAGCATCCGTAAGAATACGCAGACCACCAATAGAGATATCAATATTGTCGAGCTTGATGTCCTTACTCTTGGCCTGGGAGTCCGAGCCCAACTGAAGAGGGTTGACAGCCATAAAGAACTCCTCATAAGACATAGTCTCATCAGGCTGGTTGAGCAAGCGAGAAGACTCGTATTGAACAGTCTTCATCTGCTTCTTCTCCTGCTTGGCACGAATCTTACGCTCAGCCTTCTCAAGCTTCTTCTTATCAACCTTAGACTCGACCTTTCGCGCATTAGCAGATTCCAAATCCACATTGCCGCCTGTCAAGCCCAAAGTCGAAGACATATTGCGCTGCGAGCCCACGTTGATGGTTTGATCCAGCTTCTTCGCAGCAAACGGCATCTGCCGTTTTTCCGGATCGACTCCATTCGACGAGCTGAGTGTTGTAATGAATTTTTCTACCAGGTTGGCAATGGCGTCACGGTTCTGGTCTGAGAAATCTCCCGACGCGGAGACTAGCAGCTCGGTAACGGATTCGGCGGCCTCAGTCAAGGGAGACGGAGCATTGGCGTCTTCGACATATTGATTCGAGGCGTGAGTCAGATATCCCTGTCTCGTGTGAGCTTTGCTGAGTTCTCTTTGAGGAATTTATGTGAGGACCTACCACCGAGTATTCCGAGATGACTCGGTCTAAACCGGGGATTTGCGCTTGGATTTGGGCCTCCATCTTGGCCACGTGGATCGAATGAAGAGTATTACAATCAGCAATCCAAGATCCCGGTTCAGAATCAGCGAAGGATCTACTCAATGCTGTCCAGGCGCTTTCTGGGGTAATTCGATTGGAGAGTGGCGTGTTTTTCGAGGTGGGTTATCGATAAGGTCATGTGATATTGACCGCCCTCTTGCCTGATTGGGAACATCTCGAGCAATTACACATTGCTATTCTATATGCAATTACAATTGGTATTCATATCAAGGCAGTGAATAGGTAGATATGCTCTCTGCGCATTATATTTCCAATCTGCTATGATTTGGTCAGTCCTGCTGCACACTCGTACTTCAACGCCCTATTCTCTAGGCTACCAAACGCTAAGTGACCACCGATGTGATGGCAGCTGCATTTCAAATCACAATGGCGTTTGCTGTGAACGGACCTGCATGAAACAAGCATATTACCCGGTTGTAACACAAAGCTACCGTCAAGATGCCCGAGTTCCGAAATAGCGGAATACTTGGAAGAAAGTTGGAGCTTCATCATGATAGTGGAGACACAGCTATCATCCATCACCTGGGTCTTCTACAATGAATTATAGTGTACGGAGTAGCTACTCCTGTACTACTGGTATCCCTTTGCTAGTAGAAAGACACGTAGATCTGCACAATGGCTTTACTTTCAAGCAATGGGATCCAGTGATTGAGACCGCCTCTGATCGTCCGAAAGACATTTTAGTCGCAGCTGGTGAATACGATGCGAAGCGAGTGGTTCTGCGGCTCTCCTTTTTGCAATCTGCACTGCCGATCACAGTGTCAGCATATTTTCTCAAGTCTTTAGTAGGATTTCTCGATCTGGGTCGATGCTTGCAGGTACATAGGTTGTGCTGTTTTGTTGTGGTTTTTCCGGTTCGGGCGTGAGATGGCAAAGATACGATTTGTGAATGAGAAGGCTCTACATATGTACATACCTAGGTAGAGTAGGACTAAGTGAAGACTGTTTGAGGGTGTACAAAGTGAGTTGTACAGCAGAAGCTTTGGTTTTATTGTAGACTTAGATTGCTGTCTGTTTTGTTTCCGGTTAACGACTGCTGGTTTACAACAGGAGAATCTGTAGAGATGGTCACCTGAATACTTCTATGTACATTGGGTACTATGGGGACATCCTGTATACTTCACAAATAGCATACTCTAGTCACATTCACTCATACACGTAGATTTAATATGCCCGATGTGTACTTCAAACAGTCTATCGTACGATTGAACTTTTGAAGGTTTGAAATCAACACCATCACAGGAGATATCTCAGTTCGGCCTACTCCGTGCATCAAAACCAGACGAAACTGGCCAAGCGGATATCGACAGGATCCGCAGGACCCAATTGGTCACGTCAAATTCGTCGACAAGAATTGAACCGTTGGTGAACAGCTCCAGATGGACTGCAGACACCTTACAGCTTACAGCTTACAGTACAGTAGAGACAAGATCGCTTAGATCCTGGAGATTGGCATCCGCACGAGATACGAAGTCAATAGTGGATCCGCTGCGCCTAGTTTCAAGGATATCCCTGTCCATCATCTGTAGCTATGAGCATTACTGCACGTACGACTTTTAGTCGACCTTCTCAAGGTGACGACTGGTTATGTCGATCGCCAGCAAAGTTGACAGGAATTACGCCTTTGTCTGGCGTATCCCCGGTCGGTGAAGATCGTCATACAGTACTCCATAGCAGGGTGAAAAGAATGAACTATGGATGAGCCACGAGGCATGACTATCTTGAAAACTTTGTTTATGCCGGACTTCAACAAAGAAAAAAAAAAAAAGATACCGAATCGGCAGCAAGATCCGTTTCCCAGTTATTCTGCGTTTGATCCACGGGGGTCACCTTTCATTTACAAGAGTGGGGGACGATGACGATGGAGATCGGAATGATATCGAACTGGTGCCCGGTTTGATTCGGTCTTCGGTGGTTTTTTCCCTCTTTTTGCCCTCTTTTTTTTTCCCTCTTTTGTTCTGGTTTAATATTCCCACCCCCGTTGGAACCGGGACCCGCTTGGAGCGGAAATGAGTGTGAAATATCGAACGGTCATGGTGACTGAGGATGGTAAGATCAGCAGTCTGGAAGAATGGATCGAGTGGATGTCGATGGAACTTCTCGAAAGATTGCGGTACATAGCATGCTGTATGTACTGTTGAGACAGAGTACTCCGTACTCTGTCTACTCCGTATTTTGTCTATATGACATGAGCACGACATGGCTGGACGACTCCACTATGTCAGGCCTTGGGATGACAGAAAGCATAACGACAGGTAGAGTGGATGTCAGGATTGGACGAGTAAGATGTTTCAGAGTGGTAGTCTTGCAGGAGGAGGTCAGCTCGACAGATATTTCTTGCTTTGGGAATGGTTCGTTGGCTGGTGGACTCTGATCGACCGCACTGGGCCCCTACGATCGCGCGAGTCCAAGCCTCTCGACAAGGCTAAAAGGGGCCGAAAGATGCGATCCCAGCCAGCCGAGACGAGATGATGTGGGGAACTCTGTGACTTTCTGGATCTCATGGCTTGTTTTTCTTTCCATCCTCCGGTTTCTCTCCACTCTGTCATTTGGTTGCGGACATGTCCGTTGGACCAGCATAGGCAGTGTACTCCGTTGGTGTACTGAGTACAGTATACCTACAGTGCCTGAGTACAGTACAATCGCTGCTTGACTTGACTGACGACTGACGACTGGCCTGGACACGAGAACCCACAGTGAGCCGCAAGGGATGAGTGGACCTCGCAGCAGCAGATGGGAAGAAGTGGATGACTTTGCAAGTCGGGGCTTTTTAGTCTGCTGCAACGTGTGTAGAAAGTCAAAACAAACACTTGCAGAATAACATACAGTAGAATAAATACCAATGAGTATGAAATAGTAATAATAATAAATTATACTAAATACTACAATAATAATTATCATAATAATATAGAATAATACTAAATAATTGTATAGAAGTAATGAGTTCCCCAGGGAACGCTCCCCAAGGAATAGTCGAGCTTCTCCTCGCGTATGAATCTCCCCTCTTTCTCTCCTTGTTCTCCCTCGACTTCGGCCCTGGCGGGCTACACTCGAGTTTTTTCCTCTTCTTTTATTTTATTTCATTATTTCATTTTGTTTCTGTTTTCTTTGTTTTCGTTCCTTGACCTCTTCAGGACCCTGGGCATCCTCTTCATTTCTCTCTCGGGTGCCTACTTCTGCCATCTTCTCCTGTTTACCCCAGCCCCTCCTCTGCCTCTCTCTCTCTCTCTGCACCTCATTCCCACTCACTCTCCCTCACTCCCTCACTCCCCTTGCCAAATGGGATGTCATTCGCAAAGACTCACCCTGCGGAGCTAAGCTGGAGGGTGCGTGTCACTCTACTCAGCGATCCCTGAGCATGGATCACGTTTCAACTGTGAGTTGCTTGTCTTGAAGGGTCCCTGTGGCTGTGTTGATATGGACTAACGCGGAGATGAAGCTATGTGCACTAAGCACTGTAGGAATCGCCCCAACTGGACTCGCCCTCGGACGAGTCGAGCGATGTAAATCAAAGATTCTCCGCCGAAAAACTCTCCTTGATGATCCCCAAGCGCTACCAAATCCTTCTCTCAAGGCCACTCCGGTCGATGTCCGGCCCAAAACATCTCGATCAGCTCGCCCGAGCCTTGCTGCGGTCGACTGGAAAATTAATGAGAAAGAACCGACCGCGGTAACAGGAAATCTTCCCCGGGATCCCCAATTCCAGGAACCAGATCTCCGTCGCGCATCATTATCCTTTGGCGCCGCCAGATATCGCCGTCGCGGCCAAACACTCACCAACCCGCCCTTACGAATCCCTGAACATGGCCCGACAGAACCACCAGAGACAACAGCAGAATCGCATTCGCGTCGCCCGTCAACGAGCTGGTTGCGCCGATTATCTATCGTTTCCTTTCAGTCGGATAGTCCGACAACAAACAGTCCAGTCACGCCCTCTTTTACTGGATCGGCCAGTCCGATTCTTTCTCGACCAGCGAGCCAACATCGAACCCCAAATAAACTAGTCAAACGTCCTTCCACCAGACGCTCCAATGGCTCTGTCCCTCTTTTCATTAATACCGCGGTCTCCCCGGGGTCAGCACTGCGACGGCCCGCGACCAGCTATCAACGGTCCGGGTCAATGCAGGCACAAACCCCTATTACGCCGGACTTTGAGACCCGCTTCTCACAACAATTCCAACCTGTCGATTCCCCCGCAATCGAAGACTTTCAGTTTCAATCGCAGGATGATTGGAAGGCTTTCTGGCTCCCAAAGCGCGAGGGATTCTCCGAAAGGCTCTCGCGGAGGCTTTCCACGGCTACAGCCCCAAAAGCACAAGGCGTGAGGTGTCTTATCTCGGACCAGGATACACTTCCCGCATTGATTTCAGCAGGCACCATCATAAACAAGACCACCCCTCATCGGGACGAGCCTGCAGCACCGGTTGAGTTCCGGAACCCGTTCCAGGCCCAAGTTGAAACTTCTGGTCCTCTGCCTGCATCGGAACCAGAGCCGACACCAGAGCTCGAACCAGATTCTGAAGCAGCTCCCCGACCAGCGGAACCAGCAGTGGCACTATCACCGCCTTTACCGCAATCAATACAACCATCACCATTACATTCTTCAGAGAAACCAGCTCACAAACATTCATATTCATTCAATGACCTTGAGCCTAAGAGAATTGTTGTGAATACAGTGACAGCGACAGGTGCGCCGATCATTGGACCTCGTGGAGGATCTTTGAAACGAGTCAAAGGTCGGACATTCTCTATACCTCGTGCGGAGCTTCCCAGGATAGAACGAATCAAACCTACTCCGTCTTCTGTCTCGACACGCCGGAATATAACCGACCCAGCTGTTTTTCGCCAGCCACCCGGTCTGGCTTCTCCAGGATCAACAGGTTTAGCTTATAGTGAACGGTCAGCAGGCATACCACGGTCAGTATCTCACGATTATAACATCGGTCTACGCGACTATCGGCCTCTCACCACCGATGCCGTTGCAATCTCTACTTGGCAACATTCCAAGCGACCTGACAGCCATGCCCCTTCTTCTCTGCGGCGCCGCCCAAAGAGACACTCCATTGCAGCATCTGATCCCGCTTCGACCATTATTGGCTCCGATGATACTCGCGTCTTTACCTCGGGCGATGAATACGAGACCGACTTGATGACTGATTACTGGGACTCAATCCGGACGCGCGGAACTGAAGGAAGCGGATTGCACGGCTTGCGGATTGAAACGATGTTCGACAAGGCAGGCACACAATTGTCCAACGAGGAAGTCACAACCCTGGAAGATCTTCTTCCGCGCGGCTCGTTTGCCTCGCGAGTGGAAAAGGATCCTCCTCTTTTCTCCGATTCTCTTCTTGCTTCGTCAGTCACTCGAGTCCGTACAAATGACGAGCTATCGTTTTCAGATGGGGAAAATGATAGTCACAGTATGATTGGTGCTTTGCCGGGTGAGCAAGATGGTCCTCCTCTTCAACTGGCCACGGCCTTCCCGCTTTCAAGTCCGCTGGAGCTGTCTAGTCCTGGGTCACCCTCAGATATACTCTTCGGAGAGTCTCGCGATGAACGATCACTGCCGAGCCAGAAAATGAATATCTTTGATTGGTCGGAGCAAACACGGCCGGATAGGGATCAGTCTGACTCCGAAGCTCGACCAAGTACAGTCCATGGGAAACAAAACGCTATTGATCGGGGCAGTCGTGCCGCCTGTAGAAAGGTACCGTCCAGTATTCACCTTCGAAGCCAGAGTGTGCCCGTGGCAAGAGAACTGCCTGCAAGTGATTCTCGTCAAACATCTGGGAAGTTCGGTACCTGGGGCTTGGGTAGCAAAGGCGTGAGCGAGGATTGGGACAGCGACTTCGACTTTGACGATGGCGAGGAAGAAGACGCACCCAGTCAGAAGACCAAGAGTACCGAGTCCGAAGCTCCGACACAAAGCATGACAGTTCCCCAAGCCATTCTGGAGCGCCAAGCCAGCTTACGGGGTCAATACGGTCAAGTGCAAGAGTTGACTTTGTTGGTGGAGGAATTGAAACGCCTGCGCCATCAAGCTAGTGTTCTGGAACTTGTTGGCGGCCCGTCAAGTGAGCTCTGGAAAGAAGCCGAAGGAATTGTCAACCTTGCTACTATCGATGATGACGATGACCGACGCTCACCTCCAGGTTCTCCTTCGTCGCTTACCTTCAGTTTCGACGATTCAGATGACGAGGGGTTGACGGTTCCGTCAACAAAGCGCGATAGCGACGGATCGTGGCGAAGTGCAACGAAACAAGAAACCGCATTACCGTTGAGACAGCAAGGGGTCACCACGAAAGATGATCAATCTTATAATGCGCCATTACAACAACTCTCTAAAAATTCACCCAAGTCGAAGTCCGTACTGGATATCTTGCAAAATCCTCAATGCCACAATCGATCAGCCACCCTACCTGACTTGAGGCCATCATCCCGTGCTCAAAAACTCCCCTTTGATACATCCTCGCTGCGGAACCTTGTTGTTCGTGCCGGTGTGGTAACCCGGGCCTTGAAAGAAGTCATTCGCAAGGCAGAGGGTGTAGACCCGAACCCACAAGATATATTCCCATCTGATCCTCCTTTCCGACGAATTTTCGATCAACCCTCTCAAGACGACTTTGCAAGCTTCGAGGCCGCTTTGGCCGAAATGCATTGATCTGTTATACTTCTCCCTCCACGATTTCAATCTTCAATCCGACCAAGTCTCTCTCGAGATCTACCCTTTATTCATGAGAATATCCTTCCTCATATTCTCGACCCTTCTCTCGCCTTCTGCGACGTTTTTTTTTTCCTTTTCTCCTACTCTTATAGAGTGATGACCCATTTTCCCTTCCAGTCAGGCGACACCAAAAGCCATGCATCTGTCTGCACAACTTTTTCTCTGTACATTGCTCATACCTTTTTTTTCTTTCTCTTTTTCTTTTTCAATACAAGCAAGAGCTGCGCAAGTCTGTACGAGCAACCACACCCCACACCTTCCCGTTTGGAGAGGCATTTTTTTTAACCTTGTTCCTTGTTCCTTGTGTCCTCTATTCTTCATTTGTTCATTTTTCATTTTTCCGACTTACTCTCTGGTGTCTATTTCTTTGAGTTTCTTCCTCATGCCCTTCATTTTGTTGCATATTTGCGCGCGGTGAATATCCCATAATTGCGCTGTAATAATCGAGGTTGAGGATATCGTGGATGACGTTGAGATTGAGGTTGAGACTGAGACTGAAATTGTCTCGATGAACGAGGTTCAATGTCATGCATATTGTTTTTATACAGGCCTCGTGCCTGATGGTATTTTAATGGCTTTCAATATGATGAATAGAAAAGTTCTTATGTCTGGATTTGATTTCTTTTTCTACCTAGAAAAAGGTAGTGGTATCGTACAGTCTAAGTAATACCCGATGAATAAGGCGGTGTTGGTATAATCGTGGTCCATGAGTGCTGACAAGCGGTGTAGAGCGACAATGTTAAGCTCGACGTCAGAGATATATAACGAACACTAAGTTACTCCGAGCTTGACTCGGGAGTCCTTGCTATCACATACAGGAATATTTGACATTCCAAAGAAACTAAGAGACAGTACTAGTAGAAATAAAGCAAAATGTCACAATAGACTGGCCTGTGGTCACTTGTCACTTTTGCATCGAGAAGTCAAGACAAGCATTCCAATCCGAAGATTGAGTAAGGCCAAGATGCCTGGGTAGTATTTTGCTTTATCTACTTGGCGACATTGGGTAAGTCGATTGTCTCTCCAGAGACATCAAAATGCCTCGCCCAGTATATATAGACTTAGTGCGAAGTAGTTATACCCTACAAAGCGTATACAGCAAGTTTTTAGCACATGACTATTCACTGTGCGTGGATATTGCTGTATCTGAGAAAGTGGAAATATCGTCACCGTCAACAATGGCATAGTCTGCTCCAGAGTGCACGTGAGTGTGTAATGATATTCAATCCTGGCATTTCACAGTGACAAGTCACGCAAAATGTTTACATCCATATCTGTATGTATCTAACTGAATAGTGAGTACTCATATAGCCCTACTCAATGATACGCAAGTCCTCCGTACTCCGTACATGTATGGTATACGCATTGCTTGTTGGTGTATGTGGCTTAAATGAGGGAGCCCGCCAGTGTCTCAAGTTGAGGGGAGAGGATCGCTGGGGCCTCAAGAAAGCTACGAGTGGAGAAGGCCAGGCCTCGACTTGGTAATGAGTGTGTATGGTGTAAGTACACACAGCCCCATCTTGAATCCTTACTTAGCCTGTACATACAGCGTACTTCATCCAGCGTCCAGCAGACGATTTCAAGCTGTTCGCCTCATCTCCGGTTCAGGGGCAGCCGTGCTGTGATTGGTCAAGATTCAAGCGGGTTCCTGACGCTAACCAAGCTGGCCCCATCGGTCTCAAATCCTTGCAGACCAAAAGAAGAGGAAGAACAATAATAAACAGGGAAATAGTAAAGAGATAACAATAAAAAGTAACTAAGAGATTATGTTTGGGATATTATTCTACAGATACTGGCAAAGTGTAGTCATGGATACTGAGTAAGGAGATGAAGTGCTAAGAATAAACGAGCTCAGGGGATGCGGAGATATACAATACACACATACACAAAGTACTGTACGGGTTCGTATTATCGTATCACCACACCCCCTTCTCCTCCTCTTCCAATCTCATTTTCTATCTTCACTCTCACTCTCTTTCTCTCTCCCACACACTCTCTCTTTCACCCCTTCACCTGGCTGCTGGCCGCCGTTCGTTCCTGGACTTTTAGTCCGTTCACTCCTTACCAACTACGCTCTCTACACCCTCACTCAATATATTCCCTTCGGGGCCTCATTTTTCGCTTTCGCCATTTCGATCATCGGCCAAGCCATTCAATGTTACTCTAATCGCTGTTCGTTTGTCGACTGGTTCGCCATCATACCTATTATTCTCCCGTGAGAGAAAGAAAGAGAGAGTGTCAGGTTCAGATCCCCTCCAACTTTGTTTGTAGGGTGTGCACCCTGATTATACACAATGCCTCACGCCCATCATACTATGGCGTTGAGGCACACCCACGCCCGTCGGGAGGTCGTCCCGCCCGCTCGACTGCCTTTCCTGGTTCCCTCCGATAGCGTCAACCCATCATCGGTCCCCTCGCTGGTTGCTCGAGCCCCCGATGCAGACAGTACTTCCAGTTGCACTGGATCGAGCTGTGAAAAGCCGACCAGTAATATGACAACAACTGTATTGCCTGTCGTACTCGGTGCAGGGTATGTTGATCGATGAATCTGGAGGTAGAATTACCTCGATCACGAATATCGGCTAACATTGATTTACTAGTGTTCCCATCCTATGCGCTATCATTGTGCTGATCTTCCTCCATCGCCGTCATGTCAAAAAACTCATGCGTGAAGACGCCAACGACAAGCACAGATCTCTCGATTTTGGTCTGGATATGGATCGTGTTGGTGGTGGTAGAAAACGACCCGGCCCCCCAGGTCCCGATGGAATGCCTCAAATGATGGAGCCAAGCCACACGAAGGGAGGAATGTCGATTGACATGATGCATCCCTATCTACTGCCCCCCGGACTCCACGGCTCCCAAGATTCCTTGCATTCAATGAGCCGATCTATCGATGATGACAAGTATCGCCCCTCAGCCGTTAGTGCATTTGGTCAATATGATAGTCGTTCAATTCGTTCGCATTCGCGACCCGGTCGTGATGATGCTTCGAGCATTGCTGGCTCAAACTCTCGCTTCGGGGTTTCCGAAGAACCCAAATCTGCTCTGCTGCAGAATGCCCAACGGATGTCACGGTCCTCGCCTCCGCCATTGTATAAGAGTCCCTCGGAGGATTCCATGGCTCAGGCCAATGCTCATTCCTCGCAAGATCGTCTCGGCTCACACTCTGGTTTGGGCCCGACTCCCTCAGAGAATGAAGAGCATGGTCTTGCCATTGGAACTGCAACGGCTGATACCAGCAAAGCTCTCCCGTACCCCGAATCAAACACGTCGAGCCTCCACTTTGATACCAATCCTCATGCTCATGAAAACCGACCTAACTTCCCTCTCCCCGAACCTTCATCTCAAAGGAATTCGGAGCATGCTCAGACCTCAACTATGCAACTTCCCCGAATCTCTCTTCCGTCCAGTGACGTGACGAGTGATTATGGTGATGACCGACAGGAGCGGCGATCATCCCTGATGATCCCTGCCGTGAATGTTCATGGTGCTGAGACGCATGAAGAATCACCAGAAAAGGACAAAGATAACAAGCTACCGGAACTTCCAGAGGAGCCTCAGCAGAATCTGGACGCTGTCTATGATAACCGCCGTGACACTCGCCGGCTGACTCTTGGTGTGCGTCCTCTGCCCCCAGAGGACCCATCTGATAACCCCGAGCAGCGTGCCAACCGGATTCGATCGTTCTACAAGGAGTACTTCGACGACAGTAAGCGGGAGACTACCTATTATGAGGACTATGGCCCCGAGTTCTATGATGATGGTGGCTACGTCTACGACCCATCCACAGGAGACTATTATGATACGACCGCTCCTCCACCCATGCCCTTCGCTGAGCCCATGGGTCGTCGCGCCATGACTCCTCCCCCTCGAGCTCCTCCCCGGTTCCAGGGAGCCTCTCGACACATGGCCACCAACTCAGGAGGAGGATACAGCGGCTACGGCACACCACCCCCACGAGCCTTCTCATCTGCATCGGGCGCCTTCGGTGGAGGTCCCCGCGGTCCTCGCCGCCCAATGCCACCTCCCGCGCCTCTTCAAGTCCTGCCAACACCTCACATGTTGAATGATGACTCAATCTTTTTGGCCCATGAGTTCGCTCCCGGCAAGAACTTCAGAGATCAAGCCAGTGGTCGACCCGAGACTCCTACTGGAGGCCAGAGACCATTCAGCCCAGGTATGCGCGCGCACACCCCGCTGGCCTCGGCGTTTGACGAGTTATCGGTGATCCCAAGTCCGCACGCGTTGCGTAAGTCTGGTACGTTCACAAGTCTGGACTTTGCGCCGCCGCCGCGGTTCAAGAACGAGGGCCCTGGTAGTGATGCAGGTAGTATCCGCAGTAACCGGACCGGTATTTCAAATGTGCATATGAATAATGTGCGCATGGGTAATTATCGTGTTAGCCGACTGCCGCCTGATATGGTTGGTACGAAGGATGATCTGATGGCTACGCTGAAGCCCGACTGGGATATGAAGCGTTAAGCCATTGATCATTAAGTATCTTTTTGAATTCAATTTGGCAGCTCCTGTTACGAATTTTTCCCCCGTCCGGTCTCTTTGGAGATGGGACTGTGATGACCTGCATTGTTTGCCGTCCCTCCATATCATCATTTCTTCTTCATTCTTCATCTTGTCATATTTTGGTTTCCTTCGTTTGGATCTGCTCCGGCGTAAATAAGATGGTTGGACTTCTTTTTTTTTTTTATTCTTCTCTCGAAT
>Ga0209673_1002144_pt1 | contig 14664 bp, 14 predicted proteins | sample AraplaCol_mMS_r2_2_FD_184274 | JGI IMG/M metagenome (GOLD analysis project Ga0209673, IMG submission 184274) | Arabidopsis root microbial communities from North Carolina, USA - plate scrape MF_Col_mMS_r2 (SPAdes) (version 3) | ecosystem: Host-associated > Plants > Roots > Endosphere | place... | reverse complement strand
TGAAGGAAATGATTGCAGGAGAACGCGAATAATGACCAACCATTCCAGCAAGGAAACGGCCGCCGTCGCCCTCTCCCTCCTCGATCTTACCAACCTCAAGGACGACTGCACCGAGGCGCAGATCGACGCGCTGTGTGCGCGCGCCCAAACCCCCTATGGCAACACGGCGGCGATCTGCATCTGGCCGCGCTTCGTTGCCCGCGCTCGCGCAGTTCTCGGCACGGGTCATCCGGTGCGGATTGCGACTGTGGTCAATTTCCCGTCGGGCGATATGGAAGTGGCCGACGTTGCCGCCGAAACACGCGAGGCGATCGCCGACGGCGCCGACGAAATCGACCTCGTCATCCCCTATCGCAAATTCATGACCGGTAGCGGCAAGGCTGTCACCGACATGGTAGCGGCGGTCCGAGCCGAGTGCAAGGACCCGATCCTGCTGAAGGTCATTCTCGAGACCGGCGAGATAAAGGATGCGGCGCTGATCCGTCGTGCCTCCGAACTCGCCATCGAGGCGGGTGCCGACTTCATCAAGACCTCCACCGGCAAGGTCGCCGTCAATGCGACCCTGGAAGCTGCCGACATCATGCTGCGGGTCATTCGCCAGAGCGGCCGCAAGGTCGGCTTCAAGCCGGCGGGTGGCATCGGTTCGGTGGCAGACGCAGCGCTTTACCTGAGCCTTGCAGAAACGATCATGGCGCCGGACTGGCCAATGCCATCCACGTTCCGCTTCGGCGCGTCCGGATTGCTCGACGACATTCTTGCCGTGCTCAGCGGCACGCAATCCGCGCCCGCCGCTGCATCGAGCTATTGAGATGATCCCCCAGGAGATCATCCGCCAGAAGCGAAATGGCGGAACGCTTTCCGAAGAGGATATCCAATCGTTCATTGCCGCACTTGTGGCCGGTCAGCTCTCCGAGGGGCAGATCGGCGCCTTTGCCATGGCGGTCTGGTTCAAGGGTATGTCGCGCGACGAGGTCGTGGCGCTGACGCTGGCAATGGCCCGCTCGGGCGACACACTGAACTGGGCAGACATAGACAGACCTATTGCCGACAAGCACTCGACAGGCGGCGTCGGGGACAATGTTTCCCTGATGCTCGCACCGATCGCGGCAGCGTGCGGCCTCGCCGTTCCGATGATATCAGGGCGTGGTCTCGGCCATACCGGCGGGACGCTGGATAAGCTCGAAGCCATTCCTGGCTATACCATCACCCCTGACGCAACAGTTTTCCGCAAGGTCGTGAAGGATGTCGGCTGCGCCATCATCGGCCAAACCGGCTCCCTCGCTCCAGCCGACGGCAAGCTTTACGCTGTCCGGGATGTGACGGCGACCGTTGACTCGATTCCCCTCATCACCGCCTCGATCCTTTCGAAGAAGCTTGCGGCCGGACTGCAGACGCTGGTGCTCGACGTCAAGGTCGGCACGGGCGCGTTCATGGCCGAGCCTGACGATGCCGAGATGCTGGCCCGCGCCCTTGTCGATGTCGCCAACAGTGCAGGCGTCAGGACATCGGCCCTGATTACCGACATGAACCAGCCGCTGGCGGATGCTGCCGGAAACGCCGTCGAGATCCGAAACTGTCTGGATTTTCTAGCGGGCAAAAAGAAGAATACCCGCTTGGAGGCTGCCGTGCTGGCCTTCGCAGCCGAGATGCTGGCGAAGTCAGGTGTGGTGTCGTCACTTCAGGACGGTGAGGCAAAAGCCGTGGACGCGCTTTCTACGGGCAAGGCCGCCGAAAGCTTTGCCCGCATGGTCAGCCGCCTCGGCGGCCCCTCGGATCTGTTGGAGGCGCCGGACAAGTACCTCGTCGAGGCGCCGCTGACGAAACCTGTCCCCGCACCTCGGTCCGGTTGGCTTTCCGGCTGCGACGTACGGGAGATCGGCATGACCGTCGTCGACCTCGGCGGCGGACGGCGTCATCCCGCCGACAGGATCGATCATCGCGTCGGGATATCCGACATTCTGCCGCTTGGCACGCGTGTAGAGAAAGGCGACCCCATCGCGCTTGTGCATGCCTCAAGCGCGGATTCAGCAGATGCGGCGGTTGCCGCCCTCGCCAAACATTACCGGATCGACGAACACCAGCCTGCCACCCCCGCCGTCATTTACGAGCGCATCGTGGCTCTTTCAGCAAGCTAAGGATCGCGTTCCGAAAAGGAGGCAGGCTTCGCCAGGAAACGCATCCATCCCCTGAGAGCCAGTAACCACGACCTCAACGGCTATTTGTCATCAAAAACAACCAGGGGAGGTTTGGGAGGCAAACAATTTCGCCCTTACGATGAGTTCGCCGTTTACTTGCATCGGAATTGCGCAGAATATTAGCGTATGGGAGGAAGCCTTCGGCCCTCACTCTCTGTAAATTGCGCTCGAACGGCTTTCCTTCCTTGACTCAAGGGAGGACTAATCATGAGGCGGACTTTGCTGTACGCGGTGTCAGCTGCGCTACTATCGCTCGGCGTCTCGCATGCATTTGCGCAGTCGGGCGGCGTCGAGAAAGCAGTTGGCGGCTATAATTTTGCGGAAGCTGCTAAGGAAGATCCCAACACGAAGAACTTCCATTCGGCGGACGGTCATTTGACTTTCGCGATCGTGACTCATACGGCAGGCAATGGCTTTTTTGATCCCGTCTATGTCGGCGCAACCGTCGCCGGCAACATGATCGGCGCCAAGATCCTGCTGCTCGGCTCGGAATCGCCAGTTGACGATCCGGCGCGCGCAATCGAGATCCTCAACCAGATCGTCCAGGATCCGACGATCGACGGCATCATTATGACGACGCCGCAGGTCGGCGCCTACAACGACATCGTCAAAGCTGCCGAGGCGGCCGGCATACCGATCGCCACAACCAACTCATTCGATGCAACCATCCTGCATCGCAGTGCCATCAGCCATACTGGTCAGGACGCATCGGCCGCGGCAATCGGCGGCGAGGCTCTTGCCAATTGTGTGATTGCGAGCGGCGCAACCAGCGGCTCGATTCTGTTGCCGTCGTCAACTGCGATGGGCAACATCGAGGTCAACAACCGGGTCACCTCCGCTTTCAACGCCATCGTCAAAACATTGAAGGAGGCCGGCAAGCTTGACGCTTTCAAGGTTGACGCTGGACCGGAGAACGTCGGCATCGACACGAACCCCAACGATCCGGTCAACGCGCTTGTTTCGCTCTTCGAATCCCGTGGTGACGTGGTCGGTGCCTTCACCGCCAACAACGTCTTCACGCCACCGCTCGTCAAGGCCGTCGCACAGATGGGCAAGACCGGCAAGCTCTGCGCATTCGGGTTCGACCTCGGCCCGGCACAGCAGGAGGGAATCGCCGCCGGAAACCTGACCGGTTCGCTGGGACAGCAACCCTTCCTGCAGGGCTTCTGGCCTGTCATGCAGCTTTACCTGCAGATCGATCGCGGCATTTCCGCCGCCAACCTGGACACGCGTGCCCAGTTGGTGACGAAGGAGAACGTCGCAAAGGTTGGCAAGCGCTTCGAAAACTAACGCTCCGAAACGCCTGAAATCGACGCGGGAGGTGCAAGCCTCCCGCATCGCGACGGCGAGATTGATCGGCAGACACCATGGCGCCCACGACGACATCGCTAGGCCGTGCGCCGCCCCAGCTCGTCGGCGGCTGGGAGGCTGGGCTGCTGATCTTCCTCGCCCTGCTCTACCTCGGCGGGGCTATCCTCAATCCGGCCTTCTTTGGATCAACGGAGGCCCTGTTGGCGCTACTTCGCGACACGTCCCGTGTCGGGATAATCGCGGTCGGAATGACCTTTGTCATCGCCAACAAGGACCTGGATCTTTCGGTCGGCTCGACCTACGGCCTGATCGCCGTCGTTTTTGCGAGGCTCTTTGCGTCTGATGTTCTCGACTTCGGCGTCATCGAGTCGGTGATCTTCTGTGTGCTGCTCGGCACGGTGATTGGCCTCGTCAACGGCGTCCTCGTGACGATGCTGAAAGTGCCCGCGTTCATTGCAACGCTGACGATGCTCTTTATCGGTCGAGGCTTCGTTCTTGCGCTCACGCATGGCCAAGCGATCTACTACTCCGGCAAGGCGGCAGACTATCCGCTCTTCTTTCATCTCGGAGAGATCAACGCTCTCGGCTTCAATAACCAGATCGCGATCTTCCTCCTCGTAGCTGTCATCGGCGCCTATGTGCTTGCCAAGACCCGCTGGGGCTATGAGACCTTCGCGACCGGCGGCAACGAGCAGGCCGCAGCCTATGCCGGCATCAACACCCAGTGGGTGCGAATTCGCGCCTACCTGATCTCGTCGCTCTGCGCGACCCTTTCCGGTCTTCTGGCAGCGGCGCAGGACAAGGGCGTCACCCCTCTTTACGGCGTCGGCTGGGAGCTTACCGTGATCGCATCTGTCGTCATCGGCGGTGCGTCGATCCTTGGCGGGCGCGGGCGCGTGCTCGGGTCCTGCCTTGGCGCGACAGTCGTTGTGCTGATCGACAAGGTGCTGCGCGAAGGTTGGCCGATCACGCGGACCGTCATCATCGATGGAGAGAGCGTTGCCGTCGGCGCCAGGTTCACCTTGCCAGCCGGTGCCGTCATGGTCTTCCTGGGGCTGCTTCTGGTCGTGGCCGTGCTGATCGAGCCCTTCCTCATTCGACGCCAGATCGCGGCCCGGTTCTGGGCCTGGCTCCGCGGTCGGCCACCGCCGCCAGCCTACGAAACCGGCGGCGTCGCTCTGGAAGGCGTGCAGACCAAAGGGGCGATGGCGGCCGACATGGCGCTCTCGGCCACGGGGCTCGGCAAGTTCCTTGCACGGCGCGACGCACTCGCCATCATCCTGACGGTGCTGCTCTGGCTGACCGGCCTGGCGCTAAGGCCGGACTACTGGTGGAACCTGCCCAACACCTTCGCGATCCTGCTCAACTACACAGAGCTGGCGCTCGTTGCCGTCGGGCTCACCTATGTCATTGCGGCCGGTGATATCGATCTCTCCGTTGGCTCGGTGCTTGCGCTCGCCGGCAGCACGGCCGCCTATTTCCTCAAGGTGCTGGGCGCCGATCCATTCACTGCCGTGGCGATGGGTCTGCTTGCGGGGACGGCTGCCGGCCTTGTCAATGCCGTCATCACCGTCGGCTTCAAGCTGCCCGCCTTCATTGCCACGCTCGGCATGTTCTACATTGCCCGAGGTCTTGCCGCTTGGTTTGTCGCCGGCCAGCAGCTGACCGGCTGGCCGGAAGGCTACAACCTGCTTGGCCGCAAGGTGAACGACATTTTCCTGCATTTCGGTGTTTCGCTGCCCCCGGGGATGATCCGTACGGTAGCCGAGGTCGTCAGCATCCAGACGATCTTCATGTTTTTCGTCGCCCTCATCGCCGGCATCGTGCTTGCCTACACACCATTTGGGCTGAAGGTCTGTGCAGCAGGCGGCAATGTCCGCGCTGCCGCCTACGCCGGCATCAATACCAACCGTGTTCGCTTCATTGCACTAGTACTGTCCGCGTTCTGCGCAACCATGGCCGGGATCATCAACGTCGCTTATTTCCGCAGCTTCAACCCGGTTGCCGGCCAGTTCCGCGAGCTTGACGCCATTGCCTCCGTGATCATCGGCGGCGGATCAATCTTCGGCGGCTACGGCACGATGATCGGCTCGCTTGCAGGCGCGGCTGTAATAACGCTTGTCCGCGCGCTCCTGCAACTCAATGTCCAAGGCTTCAGCATGCCCCAGCACTGGATCAATGTCTTCATCGGGGTCATCCTCATTGTGGCAGTGCTGATCGACATATGGGTGCGGCAGGCGAATATCTTTGCGCGCCTGCGCGGCCGTTTCACGACAGCAGCACGAACGGGAGAAGCCATCCATGGCTGACGTGACGCCTTCGCGGCCGATTGTGGAAATGCGGGGCATCGAAAAGGCTTTCGGAGCCGTGCAGGCGCTCCGCAAGGTCGATCTCGTGCTCTATCCCGGGGAGATTCTTGGCCTGGTCGGGGACAACTCTGCCGGCAAGTCGACGCTGATGAAGATCCTGACAGGCGCCTATCAGCGCGACTCCGGCGAAATCCTGGTCGCGGGGCAGCCGGTCTCTTTCAAAAGCCCGCACGAGAGCCGCGACGCAGGGATCGAGATGATCTATCAGGACTTCGCGCTCTGCGGGAACATGGATGTCGGCCAGAACATTTTTCTCGGCCGCTGGCCTCTCAGAGGCCCCTTCGTCGATCGACAAAAAATGTATGCCGAAGCGGACAACGTGTTGAAGCGGCTCAAGGTCGACGTGAATTCCGTCTATCAGAAGGTCGAGAGCCTGTCGGGCGGCCGCCAGCAGTCCGTGGCGATCGCCCGCGCGATCTCCTTCGAGCCGCGCGTCGTCATTCTCGACGAGCCGACCGCCAATCTTTCGGTCATGGCGACCGAGCGGCTGCTCGAAACCATGCTGGAGTTGAAGAAACAAGGCGTTGCCCAGATCATCATCTCACACCGCCTCGTCGACATTTTCGCCGTCGGCGATCGCGTCATGGTCCTCAAGCGCGGTGAATATGTCGGTGACCGCTACGTCAAGAACACCGACGAGCACGAGGTCCTGGAGATAATTGTCTCCGGCACCCGGGAGAGCGCGCTGACGGCCGACGAGGCAAGAAACCGGCCATCGGCGCCCTGACGCCTATTGCTTCAAACTGAGCGATCCATCGGCAACGGAATAGGAAGCGAGCTTGCGCAGGAAGCTCATGCCGACGAGCGTGGAGGACAGGGCGCCATCCTTCAGCACAAAGGCCTCCACATCACGCACGCGGATGCCGCCAATCTCCACCCGATCCAATGTCACGTGCGCTGCCTTCGTCTTCCCGTTGGCTGTGTCGACCGAGTAGCGGAAATCAAGCTGGTTGCCCGTATAACCCAGGCGTCGAGCGAAGCTCTCATTCAGAGCGACGTAGGTCGCGCCGGTATCGATCAGGCCCTGCACCTGACGACCATTGATTCTGAAATCGCCGGAATAGTGGCCTTGAGCATCAGCCCGCAGGCGCATTGTGCCGCCACTTGCCGCGGCTGGCCCCTGTTCTGCATTGCCGGTTACGAAATTGGCCGAGGCGACCACTTCGCCGCTGCGTTTTCCCATGAGGGTCGGTATCTGTGTTGCAAGCACCGCAGCCACGCTTGCAAAAATGACGGTACGCACGAGCATCGGGACAGAAATCCTTCCTGTATAAACCCCGCGTCATGCGTGGCCATGCTTACACGTCCTACTCCCTAATCGCTGACAAGTTGCTAATGCCTGCAAAGCAAATGGTCCGGCACGCGTGTCCGGACCATCGACTGCATCCGAATGGTAAACAGATGACGAATTACTTCGTGCCGTACATGCGATCGCCGGCATCGCCGAGACCAGGCATGATGTAGCCCTTCTCGTTCAGATGGCTATCGATCGAAGCGGTGAAGACGGGCACATCTGGATGCGCCTCGCGGAAATTCTTGATGCCCTCTGGCGCCGCAAGAAGGCAGAGGAAGCGAATGTTATGGGCGCCACGCTCCTTGAGCTTGTCGATCGCCGCGATCGACGAGTTGCCGGTGGCGAGCATCGGGTCGACGACGATGATCAAGCGTTCGGAGATATCCTCGGGAGCCTTGAAGTAATACTCGACCGGCTGCAACGTTTCATGGTCACGGTAGACGCCGATATGCGAAACGCGCGCCGACGGCACAAGGTCGAGCATGCCTTCGAGAAGGCCGTTGCCGGCACGGAGGATCGAAGCAAAGACGAGCTTCTTGCCTTCCAGGATCGGCGACTCCATCGTCTGCAGGGGCGTCTCGATGGTCTCCATGGTGAGTTCGAGATCACGGGTCACTTCGTAGCAGAGCAAGGTGGAGATTTCGCGCAGGAGCCGACGGAAACTCCCGGTCGATGTCTCCTTACGCCGCATGATCGTGAGTTTGTGCTGCACAAGCGGGTGATCGATGACCGTTACGCCGTCCATGGCCGAGCCCTTCCTATCGTTGTTCTTATCGGATGTTTCTTCCATGGAAATTGCCCTCACCGCAAGAGCGGAGGCAATTTTGCAGCATCGATCCCCAGGGCTAGCCGGATTACATCCGGGCGAAGAGCGCCTGTCGCGTCGGCTCGTCGACGAAAGCTGCCTCAATTCCCGTGCGGGTCATCTCGTTGATCGCAGCATCGCTGAAACCGAAGGCGTCGGCGGCCAATTCGTACTCGCGCTTCAGCGAAGTATGGAAGAAGGGCGGGTCGTCCGAACTGATCGTCACGCGAACACCTGACGCCTTGAGCTTTCGCAACGGATGAGAAGCGAAATCCGGAAAGACGTTCAGTGCAATATTGGAGCCGGGGCATACCTCCAGCACCGTTCCGAGATCGGCGAGCCGCTTGACGAGATCAAGGTCCTCGATCGCCCGGACGCCATGGCCGATCCTGGAAGGCCTGACAACGTCGAGCGCATCGGCGACGCTGAACGCACCGCACACCTCGCCGGCGTGAATGGTGAGGCCGAGGCCTGCATCGCGCGCGATGTCGAAAGCACGCGCATAATCGGCGACCCGACCCATCCGTTCCTCGCCTGCAAGATTGAAGCCAGTGATCAGCGGATTCTTCGCTTTGGCAGCATATTCGGCGGCCCCGATAACGCTCTCCGGGCCGAAATGACGTTCTCCAGTGACAATCAGGCGTGCCTCGATGCCGCTTTTCGCCTTCGCACGGCGAATGCCTTCGCACACGCCCTCGATGTAGGCATCCGCTCCAAGCCCAATCCGCTTGCCGTGATCGGGAGAGACGATCAGCTCGCTGTAGATCGTACCGATGGCAGCAAGCTCATCGAGATAGGTTTCCGTCAGCAGTGCGTAGTCTTCCTCGGTCTTGTAGACCTCCGAGACCTTGTCGTAGCATTCCAGAAAGCTCGCAAAATCATGCCAGACATAGGCGCCGTCAGCGAGGTAGGGGCTGATGTCGATGTTATACTTGCGAGCCTGCGCCAAGGTGAGCACCGGCGGCGCCGCTCCTTCCAGATGGCAGTGCAGCTCGACCTTCTTCAAATGCGACGTCATAAAAAGCTTCTCCCGTGCGTGCCCGGCGGAATGCGCAGATGGCGGGCGATCGTCTCGCCGATATCCGCATAGGTGGTACGAATGCCAATATCGCGAGAACGCAATCCCGGCCCATAGGCAATGATCGGCACGCGCTCGCGGGTGTGATCGGTGCCGCGCCACGTCGGATCGCAGCCGTGATCGGCAGTCAGGATGACGAGATCGCCGGGCTTCAACTTGCCGCCCACTTCGGGCAGCCTGCTGTCAAAGGCCTCAAGCGCTGCGGCATAGCCAGCGACATCCCGGCGATGGCCGTAGACCATGTCGAAATCGACGAAATTGGTGAACACCAGCTCGCCATCCTCGGCGGAGTCCATGGCCGCAAGGCTGGCGTCCATCAACGCCTCATTGCCGTTGGCCTTGATCACCCGCGAGACGCCCTTATGCGCGAAGATGTCGCCGATCTTGCCAATGGCATGGACCTTGCGACCTTCCTTGACCAGCCGATCGAGAAGCGTCGGTTCCGGCGGCGGCACCGAGAAATCGCGACGGTTTCCGGTGCGCAGAAACTTGGAAGCGGTTTCGCCGACGAATGGCCGCGCGATGACGCGGCCGATATTGTAATGATCCAGCAACGCCCGGGCGATCGTGCAGAAGGTCATGAGCCGGTCGAGGCCGAAATGCGTCTCATGCGCGGCAACCTGGAAGACGGAATCGGTCGAGGTATAGCAGATCGGCTTTCCGGTCCGGATATGCTCCTCGCCGAGGCGGGCAATGATGTCGGTGCCGGAGGCGTGGCAGTTGCCGAGTATCCCGGGAATGTCGGCCGCGCTGCAAAGCGTCTCGACAAGATGCGGCGGAAAGGCATCGCCTTCCGTCGGAAAGTAACCCCAGTCGAACGTTACCGGCGTTCCGGCGATTTCCCAATGACCGGACGGAGTGTCCTTGCCACGCGAGACCTCGCTGGCGGAACCGTACATCGCGTACGCCTTCTCCGGCACCGGCATTCCGGCCGGAAACCTGCCAGACGCCGCCTTGGCGAGATGGACGAGGCCAAGAGCCGACATATTCGGAAGCTGGAGGGGTCCCGAGCGCAATCCCTCGCGATCGCCAGCACCTGCAGCGCAGAATTCCGCGATATGCCCCAGCGTGTCAGCGCCTTCGTCGCCATAGGCTGCCGCATCCGGCGCGCCGCCGACACCAAAGGAATCCAGAACGAAAAGAAAGGCTCGCGCCATACACCACCTAGCGACAGGAAATTGACGTCCCGCGCATCGCGGGCCACTTCTCAAGCCTTATAACGGCCGAGCGGACTTGGCAAACGAGGCTGAGCCGTCAGCAAATCGCCGCACTCTATCGTGGTGCTCCCGCGGGGGAGAAAGAAATGACTGTGGCTGATCGTGATCGTGCTGTCGTTCGGCAGCAAGTTGGGCGTGTTGAGCGGGATCAGAAGTCTAACGGAATTCGCGGATACTCAGCAGCTATTGCTGGCTTGCCGTTGCGGTCGCTGTGCCTTGCTGGCTATGCTGTTCGCAATTCGGAGTACACGAAAGAACCGAGCGCTCCGTTTGGCGAAAAACGCGAACAGTGTTGGCCTCATCAATCGACACCAGGATGCTCTCATCCAGTATTGCGTTGCCATCCGCATCGAGCAGCACAAGATTGGTTGTTCCGAAACTGCGCCCAGTGAGGACGATCGTTTTGGAATCCGCCACGGTTGCGTCGGCAACCTTGGCGTTTCCCACGATGACCTTGCTCACTGGACGATCGAGTTTCAGGACGCGGGCTTGATCCATGTAGACCCGCAGAATGTCCTGTTGCGCGAGCGCGGATCCGCCAAGGCCGAGGGCGGCAAAAAAGCTGGCCAGGATGATCCTCTTGCCACTCGGCGACATTTGATTCTCTCTCGGGTTACGGCGATTTTTGAGAAACAGCATGAGAAAAATTGGTGAATGAAGTCTTAAGCCTATTATGGTTTATCGAAGACGCCAGTTTTATGGGCCATATTGCGACAGGGCCTTCGAGAGCAGGCGTCTTTCTTAGTGCCCTTGAGTATCGGCACGAGGACATTCACTAGCATCAAACGCCTTTACCACCGGGCGCGCAGGACTTTTCTATAAAATTCTAAACAACTGCGACAGGGAATACTTACCATCCTCAGGCATCGGTCAGAATTTACCGGACGGTAACCTAACTCTTTAAGTTGATAGAAACAGGGTCACGCTAAATTGATGCAATCCGATCAACGGCAACAGTTGGCGGACTGCTGAACATCAACTGGAGTTAGGAGTTACCATGACCAAGCTTGTTAGCCGTTTTCTCAAGGACGAATCCGGCGCGACCGCAATTGAATATGGCCTGATCGCAGCGCTTATCTCTGTTGCGCTGATCACCGGCGCAACCGCACTGGGCAGCAAACTGAACGCGATGTTCAACGCGCTGTCCGACACGATGGACAAGAATACGCCGACGACGACGACGCCAGCCACCTAAGCCGCAAGCGACTGGCCCGACCGGGTCTCGACGCCCGATCGAACATAGGCTCACCCGTCGGCGGGTGAGCCTTTTGTCTTTCATATCGGTGGTATAATGATCGCAGCAGCCGTCTTTGTGATTTTCCCGCTTTGCCTTGCTATCGCAGCGTTCTCGGACCTGCTCACGATGGAGATCCCCAATCGCGCGTCGATAGTTCTTGCTGTCGCGTTTTTGGGAATCGCGACACTGTCGGGAATGCACTTTGTTGTGATAGGCACACATCTAGCGGCCGCATTTTTGGTTCTCGCCGTCTGCTTTGTCCTGTTCGCCCTCAATATCATGGGCGGCGGCGACGCAAAATTGCTTGCAGCGACGTCGCTCTGGTTTGGGTTCAATCCCACATTCTTCGAGTTCCTCGCCTATGTCAGCATAATCGGCGGCATCGCGACGTTCGTCATCCTCATTATCCGCGCACAGGCCAATATCATCCTCGCCATCGGATTGCCTGTCCCCAGTTCCATTCTTCTCGCCAAGAAGATCCCCTATGGCATCGCGATCGCGATTGGCGGTTTCTTTGCCTTTCCCTCTTCACCGCTTTTTCTTGCAGCAATTGAGGGCCTGAAGTAACGCCAAGTTAATCCTCCGTTAACTTAAAATCGAAGGCTTTCATTAACTATAATTATACCAATTGCAGGCCATTCTTCGGGTATTGCGAATCCCCGAGGAACGATTAATGAAGCCCGCCCGCCTTTTGATACTAGGAGTCGCCGTCGTTGCGGCCGGCCTTGCTGGCGTGCTGGCGATGAGCCTCGCGGGTCGTGGCTCCGTTGTCACCCAGGTCAAATCAGTCGTCGAGAAAGAGCCGACCGTCAAAATACTGGTCTCCGGTGCCAACCTCCCGGTCGGCGCACGATTGGATGATAAAGCCGTTCACTGGATGGCCTGGCCGCAGACCGGCGTCGTCCAGGGCTTCATTACCGAAACCGACAAGCCAGATGCCCTGAAAGACCTGCAGGGCGCTGTCGTTCGCCTGCCGATTTTCGAGGGCGAGCCCATCCGCGCGGAAAAGATCGCGGATTCGAACAGCCGCATCCTGTCCTCCCTCCTGCCCTCCGGAAAACGTGCCGTCGCAACCGAGATTTCGGTTGCGACAGGTGCCGGCGGCTTCATCCTGCCGAATGACCGCGTCGACGTGATCATGGTCCGCAAATCGAAGGAAGCCGACAAATATCTGACCGAGACTGTGCTCAGCAATGTGCGCGTACTCGCGATCGACCAGCAGATCCAGGAAAAGGAAGACGGCTCGAAAGCCGTGGTCGGGACCACCGCAACGCTTGAGCTAACCCCCGACCAGACCAAGGTGCTGGCGGTTGCCCAGCAAATGGCTGATCGGCTGTCGCTGGCATTGCGTTCCGTTGCCGACGCCCAGGAACAGGATACGAGCGCTGCTGACTACCTCCTCAGCGGCGATAATGGCAGCGCCATCGTGCAAGTCATCAAATCAGGCTCAATCGTCACAGACAGCAGCAGTGCGCCGAAGGCCGAGTAAAGGAAATGGGAATGGGCAATTTGAAGCGCTACACAAAGCCCTTGATGGCAGGTTGCTTGTCCTTTGCGATCGCATTCTCGGGCGCCGCTCCGGGCGTTCTCGCTCCTGTTCTCGGTGCAAGAGCTGCGTACGCGGTTTCCGATGGGATCGTTAACATCACCCAGGCTGGACCTGGCGCACACCGCAGCCTGAAGCTCGGTTTGAAGAAGGCGATTGTCGTTGACCTTCCGGTCGATGCACATGACATCCTCGTCTCGGACCCTTCCATGGCCGACGCGGTCACCCGTAGCTCGCGGCGCATCTATCTGTTCGGCAAGCAGGTTGGCCAGACGAACATATTCATTTTCGGCGCCGATGGGCAGCAGATCGTCAGTCTCGATATAGCGATCGAACGCGACGTCGCCGGCCTGGAGGCCAATCTCCGGCGCTTCATCCCCGACTCCTGCATCAAAGTCGAGATCGTGTCCGACAATATCGTGCTAACCGGCACAGTTCGCACGCCGCAAGACGCGGCACAAGCCGCAGACCTCGCGCAAGCCTTCCTGAAAGGTGGCGAAGCAACAACGCGTACGGAAACAGCCAGCGCTTCTGGTGGAGACGGTTCGGTGGCCCTTTTCGCCGAAGGCCGCCAGACCTCACAGGTCGTCAATCTGCTGCAGATCCAGGGCGAAGACCAGGTCACGCTGAAGGTCACCATCGCGGAAGTTCGCAGAGAGGTACTGAAGCAGCTTGGCTTCAACAATCTCGTTTCCAATTCCAAGGGTCTCTCGGTTGCCCAGCTCGGCTCCCCGAGCTCCGACAGCGCCGCCGCAATCGTTGGCGGCGGCCTAGCGGCCCTCTTCAAGAGCTCGATCGGAAAATACGATATCTCGACCTATCTCAACGCGCTTGAACAAGCGAAGGTCGTGAAGACGCTGGCCGAGCCGACACTGACGGCGATTTCCGGCCAGGCAGCGACCTTCAATTCCGGCGGCCAGGTGCTTTATTCGACGACGGACAATGACGGCAACGTCACGATCGTTCCTTACAACTACGGCATCAATCTCGCCTTCAAGCCGGTCGTCCTGTCCTCCGGCCGCATCAGCCTGGAAATCAAGACGAACGTATCGGAGCCCGCCCCTTCCGTTTCCGGCTCAACGCCAACCTACCAGCGCCGTTCGGCCGAGACCTCCGTCGAGCTTCCCTCGGGTGGCTCCATCGCGCTTGCTGGGCTGATCCGCGACAACGTATTGCAGACCTCGAACGGCACGCCGGGCGTCAACAAGATCCCTCTGCTTGGCACATTGTTCCGGCAGCGCACTGTCGAGCGTGATGAGACCGAACTTGTCATCATTGCAACGCCCTATCTCGTTCGCCCGGTTGCTCGCGATCAGCTCAGCCGCCCGGACGACAACTTCAGCCCGGAAAACGACGCGGCGACCTTCCTGCTCAATCGCGTCAACAAGGTTTACGGCGGCCGTGAAACGCCCGTCGCCGACGCGCAATTCCATGGCTCCATCGGGTTCATCTACAAATGAGCGCGGCAGGATCAGCAATGGCACAACACAGAGATCAGCCGATGGCCCACATGCAGAACACCGCACATGATTCCCGCCGTTCGAAATCGCTGCTGACATTTATCGCGGTGGCTGCCGCCCTGCTTTCCGGCTGCGCCTCCCATGACCAACTG
>Ga0209673_1002138_pt1 | contig 14720 bp, 20 predicted proteins | sample AraplaCol_mMS_r2_2_FD_184274 | JGI IMG/M metagenome (GOLD analysis project Ga0209673, IMG submission 184274) | Arabidopsis root microbial communities from North Carolina, USA - plate scrape MF_Col_mMS_r2 (SPAdes) (version 3) | ecosystem: Host-associated > Plants > Roots > Endosphere | place... | reverse complement strand
CCTCGCGAACATGAGCCACGAGATCCGCACGCCGATGAACGCCATCATCGGCATGAGCTATCTCGCGCTGCAACTGGAACTGGATGCGCGACAGCGCGGGTACGTCGAGAAGATCCATCGCGCGGCGAACAACCTGATGGGCATCATCAACGACATCCTGGATTTCTCGAAGATCGAAGCCGGGCAGATGAGCGTGGAGCAGGTCGAGTTCGATCCGGGCGAGGTGTTCGACCACGTCAGCAGCGTGGTGGGATTGAACGCGGAGCAGAAGGGGCTCGAACTCGTCTACCGCCTGCCGCCGGACCTGCCACGCACCCTGCGGGGCGACCCGCTGCGGTTGGGGCAGGTGCTGTTGAACCTGGTCAACAACGCCATCAAGTTCAGTACGCAGGGCGCGGTCGTGGTGACGGTCGATCCGGTCGAACCGGTGTCGCCCGGCGACAAGGTGGACCTGCACATCCACGTGCAGGATCAGGGCGTCGGCATGACCGGCGAGCAGCAGGCGCGCCTGTTCCAGTCGTTCTCGCAGGGCGATGCATCGACGACGCGCCGCTTCGGCGGCACCGGCCTTGGGCTGGCGATCTCGCGGCGGCTGGCGGAGCTCATGGGCGGCACGATCCGCGCGGAAAGCGTCCCGGGCGAGGGTTCGACCTTCCATGTACACGTGCGCGCCGATGTCGTGCGCCACGCGCTGTCGCATCCGGAGGATGCGCGACTGCCCGGCATGCGGATGCTCGTAGTGGGCGGACGCGAAGCCTCGCGCGATGCGCTGCTAGCGATGGGGGAGGGGATGGGTCTCCAATGCACCGCGGTGCGCACGACGGATGCGGCCTTGCGCGCGCTTGAGGGAAGCGACGCCGCGCGCATCGTCATGCTCGACTGGGCATTGGCGGGCACGGAGGGAATGGACGCCCTGCGCCGCGTTGCCGACACCGCGACCGATGGCGTGATCATCGCCGTGGCATTCGATGCGGAGGAAGCGGACGAGGCGGCGCGCAGTGCCGGCGTGTCCCTCGACCGCACGCTCGCCCGGCCGGTGACGCCTTGGGCGCTACGGGAGGCGATCACGGGCGCATTGGACTGCGAGCCCGTCCGCGAGCCGCACGGCCGATCCGTCGCCGGGCGCACCCTGGTGACCTCGCTCGTCGGAAGCCGCGTGCTGCTGGTCGAGGACAACGAACTCAATCGCGAACTCGCGCAGGACCTGTTGCGGCGGGCCGGGCTGGAAGTGGTGTGGGCCGCCAACGGTCGCGAGGCCGTGGACGTCCTGGAAGAGGATCCGTTCTTCGATGGCGTGCTGATGGACTGCCAGATGCCCGTGATGGACGGTTACGAGGCGACCCGCGTCATCCGTGACCAACTGGGCCTGAAGGAGATTCCGATCATCGCGATGACGGCCAGCGCGATGTCCGCGGACCGGGACGACGCCATTGCCGCCGGCATGAACGATCACATCGCCAAGCCCATCGATGTGCAGGCCATGCTCGCCACGATGGCGCACTGGATGGAACCGTGCGATCGCAACGGGCCGGCGATTTCCGTCGAGGTGCCTGGCATTCCCGCACCGTTGACGATCGACCGCGATGCCGGACTGGCGACCTGCGGGCAGAACCCGGCGCTCTATCGGCGCCTGCTGCTGGGCTTCGTTCGTGATTACACGGACTTCGGATCGGCGTTCGCCACGGCGTGCCTGGGCGCCGACGCCGCGTTGCCGCGACGGCTCGCGCACAACCTGCGCGGCACCGCTGCCTGCATCGGCGCGCGGGAACTGGCCGAGCGCGCGAAGGCGCTGGAGCTGGCGTGCGAACGATGCGCCGCCGATGCCGAACGCGATGCGTTGCGGGACGAAGCCGTGTCCGCGCTCGAGCCGGTGCTTCGCGAGCTGGCCGGGATGGAACTGGAAGCGGCGGCCTGACGCAACGGAACCCGGCGGGTATCGCCGGGTTCCATCGAGCGGACATACCGCGTCAGAAACTCATGCGCGGACCGATGAAGTAGGCCACGTAATTGTCGACGTACTTCACTTCGCCATTGACGCCCCAGGTTTCGTTGAGCTTCACCTGCGCGCCGAGTCGCGCGTAGAACTCGCCATCTGCGCGGTCGTAGTCCTCGTAGCCGGCCAGCGCGTAGCCTTCCAGGTTGGAGGTCATCGCGCCACGCACGCCGGTTTCCACGTTCCAGCCATCGCGATCCACGCCGAGCACGTTGGTGTTCGCGACGCCGAAGTCGTCGGTGTCGGCTTTCTGGTAGCCGACGCGCGCGAGCAGGTCGACCGCGGGATTGAGCGGATGGCGATAGCCGGCGCCGAGGTTCCACTGGTCCACGTCCACGCCGTCGACGCGGCCGGCGAGGGTGTCGAAGTCGTCGGTCTTCTGGCCGCTGTAGCCGCCGTAGACGTGGAAGGCGTCGTTGATCGCGTACGAGCCGTTGACCGCCCAGCCATCGGCATCGGGGCCGTTGTCGATGCTGCTTGCGGCGTATCCCGCTTCGACGTAGGTGTAACTGAGCTGCTCGTTAGCCAGCGCGCTGGCGGGGATGGCGAACAGGGCAAGAAGGGGCAGGAAACGCTTCATGGAACAGAACCTCGAGTGGGGAAAGGCGGAAAAAAGGCGAGCGGAAACCAGGCGCGCGCGCATGCACGCGGCCGGGCAGGGAAGGGGGATGGAATGCGTGACGGCGCGGCGCGAGGCACGCACCGCGCAGACGGGTCAGCCGTCGTGATCGATCAGAGGATGCCCGACCACTTCAGCCATTGACGGTACTGCGGACCGTCGAGGTCGGCGTCCTGGTCGTGGCTGGAGCGTGGGCCGTGCTCGTCGCGCGAGCAGTGGGCGTCGTTGGAGGCGACGTGCCCGGCGATCGGGAAGTGCGGCAAGAAGGACATTGCCGGAATCGCCGGTGCGGAAACCTGGTACTGCATCAACTCGGACTGCCTTGCGGGAAACGCGTGGGTGGACGGCGCGCAATTATGCGAATCGTGGTGCAAGGCCTTGTGAAGGTTGGCGTCAGCAGATCACCCGGTTTTCACAGGCTGGGCTGGGCAGCCGAGCGCGCCTGCTTTTGCCCGAGTACATATCAGTCCGCGGGCGCGGCGTTGAAAGCCTCCAATTGGGCTTCGAACGCGCGCTTGTATGCGGGGCGCCCTTCGGCACGATGAACGTACGCGGACAGGTTCGGGAATGCGTCCAGAATGCCCGAGGGCCTTAGCCTCAGCAGCACCGACGCCATCATCAGATCACCTGCGGTGAACTCGCCATCAAGCCAGTCGGCATCGCCCAGGTAGGCAGAAAGTGCATTCAACCGGCTGCGAATGCGATCCTCGACCAGGGGCAGGCGCTCCGGGGTCCAAGGCTTGTCCCGTTCCAGGATTCTGGTGGATACCAGTTCCAGGATCGCCGGCTCGACGGTATTGAGCGCGGCGAACATCCAGGTGATGGCGCGCGATCGCGTATTGGCATCGTCAGGCAACAACGCCGTATGGCCCTGGGCAATATGCAGGATGATCGCGCCTGTCTCGAAGAGGACGAGATCACCTTCCTCATACGTTGGAATCTGCCCGAATGGATGCAGTGCAAGATGCGCGGGTTCCTTCATCGCTTCGAATGAAAGAAAGCGAACGTTGTAAGGACGCTCCACCTCTTCGAGGGCCCAACGCACACGCACGTCGCGCGCGAGTCCCTGGCCGCGATCGGGCGATCGCTCGAACGCCGTGATGGTGGGAATCGTTGGAAGGCCGGGGGTTTGTTCCGTGGCACTGCGCATCTTGGTCTCCAGGTCGGCGGATCGGGTTGGTTCGTGCATACGACGAACGACTCGAGTCCAGATCGACAACCTGTCCAGCGCCCGTCGGCGTGATGTTCGCGATCCGCATCGGCGTGATCCCCGGCGACGCGGCCGACGTGGCGAAGGTCAACGCGCTGCAGGAAAAGTTCACGCTGACGTCGCTGAAGTACTGGGGTGATCCCGCACAGCACGGCAAGTCAGACGTCCCGACGGTGCCCAAGCGCACGGTGTACACCGGCGACCTCGCGTTCTATCAGACGCTGGCCGATCTGCTGCCGGGCGACCCGCCGACGAAGGAGCACGAAGCGGCTGTGGCGCTGCTCAAGCGCGGCGGCATCGAGATCGGGCGGCCGTTCAATCCTGAGGCGCTGAGCGAGGCGACCCGCGCCGGCCTGGCGCGCGCCGCAGCAGATGCACCGCAGATCATGAAGTGGAAGGTGAAGTTTCGCGGCACGCCCTATCCCAGCCGATGGAACAACCTGCGCCCGGGCGACTACGGCGTGGACTATTTCGACCGCGCAGCTGGCGCGTTGGAAGGGTTGTTCGTGCACGATCGCGATGAAGCCGAATATTTCAGCACCTACGAAAGCGGAGACGCGAAGCTGCTCGACGGCGCCAACCGCTATCGCCTTCACTTCGACAAGGACGAGATTCCGCCGACGCTGAAGAACGGTTTCTGGTCGATCACCATGTATGGATCGGACTTCCAGTTGGTGAAGAACCCGATCGACCGTTTCTCCATTGGTAACCGCACGCCTGGCTTGAAGTACAACGCCGACGGCTCGCTCGACATCCACATCCAGAACGCGCCGCCGGAGGGCCAGGAGAGCAACTGGTTGCCATCGCCGCCCAGTGGGCTGTTCCGCCTCAACTACCGGATCTACCTGCCCGAAGCGGTGGCGCGGGACCCACAGACGCTGGGCAAGTTCCTGCCCCCGATAGAGCGGGTAGAGTAGCTACCTCATCGATGTCCGCTTCTGGATAGCGGACAGTGGGCGCGGAGCGGGGCGGCGGGCAAATGCTAATGTCCGCTTTCGACCCGAAGCGGACATAGGGTTAGGGACTAGGATTGCCCGATGCGCGCTTTCGACGAGGGCGGACGTAGAGCCGAAGTAGGGAGGGGACATGGATGAACGACGCAGGACAAGAGAAGCCTGGGCTGACCTCTCACGACGAGTGCGTTGGTTGTTCACAGCATGGATCCGCGGCTTCCTGGTACTCGTCGCGGCGTACCTTGCAGCCCCCTCGGAGAAGCTCGCCGACGCCGTCGCTACGGGGCTGTTCGTTGCCTGGAGCCTGAGCATGATTTCGGCAAGCGTACATCTGCGTCGTTTCAGATGCCCGTATTGCGACAGACGGTTGTTCGGCGCCTTCTGGGGAGCCCCCCAACGGTGTCAGAACTGTCGCGTCGTGCGCGGACGCTTGCCCGCCCCCTCATCTATCGGCCGATAGCAGGAGATAGTGCTAGTGTCTGCTTTCGACCCGTAGCGGCCGTTAGTACCGCCCTTGTCGAACCGATCGGGGCATCACGGTGCGCAGTGAGTTCATCAGGGGAACAAGGCGATGAAGCTACTTGCAGTGATTGCCGGGCTTCTTTGGCCCTTTGCCGCGTTCGGGGGTACATGGAACGCTCTTTCGACGCCCGAGGGATTGCTGCGCTACGTGGACGCAACAGACGGCATAAGCAGAGCCGAGGCGAGCGACATAGCGGAGGCCTACTTCATGCGGCATGTTGGCTGCGGAAGTTACTCAGGTATCTCTGAGCTACCGAACGCATGGGTCGTTGAAGGACAATTCGGATACTCAGGCGAGCCCATCAGGGACTTCCTCATCGACAAGCAAACGGGCGCCATCCATTCGTCCATCGGTCCCAGCTACTCCGACCCCAAGGGCATGCTCGATGCCGACACGTTGCCGGCGAACCCGGTTTCCGTCCCCGGCTGATTTACTTCGCGTGGAGTGTCCGTTCTTGGCCGTTAGCGGACACATTGGGGCGGAGATCCGAAACGGCCTTCATATTTCGAAGTTCCGGAGCTGGTATGAGCGCATCCGAGGTCTTTGCGGCGGGATTTGCGCTCGGCGCGTCGCCAGGAGTCTTCATGCTGTTGCTTGTAATCCTGAGGGCGCAGAGGAAGTTGCGGGCGGCCGAGCGAGTTGCCTTCGAAGACGGCCGACCTGATGACCCCATATTCCTGCTAAGCGCTTCGGCGGAGGGGAATCGCGGCTTTCACCTCGACCCATCGGCGATCTTCAGCGAAGAAGACAGTCCGCGCCTGCGGCAAGCGAAGCAATCCCTGCTGGATTTTCGAACGACTGCGAATCAGCGAGCGCGCTGGGGGGACGTTGAACGATCGAAGCTATCGCCGAAGGAGGGCACATGCGGTTGATCGCGGCGTTGACGCTGCTGATGGGCACGGCATGCGCGACCGACAAGCGCCACGCCGACGCGACTCTCATCGGCCGCTGGAACAGCACTCCGCCCGGAGTCGAGGATAGTCGCAAGGACGAGTGCTTCTTTGATCGAACCGGAACGTTCGACTGCATGTCCACGTTCTGGACCTGTCAGTCGTGTCAAGGAGAATCGATTCTCTACTCGGGCACATGGAGAATCGATGGAGGCCGCCTTTACAGGCGCATCACCGAAGGTCGCGAAGCAGGCAGCACGGCAGTCGACGAGATCCTCGATCTAAATTCCGACGCAGTTACGTTCGTGGATGGAACGCGCTGGTTGCGCGAATAATCGGCGATGTCCGCTTCTGGCCGTTAGCAGACGTTCGGACGGACGAGCCCGCTGTGGCGATGCTAATGTCCGCTTTCGACCCGAAGCGGACACAATCGTAGCGGGCCAACTCGATCGGTGACTTCAATGAAACGAACAGCCAAGTGGATTCGAGGTGTAGGCGTTGCCGTATCGATCGCACTGGCGCTCGCACTAGCCTGGATATGGTACGTGGCGCATCCTCCACTGTGGCCCCAGTACCGGCAGGCCAACACGCTTATCGAAGCCGTAGAACAGTTCAGGTCGACCAACGGGCGCTTTCCATCCAGTTTGATGGAGCTTCCGGGGCAACCAGCGTCCGAAACGGGTCCGGTCTACTATCAGACGACAGGCGAAGGCTACGAGGTTTGGTTCGGGCGCTCGCTAGGGGAGTCCTATATCTACGATTCTTCTTCGCGCAGCTGGCATTGAGTGCCTCCTGCATTCGAACCGGCGGGCGGCGGTGTTAGTGTCCGCTTTCGACCCAAAGCGGACATTCCAGCCTCCTGGCTGGAAACTTGAAAGAAGGGCAGCGGCCCTGGGGGGAACACATGAGATGGCTTGTGGCACTGCTGCTGTTTCTTGCTTGCGTCGCCGCTGCTGTTGCGGGCACCTGGGGGTATGGCCAGTTCGATAACGACCAATCATTGGACACCTCCTCTGACTGGGCCGAATCCGGAACGATCGAGTCGATCCAGGCGGCGCTCACGCTTGCCACTTCGGCGAAATATCTCGACTCGGACGACGCCGTGAATGCGCTGGTGGCCGCCGAGGTCGTCGCCGCATCCTTGGGAAATGCAAACAAGGACCTTCCCGCGGATCTGGCGGCGTGGTTACGGGCACAACCCCGTGATCGGCTGCATGCACTCGCACCTGAGGCATTAGCAGCGGTAGAACGCGTGCGCAGCTCCGATGGTTCGGAACTTCGTGAGCTATGGGGGGGTCAGGACCTGGAAGGTTGGCTTACCCAAGTGGATGACCTTGCGTCGCGCTTGCGGATCGAGGCCGCTGGGCTAGCCGAGACGAACTCCGACTGAGCGCTGGCGTCCGCTTTTGGCCGAAAGCGGACATGCGGCCGATTGAAGCGGGCTCGGCGATGCTAGTGTCCGCTTTCGACCCAAAGCGGACGTCAGCCCAAGTAATGGCCACCCAGCGATTCATAGGCTTGACGATGGCTGTATTTGCGCTCGCGTCCTGTTCCGATGCACCGCGTATCGAGAAATCCGGTCGCATCAACTGTGAGCGAATGATCGAGCTGTCGACGCCCGCTTCCTTGGAACATGTTGCACGTCAACTCGTGTCGATTGCCGGCGACAACCATTTGGGTGTGACGCGGGATTCTGCGACCGAAAACGCCCTTCGCGATGAGTTCGGGCAAGAGCCATTGCTTCTGTATCTCACGCGTACGCACGGAAACCACGAGGCGCTACACGTGGCCGCAATGCGGCTACCTCCCGGTGATGCGGTTGCCATCCAGGTGTACGTGGATGGCACGGACGAGCACACCGCACGTCAGCTGTGTAGCGGCGTCCAGCGGATCTCGACGTCGGCTCCCATCGCGCGGACCTCCTGGCGGCGGGCACAGGAGCTTGTGCAAGACGTACGCCGCCGCTAGTCCGGCGATGCCGAATTTCGCATAATGCATACGGGGGCGTATGGTTCATCTCCCGGTGCTAATTCCAAGAAGAAAAAGCCGCGTCGGCAGCGTCGCGTTGATGCCGATCAGTTCCGCACTGCACGTCGATTTTCCGGCCTGTCTCGCGAAGAGACTGCGGACCTCGTTGGCGTCAGTCTGCGCACGATCGGTCACTGGGAAACGGGCAGGGCGCGTCCAAGTTTCGCGGCGTTCAAGCTGCTGCGGATCTATCGGCACGGCGATCTGATCGACCCGAATTGGTCGGGCTATTCGATCATTCGCGGCAAGCTGGTGACGCCGGAGAATCACACGTTCGAACCCGGCGAGTTGTCCTGGCTGTCGCTCCTCGTGCGACGCGCCCGCGCATTCTCCGAACTGCTCGCGGAACGTGACAGCCGCGCACACACGCATGCGGCGCAAGCCGCACCGTGTGTTGCGGCGTCGGATTCGCAGTTGCTCGCATCGAGCACGGACGCTGCTGCGGTTGCGTCAGCAGCCTTGTCGCCGGTATCGTCGGGTGCAATGCGACCCTGCGAAGCGGGGGTCGCTTTGCACTCATCAGCCGGTTCCGGCGACTCCCCTCGTCTAATAGGGGAGTCAGTGAAACTGAACGGAAAAGTGACCCCGTCAGTGGGCGCTTTCGCTGTTCCGGCTCCTGTAACGCGCTGTGCGCCTCGCGGCACCCTATCGAGCAACACGGGGATGGCTGTCGCCGGAGGTGCCCTGTGAGCGCGATTCGCGTTCTTGCATCCGAGCTGGCATATGCCAGGGCGGGCTACGGCGACCGGCCCGGTTACTTCGCGCGCTCTGGCAAAGAGTCTCCGGCCGAGGCTCGCGACATGCTGCTGGCGCTCTGGCATCTGGTCGATACGGCGAAGCGCATTCGAGCAGAGATGGTCGAGGCGCGCGAGTCAGTCCGCGATCAGTGCATCGCAGCGTTGCTGCAGGAAGAGATCGAAACCGCTGTTGCGGACTTTCGTCGTTTCCTTTCGCGTGTGGCTCGCCGTGGTGGCCGCGGCTTGCTGCACGACTCAGGGGCAGAAGGCCGAGCGCCCTTGGGCGCGGCCGCGCCGAGCGCCGGAGGCGCGTTGATGGCACATGGATGTGCCGCTTTTGACTCAGCGGTTGGACCCGCGCTGAGAGCAGGTCAGGGCGGCGAGGTTGCGCCGCACGCTGACCCGCTTTTATCCTGCCAGCAATGGCAAGACTTGCCGGCGGTAGCAGCCGCCGACAACACTCAAAGCCGCGTTGGAGGCGGCGTTAGCCATGATATCTGCATCTAAGCGACTTCGCATAATGCATACCCCGGCGTATGGTCCGGGTTTGAAGGGAAAAAGGCGCCGCAAAACGCACCGTGTGGATGCGGATCAATTCCGCACTGCGCGTCGTTTCTCCGGGTTGTCACGTGACGACGCGGCTGACTTGGTTGGGGTCAGCCTGCGTACGATTGGGCATTGGGAAACGGGCAGGGCGCGTCCAAGTTTTGCGGCTTTCAAGCTGCTGCGCATCTATCGTCATGGCGATTTGATCGATCCGCGTTGGGCGGGTTACTCGATCATTCGCGGCAAGCTTGTCACTCCTGAAAATCACACCTTTGAGCCTCACGATCTTTCGTGGCTTTCGTTGCTGGTGCGACGTGCCAAGGGGTTCAGTGATCTGCTCGCCGAACGCGACAGGAGTGGCAGAAGGAGCACGGAGCGTGAGCGACGGGCGACGCCGGCTGCGAATGGAGTGGCCGCCGAACTTGAAATTTCAACCCAGATGGGCACCATGGACAAAGCCCCTTCGAATGAGGGGGCTTATCGGCAGTTGCCCACTCGTGATCGTTCCGCCAGTGGTGTTGATCAACTGCCCTTTGTGACAGTTTCCGCCCAATACCCCCCCCTCCCCACAGGGGATGATTACGCCTTTTCGGGCGTGCATTGCACGCATTCTTGGAACGGCACCCCGTTTAGTAATACGGGGTTGATTCCGGCCGGAGGTGCGCAATGAGCCGCGCACTCCGCGAAACCGCGCAGCGTGCGGTTGACTCGCTGGCGGCGCTGGTCGCCGAAGCTGGAACAGAGGGGGGCGCTGCGCAGGAGCGTGGTGACGTTCGTGCCCGGTCGCGTGCAGAGTTGCTTTCCGAACGCGTGCAGTACCTCTCCCAAGCGCTGCAGGCTGCTTTGAAGGATGCCGACGTGGCCGGGGGTGCGCGATGAAGCGGCGGCCCGCCTTCCGTCTTCCAGTTGGCCCGGATGATCTCGTCCGGCATGCGCTCGCGGCTTACTACCGCGCCGTTGCGGACGCGACTGCGCCTGTTGCTGATCCTGCGCCTGTTGAGTGGTCTTCGCCGGAAGACTTCTTGGTCACGCTCTTCGATTACATGGAACTGCGTGTGCGTTGCGAAGCCACAGAGGCGGGGCACGAAGTGCACGCCGAGCCGTCGCGATTGGCGCTATGGGAGTCGACTCCGCCTGCGCGTGATCGCCATATTCGGGATGTTGATCCGGAGCTGTGGGCGGAGCTCGAAGCCCAGGCTATGGCGCATGGATGCGCCGCTCTTGATTCAGCGGTTGGACCCGCGCTGAGAGCGGGCCAGGGCGGCGAAGTTGCGCCGCACGCTGACCTGCTTTTATCCTGCCAGCAATGGCAAGACTTGCCGGCGGTAGCAGCCGCCGACAACACTCAAAGCCGCGTTGGAGGCGGCGTTAGCCATGATATCTGCATCTAAGCGACTTCGCATAATGCATATTATGTAAAGAGCCGCAGGGGGTGGCGTTGCTGGCTCCCTGACGCCCTGGCGCGGCTTTTCCCTACATCAGGCCGCAGTAGCCTCGTCGATATCTCTGGCCCCCCTCGCACAGGAAGTGCCCGCATGAACCTCGATCTCGAAGACGAATGGTATCGATGGCGGCTGAGAGAAGGTGGTCGTTGTCCGGCTGGCTGAGGTGCGACATCGCGGTGTGGCCGCTTCCTAGCTCACGAAATGTCCGCTATCGGCCAGAAGCGTACATTCACCGCTGGAGTTATCCCTTGATGCGGTAGGAGAAGACACCTTCTCGAAGCGATTCGTACGAAGGATCGTCATCGCCTTGCGGCATGAAATCCGCTTCCCGTGGCACAAACAATCCTTGTTCTTCGACGAACAGAGAAGAAGTTACGACGTAGAGCCCATCCGTTGTCACATAGACGCGCTCAGGATCCACGCGGGAAATGGCGGATGGCCAGCGCGCCGACGGAACCTCTCCAACACCGGAGGTTGCCAATATCACGGCCCCCGCCTGGCGGAGATCCTCGACCTCACCGACGCCGATTTCAGGGCCACATCCAACCAGGCACGCAACGGTGAGGAAAATCGGGAACTTCGTCTTCATGGCGTCGACTCCCTTCGATCATTCCGTGGCGATCCCGGTGTCCGCTTCGGGTCGAAAGCGGACATTAGCACCGCTGGCTGCCCCGCTCCGCCCCCAATGTCCGCTATCGGCCAATAGCAGGCAGGTCACGCAGCAGTCCGACACGCATCGGCCAGATGAATTGTCACTCCAAGGCCACGAGTTCGACCGACGCCGCCGTGACACCAATCAGGCCTCGCGCCAGATATATGTAAGTCACCCCTGATCGCTCACCCGATACCCAGTAGCTGACGTTACCGGCTGGAGCGTGTTCCTCGAGTAGTTCAAGGTCGGCCAACTGGTTGAACTGGCTGACGCCGGTAAAGCGCAAGATGCAATTGACCCGTTCTGGAGCTTGCTCGCTTGGATAGTAGGCAAGCCTCACCTCGGCCGTGCGGGACACGGGATCCAGCGTCACGCCAAGCAGATTGGCATCGTGTAGTTCGAGCTGCGAAAGGTCCATTGCGAAGGTCCGCTCGACCGCCCTACTCCTTCCGCGCCGCCGGAATGAACTGCTCGCGCACCGCCTTGCCGAGCAGGTCCGGCGGCAGCAGCCCCTGATCGAGCAGGAAGTTGTTGAACGCCAACCGGTCGAACCTGTCGCCCAGCGCCACTTCCGTTTCCATGCGCAACTCCAGAATGCGGCTGTAGCCGTAAAAGTACGCGCCCGCCTGGCCCGGCGAGTTGAAGGTGTAACGGTCAAGTTCCTGCTTGACCATCGCATCCGACAAACCCACCTTGTCGCGCAGGATACGTCCGGCGTTCTCGCGATCGATCTGCCCCAGGTTGATCATCGGATCGAGCATCGCGCGTGCCGCGCGCATGAGGCGGAACTGCAACGCGATCAGCTGCCCGTCCAGCGGTTCGTACGGCACCATTTCGGCCTCGGCGTACAACGCCCAACCCTCCACGTTGACCGAATTGAACGCAAACATCGTGCGTGCCAGCGACACGCCGCGCTCGATCATCGCAGTGAACTGCAGCTCATGGCCCGGACGTCCTTCGTGCGCCGACAACGTCCAGCGTGCCGCATCGTAGCTGAAGTCGTCGTAGGCCAGCGCCGCGCCGTCCGCCGTCGCCAGCGAGACCGGAACCACGAACTGCCCCTGCTGCCCGGTATTGCCCACCAGTGGCGCGGGCAACAGGTGCGGCGCGGATACCACGGCCGATTCGGCCTGCGTGCCCACCCGCATGATCATCGGGCGGTTCGGCACATCGACGATGCGTTCCTCGCGGATGATCGGATCGATCGCATCGATCACCTTGCGATAACGCGCCTCGAGCTCGTCGTTGGCGATCGCGTCGCGTTTGAGCGCGCGTACGACGGCGACATAGTCATGGGGATCGGCCACTTCCAGCCCGTGCGCCTTCGCCACCAGTGGCGCGAGCTGCGCCATCGCCGCTCGCGTTTCCATGAACTCGACCTGCGCGCGACGCACCAGCTGCGCGGGGTCGATGTCGATGCCGATCTGTCGGAGCTGGTTGGCATACAGCTCCGCCGGCAGCTTCGTATCCATGCGTGCCTGCGGCAGCACGCTCGTGCGCGCCCATTGCGCGTAGGCCTTCAGCTGCATCTCCATTGCGGCCAAAGCGGGCTCCGCGCCGGGCACCTTGTACTTCGCGAACAGGTCGCGGATGCCGGCGATGTAGGTGTCGACATTGCCGAGTGCCTGCTCGACTTCCAGTTTCGTCGGACGAAGCAGCGCCGCATCATTGGCGCGTTCGGCATAGCGCGCCTTCGCGAGTTCGGTCAGCGGGGTATCCTGCGCGCCCTGCCCGACGTAGTTCTTCAGGCGTTCCAGCGCCAACGCGCGACGCTCCGGCGGCGTCTGGTCGGACAGCAGCGTGCGCACGCCATTGAACACGATCTGCGGCGCATCGCGCCAAGGCAGCGTCAGTCGCTCGTTGAGTTCGCTGGTTGCGATGGCCTCGTCGGCGGCGCGGATCATGATCTCCAGGTCCTGCCGCACGTTCGGGTCCTGTTCGGCGGCGAGCTTCGACTTGAGCTCATCGCGCGATCTGGCGGTGGCTGCGCGGAAACGGGCGGCGAACGCCGGCTTGAGGTCGGTGACGAGTCCGTCATAACCCGGCACGCCCATGAACGACATGTCTTCCGGCGCGAACGGCGCCTGGGCATCAAGCAGGATCTTCGCGTACTGATTGCTCCTGTCCACCCACGCCGGCGCCGCGGTGGTTGCCGCGACAGTCCTGTTGTTGGGAGCAGCCAGCGCGGAGGAACCTGCGAATGCCAGCGAGAGTGCGATTGCGAGTGTCAACGTCCGGGTCATCGTCCATGTGCCGTGGCGGGTGATGGTGCGAGCATGCGAGAGGCATCACGCCATCGAACAGCGCCGAAGGTCACGCGGACCTCCGACACAACTGGAGTCGAGCGCATCGCAATCAGGCGGCGGGCAAGGCTGTGGTTGCGGCGAGCAGGTCGATTTCGACCGGTTTGCTCAGGTACGCACGCGCGAACTTCGCGAGGCGACCTACATCGGATAGAGCGAAGCCCCACCGCCGGGTGACACGCCGCAAGGCAAGTAGGCCCACCGCAGGCCGAAGCCCTTCGTCACCGGTTGTCGTGCGCCGTCAGGGAGACCGAACGCCGTGCGTCGCGCCCTTCCGGCATCGTCATGCCCGGCGTCCAGCCGCTTGCGTCGAGGATCGCCTTCGGATCTTCCAGCTCGATGAGCTGCTTCAATGCTGCCTTGCGATCGTCCGATCGCAGGTAGTACGCCTTCGCGATGCGATAGCCGACCCAGTACCCCATGTCGTAAGGCTCATCCGAACCGGGTCGGTAGTTGTACACCCACTTCGACAGGTCGGTGCTGTCCATGTCGCGGACGAACGCGGTTTCGATCACGGCTTCCCTGCCCTGCGTCCAGCGCGTCAGGCCCGGATTGCCGACGCTGCCGGAGGTCAGCTCCGCGATCAGCTCGGCCACGCCTTCCAGCAGCGATACGCGCAGCACCGTCACATTCGGGTCGCCTTCCTAGAACTCGGAACCGGGCTGCTGGATGTGTCCGTACTCGTGCGCGATGACGTTGACGAAGCGGTCTTCGAGGTCTGGATTCATGAAGTCCGCCGCGCATAGCGCTTCCAACCCGATATACAGGCCGTCCTGGTTTGCCGTACCCACGGGTTTGCCGCGCCCGACAAGGATGGCCAC
>Ga0209673_1002132_pt1 | contig 14770 bp, 9 predicted proteins | sample AraplaCol_mMS_r2_2_FD_184274 | JGI IMG/M metagenome (GOLD analysis project Ga0209673, IMG submission 184274) | Arabidopsis root microbial communities from North Carolina, USA - plate scrape MF_Col_mMS_r2 (SPAdes) (version 3) | ecosystem: Host-associated > Plants > Roots > Endosphere | place: USA... | reverse complement strand
TAGACCTTGCCCGAGCAGGCGATCAGGCGCTTGACCTTCTCGGCCTTGAGGCCCTTGCTGTCCGGAATGACGGTCTGGAAGCTGCCCTTGGTGAACTCGGACAGCGGCGAGGTCGCGTCCTTGTTACGCAGCAGCGACTTCGGCGTCATGATGATCAGCGGCTTGCGCAGGTTGCGCACCATCTGGCGGCGCAGCACGTGGAAGATCTGGCTGGCCGTGGTGGGCTGCACCACCTGCATGTTGGTGTCGGCGCTCAGCTGCATGAAGCGCTCCAGGCGTGCCGAGCTGTGCTCGGGGCCCTGGCCTTCGTAGCCGTGCGGCAGCATCATGGTGAGGCCGTTGACGCGGCCCCACTTCACTTCGCCCGAGGCGATGAACTGGTCGATCACCACTTGGGCGCCGTTCACGAAATCGCCGAACTGGGCTTCCCAGATCACGAGCGTGTTGGGGTCGTTCGAGGCATAGCCGTATTCGAACGCGAGCACGGCTTCTTCCGACAGGATCGAGTCGATGACGACGAACGGGGCCTGGTTTTCAGCCACGTTCTGCAGCGGCGTATAGGTGCCTTCGTCGAACTTCTCGCGGTTCTGGTCGTGCAGCACGGCATGGCGGTGCGTGAACGTGCCGCGGCCCGAGTCCTCGCCCGACAGGCGCACCGGATAGCCGCTGGCCACCAGCGAGGCGAACGCCATGTGCTCGCCCATGCCCCAGTCCACGTTCGCGTCGCCGCGGCCCATGGCAGCGCGGTCGTCCAGCACCTTCTTCACGAGCGGATGCACCGTGAAGCCGGCCGGAACCGTGGTGATCTTTTCGGCCAGGCGCTTCCATTCGCTGGTCGGAATGGCCGTGTCGCCGGCGTCGGTCCACTTCTTGTTGAGGTACGGATTCCAGTCGACGGCGTACTTGCTCTTGAAGTTGGTGAGCACCGGGTCGACGGTGTTCTTGCCTTCGTCGAAGGCGGCGCGCTGCGCCTTTACCATGTCGTCGCCGAGCGTCTCGCCCAGGCCTTGAGCGGCCAGCTTGTCGGCGTACAGCTTGCGCGTGCCGGGGTGCTTGGCAATCTTCTTGTACATGAGCGGCTGGGTGAGCGAGGGGGTGTCCTGCTCGTTGTGGCCCAGCTTCCGGAAACAGATGATGTCGACCACCACGTCCTTCTGGAACTCCATGCGGAATTCAAGGGCGAGCTGGGTGGCGAGCACCACCGCTTCGGGGTCGTCGCCATTCACGTGCAGCACCGGCGCATCGACCATCTTGACGATGTCGGTGCAATACAGCGTCGAGCGGCTGTCGCGCGGGTCGCTGGTGGTGAAGCCGATCTGGTTGTTGATGACGATGTGCACCGTGCCGCCGGTGGAGTAGCCACGGGTCTCGGCCAGCGCCAGCGTTTCCATCACGACGCCCTGGCCTGCGAAGGCTGCGTCGCCGTGCACGATGACGGGCAGGACCTGCTTGCCCAGCGGGTCGGCGCGGCGGTCCATGCGGGCGCGCACCGAGCCTTCGACCACGGGGTTCACGATCTCGAGGTGCGAGGGGTTGAACGCGAGGCTCAGGTGCACCGGGCCGCCGGGCGTGGTCACGTCCGAGCTGAAGCCCTGGTGGTATTTGACGTCGCCGCTGGGCAGGTCTTCAGGTGCGGTGTGGTCGAACTCGGCGAACAGGTCGGCGGGCATCTTGCCCAGCGAGTTCACCAGCACGTTGAGGCGGCCGCGGTGGGCCATGCCGATCACGATTTCCTGCACGCCCTTGGCGCCGGCCTGGTTGATCAGCTCGTCCATCGAGACGATGAAGCTTTCGCCGCCCTCGAGCGAGAAGCGCTTCTGGCCGACGTACTTGGTGTGCAGGAAGCGCTCGAGGCCTTCGGCGGCCGTCAGGCGGTTGAGCACGTGCTTCTTCTGCTCGGTCGTCAGCTGCGGGTTGGTGCGCGCGCTTTCGAGCTTCTGCTGCCACCAGCGCTTGTGGTTCTGGTCGGTGGTGTACATGTACTCGGCGCCCATGGTGCCGCAGTACGTTTCGCGCAGCGCATTGAGCAGGTCGCGCAGCGACATGGTCTCTTTGCCGAAGAAGGTGTTGCTGGTATTGAACACCGTCTCGAGGTCGGCATCGGTGAAGCCGTAGAACGAGGGCTCGAGTTCCGGGATGGCCGGGCGCTCGGCGCGCTTGAGGGGGTCGAGGTCGGCCCAGCGTGCGCCGACGTTGCGGTAGGCGGCAATCAGCTGCTGGACGGAGGTGCGCTTGCGCCCGAGCTCGGAATCGGCGCCGCTGGCCTGCACGACCTTGGTCGTGCCCTGCTTGGCGCGTTCTGCGAAGGCGTTGATGACGGGCTGGTGCGGCACGTCGCGGGTGTTGGTGCCGTCGACGGCGGGCACGTTCTGCAGCGCGTCGAAATACGAACGCCAGTTGTCTGGCACGCTGCCGGGGTTGGCAAGGTAGTTTTCGTACATCTCTTCGACATAGGGCGCATTGCCGCCGAAGAGATAGGTGTTGCCTTGATAGGCGGTGTACGCCGATGGCGTAGAAGAATCGCTCATATTCCGCTGACCTTCGCTTCCCTGAAGGAAGCACTAGCTGGTTAAGAAACCTTCCGCGACACGGCTGAACCGATTGGCGGATGCGACTGTGGCTGGGGAAGGGCCTGAGTACCTTCGCATTGTGCCACGTCAAACATATGGCGATGGAGCGCGCCTTCGCAAGGCGCGCTTTTGCTCATTCAGGCCGAAGAAACCAACTGCTTGATTTGCTGCAGCGTGGCCGGGTCATCGATGGTGGTCAGGTCGCCGGGATCGCGCTGCTCGCAAACGGCCTGGATGGCGCGCCGCAGCAGCTTGCCGCTGCGGGTCTTGGGCAGGGGCCGCTCACGAAGCGGACACGAGGGCCGCGCCAGCGCGCCGAGCTGGTCGGACACCACTTTCATGATCTCGCCCTCGAGCTTCAGGGCCGCGTCGGCGTCGGCCAGGGCCTGGCCATCCTTTGGAACGACGAAGGCCATCGCCACCTGGCCCTTGAGCGAATCGGCTACGCCGACCACCGCCACCTCGGCCACGTTGGCGTGGCCCGAGATGCTCTCTTCGATCTCGCGCGTGCCGAGGCGGTGGCCCGCCACGTTGATCACGTCGTCGGTGCGGCCGAGGATGTAGAAGTAGCCGTCCTCGTCGCGAATGCCCCAATCGAAGGTCGAATAGACCATCTTGCCGGGCACGCTCTTCCAGTAGGTGTTGACGAAGCGCTCATCGTCCTTCCACACCGTCTGCATGAATCCCGGCGGGGTCGGGCCCTCGACCACGACCACGCCTTTTTCATTCGGCCCCGTCAGTTCCTCGCCTGTCGACTCATGCAGAATCTTGATGCGGTAGCCGTACATCGGAACGCCCGGGCTGCCGAACTTGCTCGGCTTGGCCTCCACGCCGTTGGCAATGGTGATCATCGGCCAGCCCGACTCGGTCTGCCAGTAGTTGTCGATGATCGGCACGCCCAGTCCGTCGCTGATCCAGCGCGCAGTGGGCTCATCGAGCGGTTCTCCTGCGAGGAACAGCGCGCGCAGGCTGGACAGGTCGTACTTTTTAAGCAGCGCCGGGTCTTGCTTCTTGAGCACGCGCACCGCAGTGGGCGCGCTGAACATCACCGTCACCTTGTACTTCTCGACCAGCTGCCACCAGATGCCGCCGTCGGGTTGCTTGTCGAGGCCCTGCGTCGGCAGGCCTTCGTACATGAGGGTGGCCATGCCGCCGATCAACGGGCCATAGACGATGTAGCTGTGGCCCACCACCCAGCCGATGTCGCTGGTCGAGAAGTACGTTTCGCCAGGGCGGCCGTCGAAGATGTGCTTCATGCTGGCGGCCAGTGCCACGGCGTAGCCGCCCACGTCGCGCTGCACGCCCTTGGGCTTGCCGGTGGTGCCGCTCGTATAAATGGTGTAGCTGATGTCAGTGGCGTCCAGCCAGGTGCAAGGCACTTCGGCATCTCTGTGCTTCCGAACCAGCTCGGCAGCCAGATGGTCGCGACCGGCCACCAGGTCCATGGGGGCCAGGCCGCGGTCGGTCAGCATCACAGCCGAGGGTTTGTGCTTCGAAAGGCGGATGGCCTCGTCGAGCAGCGGCTTGTACGCAATCACCTTTCCGCCGCGCGAACCGGCATCGGCACTCACCACCACCTTGGGTTCGGCATCCTCGATGCGCGTGGCCAGCGAACCGCTCGCAAAGCCACCGAACACCACGCAATGGATGGCGCCGATGCGGGCACAGGCCAGCATCGCGAATGCGGCCTCGGGAATCATCGGCATGTAGATGAGCACCCGGTCGCCCTTGCCGACGCCCAGTTCGACCAGGCTGGCGGCGGTGCGCTGCACCTCGGCGTGCAGCTCGCGAAAGCTGTAGGTCTTTTCAGTGCCGGTTTCGGTCGAAACGAAAATCAGCGCCGGCTGGTCGGCGCGATCGGCCAAGTGCCGATCGACAGCGTTGTGGCACAGATTGGTGGTGCCGCCCACGAACCATCGGGCAAACGGCGGCCGGCTGGCATCCAGCACCTGGGCCGGCGGTGTCTGCCAATCGATCAGCTTGGCCTGCTCAGCCCAGAAGGCCTCGGGCGCGTCGACGGACTGGCGATAGAACTCTTCGTAGCGGCTCATCTGCGTTGTCTCCTTATATTGAAATCGTCCGGCGGCCACGCCAAAACTGAATTCATAATTATGGAGACCGATCTTGCAGCAAGCTGACGGCCCGAACAATCCGTTTCCGTCCGCTTCCGCCCGGATGCGAGATCTATCGAGCCGGCTTCACATCAGCGAACGAGCTTCAGCACCTCGGCGAATGCCGGATGTTCGGCCGTACGCAGCCATTCGAAGCCGACCATTTCAGTGGTCACCAGTTCGGCACCTGCGCCGGCCAGCCGGTCGAAGGCCGCATCGCGGTTGCGCTCAGTGCGGGAGCTGCACGCATCGGTCACCACCCAGACCTCGAACTCGTCTTCCAGCAGATCGAGAGCCGTCTGCAGCAGGCAAACATGTGCCTCGCAGCCGGCAATCACGATGGTGTTGCGCTCCTCGGCGGCTACAGCGGGCTTCTGCAGATGCTTGGGCAGGCTTCGCGCATTGCCCTGCGGCGCCTTGGCGGGCACGCGCAGCCATTCGCCGAGGCCCTCCTCCACACCGCTGAAGTGCATCTTGGACAAGGTGCGCTGACACAGCTTGCGAATGTCGGGCAGGTTTTCACCGAGCTTGGAGGGGTTGTGCTCGGTGCCCCAGACGGGCACCTCCAACAGACGCGCCATCTTGCCGAGGCGCACTGCGTTCTGCGCCACGGCATCGGCCTCGAAGATCGCAGGCATCAGTTGCGCCTGATAGTCGACCAGCACGAGTTGGGATAGCGAGGCATCGAGCAGCATGAACCGTTTCTTTCATTCAGATGGAATTGATGGGGCCAGACCGTACCACCGAAACTAGACTCCGAGCGGATGCAGATCTTCTTTCCGACCCGGCTTCATTTGCGGATTCTGGCCCTTTGCGCGGTGCTCGTGGTGACCGGATGCGGCGGGTTGCGCACCTCGAAGGCGCCGCTGAGCAGCACGCTTGAAAAGAGCAGCTGCACGCCGAATGTCGATACCCTGCTGGTGTTGCTACCCGGCGCGTACTCACATCCGGACGAGTTCACGCGCGAAGGCTTTGTGAAGGCCCTGAACGACAACAGGCTGGCGGTCGACGTGATGCTGGTCGACGCGCATCTGGGCTACTACCACGGCAAGACCATCCTCGATCGCCTGGAACGGGACGTGATGCTGCCGGCCCGCGGCAAGGGATACAAGGCAATCTGGATCGTCGGCATCTCGGTCGGCGGGTTCGGGGGACTGCTGTACGCGCAGACGCATCCCGGCGAACTCGCTGGCCTCGTGGCCCTTGCGCCCTACCTCGGCGAGCGCACGCTCAGCACCGACATCGCCAATGCCGGCGGCCTGGCGCGCTGGACCGGGCCGCTGGGCGATCCGCAGGGCAGTGACCCGCGAGCCCCGAACGAGACACAGCTCTGGCAATGGCTGCGCGGCTACGTGGGCACCACCGCCACGTTCGGCGCCCGGCCGCCGATCTACCTGGGCTACGGCACCGACGACCGCTTTGCCTTCAGCCATGCATTGCTGGCCGCCGCGCTGCCCAAAGAGCGCGTGTTCACCACCGAAGGCGGCCACGACTGGCCCGAATGGACACGGCTCTGGCAGCGCATGCTGCCGACGCTGCCGCTGCCTGGCTGTCCCGGCTGAAAGAAAGATCAGTTCGGACGCAGCCGCAGCAGCTTGCCATCCGATTCGTCGGTCAGTACATAAAGCCATCCGTCCGGCCCCTGCTTCACGTCGCGAATGCGGGCGCGGCCGTCGGCCAGCAGCTTGTGCTCGGCAACCACCTTGCCGTCTTTCAATTCGATTCGGTTCAGATAGCCGAACTTCAGCGATCCCACGAACAGATTGCCCTTCCACCCCGCGCCATAGCGGTCGCTGGTGAGAAAGGCCATGCCCGATGGCGCGATGGACGGCACCCAGTAGTGCAGTGGCTGCTCCATGCCCTCCTTGGCGGTGATGCCGTCGCCGATCTTGCCGCCGCCGTAGTTCTCGCCATAGGTGATCACCGGCCAGCCGTAGTTGCGGCCGGCTTGCGGAACGTTGATTTCGTCGCCACCTTGCGGGCCGTGCTCTGTCATCCACAAACGACCGTCAGGCGCGAGCGCCGCGCCCTGCCCGTTGCGGTGGCCGTAGCTCCAGATTTCCGGCAGCGCCCCCGCCTTGTCGACGAACGGGTTGTCCTTGGGCACGGTGCTGTCCTTGGCAATGCGCACGATCTTCCCCAGATGGTTGTCCAGCTTCTGCGCATCTTCCTTGCGGCTGAACCGATCGCCCAGCGTGAGAAAAAGCGTGCCGTCGCGCGACTCGACAATCCGGCAACCGAAGTGGTTTCGGCTCGCTACCTTGGGCTGCTGGCTGAAAATGATCTTGAGGTTCTCCAGCTTCGCGCCGTCTTCGGAGAGTTGGGCGCGCGCCAGCGCCGTGCTGTTGGCCGAACCGCCGGTCGCCGGCTCGGAAAAGCAGAAATACAAGGTGCGGTTCTTTTCGAAGCCTGAATCGGCCAGTACGTCGAGCAAGCCGCCCTGGCCTCCCGCTGCGATCGCAGGCAAGCCGGTGATGGGTGCCCCGATCTTTCCGTCCGCAGCGATCAGCCGCAACCGTCCCGGACGTTCGGTGACCACAAAACGGCCACCCGGCAGAAAGGCCAAGCCCCACGGATTCTCAAGTCCGGAGGAAACCGTCTCCGGCCGCATCTGAGCCTGGCTGGTGCCCCAGAAGCCCAGACCGGCTGCGAGAGCACCGGCTCCCAAGAGCCGGAGGCTCGTGTGAACGCGCAAGTTCATGTCTTTTCCAGGTTAATGGACCGATCTTGACGTGTTTTGGAACGCGAATCCACGCTGCGGGCTCACCTTGCTTGAGTACAAAAGTTAACTTACAGCCAATCGCTTATGGTTCATAAAGGTTGACCGTTACATTTTTTCTTTGCCCGAATCGAAAAATACTTTGTAAATCAACAGGTTGCGGATACATTCGTTAATTCGGATGAGGTTGACATAACCGCACGTCATCAATATCCTACGCGGCATGCGTTTTTTCGTCCTACCCGCGTCTCTCCTGTTTGCCGTCGCCGTCCAGGCAGCCCCCCAACAGGACCGAACCGATGACGAACTTGCCCGCTTGCTCGCCGACAAGGGCCTGATCGGCCAACTCCAGCAGGTCCGCCAAACCGTCGCCGAACGAACCTCCGATCTGGTCGTGACCGCAATCGGTTTCCTCGGCGTTCCTTATCGCCGTGGCGGCAATACGGCCGAATCCGGTTTCGACTGCAGCGGCTTCGTTCGCGCCATGTACAACCAGACGGTCGGCCATTTGCTGCCCCGCCGTGCCGAGGAACAAGCGGCCGCGACCGAAAAGATCGACCGCAGCCAGCTCAAGCCCGGCGACCTTGTCTTCTTCAACACCATGCGCCGCGCCTTCAGCCATGTCGGCATCTACGTCGGCGAAGGCAAGTTCATCCATTCGCCGCGCACCGGCGCCCAGGTGCGCGTGGAAGACATGAACGGCAGCTACTGGAGCCGCCGCTTCGACGGTGCCCGCCGCGTGCTTGGCGGCGCACCAAACGAAGAAGTCAAGGCCGCGGCCACGGCCGCCGCCCGCTCCGGCGACTGAGCCGCCTTCCCTTCAAGGCCATAAAAAAATCCCGCCGAGGCGGGATTTTTTTATGGCCGCTCCAATTGCCCGGAGCGGCACAACCGTCTGGTCAGGCCTTCTTTGCCGGCGGCAGATCGGTACAGGTACCGTGCGCTACCTCGGCCGCCATGCCGATGCTTTCGCCCAGCGTCGGGTGCGGATGGATGGTCTTGCCGATGTCGATCTCGTCGGCACCCATTTCGATGGCCAGCGCGATCTCGCCGATCATGTCGCCAGCATGCGTGCCGACGATGCCGCCGCCCAGGATGCGATGCGTCTCGGCGTCGAACAGCAGCTTGGTGAAGCCCTCGTCGCGGCCGTTGGCAATGGCGCGGCCCGAAGCGGTCCACGGGAAGTGGCCCTTCTTGATCTTGATGCCTTCGGCTTTGGCCTGGTCTTCCGTGAGGCCCACCCACGCCACCTCGGGGTCGGTGTAAGCCACGCTCGGGATCACGCGGGCGTTGAAGGCGGCGCTCGATAGCTCCTTGTCGCCCTTCTGCTCGCCGGCGATCACCTCGGCTGCCACATGGGCCTCATGCACCGCCTTGTGCGCCAGCATGGGCTGGCCCACGATGTCGCCGATGGCAAAGATGTGGGGCACGTTGGTGCGCATCTGGATGTCGACCGGAATGAAGCCGCGATCGCTCACCGCCACGCCGGCCTTCTCGGCGCCGATCTTCTTGCCGTTCGGGCTGCGGCCCACGGCTTGCAGCACGAGGTCATAAACCTGCGGTTCCTTGGGCGCCTGCTCACCCTCGAAGGTGACCTTGATGCCCTCCTTCGTGGCTTCGGCGCCGACCGTCTTGGTCTTGAGCATGATGTTGTCGAAGCGCGGCGTGTTCATCTTCTGCCAGACCTTCACCAGGTCGCGGTCGGCGCCCTGCATCAAGCCGTCGAGCATCTCGACTACGTCGAGCCGCGCGCCCAGCGTGGAATACACCGTGCCCATTTCGAGGCCGATGATGCCGCCGCCCAGGATCAGCATGCGCTTGGGATCGGTGCCCATTTCGAGCGCGCCGGTCGAATCGACCACGCGCGGGTCTTTCGGCATGAACGGCAGGCTCACCGACTGCGAACCGGCCGCGATGATCGCGTTGCGGAACTTGACCGTCTGCTTCTTGCCGGTCGTGTCCCAGCTGGTGCCCGAGGTTTCCTCCACCTCGAGGTGGTACGGGTCGATGAAGTTGCCGACGCCGCGCAGCACCGTCACCTTGCGCATCTTGGCCATGGCCGTGAGGCCGCCGGTGAGCTTGCCCACCACCTTGTTCTTGTGGCCGAGCAGCTTGGCGCGATCGACCGTGGGCGCAGCAAAGCTCACGCCCAGGTCGGCGAAGTGCTTCACCTCGTCCATCACCGAGGCAACGTGCAGCAGCGCCTTCGACGGGATGCAGCCGACGTTCAGGCACACGCCGCCGAGCGTGGCGTAGCGTTCGATCAGCACCACCTTCAGGCCGAGGTCGGCCGCGCGGAAGGCGGCCGAGTAGCCGCCGGGGCCGGCGCCGAGCACGATCACGTCGCACTCGACGTCGACCTTGCCGCCGTAGGTGGAGGCTGCCGGCGCTGCGGCCGGAGCCGGTGCTGCCGCCTTGGGCGCAGGGGCCGCTGCGGCGGGCGCGGGCGCGGGTGCGGCCGCGGCCGGCGCGGGCGCCGCGGCACCATCGACCTCCAGCGTCAGCACCACGGAACCCTCTTTCACCTTGTCGCCGACCTTGACCGCGAGGGACTTCACCACGCCCGCGGCGGACGACGGAATTTCCATCGAGGCCTTGTCCGATTCGACCGTGATCAGCGACTGCTCGGCCTTGACCGTGTCACCCACCTTGACCAGCACCTCGATCACCGCGACTTCGTCGAAGTCACCGATGTCGGGCACCTTGATTTGTTGTTCGCTCATTTGGACACTTTCATTTTGAGTGTGAGAACGTCGACCGGAGGGGCCGAATTGCGATCGAATTCGCAGGCGGCTGCGATTCCCGCCTCCGCCACGTCGCGCGAGGTGCGCGACTTCATGTCATAGGCCGCGTGCATGGCGCCGAGCGCAAAGCTGCGCCCCGAGCCGATGGCCCAGAACTGCTTGAACTCGAACACCTCGCGGTAGCTGTAGATGCCATAGATGCCGCTGGCATTGGCCATCAGCATGGTGAACTGGCTCGACTCGTAGGGCTCGTGCTCGTCTTCCTTGGTCTGCATGAAGAACGAGTCTTTCAGCACCGGATGCAGCAGCGTGAAGGTGCGGAAGATCTCGTGCTTGCTGCCGAACAACAGCGCCTCGCGCGGCTGCGCGGCCAGCGCGTGCTGCAGCACCAGGAAGTGCGCGGCGGCGCCAGCCACGGCAAAGAGGCTCTGCCCCGCCGCATCCTCGACGGTGAAGATCTTCTGGTTGGCTTCGGCGCGATGCGAAAGCCGCGTATCGCCGAAGGTCACCAACGAATCCGCTGCCATCGTGACCTGGCCGCCTTTGCGGACGGCCACTACCGTGGTCATAGCAGGATTCGACGGTAATCCGCGAGCACCTGGCCCAGGTAGGCGTTGAAACGCGCAGCCAGGGCACCATCGATCACGCGGTGGTCGTAAGACAGCGAGAGCGGCAGCGTCAGGCGCGGCACGAACTGCTTGCCGTCCCACACCGGCTTCATCTGGCCCTTGGAAAGGCCGAGGATGGCCACTTCGGGTGCGTTGATGATGGGCGTGAAATGCGTGCCGCCAATGCCGCCGAGCGAGCTGATCGACATGCAGCCGCCCTGCATGTCGGCCGAACCGAGCTTGCCGTCGCGCGCCTTCTTGGCGAGTTCGCCCATTTCCTGGCTGATCTGCAGGATGCCCTTCTTGTCGGCATCCTTCAGCACCGGCACCACGAGCCCGTTGGGCGTATCGGCCGCAAAGCCGACGTGGAAGTACTGCTTGTAGACCAGTTGGTCGCCGTCGAGGCTGGCGTTGAAGTCGGGGAACTTCTTGAGCGCCGCAACCACCGCCTTAATCACGAAGGCCAACATCGTGACCTTGACGCCCGACTTCTCGTTCTCCTTGTTGGTGGAGACGCGGAAGGCTTCGAGCTCGGTGATGTCGGCTTCGTCGTTGTTGGTGACGTGCGGAATCATCACCCAGTTGCGGTGCAGGTTGGCGCCGCTGAGTTTCTTGATGCGCGACAGGTCCTTGCGTTCGACGGTGCCGAACTTGGTGAAGTCGACCTTGGGCCACGGAATAAGGCCCAGTGCCGCGCCGTCCGCGCCAGCGCCTGCGGGCGCCTTGGCCGCCGAGGCCTTGGTGCTGGCCTGGCCGCTCATCACGGCCTTGGTGAAGCTCTGGACGTCTTCCTGTGTGATGCGGCCCTTGGGACCGGAACCCTTGACCTCTTCGAGCGGCACACCGAGTTCGCGTGCGAATTTGCGCACCGAGGGGGAGGCGTGCGGCAGCTTGCCCGAGGGCGCAACCGTTGGCTCGTGCGCTGCGGGTGCGGGTGCGCCCTCACCCCGGCCCTCTCCCGCAGGGGCGGCAGAGAGGGAGGAAACGGGAGCAGCGGCTGCGGCTGGGGGATTGGCTCCCTCGCCCCTCTGGGGAGAGGGTTGGGGTGAGGGGCTGGCGCCCGCCGACCCTTCAAGTATTGCGATCAGGTCACCAATGTTGACCGTATCGCCCACCTTGACCTTGAGTTCCTTGAGCACGCCGGCAGCCGACGATGGAATTTCCATCGAGGCCTTGTCCGACTCCACCGTGATCAGCGACTGGTCGGCCGCGATCTGGTCGCCGGGCTTGACCAGCAACTCGATCACCGCGACGTCCTTGAAGTCGCCGATGTCAGGCACCTTGACCTCGACCGGACCCGAGGCCGCCGGCGCGGCAGCCGGTGCAGGCGCCGCTGCGGCGGGTGCCGGAGCTGCCGTAGCCGGGGCCGCCGCAGGCGCAGGGGCCGGTGCTGCAGCAGCACCCGCGCCCTCGGCCTCGAGCACGAGCACCACGGAGCCCTCTTTGACCTTGCCGCCAACCTCGACCTTGATTTCCTTCACCACACCGGCGGTCGACGACGGAATCTCCATCGACGCCTTGTCCGATTCCACGGTGATGAGCGACTGCTCGGCCTTGACCGCGTCGCCCACCTTCACCAGCACCTCGATCACCGCGACTTCATCGAAATCGCCGATGTCCGGCACCTTGACTTCCACTGCTGCCATATCGTTTGTCTCCCGCCGTGAGGCGCCGTTCGTTCGTTGATTGTTGATGTTCAGGCGTAAAGCGGGTTGACCTTGTCGACATTGATGCCGTACTTCTTGATCGCCTCGACCACCTTGGCCACCGGTACCGTGCCGTCTTCGGAAAGCGCCTTGAGCGCGGCCACCACAATGTAGTGGCGGTTGATTTCGAAGTGCTCGCGCAGCTTGTTGCGGAAATCGCTGCGGCCGAAACCATCGGTGCCCAGCACCTTGTAGGTGCGGCCCTTGGGAATGAAGGGACGGATCTGTTCCGCATACGCCTTCATGTAGTCGGTCGATGCCACCACCGGGCCTGCGGTGGGCGCGAGCTGCTCGGCCACGAAGGGCACGCGCGGCGTCTGGTCGGGGTGCAACAGGTTCCAGCGGTCGGCGTCCTGGCCGTCACGCGTGAGCTCATTGAAGCTCGGGCAGCTCCACACCGAAGCCGATACGCCCCAGTCCTTCTCGAGCAGTTCTTGCGCGGCAAAGCTTTCGCGCAGGATGGTGCCGCTGCCCAGCAGCTGCACCGTGGGTGCCTTGGCCTTTAGCGCGGGGCCCTGCTTCGACAGGTACATGCCCTTGATGATCTGCTCTTCGGTGCCGGGCTGGAGGCCGGGCATCGGGTAGTTCTCGTTGAGCAGCGTCAGGTAGTAGTAGACGTTGTCCTGCTTCTCGACCATGCGCTTCAAGCCGTGGTGCAGGATCACGCCCACCTCGTGCGCGAAGGTCGGGTCGTAGCTCACGCAGTTCGGAATGGTGTTGGCCAGGATGTGGCTGTGGCCGTCTTCGTGCTGCAGGCCTTCGCCGTTCAGCGTGGTGCGCCCCGAGGTGCCGCCCAGCAGGAAGCCGCGCGCCTGCATGTCGCCGGCCGCCCACGCCAGGTCGCCGATGCGCTGGAAGCCGAACATCGAGTAGTACACGTAGAACGGCACCATGATGCGGTTGTTGGTGCTGTACGACGTGGCCGCCGCGATCCAGCTCGACATGCCGCCGGCTTCGTTGATGCCTTCCTGCAGGATCTGGCCGGCCTTGTCTTCCTTGTAGTACATGACCTGGTCCTTGTCGACCGGGGTGTACTGCTGGCCTGCGGGGTTGTAGATGCCGATCTGGCGGAACAACCCTTCCATGCCGAAGGTGCGGGCTTCGTCCACCAGGATGGGAACGACGCGCGGGCCCAGCGCCTTGTCGCGCAGAAGCTGCGTGAGAAAGCGCACATAGGCTTGCGTGGTCGAGATCTCGCGGCCTTCGGCCGTCGGTTCGATCACCGCCTTGAAGGTTTCGAGCGAGGGCACCGTGAAGCTCTCGTCAGCCTTGGTGCGGCGGTGCGGCAGGTAGCCGCCCAAGGCCTTGCGGCGCTCGTGCAGGTACTTCATTTCCGGCGTGTCGTCGGCCGGCCTGTAGAACGGCAGGTCGGCAATCTGGCTGTCCGGAATCGGAATGTTGAAGCGGTCGCGGAAGGCCTTGATGTCCTCGTCGCCGAGCTTCTTGGTCTGGTGGACCGTGTTCTTGCCCTCGCCGATCTTGCCCATGCCAAAGCCCTTGACCGTCTTGATCAGGAGCACCGTCGGCTGGCCCTTGTGCTTCACGGCAGCGTCGAAGGCCGCATAGACCTTCTGCGAATCGTGGCCGCCCCGGCGCAGCTGCCAGATGTCGTCGTCGCTCATCTTGGAAACCATTTCGAGCGTGCGCGGGTCGCGGCCGAAGAAATGCTTGCGGACGTAGGCGCCGTCATTGGCCTTGAAAGCCTGGTAGTCGCCGTCGTTGGTCTCCATCATGATCTTGCGCAGCGCACCGTCCTTGTCGCGCGCCAAGAGCGGGTCCCAGCCGCTGCCCCAGATCAGCTTGAGCACGTTCCAGCCCGAACCGCGGAACTCGCCCTCGAGCTCCTGGATGATCTTGCCGTTGCCGCGTACCGGGCCGTCCAGGCGCTGCAGGTTGCAGTTGATGACGAAGATCAGGTTGTCGAGGCCTTCGCGCGCGGCCAGGCCGATGGCGCCCAGCGATTCGACTTCGTCCATTTCGCCGTCGCCGCAGAACACCCAAACCTTGCGGTTCTCGGTGTTGGCAATGCCGCGGGCGTGCAGGTACTTGAGAAAGCGGGCCTGATAGATGGCCATCAGCGGGCCAAGACCCATCGACACCGTGGGGAACTGCCAGAACTCGGGCATCAGCTTCGGATGCGGGTAGCTGGAAAGCCCCTTGCCGTCGACTTCCTGGCGGAAATTGAGCAGCTGCTCTTCGGTCAGGCGGCCTTCGAGGTACGCGCGGGCATAGATGCCGGGCGAGACGTGGCCCTGGATGTAGAGGCAGTCGCCGCCGTGGTTTTCGCTCTCGGCGTGCCAGAAGTGATTGAA
>Ga0209673_1002121_pt1 | contig 14823 bp, 12 predicted proteins | sample AraplaCol_mMS_r2_2_FD_184274 | JGI IMG/M metagenome (GOLD analysis project Ga0209673, IMG submission 184274) | Arabidopsis root microbial communities from North Carolina, USA - plate scrape MF_Col_mMS_r2 (SPAdes) (version 3) | ecosystem: Host-associated > Plants > Roots > Endosphere | place... | reverse complement strand
AGCTGATACATACGACCATAGGGTGTGGAGAACAGGGCTTCCCGTCCGCTCAGCCGTACTTAAGCCACACGCCGGCAGGTTAGTAGTATGGTGGGTGACCACATGCGAATCCCTGCTGTTGTATGTTCTTTATTTTTGCTCCTTGTTTCTTTTGTTCTTGCATTTGCCGAGTGAGGCGTACGGCGAACGATAGACGCCACTGGGCCGATGCCTGGTTTCTGGGGCAGAAGCTTCATTTTCTAGATATCTAAACTTGTGTCTCAGACATCAACAGAATTCTATCAGCAGAAAAAGTTGAGTAATTCCGATTATATATGGCTAGCCTTGTATGCCAATTGTTCTTTCTTTCTACTTTCCTCCTATATAAAATTGGATCGCCAAGCAGCCTCGGTCGTGAAGAGTATTCTTAAATTCACAACGCGATACCGCATGGCTTACTCTCCTCCCTCTACTATATACAAGCATCCTTACTTCTCCATTCTTATATCCTCCTGTATATTGTCACTTACAGCCACATTTGCGGTAGGTCTCCGCTGCGCCACTCATAGCCCCGCCTTAATAACAGACTGCCCGCGCTAAACTACACCAATACTTCACTCTTCATTGACTTCCGAGATTAATCGGGGTCCCTACTAAGCGATCTTGGAGAAGCTACCTTATTTTCTGTAACGAGTTCTAAAATCGTACAGCTTCGCAAACCCTCGAGAGAATGGGGAGTGACGCCGCGCGTCCAAGGGATGATGAGTTCAAACAGGTTCTTGACGAAAATCTCGAGACATGGTCCTCCTATCTTGATCTTGGAAGTGAAATCTGCTACCTTCCTAGGCAAGCAATAGATTTTCTTAATCTCGTGGATAGGACCCCACTTTTTCTTGGAGACACCCTTGCTCCTGATGAGATCTTCTCGTTCTTCTGCGAGAAAAATTATTCTAGCCAGGGGAAAGACGGTCTTGTCGTGAACGGACGCTCGATATGGAAAACTTCGAAAAGGGACTTGTGATCTTGAACCGAAAGTTCTGTCGAAGCAACTTGTTTTAGCAGTTGATAGTCGATTGAACGTCAGATTAATACAAGATTCCCCTCTTTCGGACTGGCCTGGAGTTGAAGGACTAGCAGATTATGACAAAGGCAATTATTTCTCAGTTCTTTATTTCGCATGGGCATATATACTATCCGCTCGATGGGTCGAGTTGCTCAGTCGCTCTTCTGATCACGACTATCAATTGGATTACACTATCCAAGAATTACAACACTCAACGCACCCCGAGACGGCTATTGAAATCCATCTTGGCCCAGATGTTAGTGAAGACGAGGTTATTTGGTGGCGATCTATTCTCTGTTCGCCCGATGGCTGGACTGCGACTACAAAATACAATGGTCATGTTCATTTATCGCCGTGGTCGATATTGATAAAGACAATAGGATTGACACCAAGCAAAGTATATACTGCAGGTGTGGTGTCACAGCCACCGTCATCAGATATCGCTCTCGAATACCTCTCTCGTTTTTGTATCCATTATCGTCTCTATGCACAGTGCTCAGTTGCACTAACTGGAGTACTTTTCCTTCTGTTACTAGGAGGCAGAGAAATTTGTCTCCCATTACCAAAACCCTCCGCCAAATCTAGATTTCACGAACGTATTGATAACTGTTCTATTTCTATTCCGCATATTCTGAGGAAACATGGCGGATTGCTTCCCAAGTATATGACTTTGAGCTCAAATCCGTGGGGTCAACGAGCCCTTCTGTGCAGCACGTTTTTCAATCCTAGTATCGAGTGTAACCTCGTGAGTGCCTGGTTGAATGCGGCATTTGCGGTTCTCAATACAATATCTCCAACGAATAAATGGTCATTGGCCGCCTTTCTTGCAAATCGGGAACCTCGATTCGGTATCCTTTCGCTCGACGCAATACTCACTGAGTCGGCAACATTTTTTTTTATATTGCGCGATATCTGGTCCGGAATGGTGGCTCTAGATCTGTCTGTTTCAGGCTGGACCGGAATACATTATACTTTCTTGACATCTTCAGTTAGAGAATCTAACGGTGAATCGATAAGTTGCGAGGATGAATGTCAACTGCTGTTTATAACGGCATGTGATGGCCATAATCGTCCACCAGTATGGCCTTGGAAACCCTTCGGCACGACGAAGCTCCACGATGCGGAGCTTCCCGTCCAGCAACATGTCCGATGTGCTATGCATTGCCTAGAATATGACTCTTGGGAGTGGATTCTGACAAATGGCCGTTCGATTTGATATTCTGGAGAGGAAGATGACCCACCCCCATCTCTTAAACAACCATCACCCTCTGCCTTTACAGGGAGATCGGCCGTCCGCAGGGACTACAGATATGATCTTTTCTCGGAGTCACTCTCCGAGGGAGCTACACGTGGAATCTTTGGATGGTTGAGGTCAAATGGATATCCCCTCAGTGAAAGAGACATCTATCAACATCCCTGGATTGATTTGGAAGGCACAGAAGATGGGCTTGATGATAATGAATCAGAGATAGAAATACATCGGAGTCCAAAAAGGGAGCACGTTGAGGGCTGGCTTGAGTGTATCGAATGATGCCATTAAATAAATCCAGGCGACAAGTTTGATATACTCATCAAAGCTGTCAAGTCCACCTCCTGTGTGATTGAGACATTTGGCACAAAAGACATATTTCAACGAAATTCCGTGGCCATGAAATCAAATCTCCGAAATGATCGATTCTCTTTCACGGATTTAAAAGGCTCCTTGACAGATTATCGTAGGAGGCTAATTGGCAAAGCTCTCGTTGTCCTAACTTAGAAAAGTCGCGATCCATCGATGTCTTCTGTGCCTATGTGACCCACTTTTCGTTATTCGAAGCAATCAATGCGAATTGTTCGAATGAATTGATAAGTTGTGCTTGATGACGCCCCACTCTTACATTCTTCGGAGTTAAGAACTGCCATGAACAAACGGCGCCCTTGCTGAATAGGAAGAATTAACAATTATTTTGTCTTCGCCCTTGAAATGTGAACAATAAAATGATTACTAAATTCTTCCTTTGCGGGCCTAACTCTAATAATGTGGGCTTTTTCTTTCTTTTGTTCATTGGCAAGTAGATTCCTGTCATCATAATCGGATATATTCTACTTTGGAGATCTTTTGCAGATCCACAATTACGCTTTGCCGGATTTAGTTCGATGACAGCATCTCCAGAGCTTAACTCCGGGCACTCCTGGTGAACGAATCATGAAGTTCTAATATTTATAACTCCTCGTCTTCCTTTTTTGTTTTTCACTTCTGCAAATCACTACCGCGAATTCCCCTATAGAAGCAAATATGGTCAAAACTCTTCCCTTCGGCGACCTTCAGGTCCCTACACCTGGTTTTGGGGCAATGGGCCTCAGCTTTGGCTTGGGTAATAAATTGAGTTTTGAAGAAGCTGAACCAGTACTGCTCAAAGCAATTGAACTAGGATGTACATTCTGGGACACTGCTGTAAGTCAAAATGCCTGACATACAATGATTGCCGTATACTGGTATACTGATATTATGGCGCAGGTTGTCTATGCAGCTGGTATCAACGAGCAGCTTCTAGGAGATTTTATCAGAAAGCACAACGTTCGCGATAAGATTTTCAGTAGGCCACTTGTCACTCAGCAAATGAGACTTTTTGGAACTAATTGCTTTACATCATAGTTGCATCAAAGTGTGGTTTTGACGTCTTTGGAAGTCAGAGATCTGTCACCAACTCTGCCTCGCACATCAAGGAGTACATTGATGGCACGATAGAGCGACTCGGTTTCGCCCCTGACCTATATTACTTACACCGAATTGATCCAAGTATGTCAATATATCAAATTTCGTTTCCCCGATACGTTGACTAACTTTCAATAGACACGCCTCTTACGGAATCTATTCCCGCTTTAGATGAGATTCGCAAGGCGGGCAAGACCAAGTACATTGGGCTTTCAGAATGCTCAGCTGAAACGCTACGCAAGGCTAATACAAGTGAGTCTTAGCCCAATTTCGTTTTTGAGAGACTATATACTGACGTCTATTAGTTGCGAAAATTGATGCAATTCAAGCCGAGTACTCGGCGTTCGAGACACTGCATGAGACAGACGGGCTCATCGATACTGCCAAAGAGTTAGGCGTTGCATATGTCGCCTATAGCCCGCTAGGACATGGTTGGCTCGTAGACGACTTCGATTACAAGTCACCCGATGACTTTGCCCCTGACGACTTCCGTCGCTCCTGTAAGTGATGATCCCCATAAACCAATCTCTTTCATACAAATATTAATTATTTCGATAGCCCCCAAATTCCAAGGCGAGAACTTCTACAAGAATTTGAAAATTGTCGAGGAAATCAAGAAACTGGCAGCTCGCAAAGGATGCAAAATTAGTCAAATTGCAATTGCTTGGGTTGCTAACCAGGGAATGATTCCGATTCCCGGGACTACCAAGCCAAGCCGCCTTGAAGAGAACTGGAAGTCGAGAGATATCGACTTCACCGTGGAAGAAACACAAGAGATGCGCCGCATTATTGATGCAGCCAAACCACATGGCAACAGATATGGTGCCGCCAATCAAGCTTTAGTTGGTCACTAGATTAGCAGAATACATAAAAATTTCAGTTTCAGTGAATAGTCAGTCATATTGATCTGAAAAAAGTAGTCTATCTGTTTGAAATAATTATAGATTAGCCACGGTCATGTTGGGCCGCGGTAGTCGGGAATTTCCTCATCCAGATTGAAATCGATCTTAAATTGCTTTTGTCGTACTTGTGCCTCTTCCTCATTACCCCGAGATTCGTCAGAGGGGTGAGTAGATGGTGGTTTTGATTCCGCATTCCACCAACCAATCGAGAAGCGTTGAGTCGTAAAGATCCCTCGCCTTCGAAGCTCTTTGTCATTGCACCATTCCGAACCTTTCTGCACATACTTCGTTTCAACAATTTTGGAGCCCTGCAACATACTAGCCACCGCTGCAATACTGTTGGGATTCTTTGGCAACGTCCGTTTCGTCTTCATAAATACCATGGCAATTAGAGCGCACAATACCATGCCTGCGAGGATACCATCCAGAATTCGAGTCGAGATCGCACTCTGTATTAAGTAGGATCGGCCATCATGGTAGAGAGCCTGATAAACAGGTGCATGTGTTGTGTTTGGCCATACTGCGTCTGACGGATTCGGCACTCCTTCAAACGACTGACGCGCACCAGTATTAATGATCTGAGTCACACACATTACCCAGATATCACTAAAACGTGACATGAAAGTGACTGGATCCCAAAGTTCTTCAAGTGGAACTCCCCCTTTGCCATTGATCATAGCTTCCATCATAAAACTCGAGAAAGATTGATCTAATGAGTTCGTAGAACCTCCCGTTACAGGCGGTGCTTTGGCAAGATAATTTTCAAACTCATCTAGTTCTGGCCATATGGCACCGCTAGTCCGGAAGGGTCTTTTGACCGATTCATTAACGACCTTCGGCTCGAATTCAGGATCTAATGAGAAAGACGGGACTTCGAACCGAACGTCAACATCGACAGTCTCGATGGAGGCGTTACATGCAATCAGATGATGACGAGCAGTATTCCCACCATACAAGATGTAATAAGTCGGGCAATTTGAAGGTGGCAGGTCGACTCCGTGAGCACCTCCACCACCATATGCAAGCATGAAGTCCTCATCGAGACGGCCCTCGGTGTCATCCTGCGAAAAACACGAATTCGTCGAACAATCATATCCACTTTCCGCATCTCCTTTGCATGTGAGATTCTTGTCTTCGACGCAGCTTAGTCGCGGACGAACCGCGGGAATGCGAGCAGTAACAAAACCATGTTGACTGGTGGCATTTGAGCTTCCGCTTTGAGTTGCATTTTGAGTGCCATTAAGAAGGAGCTGGGGGAAGGCAAGATCTTTGTACGTCCACTGAGGATAAGTCAGGTTCATATACATGATCATTGCAGGGACAGTCTGTGTTTTGTAGTCCCCCGTAGCCCAGAATTGCGTGTATGTCGCCCATGGAGTGCTTTCCCCGAGATCCCATCTCGTAAGCTGAGTGAGGTTGGTAGATGAAGTCCGCATAGGATGGCCAATTGTATAGAGACCTGCGACAACAATCGGAGTAATTGCTGCCAAGAGCAATGTCAGAGTCGCCGCAGCTAATGCCCACTGTCGTTTTCGAAGCGCGTCCACGACGCCAAAGGCAGCAACTTTGCGTAGCTGGTTTTCGAAGACGGTAGTTTCGGATGGAGCATCTCCCTTTCGAAGCTCGACGTATGGTTGGAAAATCCGAGCACCGAATTCAATTGACTGGAATAGACAACGGACAGCAAACATGATCAAGGCAGGGATATAGGTCCAAACATAGTGATAATATTCCGACTTCCCCTCTACCAGCGTGATTCCGTGGGAACTTTGGGAAATATGATATACTGCTTCCAATGCAGCCATTACCCCCAAGGGAGCAATAACAACTGGAAGCTGTATATACAAAGTTGATGAGAGAGGACGCCACCAAGAGATTTGCCGGTTCTCCACGTAATGAGAGTCGCTGTATTTGATAAGTCTGTTCTGAATTGGTTCCTCGCTTCCAGGTACAAGTCGGTATGTTCCGTCAGGCTCCAAATGACTAGAAAATTGAACCTTTTGCAACTCGGAACCCTCCATCGACTCTATTGACTTCAATGCCGTCCCTTGGAAAGCGGCCATGAATTCGGGGCTTTGAGCAAAGACAGTAGAAAGTCCGGCTATTGAACTAGTATCGCGTGGACATACTGAGACCGGGAGTTGGAATATTAAAAGCAAAATGACAGCAAGAATCAAAGTAGTCATCAGAGCAACCATGAGCCAGAAAGAGAGCGGACGAACAAATAATCGCGATTCCTCTTCTCTTTTTATGCCCTGGACTTCATGCGGACTTTGCACGAGCAGATCATTCTTCGCGACTTGTCTGGCAAGACAAGAGTATGAGTCCTTAATGGCTTGTGTGAAAGCAGTAGGTGACTTCCGTAGTTCGTCCAATGACTTTGCAGATGCGAAGACGCTTTGCTCTCCATTCGAAAGTCTGAAGTTGGTCGATCCGACAGTCAGCGCCTGGTCAACAGCAAACAAGAGTTTGTTCCCCGAGACATTTGGCAGATCCCTTGACGAAGCCAGATCTTTGCTTTTGATGGAGGTGGAGATTGTGTCGGTGCCGGGCTCTCGCCAAACGGTCACCTTGCCATGCGACATGTTATACCTCATCTTACAGACAATCGTTGTGATGTCGATATCCTGCCAAGCACCACTATGCATCATTTCTGTCTGTGTATCACTGTCAAACATCTTCGGGGATATCATTGCCCATAAACGCCAGTCATATCCATATGAGATATCCTGTGCCTCTGATTCTGAAACATCAGGATTTGCGACGGTTTGACCATGGCAACCTTGAATGAACGCATCGACATTTTTACCTCCATTCACTAGAGATATGACATCCGGGATCGTGGAGAGGCGACACCCATCCTTAGTTTTAAAAATATCCATTCCCTTGATGGTTCCACCAGACAAATCGTCCTCAGTCCGAGCAGTGGTGTTCACTGTTCTCTTAGTTGGCTCACAATCCAGGTCCATGTCAAAGATGTCAAGGTCGACTTCATATTCGGTACCTGCTTCGAGATTCGAAGAGTCGCTGATCAATGAATCGACGGGTTGAAATGGCGGGTATATGTAAGAGTCATGGACACCAATGGGAGGTGTCAAGTTTTGGCCCGTATAGCCTAGACAAGCGACGAAAGGTAGAGCATCAGAAGCCAATGGATTCCAATTCGAAGCATTAAACTGATGCGTGACTGTGAAATTTGTTGGACGGGGAATTTGTCTATTGTCAAGTTCAAATAAACCCGTTGATATCACGCTCAAGCCGTTGAGTAGCAGCGAGCCCAATACGCACAAAGAAACTAAGAAATGTTTCTGTCGGAGTGACTTATACAGGGAAACAACATTCAACAGCGACATGTAGTCTAGAAATACGCTTTCTGCTGCCGGCGTAGGTCCTTTGAACATCAACACCCATGGCATCATCTGCATGCTGCGATATTCCACTTGAGTCCATCCTGCGCTGACTATCATGAAGACTAAAAAGGAAGATTGATTAGTCGTGACCATAGTCAAGTAAACCAGCGACCTTGATCAAGCTGCTTACCTGCGGTTGGTCCATATGTCCAAAGATAGTAGTACCTTTCACCTGGTGTCTCAATCCCTAAACTCTTACCCTGGCGCTCAGTATAAACAAACAAAGCCACCAAGGACGCGAGTATAGCAACAAAAAGTATCAAGAATCCTCCCAAAACCGAACGACGTAAGAAAAATGGCGTCCAAAGTTTTCGATCTCTTCCACACAAGCCACGATCCTCCTTTCCTTCCCCTGAATTGAACGCTGCATCTAAGATCGGCGTATAAGCGATCGGATACTCTGCAGCATGAGCGCCACTCGATTTTGTCGCCATGACGAACCACCCTCAATAGGAATGTTCGATATTAGCCAGAGCGCTTGAGGCTCGGCAAGGCAAGCTGTCATAGAAGCTTGGCTTTTTATTTTCCTAGGTCAGGGTCCTTCGCCCAATTTAAACCGCTTTGTTTCTATCGATCTGCAGATTTAGTCCCTGCTCGGCCACTTAAAACCTCCGGCCCCCAACCCAATTGGATGTGTTGATTGGTCCGTTATAAACAGGGCGTTTTCCTTTTGCTCCGCCACTCCGCGCTCAGGGTCCATTGTTTTCTTTTCCATCTCATTTGTAGTAACTCAACGATAGCAAATTCGGACTAAATGAGTAGAGTTTTGGGGGGAAACGCGCAGATCGCCACATCTTTAGTGTATGGTAAGCCCGGACATTCGTGCATCTGATTTTGCCGGCTAGCCTTCAAGCTCTAGGCTAAGCGAGTCACCTAAACTTTGCTCGCTAGCTCTTCTCGTATCAGGAACAGTCTGTTCAATGAAGATCCTGCGAGGCAAAGCGCACACGCCAGGACTTCACTTTGAATGGTTGGCGGCTCCAAATATATTGCCCCCACATAGGCAGACCTCAGCCCCCAATCTGTACACTTAATGAATTGTTAATTCAAGATAGTGCTATAATCTGAGGGCATTCATAAATATATTCTGGCCATGATACGAACTAAATCTGCTATCGTACTCTAAGCAGCAAGCGACTTATTATTCGAGTGTTATAGACTCAAATTTCTAAAACTTTTGACAATTCTCCACAACCTTACCGCGAGATATATTTACATAGCAGACATATTGAGGGGTATAAATCTAAACACATTAACCCAGATAATCGATTGAACAGTGTTGTCTGGTTTGTATATTACTCACGCAATTTTTCCCTTGTTTTTCTTATACTTCATAGTAATTGAGATACCAGTATACCGATATCAGTATATCCGTCGAGGCGGGTTCCACGGTTATGGCTATTGGTTGCAGTGAAGAACCTCGGCAACGATCCACGCTTTCAATATCCCAGATGACTTTAATTCTTGCTCGACGCTTAATTGGATGCTCATCGTTGAAACTGTTTCAATCCATTAAATTTCAAGATTCAACATATCTCAACGGCGAATATTTGCATTGTGTACATCCACCTTGGTTATTTGTAATTTTCGCATGTGATATCGATCTGATAATTAGAATCATTTTTTCTCGCTGTGACTCATACGAATAAATTTATCGTAAAACGGATTAAAACTATCTATCGACCTCAATCGTCCTTTCTACAACCTCATTTTTAAATGGCCTCAACGTATGACACTCTTGTCACCGGCTCAGCCGGTCATCTTGGTACGGCACTTATGCTTACCCTGCCATCTCTGGGCTTCAAACCACTGGGCATCGACATTCTCTCATCTCCAACGACAACACTTGTGGGGTCCATAAGTGACCGTGATTTTATCGCCTCTATCTTCAACTCTAACTCCATCAAACACGTCTTCCACGCAGCAACACTGCACAAACCACATGTTGGCAGTCACAACAAGGAGCAATTCATCACAACCAACATCACCGGTACTTTGATTTTATTAGAAGAATCTTCCAGGTTTAAAGAACACATCGAAAGTTTCATTTTCTTCAGTACAACCAGTGCTTTTGGGAAAGCACTTAGTCCCCAGCCAGGATCTCCCGCAGCATGGATCGATGAAACTGTTGTCCCAGTTCCCAAAAATATCTACGGTGTGACCAAAGTTGCGGCCGAGGAAATGTGCGCATTAGTGCAGAAACAAAGTGGAATACCCGTTCTTGTTCTGCGCACGAGCCGCTTCTTTCCCGAGGAGGATGATGATGAGGACCGTCGCGCGGCCATGAGCGATGAGAACTTGAAGGTCTTGGAACTTGCATATCGCAGATGCGATATTGAAGATATTGTTAGTGCAGCAGTTTGCGCCTCGAGAAAGGCTAAGGATATTGGATGGGGAAAATATATCATTAGCGCGCCACCTCCCTTCGACAATAGTCTCCGCACGCTGGAAGCGCTGGATCGGGATCCTGCTGAGGTCTTGAGGGATTTATTCCCTGGTGTTGATGCGGTGTTCGCGGAGAAAGGATGGAAACATCTCACAAGAATGGACCGAGTATATGATTCAAGCAAGGCTGTATCGGAACTGGAATGGGAACCAGAATACACATTTGAAAAGGCATTAGGGAGATTGGCGCGTGGTGAGCCATGGAAAAGTGATTTGACAGCGAAGGTCGGCAAGAAAGGGTATCATGCCGTCAGCACTGGTGTATATACAAAGCGATGAGTTTATAGATATTTCGAGGAATTGGGCACAAACTGCTAGATTTCTGACAGCGTAAATATATTTGCCAGACAAAGTTCAAAGACCTTCTTCATTGAATATACTTCTCGAGATGAGAAAATGATAAGCAGTGATTGATATATGCAAGCCATAATAATGCCTCCATGTTGGTCATGACAGCCTGAAACCGCCACTAGATAAGTATATCGAAAATTGGAAAAAAAAAGAAATCGACAGCTGCAGGATTCGAACCTGCGCCTCCAAAGAGAATTGATATCTTGAGTTTCATTCGAGTCAATCGCCTTAACCACTCGGCCAAACTGCCAGGTATTACGTAAGGAACTGTTTCTTGCAATTGTACACTGTCCCTTTGAGCAGAGAGGACTAAATACCGCAAATCGCCAGAAAAACCACTGTCTTTTTAGGTGTCCCTTTCTCTCAAATATTGGGATCAATACTAGCATGTAGTTGATTTGTTGGGATCGAGAAAAGAATTCGGAAATGGTATCGTGAAATTAGTGAACTACTAGTAGGTTAAGTATAGTTATATGTATTTCCACCTCGGACCGCCTAACCGTACACACAGAGTTGACATCCAGCCTTACGGATATTCCTCATGCTAGAGAGAATGTGTTCTCAAAGATTATACACTAAAGCTTCGCTAACTTGAACTAGAGCTAGTGACTAGGGGTTCGTAGAATGAATATAATGAATAAATAATAGGATAGGATCGAAAAAAAAAAGTTCTATTGTGTTGGTCATGCGGTGAGCGTGCCCCACTCAGCGGTGAAAGAGCAAATTGCGTTGGTGGATTGGACGCAACATAGGCAGACAAAAAAAATAACCGACAGCTGCAGGATTCGAACCTGCGCCTCCGAAGAGAATTGATATCTTGAGTTTAATTCGAGTCAATCGCCTTAGACCACTCGGCCAAACTGCCTATTTCTTGTTCAAAGTTGACTCTTTTTGATAATTAGGGAAGAGTATCGGTATCATCATTCCGCTTTTTGACGGCGAGGCGCGGGAGCATGATCCCGTTGACCCGAAGATGCCTTCTATGCAGTGACAAGGTTGTCACTGAATTAAATTCTGTAATTAGGTGTAATTTGAGAAAATGTAAACAGATGCCTCAATTCTATGAAATGGAATTCTTTTCCTTTCCTTTCCTTTCCTTTCCTTTCCTTTCCTTTTCTCTTTCTCTTTCTCTTTGGTTTTCTAAAAACAAAAAAAGAAAGAAAAACAAACGCGCCTTGATTGTTAATCGATGCCTTCCGCTACCCATCCACTGGAATATTAGCGCGCATATACACTATGAGGAGTCGAAGAAAATTCGAGTGAGTGTGTCAGCCCTCGAATCTTATTTTATCATAAAATATACCGTTTTGGCAAGTCAATATAGACTGAGCGTTCCTACTAGTGATACTTATAGCATATATTATCAGCGTAGTCGTACATAATTCTAGCAATGTTACAGAATATTACATAGGGCATCCCTACTACACACCATCTTGACAATCCCTTGTCAACAGAACCTTCCATAAAGACCCCATTGTGCCGGTGGTAAGATTGCATAGAAGCATTCTCAACTCTGCGAACAGATTACTCACGGTGTTAATTTGCACCTGAGCAAATATCTTGGCTGCGGTAGAGCAATTGAACGAAGCTAACAGTGCGGGACCAAATTGGATCCGAGCAAGATAAGTATAGAAAACAGTAATTTAGTATGGAATTCTTCTTGAAGAGAAGCATCATATCTTTCTTTATCCTTGACCTTTTTCTCAATCAAGCCAGCTGTATTTAAGAAACAATATAGCATAGTAATACTCCAAAACTCTGGTATTTCATGACCAGTTGCAAATTTAGATTGCATATATTCGTAAAAGATTATGGAAAAGGCCAAAAAACTCGAAAGTGCAAGAGAATACCAGAATGTACCCTTTTTGAGTCCTTTCTCCATCGTTGAATAGAGATTCACAGATTCAAAATCCCTTTGTTCCTCCGCAAAAATATTCATGAACTCGGCGTGGAGGACTTTATATTCATTCGAACCGAACATATCAATGGCTTGGTTTGTTCACCAGTATGGCGGATGTATTATCTCAGCGGGATAAGAACAAACCCGTTCAAGATAGATTAACCGTACAATATTCCAATCATTGTCGACGAATATATTGCTTTGGTTGAGATCCGTGAGGTTGAAAAGAAAAGGCTCTCTGAAAAGCTTTCGGTCAAAAAGACAAGACCAGATACTTCTCATATTCATCAGGACAGATGTCTGATAGAGTCCAATTTTTACGGCTGTTCACTGTATTGGGCTGGCGGCGGAAACGACTTTTGTGGATAGGGAGAGCTTTATGAATAAAAAAATTCTAATCCAGTATATATCGTATCCCGGTTGATATTCAGCGGAATATTTTCATTTTCCAAGTGTTGAATTTCCATAATGAGAGATCCATTATTTAGTTTCAGAAAGCCAGCGTTATCAATAACAAAAAATCCAATTTTAGATAAATAATGGAATTCGCGTTATATTCAGGATGATACGAGAAAGACCCCGAAATAGGTTGAAACGTAAAATCGAGTCTGAGTGTTCTTTCTGCCAAGTTGTAGAGAACATATTGCCGTATGACTGACTGATATATTCAATAATAGTGTAAGGTTATCCAAACATTTTATGGTTTTTACTGGGATTTTTAGCGTAGAATGATAGGATTTGATATCCGAATAAAGGTAAAAGAAATCAGCGCAGGCGTTGGATATTGCGCCAAAGAAAAGGAAGATTGTTGAATTCGAAGAACTAAATAAGATCATCAGCGGATATACAGTACAAAAACTAATCGTAAATAATGATAAATAGATGTGATACAGTTTTGCCGCTCGAAAGCCCAAATCCATAGAGACGGGAAATAGGAACAGTCGGACAATTTTCTTTAAGCCATGCATGAATTGCAGCTTCATAACGAACCTTCTCATCCGATTTCCCAGAAAAGGGATCCTCTCCAATTCGATACAGCAGAGAAAAGCGTATTATCACCTGTCTCTCCACAACCCCTGTAGAATCAAAAATATCCGTCCGAATACAAACATTAACATTGTCATGAATCCAATCTTCAACACCCACAAGATAACACAATTCTCGAGACGCAAGACCAAGATAACTGATGATAAGAGACTTAATCAGCTCTCGATTTCGGCACAGATAGGTGAAGAATCGGATTTTCTAGTCTCTGTAACCCAGCTCGTGGAGGATATTTGCGTCGCTGTCCTTTGCGTCATATGTAATATCGCCTCGAAGAAGTGAGCGGGGCTTCAACATGGCGCGAATATTCTAATAAGGTCTGATCAACGACGGTACATTCAATCAAAGAAAGGGGAGTAAACGACATCAAGAAAACGCCTTTCCACCTGAAACGCCAAGACACGCGTTGAGGAAGTATAAACATTGAAATACGGCAACGAAAGGCAATAGGGCATGCAGTGTTTTAGTATTGACCACCCCTAATACTTGTGCCATCTATCCAGTAGGAGCCCCAGCATCTCAATGAGAAGAGTTATATTCTGGCCTGGTCTCTATCTCGTGCTTTACTAGTTTATCACCCGATCATATACCCAAAAGCTTATATGACACATACAAAGTCGACACTGTTGCAACTCTTCAGTAATTCAGCACGAGAGTATACTAGTCATGCCTTTTTTTCTCTTACCTGATCCTATGCGAGTGCTTTATGCCGTTAATTCCCTCTCATTTTCCGCCTTCTTTGTCCTCGACGTCTCAATCCCTTGCGAGTCATATTTATCCAAACTCTAAAACATATACATTCTTAGAAGCTATCCATAGTTTCTTATGATAAAGACATATGATATATCTATTATCTTTTGAGCCTTTACGGTTTCTGCAATCGTGATATAACCCTAACTTCTTTACAAGCTGATACATACGACCATAGGGTGTGGAGAACAGGGCTTCCCGTCCGCTCAGCCGTACTTAAGCCACACGCCGGCAGGTTAGTAGTATGGTGGGTGACCACATGCGAATCCCTGCTGTTGTATGTT
>Ga0209673_1002119_pt1 | contig 14848 bp, 14 predicted proteins | sample AraplaCol_mMS_r2_2_FD_184274 | JGI IMG/M metagenome (GOLD analysis project Ga0209673, IMG submission 184274) | Arabidopsis root microbial communities from North Carolina, USA - plate scrape MF_Col_mMS_r2 (SPAdes) (version 3) | ecosystem: Host-associated > Plants > Roots > Endosphere | place... | reverse complement strand
ATGCTGCCGATCATCGACGCAATGCCGAAGGGCAGGGAGACCAGCGGGTTCTTGCGGCTCGTCACCTTCAGCATCATCTCGAGACATTCGCGGAAGCTCAGCACCTCGGGCCCGCCAAGCTCATAGACCTTGCCGCCGGCAACCTTGCCGTCGACGGCGCGGGCGACGGCCTCGGCGACATCCTCGACATAGACGGGCTGGAATTTCGTCTTGCCGCCGCCGATCAGCGGCAGGACCGGCGACATGCGGGCCATGTCGGCAAACTTGTTGAAGAAGCTGTCTTCCGGGCCGAAGACGATCGACGGGCGGAAGATCACAGCATCGGGCTTGACCGAGAAGATGGCGGTTTCGGCGCGGCCCTTGGTGCGGCCATAGCCGGACTCGGAATTGGCATTGGCGCCGATCGCCGAAATATGGGCGAGCGTGGCGCCTGTGCCGCGCGCCGCTTCAGCGACCGCGCGCGCGCCGAATTCCTGCACCGCGTCGAAGGTGTTGCGGCCGGTTTCGTGCAGAATGCCGACGCAGTTGACGACATGATCCGCACCGTCGACGGCGCGGTCGATCGAGTTGCGATAGCGCAGGTTCGCCTGGACGAAGGAAATCTGGCCGACATTGCCGAGCGGCTGCAGGAAGCCGGCGAGATCGGGACGGCGCACGGCGACGCGGATATTGTAGCCGCGCTTGGCGAGTGCCCGGACCACGTGCCTGCCCACGAAGCCGGATCCTCCGAATACGGTGACGAGCGGCGGCAGGTTGGCAAGGGTCATGGCAGGTTCCTCGAAAGGCTGGGCAGGATGCTGTATCGGCACCCGTCTTAGCCGAATCCCGGCGCGACGGGAAGGCCCATCGCACCGTCAGTTTTTGCGGATCCGAACTCGCCTGACGCATCGTCCGAAACGACGCACGGCGCTCTAGACGCCTTCGACGACGACCATTTCCGCATCCGCCGCTTCCTGGCGGATTTTGGCGGCGATCTGGTATTCCGGTGAATTGTAGCAGTCGACGGCATGCTGCATCGAGGGGAATTCGATCACGACGTTGCGGGCGCGCGCCTTGCCTTCCAGTTCGGTCAAGGCGCCGCCGCGCGCCAAGAAATTTGCGCCGTATTTTTCGAAGGCGGGTTTGGCCGCCGCCACATAATCCTTATAGCGCTCTGCATCGCGAACATCGACGCGGGCGATCCAATACCCCTTGGCCATGGTCTTCTCCCTTTTGGTGTCTGTCAGCGGTTTGCCGGCCAGCGCGCAGCAACCATTTCGTTGAGCACGGCGCGAGCGGCATGCCGGGGATCGGGCGCCTTGACGATCGGCCGGGCAACGACGAGGTGTGTCGCTCCCGCCTTCAGCGCGTCGAACGGCGTCATCACCCGCTTCTGGTCGCCATGGTCGCTGCCCGTCGGACGAATGCCGGGGGTGACGATCGCCATGTCGGGTCCGACGATCTCGCGCACCTCCGCCGCCTCAGCCGCTGAGCAGACGATACCGCCCATGCCAGCGGCGCGCGCTTGTCCGGCTCGGCGCAGCACCAGGCTGTGCGGATCCTGGCTGTAGCCGGCGTCGGCAAGGTCTTCGGCATCCATCGAGGTCAGCACGGTGACGCCGAGCAGGCAGAGGTCGGAGCCGGCCGCCGCCTCGACCGCCGCCTTCATCGCCTTGGGATAGGCATGCAGCGTCAGCATCGACATGCCCATCTTGGCGATGTTCTCGACGCCTGAAGCAACGGTATTGTCGATGTCGAGCAGTTTCATGTCGAGGAAGATCTTCTTGCCGCTTGCGGCAAGATCGCGGGCGAATTCCAGCCCGCCGGCAAAGACCAGCTGATAGCCGATCTTATAGAAGAGAATGTCGTCGCCGAGCGTGGAAACCAGTTTTTCCGCCTCGCCGATCGTTGGAACATCCAGGCCGACGATCAGCCGCTCGCGTGCGTCCATTTCAAGTCACCCCCGCCAGTCTTCGATGGGTGTCCAGTCGCATGTCAGGGCCAGATCCGCAAGGCCGAAAGCATAGAGATTGCCGCCGCCGCCCGGCTGGTCGCGGTCGCGGCCGATCGGCTTGCCGGCCAGATGGCATTTGAGCAGCGTGCCGACGCCGCCATGGCCGACGAAGGCGATCGGGGCTGTCGCATCATGCGTGGCAAGAACGGTCTTCACCGCCTCGACGATGCGGGCTTGCGCGTCGACGGCGCGCTCCCAGCCCTTGAAGCTCTCTTCCGGATGGGCGAAGAACCAGTTGGCCGCTTCCTCGAATTGCGCAGGCGGCAGGAAGCCGGTGGCCGAACGGTCGTTTTCATGCATGCCGTGGACGATCTCGATCGTCACGCCGGTGGCTTCCGCCAAAATTTCGGCCGTCTCGATCGCCTTGGTTTCGTCGCTGGAGATGATCCGCCGCAATTGCCGCGCCCAGGCGCTCTCGGCCGCTTTGCGCGCACGCGCGGCGCCGACATCGGAAAGCCCCCATTTTGGCACCGGCACGTTGGCATCGATCTTGACTTGCGGATGGGTGATATAGAGTCCGAACATCAGCCGCGCTTATAAATCCAGAGCTGCGCCGGCGGGATGTTGCGCATGACGAAGTCGAAATGCTGAATATGGTAACGGTCGGGATTGGCGGCGATCGGCGAGATCGCGCCGTAGGAGATCTGCACCACCGGCCGGCCGGCAGGCAGGCGGTCGAGCAGGCTTTCGAGCAGCGAGACGCGCATCGCCATCGGGAAGTTCAAGAGCGGAATGCAGGAGATGACGCAATCGAACGTCTGGTCGCCGAAGGTGCCAAGTGTGGTCTTGAGATCGAAGGCATCGCCGTTGATGAAGTGCACACCGGGATAGGCGCGCAGCAGATGCTGGTGGAAATCCGTCGAATATTCGATCGCGACCAGATTGTCCGGCTTCACACCGCGGCCGAGGATCGCCTTTGTGATCGCGCCGGTGCCGGGCCCGAGCTCGAGCACCGGTAGCCCGGAATGCATGTCGATGACGCTTGCCATGCGCCTGGCGGTGATCGAGGAGGTCGGCACGATCGAGCCGACCGTCTTCGGCCCCTGCATCATCCCCCGGAAGAAACGGATTTCCTCATCGAATCTTTTCCCGAGCTGTTCCTTGACCTTGACCCTTAAGCGCATTCTCCACCCATCCGCATGTTGATCGACTGTCTTAATATGCCGCTTGTCGCTGTCGGGACAAGGATTTTCGCAACAAGGATACCGGCATCAACAGCTCATGCGGCTTTCGGGGCGGAACGCGGCATAAGATCGGCAAGCCTTTGGCAAAGATGATCGGCGTCAACAGGCGCGCGCAGCTTCTTGTCGGTATTGTCGAAATAGAGATAAACGTCGCGGCCCTTGCTGGACGCTGCGAGCGGCGCCAGCACCCGCGTCGCATTTTTCGGTTCTCCGCCGGTTGCCCAGGCACGGATGCGTTCGGCCCATAGGTCGAGTGCCTCGTCCTCATAGCCGCTGACATAAAGTTGTTCGGAACCATGCAGGCGGCAATAGATGAAATCGGCGGTGATATCCATTAGCAATGGCCATTCCACCGTGTCGGCGCAGACGAGGGCGACATTATGTCGCCGGAGCATCTCGATGAAGGCGGGAGAGCGGAAGCTGTTGTGGCGGATTTCGAGCGCGTGGCGGATCGGCTGATCGCCGTCGCTTCGAAGCCAGGCCCGGCCTTTGACGTGCCCGTCATGCCGCTTGGCAAGTGCTTCAGCCGCATCGCGGTCCTGCGGCAGCAGCGCCAGGAAATTTTCGAAAAGATCGGGATCGAAAGCCATGTTCGGCGGGAATTGCCAGAGGATCGGCCCAAGCTTGGGGCCAAGCCGCAGCAGGCCGGAGGCGAGAAAATTGGCGAGCGCCGTCTCGATCACGCGCAGCCGCAGCATATGCGTGATAAAGCGCGGCCCCTTGACCGCGAAGACGAAATCACCAGGTGTTTCGTCGCACCAGCGGCCGAAGCTTTCCGAACGCTGCAGGCTGTAGAAGGTGCCGTTGATCTCGATCGACGGGAAGCGCCGGGCGGCGTAAGAAAGCTCCTGCTTCTGCGGCAGGTCCTTCGGATAGAACTGGCCGCGCCAGGGCGCATAGGTCCAGCCGGATACGCCGATGCGCACCGTTCCCGCCTTTTTCATCATCGGATCCTCCGTTTTCACAGGAGGAGGAATCCTCCGCTTAACTGGAGGAAAAACGGAGCCGGGGGGCCTTCGTTCCCGTCAGACGCGCATCGGCATCAGCACGTAGAGCGCATCGTCGCCCGCCGTGTCGCGGATCAGCGTCGGCGAACCGGCATCGGCCAGCAGGAAGATCGCTTGCTCGCCGGAAAGCTGCGCGGTGATGTCGAGCAGATATTTGGCATTGAAGCCGATTTCCATCGCATCCGTGTCGTAACCGACGGCGACTTCCTCGGTCGCGCTGCCGGAATCCGGATTGTTGACCGTCAGCATCAGCTGCCCTTCGGACAGCGCCAGCTTGACGGCGCGGCCGCGCTCGGACGAAATGGTGGAAACACGGTCGACGGCCTGGGCGAAGGTCGTGCAGTCGACGCGCATTTCCTTGTCGTTGCCCGTCGGGATGACCCGCTGGTAATCCGGGAAGGTGCCGTCGATCAGTTTCGAGGTCATGACGATCGAGCCAATGGTCAGGCGGATCTTGGCGTCGGAGACCTCGACGGTCACCGTCACCTCCGGATTGTCGACCAGCTTCTGCAACTCGCCGACCGTCTTGCGCGGAATGATGATGCCGGGCATGCCTTCGGAGCCGGAGGGCGCATCGACATCGGCGCGCGCCAGCCTGTGGCCGTCGGTGGCGACTGCCCTGAGCTTCAGGTCGCCATTGCTCTCGATCGTGTGGAAGAAGATGCCGTTGAGATAATACCGCGTCTCTTCCGTCGAGATGGCGAACTGCGTGCGGTCGATCAGCATCTTCAGATCGGTCGCCTTCAGCTTGAAGGAATGCGTGAAGGTGCCGGCGGTCAGATCGGGAAAGTCGGATTCGGGCAGGCACTGCAGCGAGAATTTCGAGCGGCCGGACTGCACGGTCATCGAGCCGCCGTCGGTGCTGGTGGCGAGCAGCACTTCCGAGCCGTCCGGAAGCTTGCGCACGATATCGTAGAGAAGATGGGCCGGAACGGTGGTGGCGCCGGCCTGCTCGACGCTTGCCGGTGTCGCCTCGGTTATTTCGAGGTCGAGGTCGGTCGCCTTCATGTCGAGGTTCTGGCCGTCGGCCTTGAGCAATACGTTGGACAGGATCGGGATCGTGTTGCGACGTTCGACCACGCGGTGCACGTGGTTCAGCGATTTCAACAGGTTTGACCGCTCAATAGTAATACGCATGGAATGCTACCGCTTTCGACCGTGACTGTCCGGGCGCATCGAGCACCCGAAGAATGCTTTCCCGGCCTGAGACCGGAGGAGTGGACGGGCAAAATGGCAGACTTCAGCATCGGATTGCAAGAGGCATGGAGGGCCAAGCGCCTGCATTTGCGGTTTTCCCGGGCAATTCTCACAGAAATCCGAACCCTTGCCGAAGCCGTGCCGCTCGCCCATAAAGGCGCGATGACGGCGGGACGAAAGCAAATTGCATGAATGAGGAAACGACAGAGCAGGCCGCCACCCGGCGAAGCTTCCGCCTGCACAATATGGCGGTGCCGGCGCGGCCGCTGGAGCCGGCGCTCTATCTGGTCGCCACCCCGATCGGCAATCTCGGCGATATCACGCTGCGGGCGCTGGAAACGCTGGCCGGCGCCGATGTGCTCGCCTGCGAGGATACGCGCGTCACCCGCGTGCTGCTCGACCGCTACGGCATCCAGAATCGACCCTTCGCCTATCACGAATACAATGCCGACGAGGCCGGCCCGCGGCTCCTCCAGGCGTTGGAGGCCGGCCGCTCGGTGGCGCTGGTCTCCGATGCCGGCACGCCGCTGGTCTCCGATCCCGGCTATCGGCTGGCGCAGCAGGCAATTGCGGCAGGTTACCGCGTCATTCCCATTCCCGGCGCATCGGCGCCGCTTGCAGCCCTTGTCGGCTCCGGCCTGCCGAACGACGCCTTTCTGTTTGCCGGCTTCCTGCCGGTCAAGGACAAGGCCCGCCGCGACCGTCTCGGCGAACTTGCCGCGGCCCCCGCGACGCTGATCTTCTTTGAATCGCCGCATCGCATCGGCGCCACGCTTCTTGCAGCCGCCGACGTGCTGGGCAGCGCCCGGCCCGCCTCCGTCTGCCGCGAGCTGACCAAGACCTATGAGGAGTTCCGCCGCGGCACGTTAGGCGAGCTTGCCGCGCACTACCGGGAGGTGGACAACGTCAAGGGCGAGATCGTCCTCGTCGTCGGGCCGCCGGAGCCGGTGGAAACGCCGGAGGCCGATGTCGAAGCCGTGCTGGCCGATCTGTCGAAGACCATGCCGACGGCCAAGGCCGCGGCCGAGGCGGCCCGTCTCACCGGTCTGCCGCGCAAGGTGCTCTACCAGCGCCTGCTGGAGCTGAAGGGCGCCGATGGGCGATAGCGACCTCACCGCCCTGAGAAGAAAGGCGCTACGCCGCGGCCTGATGTCGGAATATGTCGCCGCCGTCTTTCTGATGCTGAAGGGTTACCGCATCCTGGCGCTGCGCCACCGCACCCGGCTCGGGGAGATCGATATTATTGCCCGCAAGGGTGACCTCGCCGTCTTCGTCGAAGTCAAGGCCCGCCACGGCGAGGCGGCAGCTGTCGACGCCGTCTCCGCCGCCGCCCAGAAGCGCATACGAGCGGCAAGCGATCTCTGGCTCGCCCGCCAGCCGGATCAGGCCCGGCTTTCCCAGCGTTACGATATTGTCGCGGTGACGCCACGGCGGCTGCCGCGACACTTTCCTGACGCCTTCTGACCTCGTTTCAACCCATCCTTGTCCGGATCGTTAAAATTTTAGTGCCCGTTTGAACCAGGTGCTTACGACTCTCTGTTAGCCAAATCTCGGTAGGGATAACAATTGGGGATTGTTTCATGGCCTGGAAGCTGATGCTTGCAAGTGCGGTCGCCATGGCCGCGCGCTCGGTGCCTTATGCCGTGGTAAAGCCGGCCGGCAAATGCTTCGTCGCGCATGCAAGCGATCTCTTGCCGCTGAAATCGACGCCGATCAATCCGGACTGGATTATCAGCGGCAATCCGCAGGCCCGCACCGCCGAGCATTCGCGCGGTCATGACGAGGCCTCGCTGACGGCGATCTGGGACTGCACATCAGGCGAATTCCGCTGGTATTTCGGCTGGGACGAGACAGTGATGATCCTCGAAGGCGAGGTCCATATCACTGCCGAGGACGGCACCGAACGCACGCTCTGCGCCGGCGACGTCGCCTTTTTCGCCGGCGGAACCTGGGCGAGCTGGCGGGTCGACAACTATGTCCGCAAGGTCGCCTTCCTCCGCAAGCCCTTCCCGAAGCCCCTGGCGATTGCCTATCGCCTGCGCAACATGCTGCGTAACGGCGGCAATCAGGGCATCGCCGCCTGAAAAGCGCCGCCGCCCATCATGCGCGACTAATCGGGCTGGGGCGGGGCGGTGGTTTCGCCCTCTAAAACCTCGCAGGCAAACAGGATCGGATTGTCGAGCTCAGGCGCGGTCTGCTTGTTCAACAGAACGGCGACCGCGGCGGCGGCGACATCCTGGATCGGCTGCTTCACCGTCGTCAGGCGCGGCGTCGTCATGCTGGCGAGCGGGATGCCGTCGAAGCCGACGATGGAAAGGGCCGCGGGAACCGGAATTCCCAGATCATGCGCTGCCCGCATGCAGCCGATTGCCTGCTGGTCCGAGCTGGCGAAGATCGCCGTCGGCCGTTCGTTGCGGGCGCGGGCCAGAAGATAATTTCCAGCCGAGCGGCCGCTCTCATAGTCGAAAGCGGCTTCGGCGATCAGCGGCGGTCCCGCCGTTTTCGCGCTGCCGTCCGCCTGCTCCCCCGCCTGCTCGATTGCGTCGAGATAACCCCTGAGGCGGTCGTTGGCGGGGACCGAGTGTCCAGGCCCTGAGATGAAGCCGATGCGGCGATGGCCGAGCTTCAGAAGGTGCTCGACGCCGAGGCGAACGCCCGCGCGGTGATCGGCGGCGATGCCGGAATATCCGGGCATAAGACGGTCGACGACGACGATCGGCAACCCTTTCGGCAGCTTGAGCGTATGAAAATCATTGCTGGGGACTAGAATGATGCCGTCGACCTTCCGGCTCGTCAGCTGCTTGATCCGATCGGCTTCCTTGGCCGCATGATCAAGCGAGGTCATGACGATGATATTATAGCCGTGATTGGCCGCCGCCTGTTCTGCCGATTGCACGAGTTCGGAGAAGAAGGGATTGGTCAGATCCGGGATGACGATGCCGATCAGGCGGCTGACCTTGCTGCGCATGCTTCTTGCCGACGGGTCGGGCAGATAACCCAGGTCCTTGATGATCCCTTCGACGCGTGCCCGCACATCCTTGGTTACGGACGGATGATCGTTCAAAACCCTGGAAACGGTGCCGGTGGAAACACCCGCAAGCTTGGCAACATCCCTGATCCCGACCTTTGACATGACAGAAATAGATGCCCTTCATCTTCGCCTGCGCAAGGCGCCCGAGGGCGCCTGATCCTGGCTTCCAGCTAATGGTCTTCAGGTCCCTAGTCAAAGGGCCGTGTCTCGATTCCAGCGTCTGAACGTGCGAGCAGCGCCTGCCTAAGAGCATGGAAACGGTTCATCGCGCTCATGTCAATATGCGTCGAACGTGGCGATGCAGTTCGCTCCAGGGGCGCCGTTTTGGTCGCTTGACAATTTTCGGAGGCGTGTTACCCATTTGGCGTTGGAAACGGTTCATTTGCCGCGGGCAACTCAGATGGAGCTGAGCCCTGGGCCGTTCGGAGGAAAAAATGTCCAAATTTAAGCGTGAATCCGTCTTGATCAATGCACCGCGCCGTGCGGCCTTGAAGCTCGGCCTCGCCGGTACCCTGGTGCTGGCGCTGTCCTGCAGCGTGTCGACTGCCTTCGCGGCCGAGAAGCCGAAGGTCGGCCTGATCATGAAATCCTTGTCCAATGAGTTCTTCAAGCAGATGAAAGCTGGCGCCGACAAATATGCGGCCGAGAACAAGGACAAGTTCGATTTCAAGGCCGTCGGCATGAAGGACGAGCGTGACTTCGCCTCGCAGGTCGACGCCGTCGAGAACTTCGTCACCCAGAAATACGATATTATCGTCGTAGCACCCGCCGATTCAAAGGCGATGGCGACGCCGCTGGCAAAGGCGGTCAAGGCCGGCGTCAAGGTCATCAACATCGACGTACCGCTCGATGCCGATGCCAAGAAGAAGGCCGGTATCGATCTGGCTTTCTTCGGACCTGACAACAAGGAAGGCGCAAAGCTTGCAGGCGATGCGCTGGCCAAGGATCTCGGAGCCGGCGCCAAGGTGGTGATCCTCGAGGGCAACCCCGAGGCCGACAACGCCAAGGAGCGCAAGGAAGGCTTCATGGCCTCGGTCAAATCGGGCAAGCTCGAGCTTCTCGACAGCAAGACCGCCCATTGGGAGACCGAAGAAGCCAATACCGTCATGACGAATTTCCTGACGAAGTATAAGGATATCCAGGGCGTCATGGCCGCCAACGACTCCATGGCTCTCGGCGTCGTCAAGGCTCTCGATGCCGCCGGCCAGGCCGGCAAGATCAAGGTTGTCGGCTTCGACAACATCCCGCCCGTTCAGCCGCTGATCAAGGATGGCAAGATGCTCGCCACCGTCGAGCAGTATGGTGCGCAGATGGCGGTCATGGGCATCGACTATGGCCTGCGCGAACTTGCCGGCGAAAAATTCACCGGCTGGGTCAAGACCGACGTCAAGCTCGTCACCTCTGCCGATCTGAAATAATCGGATCGCCGGTTGTAGAACCAAAGGAGCGCCGGCTGCTGGCCGGCGCCAACCGCTAACAAACCGATTGACGCGTTGATCGCTGCGGATGAGGCTCGTTTTCGTGCCTCTCCTATGCGCCTTCGCGGAGGATCGCATAAGCGCGCATGAGGTCGACGTGTCAGACGCAGTAGATGACGACATCCTGAGGCTGGAAGGGATCGGCAAGCGCTTCCCGGGCGTCGTGGCGCTCAAGGATGTTTCGATGCGGATCGGCCGCGGCAAGGGGCATGTTCTCCTTGGCGAGAACGGCGCCGGAAAATCGACCCTGATCAATCTGCTCGGCGGCGTCTTCAGGCCGGATGACGGTCACATCCTGTTCGACGGCACGCCTTATCACCCGGCCTCGCCGCTTGAGGCGTTCAGGGCCGGCATCCGGGTTATTCACCAGGAGCTGCATCCCCTCTCCAACCTGACGGTTGCCGAAAACCTGCTCTTCGAACATCTGCCGCGCCGCTACGGCCTGGTGAACTACAAGGCGATGAACGCCAGGGCCGCCGAACTGCTCGAAGAGGTCGGCCTCGATGTCGCCCCGACGACGTTGGCGAGCCGCCTCAGCGTCGCCCAGTTGCAGCTGGTCGAGATCGCCAAGGCGCTATGTTACGAAAGCAAGCTTCTCGTTCTCGACGAACCGACGGCGACCCTGACCTCCAAGGAGGTCGATCGCCTGTTCGAAATTCTGAAACGGCTGAAGGGCCGCGGCGTCACCACCCTCTATATCTCCCACCGGCTGGAGGAAATCTTCGAAGTCGGCGACGAGGTGACGGTGCTGCGCGACGGCCAGCATGTGATCACCCGGCCGCTGGCAGGCCTTGCTATTCCCGATATCGTCGAGCTGATGGTCGGGCGCAAGCTTGCCGATCACGGCATCTTCAAAGGCGACAGCACAATATCCGGCGAAGCGCTCGGTGTCTCCGGCCTGAAGGTGACGCGCAACGGCCCGGAACTGTCCTTCTCGGTTGCCAAGGGCGAAATCGTCGGCATTGCCGGCCTGGTCGGCAGCGGCCGCACCGAGGCGGTGCGCGCCCTCTTCGGCGCCGACCTGAAGGCCTCAGGCGAGATCCGTCTGGACGGCGAGCCGGTCGAGATCAACTCGCCGAAGGATGCGGTTGCCGCCGGCCTGTGCCTGGCGACCGAAGACCGCAAGATGCAGGGCCTGATGCTCGACATGAGCTGCGCCCAGAATGCGACCATCACCGATCTCGCCAAGATCTCCCGCAACGGGCTGATCAACCGGAGAGCGGAGGACGATCATTCGCAGCGCCTCGTGCGCGAGCTGCGGATCAAGACCCCCTCTATCCATCAGGCCGTCAGGACCTTTTCCGGCGGCAATCAGCAGAAGGTCGTCATCGCCAAATGGCTGTTCCGCGGTCCCAAGGTGCTGATCTTCGATGAGCCGACCCGCGGCATCGACGTTGGCGCCAAGGCCGAGATCTATGAGCTTCTGTGGAAGTTTGCCGCCGAAGGAAAAGGTGTGCTGGTCGTGTCTTCGGATCTGCCGGAGCTGATCGGCATTTGCCATCGCATCATCGTTTTCTCCGACGGCAAGATATCGGGCGAAATCGCCCGCGAACAATTTGACGAGAGCAGGATCCTGTCGCTCGCCTACAAGGAGTACAGCCGTGTCCGCCAGCATTGAAAAACAGACCGAGGCAAAAGAGGCGCGCTTCTGGGACAAGCTGATCAGGATCTCGATGAAGGAGGCGGGCGTCGCCATTGCCCTCGTCCTGATCCTGGCGTTTTTCTCGGCGACGGCGCCCTATTTCGCCACGCCGGAGAATTTCCTGAAGATCTTCGTGCAGATCGCCATCAACACCGTGCTGGCGGCGGGCATGACCTTCGTCATCCTGGTCGGCGGCATCGATCTCTCTGTCGGCTCGCTGCTTGCCCTTTGCACGGTGATCGGTGCGACGATCATGATCAATCCGGCGTTTTCGCCATGGCAGGCGATCATTCTCGCCTGCCTGGCCTCGATGGGCACCGGTGCCGTGCTCGGCGCCGTCAACGGCTGGATCTGCGAGAAGTGGAAGCTTCCGTCCTTCATCGTCACCCTCGGCATGTTGAATGTCGCGAGCGGCCTGGCCCGCGTCGTCAGCGACAATTCGACGATTACCGGCCTGCCTCAGCCTTTCGTCGATTTCGGCAACCTGATCTTCTGGGGCATCTTCCCGTCGATCTTCCTGATTGCGATCGTCGTCGTCCTCATCGGCTGGTTCGTGCTGCGCTACACCGTCTTCGGCCGCTTCGTCTTCGCCATCGGCACCAATGAAGAGGCCGTCCGCCTGTCGGGTCACCAGCCGAAACGATACAAGATCGCCGTCTTCACCATCTCGGGGCTGACGGCCGGCATTGCTGCCATGGTCTATTTGCTCCGCCTCAACGTCGGCAGCCCGGTCGCCGGCATCGGCTACGAACTGAATGCCATCGCCGCGGTCATCATCGGCGGCACCAGCCTCTCGGGCGGCAAGGGCTCGATCATCGGCACGTTGGTCGGGGCCTGCATTCTGCAGGTCCTGTCGACCGGGTTGCAGCTGCTCGGCGCCGACGACAACATCAAGCCGATCGTCATCGGCGCCGTCATCGTGCTCGCCGTCATTCTCGACAGCTATCGCGGCCGGCTGATGCGCATCCTCGAAACCCGGTAATTGGCTGGCGCCGGAAGCCTTGATTGACCGTTGCGTTTGATACCGGGCCGACCTACATCTGTCCGGCATTCAGCGAGGGACGGAAATGGCCAAGATCACCAATGTAGCGGTCCAGATGGACCATGTCGCCGGCATCAATATTGCGGGCGACTCCACCTTCGCCATGAGCCTGGAAGCCCAGGCGCGCGGCTACCGGCTGTTCCATTATACGCCTGAACGCCTGAGCTTCCGCGACGGCAAGCTCTTTGCCAGCGTCGAGCCGATGCTGCTGCGCGACGTCAAGGGCGATCACTTCGAGCTCGGCGCGCCCGAGCGCGTCGATCTGTCGACCATGGACGTGGTGCTTCTGCGCCAGGACCCGCCCTTCGACATGGCCTATATCACCTCGACGCATCTGCTCGAGCGCATCCACCCGAAGACGCTCGTTGTCAACGATCCGGCCTGGGTGCGCAATTCGCCGGAAAAAATCTTCGTCACTGAATTTGCCGACCTGATGCCGAAGACGCTGATCACCAAGGATGCCGCCGAGATCCGCCGCTTCCGCGACGAGATGGGCGATATCATCCTGAAGCCGCTCTACGGCAATGGCGGCGCCGGTGTCTTCCATTCCACGCGCGACGACCGCAACCTCTCTTCGCTGCTCGAAATGTTCGGCCAGCTTTTCCGCGAGCCCTTCATCGCCCAGCAATATCTGCCCGACGTGCGCAAGGGCGACAAACGCATCATCCTGGTCGACGGCGAATTTGCCGGCGCCATCAACCGCGTGCCGGCCGAGCACGACAGCCGCTCCAACATGCATGTCGGCGGCCGCGCCGAGGCGACCGAGCTGACGTCGCGCGAACAGGAAATCTGCGAGCGCATCGGTCCGGCGCTGCGGGAACGCGGCTTCCTGCTCGTCGGCATCGATGTGATCGGCGATTACATGACCGAGATCAACGTCACCTCTCCCACAGGCATCCGCGAAGTGAAAAAATTCGGCGGCGCCGATATCGCAGGCCTGCTCTGGGATGCGATCGAGCGCAAGCGCGGCTGAGCCGTCGTCGCAACCCATGCGCCTGCTGTGACCGGTACAACCCCGGCCACAGCATATATCCGACTACGTTCCTTGATTGTTCTTGTTTTATTCTTGCTTCCATGCCAGATTGCAACCGCTGGCCCTGAAGGGTTGCAGGCGGTATAAGAGTTGGCGGGCAGGGGGACGGGTTTATGGTCGCGCGTGTCAGTACGGTGGCATTTCAGGGCATCGAAGGCGTGCCGGTCGAGGTCCAGGTCATGGTCGCGCCCGGCAAGATCGGCATGCAGATCGTCGGCCTGCCCGACAAGGCGGTGGCCGAAAGCCGCGAGCGGGTGCAGGCCGCCCTTCACGCCTCCGGCCTGTCGCTGCCGGGCAAGCGCGTGACCGTCAACCTGGCGCCGGCCGATCTGCCGAAAGAGGGCTCGCATTTCGATCTGCCGATCGCGCTTGCCCTGATGGCCGCCCTCGGCGCCATTCCCGCCGATGCGCTGTCGGATTATGTCGTCGTCGGCGAACTCAATCTCGACGGCACCATCGCCGCCATTTCAGGCGCTCTGCCGGCTGCGATCGGCGCCAATGCGCTCGGCAAGGGGCTGATTTGCCCGGCCGAAAGCGGCGCCGAAGCCGCCTGGGCCGGCGCCGAGGTCAATATTCTCGCACCCCGCAGCCTGATCGCCCTTGCCAATCATTTCCGCGGCACCCAAGTGCTCACCCGGCCGGAAGCATCGATCCGCGCCAATGCCGCCAACCTGCCGGATCTCGCCGAGATCAAGGGACAGGAAAGCGCCAAGCGGGCGCTCGAGGTGGCTGCCGCCGGCGGCCACAATCTCCTGATGGTCGGCCCGCCCGGCTCCGGCAAGTCGATGCTGGCGGCACGGCTGCCGTCGATCCTGCCGCCGCTCTCGGCCGCCGAACTGCTTGAAGTGTCGATGGTCCATTCGATCGCCGGCCAACTCACCGGCGGCAAGCTCTCCGACCGCCGGCCCTTCCGTACCCCGCATCATTCCGCCACCATGGCGGCCCTGGTCGGCGGCGGCATCCGCGCCCGTCCCGGCGAAGCCTCGCTCGCCCATCATGGCGTGCTCTTCCTCGACGAGTTCCCGGAATTCACGCCGCAGGCGCTGGATGCGCTGCGCCAGCCGCTCGAAGGCGGCGAGTGCGTCATTGCGCGGGCCAATCACCGCGTCTCCTATCCGGCCAAATTCCAGCTGATCGCGGCAATGAACCCCTGCCGCTGCGGCATGGCCGGCGAGCCCGGCCACACCTGCGCCCGCGGCCCGCGCTGCATGAGCGATTACCAGGCCCGCATCTCCGGCCCG
>Ga0209673_1002104_pt1 | contig 14941 bp, 13 predicted proteins | sample AraplaCol_mMS_r2_2_FD_184274 | JGI IMG/M metagenome (GOLD analysis project Ga0209673, IMG submission 184274) | Arabidopsis root microbial communities from North Carolina, USA - plate scrape MF_Col_mMS_r2 (SPAdes) (version 3) | ecosystem: Host-associated > Plants > Roots > Endosphere | place... | reverse complement strand
TTCCAATTTATCACTTCCAATTTATCACTTCCAATTTATCACTTCCAATTTATCACTTCCAATTTATCACTTCCAATTTATCACTTCCAATTTATCACTCCCTATTCATCAACCCCTATTCATCAACCCCCTCCAAACACCATCAATGCTTGTGAGTTGTGGAAATAATACATTGCCGTGTCATTTAGTCCGACCCCAAGCCAATGGAATCGTTAAATTGAAGATCAATTGTGCACATTTCACAATCATGCGAGGTGCACCTGGCCTTCTTTGGAATTGATTCCGAAGTATATTCCGTAACACGCCTATTCTTTTAGGCCGTGGCTCTAAAAGCTCTTATCTCAGGTATTCCTACAGTACCCTACATGGTATGGCACACGGCACATCTGCAGTCCGTTGATCCTCATGCGGCAATAGACCGTTCATTCTATCGGTTTTCGACAAAATTCGATATCTTCTGTGGTACTAACTGGTAGGGATACCCCATAATTATGTTTTGGGACGCATTCGCTGACTGAAATCTACCACGAAAAGGTCTTTTCGCCACTGTATTCCCACAATGGTAGCGATGGGCTCGGAAACCTTGCATCTCCTTCTGGCCGAGAAAAAACCTAGAAAGGTACAACAGTCTGATTGCCGCATCGCCTTGGACGACATTTGTCATGAATACTGAGTGGAAGGCGGTGGTTATTTGACAGAGGACCAGAAGCCCTGGGTTCCTGTTTCAGGAGCGAATCTTCTCAACACAGCCGCAATCTTACAATGATGATGACATTAAATTCAAGGGCAGATATACTACGAAAGGAAAGGTCGCGTCGAGCTTTGCAAAGTTTATTCCATTTGAGGAGATACCTGCCTGGCCGAAAACCTTGGACGAGCAGGAATTCTGAGAACAGGAAGACAAGTTTTTCCATTTCTTCCAGCGTTGTAGATCAGTCCAGACGGTTTCGTACCGATCGAGCCTAGAAAACGATTGGAAGTTTTGTCCGATAGATAAAGCTCATTCCATTGATCTGGGGCTTGTAGTATCTCGTACGCAGCAATCACCCACCAATTTACCATCTCTGTGTAAAATGCATCAATCATGGCAATGAAGACGTATCTTCAAACACAATGTCTAGAGCAGAAAGCAATCTAAGATAGAAGTGCTTCTGATAAGCTCCAATCGAAGCTTTTATAGTGAGGACTTCCTTTGCGGGAGTGGAGTTTCCAGGCGAGTGGTCAAACCGATCGAGATCTTAGTACAGTCTCTCTAAGCATGCTATATGTACGTGTTGTATTCTTTCTAACAGTTGTAACAGCGTTCCACTCAGCCAGTTACGAATGCATGATTATGCTCCTAAAAATTATGTACAGTAGAAAGATAGTCAATGGAACAGTCCAGAAAGGCAGCAAATGTCAAACGTCTCTTTGCCTCCCTTGTCCATCTGCCGCCGCATCCTGACAACCAAATGATGTGACAGTACATAGCATGAAATATCAGTTCCTATCTGGAATCCCGGGAGTGGAAGGCTTTCCGACTCCTGAAGTGCTGTCAGTCCGAGCAGCGCGAAATGCGTTCATCATGCCACGTATCTACCCAGAGCAAATAAGGTATTGAGGCTAAAACACACGGTAAGTAGCTTCTTGAACAGCCTTCCATTCATCGTCAGCAAGTGTCAGAGTGACTTCCTGTCGAAGAATTAGCTCCATAACAATTCCACGGGCCTAAGCCAACTCTACCGTAGGGTGGTCAGGAGGAAAAGTCGACTGTAAGAAGCGAAGGGCCCCGTAACGTGATCGACGGACCACGACAACATGGACTACCTCGAGGCCGAATAACTTCGTTATCCGGGAGAGTAGCTTTGGCATGATGGAATGTGGTTGAATTTGGTGGCGCTGCTATGGCCGTCGAGAGGTTGGAGTGATATGTACAAAAAGCTCAAGTACAGTATTTCCGGAAATCGGTGTCACCCCATATACTCTTTCGTTGTTCCCCAAACCCTAAACGCCAATATACACTAGACCTTATTGGGAAAGATATAAAAATAGCAATCATCCGGTATTTTACATATACACGCACTTACGGTATTAAGTGACATTACCATATGCTTATTCGTGTATGGCAAATACGAGTATTGCTGGAACCTTCCGTAGTGATGGTGTAATTACATAATTGGGCAACTGATTACGAAATATTGAAATTTCACTTTTTTTCTATTTCAATTACATTTCAATATTTCTTGGAACGATGAGTCATCATTCCGCTGAATTTGGCCAGGCTGAGGAGGCAGTTGAGGCAGAATCCTGCCGCCTTAAGTCGAAAAGCCTAAGGTGCCTGATTGGTTAAGCTTTTGGGCGCCTTGCCTATTCAGGACTAGAAGGATTTCAAGATTTCAAGGCCCATTTCAAATTTCAGTAATTTCGAAATTTTGTAATTTCATTTGCCCTTCCCTATTCTACCTAATGCAAACAAACTAACCAAACGCTTGAGCTCGCTACCTCCTCCTCTGCCACTCCTGTCACACTGACACATAGTACCTAGTGGTGTAATCAGCGCCCGACGTAAAAGTGCTTACCTGCAGACTACACATGCACCCGTTCACCACAACATCCAGTCTTCTTGTATCTTAGACAATACATGCAACACAGCACACACACAATCACCTCCCACAATAATATGAAAACCGAAGTATCACTTTACAATCAACTCCCCTCAATAATATAGTACCGAAGCATCATCTTTCAATCAACATGAATCCCCCAGGTCACCCAACAATGATCATTTATGAACAACATCCCTCTTTTGCTACCGGGGAAGTTCGACAGAAGCATGAAGCATTAACCGGAATGTCAGCGGATGCCAAAGCGATATCTCGTGCAGGTTGGATGAAAGCAGCCTCTTGAATCTTTCCAAGGCGAGTGAAACATTCGTATAAGCCATGCAATCCCCAAACATTATTGAGTTTTGCCTTACGCCGCGGATAGTCAAGAGCGAAGCCTAGGTCTTCCTTGAACAGAGTTTCTGCTTCTTCGACATGTCCCTGCTCAAGGAGCAGACCACCAAGCGCATGACGGACTGGCTGCATCCAGGCAGGCGGGTCTGTGTACGCGAGCGCATCCTCGCGCATAATGGCTTCCCGAAGAAAATGGAACGCCGTCTCAATATTTCCCTTCCGATATTCTAATTCACCAGCAAGCATAGCAGAGCCAACTGCGAGAACATCTTCCTCCTTGCACGGAATGCTGTTGAGTCGGGAGCTAGGAACGGCCCTACGCGCTATTTCAAACTCCATTTGAGCGGCTTCGGCTTCTGCAATCCGTCCAATTGCGCTAAATGCAAGCCCGCGAGTATAATGGATGGTGGCTGTAGTTACGCAATATGTATCGCTATCGGCGGGAAGCTTGAGGTCAAGAATCTCTTCCCAGCGACCAAAGCGCGCTAGCACGTGTGCCTTACTTCCAACGAAGCTCTCGATGAAGTCGGCCATTGGGGGGCTTTTAACGGATAGCAGGTTCCGATCAATGATCTGTTCGAGCTTTTCTGCAGCGGACATCGCGTCTGTGAATCGGCCAGACATCATTGCAGAATACAATTTTGCACAGACGTAATGCACCCGGTAGGCCGCGTACATAGTTGTGCCCATCTCTCGGGCAAAGTAGATGTCGTCGGCAAGTATCGCTTCATGGTTGGAGTCGATACCACGGCGATAGTCACCGACGGCGGCATCAATATGTGTCGGCATGTGTAACATATGCGAAGCGTGCGGAACCATGCCACGTAGTCGGTCCGCAGCCGGCAGAGCCAATTCTGGATATGGCGACATCTCCATCATGTGTATGTGCAAGTGACAGATTGCCGGATGATTGCGACCGGTAGTTTGCAGTTGCAGCTCAATCACTTCGCGAGCCTCGACTGTGTGGTCCCCGGTTGGTTTACCAGTATTCAAGTCCCACAGCCCGCGCGGAGTGATACACATAAGCGATTCCGCAAATAGCGCAGCCACGTCCACATCATCCCTGAACTTATGATACACAGAGCGCATCGCGTCCGCATACGCGCGGTCGAAAGGGCCCAGATCCTCGGGGACGTCATCAATTGGTGGGAAACGAGCACTGATTGCCCCGATTAACGCTTGCTCAACTGGTGTGGCCTGGGTCTCTAATTTGGACGCTCGGTTGAGGATATCCTTGACCTTTTCGATAGAAGCCCGACGATCCTCTGGGTCAAAATACCTCCACGCCTTGTTGTAGTTGGGCCCGGTCGCATACGCAATTCCCCAGAGCGCCATAGCGCAATTGGAATCGCTTTCAGCAGCTCGTTCGAAGCATCGGACCGCTTCGCCATGGTTGAAAGAATGAGCCCATATCAATCCACGATTGAACCACAATTGGGTTTCCGCTGACGAAGTGGTCACTGATCGACGATATGAACCAAGGTCGTAATAGGGCTCTTGCTCAGCTTTTGCAGGAAGATTGGATTGATTTCTAATTGAGTGTTAGAGCACAGTTAATGTTTACAGATTTCATGAAGACTCACCGCATGTTGGACGTACCAAAATTAGCGGTTTTCGTCATAACGCTGAGCTTACCAGATTAATGCACTTATTCGGTAGTTGGGGTCAAGTTATATTCCAAGGACATCGGGGAAAGATTTGTCAGCCACCTATGAATACATCACACCCCGCACCAAGTTGACTGCAAAAGAACAGCCAGGGTGCACATACATCTTCGATCCGAGAACGGGCGGGATACCGACCAGCAGGATCCACGGTTACATATCCCCGGAGCAGCGGGGGTTCGATTAGCAATCAAAGTAAAGATACTCCGAGATACCCGACATTTTTATGTTTTCCCTGCGCTTCCATGGATTATCATCAACCTATAATAACAGAACAAACAATTTATTATCTACATAGGGCACGTTTAGACGTGTCTTTGCTAGAAACTTAGACACGGGTATGAAAGCTAGAAATAACTATATTCTATTGTCATAGCTGCATTTTTATAATGAGACAGGGTTTCGTCATATTGGAGTGAGCTTGGGAGGACGACTGGTAGTGTTGTGCCGTACAGAATATTTACGTTACGGTCATTTGTTGCGGGGACAGGTTACGGACCCACTATGGCACTCACAGCTCCCTTGCTCTACCAAATTTGGGTCCGAGTGGTAAGAACTGCAAGGGTTTACGCACACTTGAAGCGTGTCAATATTTTACCGGGGTGATTTCTGACTGACGATGCTTAACCGTTGATCGATATGTACCTCCCAGCAGAGATAATTGACCTTGTATGATTTGTCTCAATCCAGCCAAGCGCCACTACTGAACAATTCTTATGGCAGATTACGCTTTACGCCGAGATAGGCACTTCGCGATCTTCAAAGACGCCGACTTCTCGAGAATTCCGAATACTGAACAATTATAACCGAAAGAATCTGGCTAAACTCCGCTTGGTCAATAAAAGCTTTTGTCATAGTGCCTCAGCCCGCCTTTTCCGACACATTATAGCCCAAGCCGGTTCATTGTACGACACCAGGCACTTTCCATCCTTAGGAAAGCTGGTGAGCCTTTCCAACAGCCCGTATGCCCAATATGTACGTCAGGTCGATATTGGATACGGTTCATTCCCGTGTTCGATAGAGGAGGTTATATCATACACGGAAGACCTTGCCGGTTTGCTGTCTTCATGCTTGCGTCAATTTTCCAATCTCAAAGCTCTCGATTTCTGTGGTCCGCCATTGACGTCCTTACCCCATCATAGGATGAAGGCATCGATCGACCCGATACTCATGTCGTTATGCTATATGCCTCTGCCCAACTTGACAGAACTTGAAATTCAGTTACCAATGACGAATGATTTTGCTCCATTTTTTGCCGAGAATACCAGCACATTGCGGATCCCGATCGAGCAGATTTTCAATCGCCTTCACTATCTTGGATTGCATGTCTATGCGCAGACAAACCAGCAATCCCACGCTTACAACTTTTTGAGGATTGTCGAGCTTTCAACAAGCCTGGATTCTCTCTCACTCAGCAGCACAAACTATCTGAGCATTGATCGTCTCAGACTCGGCTCAACGGTTCGTCTGCGGTTTTTATCTTTGCATAGAGTGAAAATTTCATCTCGAAATCTCACCAATGTGATTGAGCAATGTACTGAGTCGATGCAGTATATTGAGTTAAGGCACGTGAAGATCGAGTCTGGCGCGTGGAGGGAAATTCTGTCTGCAATGGATAGTTTACTCTATCTATATGACTTTGACATATCTGTTGGCGAAACTCCCATAAGAAGCGAGAGGTTTCATTCCGCTTCGACACCGTCCATTAATGCAGAGGATATACAAGACCCCGGGTTGTTTGGGCTTGATCTTGTTGCATTTATAAATCTCAAACAAAGGATAAAGTTGAAACGAGTCGTTCCTCGGCATTTCAGCCGTTGAATACGGTCCTTCTTTGTTTAGCACTTGACGATAGAAGGTGGGGAATGGAGAGAGAAACTGTCCTCAAAGAATGGTTTACTCTATTTAAATGACTTTGACACATTTGCTTGGCAAGTTTCTCACAAAAAGTGGAAGCATTCAACTCCATATTCGACTACAATACAATACTGTGATTTCCAGCTTGGAAAATTTATATAACACAGACTTATTCATCCTCGCCAACTCTTGACAGTCGTTGAACTTTTGCTGCTGTTCAGCGCTGAAGATCTTCTTCCATGGCTTTTCTTTCGTGCAGTGTAGCCAGTTCTCATGCAGACAATGATCGAAGACGGAATATCTAGATTGCTGATTGTTTTGTGTTAGTCAGCTTGCTCCCATAATTAAATTGCCAAAATAGGGGTATACTGCAATTTAACTCTTTCCCATGATTCCATTGGTTAAAGAATATATCCACTTTGCCTTGGGTCGTGACAAGATATAACTACTCTTTCAAACCCTAATCACATGATACCAAACCTTCCAAGTACGATATAAATAGCATTTCTACGCAGGGGACTATTCTTATTTTTCATGGTATGTTCCTTTAGGAAGATACAAATTGGAAAGGCGAATGTAAAATCCACGCTTTTGAATCTGAAGGCTCTGTCTAAATAAACTTACAGGTAGAACGATCAGCCTCAGGACATTGGAGGAAACAAACGAAACGGAACAAAACATGAAGTAGAAAGAGATCCATAGGGCCGCAATATTGAGGATTCACAATCAGAAAACAACCTTGGGAACGCCGGGAACTGTCCAGCACACTTTGTCCTGAAATTCCTCCTGGGTGAAAACCTCCAATAACTCCTCCCGGCCCTCCTTAAAGTGATCCCACGATTCAAAATGAATTGGGACCATGACGTCGGTACCAATATCACGGGCAAGCCGAACAGCTTGTTTACCGTCCATTGTAATCTGAATAGGGCCAGTTGGGAACTCAAAGGTGGCATTGCCCAAATTGAAAATGCCTGCAGTAATGTGCCACCTCTTTCCAATCTCTTGCAGTTCATCAATATAGACGGTATCTCCGGAGAAGTAGATTGCATTAGGCTTGCCAGATGGATCAACACCGAAGGAATCGGTCTCTAGGACGAATCCCGTAACTTCTCCAACTGGGAAGTGCTTGCAAGGGGTACCAGTGATTCGGTACGTTTTTCCTCCGATACAAGAAGTCACAGTCTCCCAGGGGCGAAGGCCAATGACTCCTGGGCGTGGGCGCAAGTTGGAGGCACCGTCCACGGTGGTAAATACCTTTCGACCATCCAGCAGCTTACGGCCTTCTGGGTCCAAATTGTCAAGGTGATCCTCATGGCTAAGAAGCACAGCATCGATAGGCGGCAGCTCATTTAGCTGAAGCGCTGGTCCTTGCTTGTTAACAAGGTGCGGTGGCGGCGGGATGCTGTCAAGACCGTACGGTTTTAGATCCATTTGTTCCCAGACCGCGGTCGAATCATACTCTGTCCCTTCGATGGCCCCGAAGAAGGGATCTGTCAGGAAGTTGACTCCATCAATATTGAGAATGGCAGTTGCAGTGGTGATATGTGTGATGGTAAGGGTTGGTTTGGATGTTGCTGCCATGGCTGTGGTAAGAGCAAAAGTCGTGGATGTAGCCTTTTGATACTGTGGATGTGATTCAATGGAATGGGATATTAAGATTCTCCGCTCAATGGAAACCGAGGTTTAAATACTTTGCTTTTCTGAAAATATTAGAAATTCTGTTTCATCCTGCTGATGATGTAAGTTCGGTTCATCCCACCCGCGGAGATAACTTTTCATTTTGCCACGAAAATGAAGAGAAATTTATAAATCCTTGGCGGGATAACCCACGTGTTTATTCAGCAATTTAGCCCAGTGGTTGTGAATTACGATGAGTGATCTTACTCTACTTTTTACGGGGTAGGCAAAATTGCCCCTGTGCGAAGGCGCAAGGCGCGCAGGGTCGTTTTCACAATATTGAGGCCTTAATGCCTGTATTTAACCGAACTCAGACCGCTTTTGGACATCTATTTACAGTGTAACCACGGAATGACCATGATCGATGACCCTCATAAAAATGAAAAAGCTTTGATCCATTATGAGTGTAGCATACCACCTAAAGATGAGATGCACGAATTTGTATGGGACCAAAAGTTTCATTTTTCATATATGGCGAAAGATATCTAACTAGCCAGCTACCCAAACGTGGGTGATATATGTATTTGTATAGGATTAGAAGCTTTATTTTCCTGTTCAACATCCAAGGCACTTCGCTCATTAGTTAATTTACGGTCTATAATGGTAATTCAAGTATTTTATTTTCTGCATTTTTCTGCCGGTCAATTTCGGGATTTAAGACCGCAATATTCTAAAACCGACTCCGCGCGCTATACGTCTTCGTAGTGACTTCCAAGGTTGCACACGAAAGGCTTGGCAGAGAATCTGTCCGTTTACGGGCTAATATAGCAGGATAATTCAAGATCACTAGATGGAGCAACGTTTGTATTTTACGCATTTAGTTAAAATATTTTACTGTGTATATGGCATTCATGACCACACAACTGCTATTTGCTGCGCACGAAAGTTTACTCCGACTCAATGTATTCTATTCTGGATATCCCGTTGCAACTGCGAAAGAAATAGTTAACCTCTCTAGACTTTATATCCAACTGTACTTTGGGCTTTAGTCACGACACGTTATAGGATAGACATGTGTACACCGGTTTGGAGATAGATGGGTTTTGGAACGTTGCTATAGAGTGACTTATCGTAACCATTCATTTGCACTTTGAACAAACATAAAGCACATATGAATTTTGCTAATAAGTTTTTCAAGCTGCCTGCAGCTTTTCTACCTCTTTAATAAAGCGACTCGCCTTTCGAATTCTGTGTCCGTAAAAGTAGAAGACAACGGGTATCAAGATGCATACTGCCTCAACAATTCCCAGGATTGTACTTGCCCAATTCAAACCCAGAGCCTTATACATTGATGGTCCCGCAAGTGGGAGAAATGCTCCCATAATACTGCGAGTGAGCATATTTCCTGCAAGCGCAGATGCGGCGTAAATGCCGTATGACCGAGCAATGTAGTTCGAGGCATAAATGAAGACGCATGCATTACCAATTCCAAAGGGGACACCGGCTAGGATGGGGACGATCCAGTGAACATTTGGAGTACAAGTCCAGGAAAACAACAACTGGCCAATAGCTAAAAGGGTAGCACCAAAAAATACGATGCTGACCATAGCCTCTGGTTGAACCATCCCGGTTTCTGGATTCTTGTGATGAAGATTGATCACTTTACGAAACAAAGGTTCGCATGCGATGGCGGTCAAGACACCGACGCCTATACCGACGAACGAAAGACCACCGATGCCTGGCAACCACCCACGTTCTTGTTGGAAAGCGATTGGATACGCGACGAAACATAGGTAAAGGATGCCATAAACAATCGCAACGTAGCCATCCCAAAATATACTACTAGAAGGTTAGCCTTGGCTTTGTAGCATGGAAAGGAAATAGTTTACCATATCGGCTCTGTTAGGAGCATCACGAAAGGTCTCTTGAGATTGGTTCTAAGTGAAGATGTAAAGCCGACACCATCATCATAGCGTGTCCACCATTTTGAGTCCTGTGTCTCCTTTCTTTTCATCGCAGCGCGCTTTTTCAAGATCACGGGGGCGTATGTTTCTTTGACAGAGGCTATCAGGACCAGGACCATACCCCCAATGATGAGGACAATCCAATTTGTCCACCTCCAGCCAAGATATTGGAATACAAACCCTCCTATGATTGGGCCATATACAGGGCCGTTGGTGGGGCCAATAGACCAGAAGCCGAATGCTAAAGCACGGTGCTTATCCGAGACGATATCATTCACAGACGCGGGCGAGTTCGACATCAATGCACTTCCAAAGAATCCTCCAAAGAACCTGCTCACGAGGATTGAAGCAATTTTTGGAGCCAAAGCACTCGGCAACAATAAAAGTAAAAATATTATCATTGAGACAATATAGACTGGACGCCGTCCCACAAGCTCGCTGAGTGGAGCAAAAAAGATGCTGCCTATCCCCATTCCAAGAAGGTAAGTGGTGACACCAAGGAGAGCCACGATCTTCGAAACCCGAAAATCTTCTTGTAGTCCTGGAATCCCAGATGTGTACAGTGTGCTGGAGAGACTGACGACTGTAGCTCCAAGACTCATAGCAGCGACAGTGAGACCTTTGTACCAAAGCGGCCACAGGTGGGGATTTTCCGGGTCACCAGAATCCCAGTAAACTTCGAATTCCGGAGGTGCATGTATGCTGGCCAATTTGGAAATTGCTGGCTCAAGATGTGAGGCGAAGTAGGTATCGGTACCGACATCGAGACTGTCGGTTTGTTCAGAGTCATTGCGCAATGTTCTAGGATGATAGAGGTTGGGCATTGAATTTGTAGTGCACTCCATTTGAGATACACTGCAATGTCAAAAATCTTTCCAAGGTAGTGGAGGTAGTAAAAGGAATACCTTCATTTCGAAGTTTGCCATTTATAGATATACACTTGGATAGTCGGCCTATCCCACTTGCCGGTTTATCCATGGGATATTTATTCAGCTAGCGCCACCTGTGGAGTTATTCATCAAGTGGGATGACCGGCGGAATTTCATTGGTGACTTTCGTGGGGGCCCACCGGAGCTCCCAGCCATTACCTTATCTTCTCCCTTTTTGCCTCATTCACCATTACCATTTCACAAAGCTGTGAAATGGAAAGGTTTGCAAAAATTCTGTACAATGCCGCCTCCTGCTGATATTGCCCCCTTGTGGTTCCAATGTGACTATCCAGATTGCAACGCCAAATATCGGCGCAAAGAGCACCTGAATCGACATCGTAATCATCATGATAAGGAAATCAATCTCGCCTGTCCTTATTGTGAGAGCATCCTGACCAGGAAGTGAGTAGTTTCCCCGATACATTGGGAAGACTTTTGACTCAGAGAGTAATCAGTGACCTGCTGCGACGCCATATCCGGACTTACCATCCGCAGAGAGAACTGCTGCCGTCTCGAAAATTTAGGGCATGTACTGCATGTCATGCACGGAAAGTCCGTTGTGAAGGTGTATTACCATGCAGTGCCTGTCAACATCGTGGCGTCCCCTGTGTGCCTAGTGGGGGTGAAACCGTGAGCGAATTACAGTTTCCGATCGATGATCTGTGCCCTTTGCCGCCTGTTTCCACGATTAATGATCCCGTTCCTGACGCTTCCCGGTGGATTGCTCATGACTATATTGATATTTACTTTAATACTTTCCATCCAAGATGGCCGTTTCTCCATCGAAGTACATTTGACTTCGCCAAGGAACCTTGTGTACTTGTTCAATCCGTTGTCGCAATCGGACTTTGGGTGAAAGGAACTCAGGAGGCACGAGACGCATCAATACGTCTACATAATAAACTATGCTCCGCATTTTACGCTCAAATGGTAAGGAAAGTGTTATAACACTAACTGCGTACATAATTGTGTGTTGATATAATTCTTTCGCTCTAGGACCGATGGTGCATCTCCAACTCAAGTCCACGCCAACACACAAATACCCCGTGGCCTATAACAACATTTCAAAGTGTGCTCTTGAATATCGTCCTTTCTCTTTTCATTGCAAGAGGGAATGATAGTACAGATTTGAGCATGCGCTGCCGATTACCAAACGACAAATACGACCTCTTGGCTGCGCTTGTTCAAAACTGTCGACGGTGGGGTATTTTCTACTATCCCAACATGCTTCAGCAACACGATGCCGATGCGCCACTCGCGCTTATATATGTGAGCGTTGAAGAGATCAAGAGATTTGGGCTAGCCCTCTATAAGGTGTGCCGGTTGTCCACTCCCACCTCCTTTGACTTGAGCGGAGAATGTTTGAATGGTGACAGAAATGATCTATTGACCCTGGCCGACTTGTCCTTTTGCATGCCTGACAGTGATGAACTTTGGAATGCTCCGTTGGGCAGGGAGTCTGAGGTGTTAAACAAGTCTGATTCATTCGCAGTCGGACGGGATAATGGAGATGCGAAAAACTGGATATCTCAATCATCTGCTCTTCTACATGACGCACGAGTTAGCTTTGATTGGATATAGCAGAGACTATCATATAAGATGCGACTTATTAGACTCAAATTGAGAAGCAGGCTATAAACAGCAACAATCGTGCATATTCACCTTCTTAGTTTCTTTCATGCTAGAGTGGCAAAATTCTATCAATTGTGAAGAAACGGCTGTGTTGCATTGCTACTCAGTCTTTTACTGAAAACCCATAGTGCTACATAAGATAGTTTTGCTCTCTCATCGGCCGTACAAATTTCCAATTTAGAACCAGTCATTTTAGAGAGAATTATGCCATTGAGTTTCAAAAATACATCTGTAATATGTTTCTGTCAATAAATATAGTTACATTGGAACCGCACCTTCGCCTCCGATGTCCGCAACTAAGTTAACCGGTTAGGAAATCATGTATTACGTCATTCGCCCTTAGATCTGGGTCCACCAACGTGAGATAGCTGAGGTGATCGCCTCAGGCTGTCCAGGTGGGATGGCCGACCCAGTCCATCATTGTCACCCGCAAGACCCTATGGGGTTTCTAAGCAAAGCATACCAAGTGCAACATACCCTCCATATAAACACATATAAACCCACTCTTCTTTTTCATATCGAACGTTTCTACTGCAAGATATCCAATCTTCCATTTTCCAAAACCCGTTTACTATACAATGTCTTCTGCCGCTCAATCCTTCCGTGAGATCGTCGGGATTCCCCGCTCCTCAGCTTCCCCGCAAGACTCAACTCTCATCATTATCGACGCCCAGAACGAATATGCTATAGGCGCTCTCAAGACCGAAAATGTTACAGAAACCCGCAAGTCCATAACTAAACTACTGGAACGTTACCGTCAAACCGGCAACGGCAGAAACATCGTTCACGTCGTCAAATGAGGTCCCCGAAGGCGCACCCGTCTTCACGCCAAACACCCCCTTGATGCAAGAGTTTGAGGAACTCAACCCTAAAGCAGGTGAGAAAGTGGTCACCAATAATTTTCCTAGCTAGTTTGCAAAGACCGATCTGCATGCCTATCTGCAAGGTCTAGGCGATGTGGGAAAGAAAGTCGTGTTGGTTGGCTATATGGCGCACGTCTGTGTCTCCACTACCCGAGCGGCTGCTGAGCTTGGATATGATGTGCTCGTCGTGAGAGATGCAGTTGGTGACAGGGATATTCCTGGTGTCAAGGCCGAGAATCTGGTGTCCGTTGTGTTGAGTGAGCTAGCAGATGCGTTCGGGACTGTAGTCTCCGAGGAAGACATTCGTGCATAGGGGCTTCAAGCAAGATGACCATGAGAATCAAGACATACAAACCTTTCCGTCGACTCCATTGAGTCCTAAGATACCAAGAGAAAGTTATTGCACGCTTAAATGGAGCCGGACAGCTTCCGCGGAAATCCAAGTATGCTGCACATAATCTGTACGCATTTCTCCTTAGTTGGTATAATATGGCGCCAATGTGAATTATTCTTGGAAATTACTTTTCGATCTATAATGTTTAAGTTGGTACTATCCGTTTATCACACCCAGATTCGTCCACGTAAGCGAGATGGTAAGCTGGGATGAGGTGACAGTAATCATCATGTAAATCTGGGTTACGCTCTTTCGCTTTCTGTCGAGCTGTCTTCTTGGACCACCCTTTGCGATGCAGGGCATCGCTGATCGTAGACTTTGGTACAGATACTTCGAATTCATCAAGAAAGAATAGTTCCATCTCATGAAGGTATAAATCTGGCTTGTCGAGTATCTAAGATGGTCACATAGGGCTTCCAGCATAATCGGAGTGATGCTCCGTGGCCGTCCAGGTTTGATAGGAGGGGCCTTGACACTACCGAATAGTCGCAAATTAGACCGGATTCTGATAATAGCGCGCTTGCTGCAGCCTGCAGCTTTCGCCATCTGCGAGGTAGTTAGTTCATTACTGGCAATCATATCATGAATCAACACGAGAGTAGACTTGGCTAGGTTGGGAGCCATGGTTCGTTGCCGCAGGTGGAAGTGCCAACCAAGAAACCCAGGTGAGAATTGGGAAAGTGGACGTGGGGCACTCAGGTTGCAGCTTCTGAACTTACAGGTAATAAACATGTTTCCCGCTATTATAATAGTCCGGTAATTTACGGTACATCTTCAAAACCCTTTTAGAACCAATGAGGCTCAACAAGCCCTTTCCAAAAGTAGTTTAGCGTTTCCTGGCATTAGGGTTCCAGAAACAAAGAGAGAGTGCCGGGGGTGACACCGAATTCCGGAAATACTGTACCGGAAGGGGAGAGGAGATAAACTTCGAAGTGGCTGCCACTTATCCTAATAAGCAAGATGGATCGCGGTAACGATCTAAGTGAGAACATGCATACAACAATCGTGGAAGCAGTGTTGCAAGGATATGTAGATTGTGTTTAATACAAGGTTGAGCAATACGATGGATAGCAGTCGTGATCGGA